>JAABUJ010003686.1_pt1 | contig 16932 bp, 17 predicted proteins | sample 5559131 | NCBI WGS metagenome assembly JAABUJ01 (sample SAMN10711875, study PRJNA513366) | rock metagenome | isolation source: Antarctica rocks | place: Antarctica: Victoria Land, Mt New Zealand nord | collected 2016-01-07 | reverse complement strand
GCCAATGACGTTGCGGAACGCGTCGGGGGCGTAGCCACGCCGCGGTGAAGGCGCAGTTGCCCCCGCTGCTGCCTCCGCAGATCTAGGCACGGAATGCTCGCTATCGGCTGCCGAGAATCTCGGACTTCCGTGCGTCCACGCCGAGAAGCTCCGGCGGCAGGTCGTCGGCATGGACGACGGTGAGGGCCGAGACGGCGCGGGTCAGCACGACGTAGAGCCGCCGCCGCCCGGTCCGGGCATCGGGCTCCTCGGCGGCGATCGGCGCGGGTTCCACGACGCCGACCTGGTGGTCGACGTCCGGTGATCGGAGCGGAGCGTCCCGTGCTCGACCCCGGCGGCCCGCAGGGCCTCCCCCAGGAGGGCCACATCGAGGCCGGAGCGATCACGCCGACCGAACCGGGCTCCGACCGCAGCACCGCCGTCGCCTGCGCGATCGAGGTTGATCCAGCCGAAGCAGAGCGTCGACGTCGGGTCGTCGACGAGGGAGGAGACCCGTCGCTGCAGGTCATCGTCAGGAGATCTTCGGACACCCGGTCGCTGCCCGAGGCCCGCATGGCGAGCTTCTTCTCCCGCATCCGGGCGAGCTCGGTCCGGCGCGCTGCAGATAGTCCTGTTCGCGAACGAGGTCAGGTTCCAAGGACACGACGAAGGGGCCTTCCCCGGGAGGGTGCGTCTGGGAGCGCTGCACCATAGCCGCGGAAGGCCCCCGCGTGGTAACCGGTCCGCGAACCAGGAGACGCGGAGCCGTTACCGTCAGCCCTGGCCGGGACGGGCGCCCAAGGTGATCTTGAGGTCGCTGCGGGCGTCCCCTCGGAGAACCGTCACGGTGATGGTGTCGCCGACCTTGCGCTCGTGGACCGTCGCGACGAGGGCCTCGGAGGAGTCAATCGGCTGACCGTCGATCGCCACGACGGCGTCGTTGGCCTTGAGCCCGGCGGTCGCGGCGGGGGTGCCGCCGCTCACCGCGTGAATGAGCGCCGCCCCGCGTCTGGAGCCGTTGTCGGTCACCTTGGTGTCGCTGGAGGTGACCCCGAGGAACGCGTGCTGCGCCGTGCCCGTGGCGATGAGCTGGTCCGCGACCGACTTCGCCTCGTTGCCGGGGATGGCGAAGCCGATGCCGATGTTGCCGCTCTGGCTGCCCTGCGAGGCACCCAGCGAGGCGATCGACGAGTTGATCCCGATGAGCTGTCCGCCGGCCGTCACGAGGGCGCCGCCGGAGTTGCCGGGGTTGATCGCGGCCGAGGTCTGGATGGCGTTCGTGACGACGGGGTCGCTCGTGCTGTTGCCGCTCGGGTTCTGCGAGTCCGAGGTGCTCGTCGTCACCGGGCGGTCGAGCGCGCTGACGATGCCGGTCGTGACCGTGCCCGCCAGGCCGAGCGGGTTGCCAATGGCCATGACGGGCTGGCCCACGACGAGCTTGTCCGAGTCACCGATGGAGATGGGGGTGAGATCGGCCGGCGGGTTGGTCAGGGAGAGCACGGCGAGATCGGTCGTCGAATCGGTGCCGACGACCTTGGCGTCGTAGGTGCGCCCGTCGTTGAGGGTGACGCTGATCGTCGCGCCGGCCCCTGCGCCGGTGGCCACGTGGTTGTTCGTCAGGATGTGCCCGCTCTTGTCGATGACCACGCCTGAGCCCTGTCCCTGGGCCTGACGGCTGGCCACGGTGATGGAGACGACGCTCGGCGCGACGGCCTTCGCCGTGGCGCTCCAGCTGGGGTTGCTCGCGTCCGCCTGGACGACCGGGGCGGCCGAGCTCTGGCTGCTCGAGGCGCTCGTCGAGATCCTCCCCGGCGCGGTGGTCGCGTCGTACTTCGTCGCCGCGAACGTCCCACCGCTCGCCAGGGCGGCGGCCAGCACGGCCACGGCGGACAGCTCGACGATGCGGCGGCCGGGTCTGTTTCGCGGCGCCGGAGCAAGGGCGGGCGACGGGGCGGTGGCCGGCCCGCCGGCGCTGCCCCACCCGCCGCCACCGGGTCCGGATCCAGAGGAGGGTTCATTCGAGCCATGCCACGGGCTGGGTTCGCCGTACCACTGGGGCGCGGTCGGTTCGGGGCTCGCGGGGTGCTCCGCGGAGCTCGGCGTGGGGGTGGGGTGGGTCTCCTGCTGGGTCATCTCGGTTGTCCTCTCCCGGGTGGGCGGGTTGTCCTTGGCCTGATCTCGACTACATGTCTGATCTCAACTACACCTGCTGAGCGTCAACATCCGCTTGGCCTTCGCTGTGAACCGGCTGTGGGAGCTCGAGGACGAAGGTGGCGCCGCCGCCGGGCGTCGGAGCCACGCCCACCTTGCCGTGATGGGCGGTGACGATCGCCGCCACGATGGCCAGACCGAGGCCGTTGCCGCCACTGACCCGGGCCCGGCTCCGGGACGGGTCAGCCCGGTAGAACCGCTCGAAGACCCGGCGGGCGTTCACGGGGTCGATCCCGGGGCCGTGGTCGCGCACCTCGATGGCAGCCATGCCGTCGTGGTGTCCGACGGCGACCTCAACCGGGCACCCGGTGGGGGTGTGGTTGACCGCGTTGCTGACGAGGTTGGTGATGACCTGACGAAGGCGCTGCTCGTCGCCGGTGACGTGTACCGGCCCCAGTGGGGCGCCCAGGCCGACGAGCCGGATGTGGCGGTCGGGGGAGAGGACCCGGGCGTCCTGGGTGGCGTCGCCGGCGAGGACGGCCAGGTCGACGTCACCGAGGTCGAGCGGCCGTTCCCCGTCCAGCCGGGCCAGGACGAGGAGGTCCTCGACGAGTCCGCCCATCCGCGAGGCCTCGCTCTCGATGCGGGCGAAGGCGCCGCTGACGTCCTCGGGACGGTTCACGGCGCCCTGGCGGTAGAGCTCGGCGTAGCCCCGGACCGTGGCCAGCGGGGTGCGCAGCTCGTGGGAGGCATCGGCGACGAACTGCCGCATCCGCTCCTCCGAGGCTTCGCGGACGGCGAAGGACTGCTCGATCTGGCTCAGCATCGCGTTGAGCGAACGGGACAGTGAGGCCACCTCGTCGCCGGTGCGCCGCTCGGGCACGCGCTGGCTCAGGTCTCCCGCCGCAATGGCGGCAGCGGTGTCCTCGATGCGGGTCAGGGGGCGGAAGGCCCGGCGGACCGCGAACCACCCGATGAGCACGCTCGCCGCCAGCACGGCGAACCCGATGAGCCCGGCGTAGACCAGGACGTTGCGCATGGTGTCGTGCATCTGCCGCAACGGGACGGCCACGGCATACACCGCGTCCCTGCTCTGGTTGACGCCGGCAATGACACGCCACTCGAGGTCGTCCTCGCCGGAGACCGACGCGACGGTGAACGGCCTCGACAGGATGACGTCGGGGTCGGAGGAGGTCAGTACCGGAAGGCGAGGCTCGGAGTCCGCCTCGGTCGCGGCATCGGCGAGCGTGACAGCCCTGGACCCGTCGGGCAGATAGAGCCGCACCGTGAAGTTCGGCTGGATCGTCTGGGCGCCGTGGGTGCCGTAGGCGACCTCCGCGGCGATGCCGCCGTAGGTGCGCAGCTCGTCGTCGGTGCGGTCGAGGAGGTAGTTGCCCAGCAGGATGTTGACGATCAGGCCGGAGACGGCGAGAGCCGCCGCGAGAAGGGCAACGACGACGGTGATGAGGCGCGCCCGAAGCGGCACGGTCTGCAGCCGTTCGCGCACTCTCCGGGGGAGGTGCGCGAGGGCGGTCACGCCGCCGGACTGCCCGGGGGCAGCCGCAGGACGTATCCGACGCCGCGCTTGGTGTGGATGAGGCTGGGTTCGACGGTGTCGACCTTGCGCCGTAGGTAGGAGATGTAGGACTCGACGATGCCGGACTCACCGCGGAAGTCGTAGTCCCAGACATGGTCGAGGATCTGCGACTTGGACAGGACCCGGTTGGGGTTGAGCATGAGGTAGCGCAGCAGCTTGAACTCGGTCGGCGAGACCTCGACGACCCGCCCGGCCCGGCGCACCTCGTGGCTGTCGTCGTCGAGCTCGAGGTCGTGGAAGCTCAGGGTCGCGGTGCTGTCCTCGCCGCCGCGGGTGCGCCGCAGCACCGCGCGGATCCGGGCGACGACCTCCTCGAGGCTGAACGGCTTGGTCACGTAGTCGTCACCGCCCACCGTCAGGCCCTTGATCTTGTCGTGGATCGAGTCGCGTGCCGTCACGAAGACGATCGGCAGCTGCCGGCCGGACTCGCGCAGCCGCCGGGTCACCTCGAAGCCGTCCATGTCGGGAAGCATGACGTCGAGGACGACGAGGTCAGGGTTGTTCTCCGACGCGCTGGTGATCGCGCTCTGTCCGTCGGCCGCCACGGAGACCGCGAACCCGGCGAACCGCAGGGACGTCGCGAGCAGCTCGCGGATGTTGGGCTCGTCCTCGACGACGAGGAGGGTGGCCTCGGGGGTGCTCACGGTATCGGTCACGGTGACAGTGTCCGACAACATCCTGTGAGTGGGCTGGGAGCGCCCCGAACGGCTGTGGTATGCCGGGTGCTCGGCTCGGCGGATCGGCTCCCCGCTCGATCCTGGGCGCGGCCGGCCGAGCCGGGCAGCAGCCCCGGCACCCGGCATACGGGGCGGGCGGCTCAGACGGGCAGGTCGTCCGCATTCACGATGCGGTAGGCGTAGCCCTGCTCGGCGAGGAAGCGCTGGCGGTGCGCGGCGAAGTCCGCGTCGACGGTGTCCCGGGAGACGACGGTGTAGAAGTGGGCCGTCCGACCGTCGCCCTTGGGGCGCAGGACGCGGCCGAGGCGCTGGGCCTCCTCCTGGCGCGACCCGAAGGTGCCGGAGACCTGGATGGCGACGCTCGCCTCGGGCAGGTCGATCGAGAAGTTCGCGACCTTGCTGACGACGAGCAGCCCGATGTCGCCGTCACGGAAGGCCTGGTAGAGCCTCTGGCGGACCGCCACCGTCGTCTCGCCCGTGATGAGCGCGGCCTGCAGGCGCTCGGCCAGGCCCTCGAGCTGGTCGAGGTACTGGCCGATGACGAGGGTCGGCTCGCCGTGGTGCTTCTGGACGAGGCGCTCGACGAGCGAGTCCTTGGCGTCGCTGCAGGACGCGAGGCGGTAGCGCTCCTCGGGCTCGGCCATGGCGTAGGCCATCCGCTGCCCGTCCGGCAGGGACACCCGCACCTCCACGCAGTCCGCGGGGGCGATGTAGCCCTGCGCCTCGATGTCCTTCCACGGCGCGTCGTAGCGCTTGGGGCCGATGAGCGAGAAGACGTCCCCCTCCCGGCCGTCCTCGCGCACGAGGGTGGCGGTCAGCCCGAGCCGGCGCCGGGCCTGCAGGTCGGCCGTCATCCTGAAGATCGGGGCCGGCAGGAGGTGTACCTCGTCGTAGAGGACGAGGCCCCAGTCGCGGGCGTCGAGCAGGTCGAGGTGGGTGTAGACGCCCTTCCGCCTCGTCGTCAGGACCTGGTAGGTCGCGATGGTGACGGGGCGGATCTCCTTGCGGGCGCCGGAGTACTCGCCGATCTCGTCCTCGGTCAGCGACGTCCGGCGCAGCAGCTCGTCCTTCCACTGCCGGGCCGAGACGGTGTTCGTCACGAGGATGAGCGTCGTCGCCTTGGCGGCCGCCATCGCCCCGGCGCCGACGAGGGTCTTGCCAGCGCCACAGGGCAGCACGACCACCCCTGAGCCGCCGTACCAGAAGCCGTCGATGGCCTGCTGCTGGTAGGGGCGCAGCGACCAGTTGGCCTGGTCCAGCTCGATGGGGTGGGCCTCACCGTCGACGTACCCGGCGAGGTCCTCGGCCGGCCAGCCGACCTTGAGCAGCTCCTGCTTGAGGTGGCCCCGCTCGGAAGGGTGCACGACGACGGTCAGGTCGTCGAGCCTCGCCCCGAGCAGCGGCTGGATCTTCTTGTGCCGCAGCACTTCCTCGAGCACCGGCTGGTCCGTCGTGTGCAGCGTGAGGCCGTGCGACGGGTCCTTCTCGAGGGAGAGCCGGCCGTAGCGAGCCATGGTGTCGGCGATGTCGATGAGCAGCGCCTGCGGCACGGCATACCGCGAGTGGGTGAGCAGGGCGTTGACCACCTGCTCGGCGTCGTGACCGGCGGCGCGGGCGTTCCAGAGCCCCAGCGGGGTGATCCGGTAGGTGTGCACGTGCTCCGGGGCACGCTCCAGCTCGGCGAAGGGGGCGATGTCGCGGCGGGCGCCCTGGGCGCCGGGGTGGTCGATCTCGAGGAGGAGGGTCTTGTCGCTCTGGACGATGAGGGGGCCGTCAGTCATGGTGAGGAGTCCAACGGCGTCGGCGAGGCGGTTGTTCCGGCGCTCACGGGTTGTTCGACGCCCAGATGTAGAACGGGATGAGGAGCAGGATCCCGACCGCGAAGTTGATCCCGAAGACGATCCAGCCGCGCGTCGTGCGCCGTGCCGCGCCGGCCGGGTCGCTGCCGTTCCGGCGCCAGGCGAGCGCGGCCAGGATGGCGCTGGGGATGCCGATGAGCCCCGTGGCGATGGCCGCGACGACGGACACCGCGAGCAGCACCGCGGTGCTCGCGGGGAAGCTCGCCGTGGTCGGTGCGGACCCGGCATACGCCCCCTGCGGCCAGGCCTGCGGGTAGCCGGGCTGCTGGGGGTAGCCGGGCTGCTGGGCGTAGCCGGGCTGCGCAGGGTAGCCGGGGTACTGGGGGTAGCCGGGCTGCGGAGGGTAGCCGCCCTGCTCGGGGTAGGGCGGCTGGGGCGGGTACGGGGCGGCGTAGGGCTGGGGGTTGAACCCCTGTTCACCGGGGGGCGCGCCGAAGGCCCCCTGCTGCTCCTCGGGCCCGTGCTCCGACGGGGACGTGGTCATCCGTGCTGCGCCTCTCGGTGGTGGCGTGCGCTGACACTCAACCTACTGCCGGACGTGGGCCGCCGAGCCGGGCGGGCGGGCGCAACGTCCTAGTTCGACCCCATTCCGTTCCGGTTTGACATCATTCCGCTGCCGACCACCATGATCCAGAAGAGGGTGGCGAGCACGGCGAGGACGGCGAAGGTGATCCAGCCGGCGCGGAGGATGCGGTTGGCGCCCGCCCCGTCGCGGCTGGCCTTGTTGAGCGCGATGATCGACATGACCAGGCTCGGGATCCCCAGTCCGCAGCCGAAGAAGGTCAAGAGAATGGACACGATGAGCAGGGTGATCGTCGAGCCGCTCCTGGCCGGGACGGAGGAGGCGTAGGGGCTGGACGGGCCCGCCCCCGGTCCGTAGGCCGGGGGGCCGTAACCCTGGGGACCGTACCCCGGGTACGGCTGGCCCGGGTATGCCGTGCCGCCGGGTCCGGAGTAGGGCTGGCCCGGGTATGCCGTGCCGCCGGGCCCGGGATGCGCCGCAGGAGGCGGTGGGTTGCCCCCGGTCGGGCCGGGGCCCCGGTAGGGGTCCGGAGGGGCGTCCTGGGGACCGTTCTGAGGTCGCTGCTCGCCGGTGTACTTCTGGTAGTCGTCCCCGGTGGGGTCCGTCCAGTTCGTGCTCATGATGCCCTCCGACGGACGAGTCGACGTGCTGTTGCGGCCCCCCGGTCGGCGTGGCCCCTGCACAGGACGGTACAGCGCCGCCCGGGCGCTGCGCACGGGGACGGACCGACGGGCGTCGTCGTTCCGGGGCCGAGGCTGCGAGGATTGCGCCAGGAGGCACCGATGAGAGCACCGCAGGTCGAGCCCGCCGCCGGGCTGCCCGAACGCGTGACGATCTACGAGGTGGGCCCGCGGGACGGGCTGCAGAACGAGAAGTCCGTCGTGGCCACGGACGTCAAGGTCGAGTTCATCCGACGTCTGCTCGCCGCCGGCCTGCCCGTCGTCGAGACGACGTCGTTCGTCCCCGCAACCTGGGTCCCCCAGCTCGCCGATGCGGCCGAGGTGCTCGCCGCGCTCGGTGCTGAGGGTCTCGGGCGGGACCGACCCGTCCTGGTCCCCAACGAACGGGGCCTCGACCGGGCGCTCGGGTCCGGGGTGGAGGCGATCGCGGTCTTCGCCAGCGCGACCGAGGCCTTCGCCCAGCGCAACCTCAACCGCACGGTCGACGAGTCGATCACGATGTTTGCGCCGGTCGTCACGCGGGCCAGGGAGTCCGGGCTGTGGGTCCGCGCCTACGTCTCGATGTGCTTCGGCGACCCCTGGGAGGGTGACGTGCCGGTGAGCCAGGTCGTCGACGTCGCGGTGCGGCTCATGGACCTCGGCTGCGATCAGCTGAGCCTGGGCGACACCATCGGCACCGGCACCACGGGCCACGTCCACACGTTGCTCGAGGCCTTGGAGCAGAAGGGGATCGGACCGGACCGGGTCGGAGTGCACTTCCACGACACCTACGGTCAGGCGCTCGCCAACACGATGGCTGCGCTGGCCGACGGCGTGCGCATGGTCGACGCGTCGGCCGGTGGGCTCGGGGGCTGTCCCTACGCGCACAGCGCGACGGGCAACCTTGCCACCGAGGACCTCGTCTGGGCACTCCACGGCGCGGGGGTGGAGACGGGTGTCGACCTCGACGCCCTCGTGGCGACGAGTGCCTGGATGGCGGCCCAGCTCGGGCGCCCGTCCTCGTCCGGAGTCGTCAAGGCCCTCGCCGGGGCGTGACCGCGTCGCTCACGCCGGGGCGACGCCGGTGACCCGGTGGATCGAGAAGGCCCGCTCCTCCGTGCCGTCCTCGAGCGACCCGAAGGCTCGTCCGCCCTCGACCCGCGTCGGGTAGAAGAGGTGCTTCGTCGTGCGGCCTGTCGTGTCGGCGTAGCCGATCCACACCCCGAGTTGGTCGGCGGCCGCGTCGCGCAGGGCGGCCAACGTCACGGTGGGATCGGTGGCGAGCAGCCGCGGCTGGCCCGCGTCGACCTGGGCGCGCAGCAGCTGCGCCGACTCCTCGGCGACGCGCAGGCCCTCGACCAGCGAGGCCGTGAACGTGGCGTCCACCTTCGCGACCGCCGGAGCAGGTGGTGGCCGACGGCCCGACGCGCGCCGCTGGGCTGCCACCGAGACGACGACGGATCCGTCGGGTCCCTCCTGCACCGGGGCGTAGCCGCACTCCCGCAGCAGCTCGAGCAGCACGGGCGGGTCGGCCGGGGAGACGAGGACGGTGGGCGCGATGCGTCGCAGCTGGATGGTCGAGAGCGCGCGGTCGGCCACCATGGCCTCGAGGACCGCCTCGTCGTCACTGCGGATGTATGCCGTGGCGCCGCCGACCCGGGTCTGCCCGTGCCGCCGGGCGACGTCGCGCACGAGGTACTCGACCGGCTGGGGAACGCCGGTCCTGCTCGAGCGTCGCAGCGACTCGACGAGCTCGTCGGCCGTCCAGCCGGTGTCGAGCGCGCGCCGGACCGATCCCGGCGTCAGCCGGTAGACGGTGGCGCCCCCACGGGACTCGACCTCGGCGGCGAGCCGCATGAGCTGGGCGAGGCTGCCCTCGAGCGGCCCCGGAGCAATGGCGGTCAGGTCGGCCTGCAGGAGGATGTGGTCGACCGGCGGCGGCAGCGAAGCCGACATCACTCGGGCCAGGTCGGCACCCTCGGCGCCGTCCAGCAAGGACCGCCCGGCGCTCGAGAGGGCGCCGCGACCCGTCACGCCGAGCCACTCCGCCTCGCGCAGCACCCCGGCTGCAGCCTCGCTGAGCAGCTGTGCGTTGCGCAGGGGCCGCCGCCAGAGCAGCCGCTCGACGAGCGACTCCGGGCTCGGGCCGTAACCGGGCTGGAGCCGGCCCAGCTCGGCGAGGACCTCAGCCCGGATGGCGCGGATCGGGGGCCAGTGAATGTCCGGCCCGAGGGCGTTGGCCGGAGAGGGGCCGCCGGAAGGGCGGGTTCCCACGAGGTGAGCCGCACGGGTCGACGTGTGCCACGCCGTGGCCAGCCGGGCCCAGCGGGCGCCGGCGTCGTGGCCGCGCCACTCATCGAAGGCGGCGGTCGGCGCCCAGACCGGGACGAGCTCACCGTCGTCGCTGACGAGCCCGGCGGCGTGGACGAGCTCGACCATCCAGCCGGCGCGCTCCGGTCGGAGGTCGAGGTCCTCGGTGAGGCGGCGGAGGTCGCGGACCGCCAGGCCACCGGTGCGCAGGACCCGGGGTGGTTGCGGGCCCCACCGCTGGGCGACCTCCTCGATGAGGGCGAGAAGGTCGCTCACCTGCCCGCCCGCGACCTTGTCGACGGCCTCGAGGCCCACGTCCGAGCTGACCGGCTCGGGAGCGGTCAGCCGGGCCTCCCGGTGGAGGCGTCCCCCCCGCAGGGCCAGTCCGACCTCTCGGGGCAGGATGACCCGGTCGGCGGACAGCGGCGTCATGAGGTGGCGCTCGAGCAGCCACCGGGCCGCCGTCGACCCGGGCCCGTCGGGGGGCAGGACGCCGACCGGCGGACCCCACGCGAGCCGGTCGAGGATGGCCCGCGCTGCGGCCGGCGCCGAGTCGAGGAGCGCTCCGAGCTCCATCGGGTCACCGAGTGGGGCGGGAACGCGTCCCAGCAGCTCGTGGCTCGAGGGTCCGAGGCCCGCCGGGTGGGCGCCCAGGACGTCAGGCACCGTCCGCACGACGTGGACGCCCTCAGCGCCGCGCCAGAGGAGTGCGAGCTCCCACAACCGGTCGACAAAGGGTTGCACGTCGGGATCGCCCCGGAGCAGTCCCGCGACGGCGGCGGGATCCGTGTCGTTCCCCGCGACGACGACGGCCTCGAGCACCTGGAGCTGGGCCTGGTCGAGCGTCTCGATGCAGCGCTGGACGCTGGCCCTGGTGCTGGCCCGGGCCGAGAGCGACGTCAGGTCGGCCGGAACCGGACGGGCGAGGTCGGGCCGTCCGAGGACGAGCCGGGTCAGCTCCTCGTCGGTCCGACCCCTGATGTCATCGGCCAGACTCCGCGCCGCGGTGGGCGCCGGCGTGCTCGGGGGTTGTCGGGTCGGCATGGGTCAACCGTAATCGCCTCGGCCGGCCCGGGCCGCGCCGCACATGGCGCCTCCCAGGCCTGCGGCATACCGTGTATGCCGTGAGCTCCGGTCTCCCCCCGCCAAGCAGTCCCAGCGGCGTCCAGTGGGCCATCCGGCGCGGCGACCAGGAGCTGGTCGTCGTCGAGGTGGGCGGCGGGATCCGCACCTACACCAGACAGGGAACCGACGTCGTCGCCGGCTACCGCCGGAGCGCCATGGCGGTGGCCGGACGCGGTCAGCAGCTCATCCCGTGGCCCAACCGGATGCGGGACGGTAGATACACCTTCGACGGCAAGGAGCGCCAGCTCGCCCTCAGCGAGCCGGCGAAGCACAACGCCAGCCACGGGCTCGTGCGATGGGCCGCCTGGACGCTCGCCGAGCGCACCGACGACAGCGTCACGCTGGCCCACCGGCTGCACCCGCAGCCGGGATGGTCGTGGCTGCTCGACCTGACGACCCGTTACGCCCTGACGGACGAGGGCCTCACCGTGCAGGCGACGGCCACCAACGTCGGCAACGCGCACGCACCCTATGGCTACGGCGCCCATCCCTATGTCTGCATCGGGAACGTGCCGGTGGCCGGGATCGAGCTGACCGTCCCGGCCGCCCGCTACCTCGAGGTCGACCCCGAGCGGCTCCTGCCGGTGACGACCCACCCGGTGGCCGGCACGGCATACGACTTCCGGGACGCTCGTCCCCTCGGCGAGAGCGACCTCGACACCGCCTTCACCGAGGTGCTGCGCGGGCCGGACGGCTGCTGGCAGGTGACGGTCGGCGGTCTGGCCGCCGGCGGCGTCACCGTCTGGGGCGACGAGGCCTATCCGTGGCTGCAGGTCTTCACCGGGCGCGCGCGCCCGGAGACCGAGGGGACGAACGGCATCGCCGTCGAGCCGATGACCTGCCCTCCTGACGCGTTCAACTCGGGTGAGGACCTCCTGGTCATCGAGCCCGGCCAGAGCCACACCGGCACCTGGGGCATCCGGCCGGGGGGCGGAACGGGTTTGCGGCGACCGTTAGGCTGAGGCGTTGGGCAACGGCGCGACCTGTCTTGCCTGCGGCTGGATCCGAGAGCAAGAGGTGAGCTGTGCCGACTGGCAAGGTCAAGTGGTATGACGCGGAGAAGGGCTTCGGCTTCCTCTCCGACGACGAGGGCGCCGACGTGTTCCTGCACGCCAACGCGCTCCCGGAGGGCATCACGACCCTCAAGGGTGGCACCCGCGTGGAGTTCGGTGTCGTCGAGGGGCGCCGCGGTGCCCAGGCGCTCTCCGTCCGCGTCCTCGAGCCTGCTCCCTCGGTGGCGGCCTCGCAGCGCGCCGCCCACCGCAAGCCGGCCGAGGACATGGTGGTCATCGTCGAGGACGTCATCAAGCTGCTCGACAACGTCTCCAACTCGCTGCGCCGCGGCAAGTATCCCGACAAGTCGACAGCAGCGAAGGTCTCCCAGGTCCTGCAGGCCGTCGCCGCCGACCTGGAGGGCTGACGTGGCTGCCGACGTCAAGACCGACCCGACCCTGCGGGCGGCGAGCGACCTCGCCCGCGCCGCCCTGCTCGAGGTCGCCGAGCCGGGCACCGTCGGCGCCCACCTCGAGATGGTGATGGACGCCGAGCGCCTCGCCACCCACTACTTCGAGTGCACCTGCCTGGGTTACCGCGGCTGGCGCTGGGCGGCCAGCATCGCCCGCGCGCCGCGCCAGAAGGTCGCCACCGTGTGCGAGACCAACCTCGTGCCCGGCCTCGGCTCGGTCCTGTCTCCCGAGTGGCTCCCGTATGCCGAGCGGCTGGCTCCGGGTGACCTCAGCGCCGGCGACGTCCTGCCCTACAAGGCGCAGGACGACCACCTCGAGCCGGGGTTCGAGGCCACGGGCGAGGAGGACGTCGACCAGGTGGGGTTCTTCGAGCTCGGCCTCGGTCGCAAGCGCGTCCTCTCCGCCGAGGGCCGCGAGGTGGCAGCCCAGCGCTGGTACGAGGGCGGGCACGGGCCCACCGCCGAGGTGGCCCAGAAGGCTCCTGACAAGTGCACGACCTGTGGCTACCTCGTCCCCATGGCCGGCGCCCTGCGCGCCGTGTTCGGGGTGTGCGCCAACGAGTGGTCCCCCTCGGACGGCACGGTGGTCAGCCTCGACCACGGCTGCGGTGCCCACAGTGAGAGCGATGCAGTGCCGGCGGCGCCGGAGAACATCGGCTTCCCGATCGTCGACGAGTTCGCGCTCGACGTCCTCGTCTGACGGGCCTGCCCGTGCCGGCGTGACTCCGGCCGGCGGCCGGCGACCATGTCCTCTGAGCCACTCGGCGTGCGCGAGGCGTCGTCAGGCGTCGACAGCGTTGCCACGGCCGCGACGCAGATAGGCCCAGCCGACCCCGCCGAGCGCGATGCCGGCCGTGCAGCACCACGGCCACCATGAGCGCGGACCCGAGTGGAGCGCCGGGATGACCACGGTGAGGACCAGGGCGGCCGCCCAAGACGCGATCCCCCACTCGACTATGCGGAGCATCGGCAGGGCCAGCGGCCCCACGGCCACCTCACCCGACGAATGCACCGACGGGGGCCCCGGGTGCTCGCTCACCGGCTCACCCTATGTCGTCCGCCGCCCGAGCAGTAGCCTCGGCACCATGTCGAAAACCTCAACCGCACCGGCTCCGCGGAACGCGTCGGGTGGTGCGCTCGACCGGTTCTTCTCCATCACCCAGCGTGGGTCGACACCGGCTCGCGAGCTCCGCGGCGGACTCGTCACCTTCTTCACGATGGCCTACATCGTCGTGCTCAACCCCCTCATCATCGGCACCCAGGCCGACAGCACCGGCGGCTTCCTCGGCGGCGGCGACATCGGCCGCGCCAAGCTCCTCGTCGCCGCGGGCACCGCTCTGGTCGCCGGCGTCATGACCATCCTCATGGGGCTCGTCGCCAACTATCCGCTCGCGCTCGCGACCGGCCTCGGGCTCAACGCCTTCGTGGCGTTCGGCATCGCGAAGCTGCCGCAGATGACGTGGGCCGACGCCATGGGCCTCGTCGTCCTCGAGGGCATCGTCATCACGATCCTTGTGCTCACTGGCTTTCGCGCCGCCGTCCTCAAGGCGGTGCCGGCACAGCTGAAGACCGCGATCTCCGTGGGGATCGGCCTCTTCATCACGATCGTCGGCCTCGTCGACGCCGGCTTCGTCCGCAAGCCCGCCGGACCGACGCCGGTCGAGCTGGGTATCGGCGGGTTCCTCAGCGGATGACCGATGGTCATCTTCGTCGTCGGGCTGTTCGCCATTCTCACGATGTTCGTCCGCAAGGTCAGGGGTGCCATCCTCTACGGCATCATCGGCGCCACGGTGCTGGCCGTCATCGTCGAGGCGGTCTTCAAGGTCGGCAGCCAGACCGACGCGACCGGCAAGGTCGTCAACCCCTCCGGGTGGGGGCTGAACGTGCCCACGCTGCCGTCCCGGATCATCGACGTCCCCGACTTCGGGCTGCTCGGGCAGTTCAGCCTGCTGGGGTCGTTCAGCAAGATCGGCATCGTCGCAGCCTGCCTGCTCGTCTTCACGCTCATGCTCGCCGACTTCTTCGACACCATGGGCACGATGGTCGCCATCGGCGCCGAGGCGGGCCTGCTCGACGAGAGCGGAAACCCACCGCATACCGACCGGATCCTCATCGTCGACTCCGTCGCCGCCATCGCTGGAGGCGCTGCGGGCGTGAGCAGCAACACGTCCTACATCGAGTCGGCGTCCGGCGTCGGCGAGGGCGCGCGCACCGGACTGGCCTCGGTCGTCACCGGGGTGCTCTTTCTCCTCGCGACCTTCCTGGCACCCCTGGTCTCCATCGTTCGTGCCCTACGAGGCCGCGACGCCGGCGCTCGTCGTCGTCGGGTTCCTCATGATGCAGCAGGTCAAGGGCATCGAGTGGGACGACCTCGAGATCGCCATCCCGGCGTTCCTGACAATCGTCCTGATGCCGTTCACCTACTCGATCAGCGTCGGCATCGGTGCGGGCTTCGTGTCCTACGTCTTTCTCAAGCTGGTTCGGGGAAAGGCGTCCGTCGTCCACCCGCTCATGTGGCTGGTGGCCGCCTTGTTCGTCATCTACTTCGCCATCGACCCGCTCCGGAGCCTGCTCGGCGTCTCGTAGCCGGCAGGGCCCGCTCACCCACCTGTGTGGCCCTGTGTGGTGGGGCGTGGGTCAGCACCGGGAAGCCAGGACGTGGGACGGGGAAATAGTTAGCACAGGTAATGAGTTATGCTAACTACCAATGTCAACACCGCCTTCCGCCCCCACCGTCACCAGCACTCCCCAACAGCTCATCCGCCTGGCCAGTGACCTGCGTCTGGCCTGCATGCGGATCAGCCGCAGGGTGCGCTTCGAGTCCAGCCACGACGTGGCGCCGCACCAGTTCTCCGTGTTGTGCCGCCTCGAGGACGCTCCGAGGACTCCCGGCGAGCTTGCCGAGATCGAGCGCGTGGCCAAGCCGAGCATGACGAGGACGGTTGCCGCGCTCGTCGAGTGCGAGCTCGTCTCGCGGCAGGACGACCCCACCGACGGTCGGCAGGTGATCCTGGCGCTGACCGACGAGGGCCGCCGGACGATCAAGGCGATCCGCCGCAGGCGCGATGCCTGGATGGCCAGCCGCGTCTCGCACCTCAGCCCCCAGGAGCAGCAGATCCTGGCGCGGGCGACCGAAATCCTCACCCGGGTGGCCAGCGAATGAGCCCCACCTTCTCCTCCCTGAAGATCCGCAACTACCGCGTCTATGCGAGCGGCTCGATCGTCTCGAACGTCGGCACGTGGATGGGCCGCGTCGCCCAGGACTGGCTCGTCCTCACCCAGCTGACGAACCACTCCTCGGCCGCGCTCGGCGCAGTGACCGGGCTGCAGTTCGTTCCATTCCTGCTGCTCGCGCCGGTGACCGGGATGATCGCGGACCGGTACCGCAGTCGGCGCATCCTGCTCGCCACCCAGTTCTCCATGGCCCTGACCGCACTCCTTCTCTCGGTCCTGACGCTGACGGGCACGGTGGCGCTGTGGCACGTCTACGTGCTGGCTTTCCTGCAGGGCATCGCCACCGCGGTCGACAACCCGGCCCGGCAGACGTTCGTCTCCGAGATGGTCCCGCGCGAGCAGCTGAGCAACGCGGTGTCCCTCAACAGCGCATCGTTCAACGCCGGCCGGCTCATCGGCCCCGGCGTCGCCGGCCTGGTCATTGCCGCGTTCGGCACCGGCGTCTCGTTGCTCGTCAACGGGTTGTCGTTCTTCTTCGTCATGGCGTCCCTGCTCGCGATGCGGGTCGACCTGCTCACGCCCGCGCCTCGCTCGCGCGGGAAGGGCCAGATCCGTCAGGGCCTCGCCTACGTCCGCAGCCGCCCCGACATCATGCGCATCATGTTCCTCGTCTTCGTCCTCGGCACCTTCGGCATGAACTTTCAGATGACCACGGCCCTCATGGCCACGCGGGAGTTCAACAAGGGACCGACGGGGTATGGCCTGCTCGGCTCGATCCTGGCGGTCGGCTCGCTGGCGGGTGCACTGCTGTCGGCACGCCGCCGGAACCCCCGGCTGCGGGTCCTGCTCGTGGCCCTGGCCGGCTTCACCGTTGCCACGGCCCTGGCGGCGCTCGCGCCGACCTATCTGCTGTTCGCCGTCGCCCTGGTCCCGACCGGCCTCTTCGCCCTGACCGCCCTGACGACGGCAAACGCCATGGTGCAGCTCTCCGTCGACGCCCAGATGCGGGGCCGGGTCATGGCCCTCTACCTGGCGATCTTCATGGGCGGGACGCCGATCGGCGCACCCCTGATCGGGTGGCTCGGTGACGTGGCCGGGCCCCGGTGGACGATCGGGATCGGCACCCTCGCCGTCGGCCTGTCACTCATTGCCGTGGCCGTCCACTTCTCCAGGCGCGACATTGTCCGGGTGACCTACGAGCCCGCCCGCCGCCCCCGCTTCCAGGTCAACATCGAGCAGCCCACCCTGCCCACGCCTGCGGCTGTCCGGTGAGCGTGCGGTTCCGCCGGCGGGCGACCATCGCGGCGCTCGCTCTGCTCATCCTGATGGCTGTCGTCGCTGCCATCGTCCGCTGACCTCGCGCCGGCGCGCTGGCTCAACGCTCGTGACGGCGCACGCTCAACGCTCGTGACG
>JAABUJ010003685.1_pt1 | contig 16934 bp, 17 predicted proteins | sample 5559131 | NCBI WGS metagenome assembly JAABUJ01 (sample SAMN10711875, study PRJNA513366) | rock metagenome | isolation source: Antarctica rocks | place: Antarctica: Victoria Land, Mt New Zealand nord | collected 2016-01-07 | reverse complement strand
AGGTGGAGGCGGATCAGGGCATGAGGGAATGAAGTGATTGACATGTCTATAGATCTGGCGCCACCAAGCGTCTCTGCTACAGTACGAACATCGGATTCAAGTTTCCTTCTAGACACTGCCGTCGGCCGATGATCGGGCTCGCATCGTGGCCTGGGCTTGGTATCAAGCAAGCAGCGCCTCCGCTTTGTTCAGTCTTCATCCATGATTCTTAGCCGCACGCCCTCGTGACTTTGACATCCCCGTCCCCTTCCTATCCCCCTTCCCTTCCCATCCCATCCCCTCCCCAATCCCCCTGCCCCTTTCCCTCATCGTTCCCACTCTCTCCTCGAAACATATCAAGTCAATCTCAGACCAAAATTACCTACCTACAGTTCCCAGCATGGCGCAAGGCAAAGACACGTAAATGAAGCGTGGACCTAACTAGTCTACAGAGCCGTAGCGTAAGTCATTGATCGATCGAGCGATCTCGCAGGACGGAAAGGATGGTGACGAGGTGGAAAATTTGTGGAGAGCCGGATTGGGATTGGACCATTGGTGGGGGGGAGTCGGGAGGTTAGATTGCTGGCTCGAGCGGTTTGAGTGGTTTGAGTGGTTTGAGAGGTTCGAGTGGTTCGAGTGGAGTGGGGGGAGTAGCTGTCACGGGGACAGGGACAGGGAGGGAGGAAGGAGGGATTTGTATCCGCGTAGGTAGGTAGCTGCATGGAGGAAGTCATCGTCATCGTCACCGTCATCGTCACAGTGAGGCAAGCGGCGTAGAGCAAGTGACGCCTAGGTAATTAAATCTTCAAGCTTGCTGAGAACCGAGATCTCATCGACTCCAGCGATGGTCTAAAAGTCATGATGGTATCTATCTATCCGCCGCGAAACCGTCGCGCAGGAAAAGAGCTCCTCCCCGATGAGGGATGGGCTAAAAATGCTAATGCTGTCCGAGATTGATGATGGAGATATGATGGCGAAAATGAGCAGAGAAACGAAATATATCCAATCGCCATAGATCAAAAAGTTGTAGCAGGCCTAGAAATAGCCCCGATGCACCGGTGTAAATGCGATGAACGACGCGATGCGATGCGATGCGATGCGGTGAAATGTGGTGAAATGCGGTGAAATGGCGATCTCCGGTCGTGGCAGAAGATGCCGTCTAGAGCGAAGAAGATTATAGGGGTTATAGGGGTTATAGTGTGCGAGATTGAGCGCGCTAGAGGGCAGGACGAAACGAGTTAGGGATACGAGGTTGTGGGTGATGAGGAGGCAGTGCGGGCGTTCTCTCCTACCGTTCGGCGGCCTAGGACACCAAGACCTTGACCGTCTCCCTCTCAGTCAGGATCCGAGCCTGTAATTTCCGCGTCTGGCGCATCGCTTCGTCTCTGCTCACTCCATCAGCTCACCGATCACCTCCCTCATCCCGTAGACCTCCAGGGCGAAGAACAAAACATACCTCGCCGACTGCAGCTCCATAACCTCGATCTGCGCCATATTCATGCGAGACACGACCTCCTCCATCTCCTTATCCGCGTCGCGGAGCGCCCTCTCCAGCTCCTCGACGCGCGTCTCCAGAAACTCCGTGCGCAGCGCCTTGTTGAGCGACATGGCGACGCCGCTGCTCGTGACGGCCAGCTTGGGCGACTTGGCGCTGAAGAGCGGCGACAACAGCGGCGACGCCGATGCCGATTGCGGCGAGAAGGCGATAGGGGTGCGGAGGCCGGTCTTGATGCGCTGCAGCTGCAGATTGTGGCTGTCGCGCAGGCCGCGGATCTCGTCCTCGTGCTGGGCGACGGCGTCCTCGGAGTGTTGTTGGGCGGCCATGACGTTGTCTTCGAGCGACTTGAGCCGGCCTTGCATTTCGATGATGCGCGTGGCGGATGTGCGCTGCTCCTTTTCGCCGCGGCTGATGGCTTCGGCGAGGCGTTGCCGGAGCGCGCTGTTGGCTTCGAGCTGTTGCCGGACTTGCTTCGCCAGGGCTTCGACGCGGTCGGCGGAGGCGCGGAGCTGGCCGGCGAGGCTGTTGTTCTCGCTGGCGTGGAAGGATTCGGCTTCTTGGAGGGATTCGGCTTGAGCTCGATACTGACCGGCTTGCTGTTCGGCCAGGTCGCGTTCGACCTCGGCTTCCGAGATGCTCTTCTTCAGAAGCTCGAGGGTGTTGGCCGTCTCGGCGTCATCGGCGATCACCGGTGCTGATCCTCGCAACTCGCGTATGCGGGCTAACGACAAGGCGTGAGTGGTCTGTAGCTCTTTGTATGCTTTCTCCAATGATGCAGAGCCTGGCTGGTCGTCACCAAGATTGGAGTCTTGAGATTCAGTCGGAGCCTCAGGAACCACGATTTCGTGCTCATACAACAGCTTCCGTAATGAGCCGGTCTCTTGCTCAGCTCGATCAAGGTCCATCTTCAGCCCACCTAGTCCTTTCTCACATTGCCACTTTTGCTCGAGAGCGTCGTCTGCTCTCCGTCGGAGATGATTAATCTCTTCCCTCAAGCAAGACAACTCCCGCTCATAGCCCTGCCGCCGAGGTGATCCGGACTGGATTGCTTTGTCACGTTCGGCCTCCAGCGCTCGCATCCGTTTTTGAGTTGCCCGATCTTGGTATTCCTGTCTCTCAAGCAAGCTTTTCAAAGCCTTATGAAGTGCATCACGCTGCATCTCAATGTCCTTGACTCGGTCCGCCAGTGGATCGCGTGACTCTCGTTCCTTGGCGACGATCGATTTCGATCTTGACAGCGAAGCCGACCTTGACAGGTCATCATTCCTTGAAGCGCGGGCCAACGAGTTTGATCTAGCCAGTTCCACACTTGGGTGTGCCGCGGACTCGCTCTCCTCGGCGATAGAGTTGAACCGGGCTTGCTGTTGTTGCAACTCGAGCTGTAAGCGCTTGGCGTTTACGAGGGTGTTGTTCTCGGTTTTCAGCGCTTGTATCTCTTGTTGCATTCGGCTGTACTCGTACGTCAGCTTTTGAGACTCTGCTGCTTCCGCTTCCAGGCCGTCCACCCGTGCTCGCAGCTGAGGAACAATCTCGTCTCGAAGATTATCCCGTTCGTTTTGATGATCTTCAATTTCCGCTCGCAGCGCCGTCAGAAGGTCTTCAAAATTCTCTTTCAACTGTCGCTCTTCAAGGAGTTTCCGCCGTACATCCTCAAGTGATGCCTCCAGCTCTCTTGATTTGCTTACAGCGCTGGTTGTTTCACCGCGCCCTTGAACCAACTGCCTATTGTCAGCGCAAATGTTCACTTTCTTAACCGCAACATAGTCACCCACGTGTTGTGATTCTTCCTCCATATTGTGAATGTGATCCTCCAGGACCTTCCTCCGCCCCCGCTCGTACTGTAACTTTTGTGTGAAATCGACCTTGAACTGCGCCTTATCTTGCTCCAAAGCCCTTTTCCACTTCTCCAAATCCTCCGACTTTCCTCCCACCTCACTAAGTGGGTACCTAGTTGAGCTGGCACCGGAATCCGAAAAGTAGTCACTCGTGCGTCGGTTGTGGTCTAATCCTTGGCTAGCCTCTAGCTGTAGGCGATCTACCTGATCTTCCAATTCCATTTCACGTTTGATGGAGGATGCCAACTCTGAACTAACTTCCCGTAGCTCCTCTTCCATCTCTCCAACCTGTGTTGCCATGGCAGGGTTTGACGTTGGCAAGGGCAGGCCAGAGTGAGCAAAGTATGAAGCTTTCGGAGTTGCGATAGCTTTGGATATATCAACCATTAATGGTACAGATTTGTGTGAGGATGAGGAGCTCTGTGGTGATGGTGCAAGCGGTGATGGCATCGGTGAATGACCATTCTCTGAGAACGTAGTGCTAGAGGACTCTGGGACGGGTGAGGAGGTTTTCCAACCGAAAAGGGTCGTCAGCCTGCTGCCAGGTGATTTAGGCGCTTTGCAGGTGGATGTGGAGTCATAGGATTCATTGGACTGATCGGAGATGGTTCGAGAAGTGGCATCCAGTCGTAAAGGTGCTGTTTGACCTGCGGGGCGTAAGGACATTGTCGCAGACCTCTGAACTCCACCACTTCTCTGGTCGAAGGACCCATGCGCGGGACTGTGTACCAAGGGCTCGCTGGCTAATCTGACGTGAGGCGCCCGTGTTCGTGAAGGTCCCTTCACTCCTCCAGCTACAGTCGATATCCTCCCGTCCTCTGAGCCGCGTGGAGTCAAGGGTGTCTGACCGTGAGGGTACCTAGTGACGGTCGCTGCTTAGTCGGACCGAAGCAATGCAGGGTACACGAAGCCTGCTGTAATCCAGCAGCATACCTGTCAAGATCCCTCACTACTAACGTCGGCGAGCTTGTCCAGGGCTGCGAAGCCCATAATGCACGGTCCAATCCAGTTGGGGGGTGTTGCAAAGTAGCTCCAATGGGGGAGTCGTCGTAGTCAGTTTTGCTTACTGCAGCTTGGGCGGGAGCAGCAGAGGAAGTCTTTGTCAGAAGAGGTGAAGCGTTCGGTGGGAGCGGTTTCCGACGAACTGGTGAAGCCAACGATATGCGCGGTGTCTGTGCTCGGAAGACGGAAAACGAAGGCACAGAAATCTTCGCGGGTACGGCTTGCTTCTGGCGTGAAGGCGCGATGGGAACGCCAGGGTCCAAAGGGGCGCCGTTATGCTTCAGATGGTCCATGGCTCGAGCTCAAGTGCTAAACAAGCACATTGGTGCATAACCGTTGAGCAATTAATAACGATAATCCGCAAGCACTGCAGCGGTGTTGATGTACTAGCAGAAAGTGGATGACAGCGTCGAGCTAAGGGCAGGCATCAGTGCTAATCGCGAATTAAAAGGACAGCCGGCGCGGTCTGCTAGCCAGGGGTTTCGTGAAGGACCGAGATTTGCATCTCAATGGAGGCAATATGTGGTCGATCTGCTTGCATGAGCAAAGGGAAGTGAATTGCGATGTACGAAATACTACACAGCGAGACATTTGTAAAGTACCGTAGGGTAAGAGACAGATCTCCATCCCTTGCGGAGTCTCAATTTCCCCTGTTACAGTGAGATGCGCGCGCGTAATTCATGAGTTACCCAAAGTTGGCGGTTGCCGCGGACTGGGCATGGAGACGAAAGGAGCAACTCTTGCCTTGATGGAACAGGGGCAACGCTGGACGCTACAAGAGGCCACTCAACACCAGCAATCCACTATAATGACGCCAAATCCCTGATCACCAATTGACCAAGTGGTTCATTTTAAATTCAGCGATCCCCGCGGCGCCAACAACGGATAACGGTTAACCGTCAGGGCAGCGAACCTTCGTAATGCATCTACCCCACAACCCCCCTCTACGAACATCTTCTCATTATTGAGACCAAGCAGGCACGATGTACAATATACGGATGCAGGTCGGATGGTCTCACTAAAACCTCGGATGGTCCTACACTAATTCTGAACTTTAAGGTTTTTTGTGAAGCTAACAAGCAAGAAATTGAAATTGTGACTGTGTAATTCATTAATAATTCATTACAAATTCATGAAGAATCTATTCATAACTAATTAGTGGTTAGAGATTAGTGTTAGGGGGTTAGGTGGTTAGGATTAGGAAGTTAGGGTTAGCAATATGAAATATATTGAGAATGCATTTCAGATACATTAGTGTGTTTATGTGTTAGAGGTTAAGTTAGGGCTAATATATTGTGAATTGATTAGTAATATATTCAAAGAAATTGAACCTCAATTGATCTTGAGGTGTTTTGAAAGGTCAGATGGTCTCCCGATAAACCCTGTCAAGACCATCCGACATTTTAGTGAGACCATCTGACATGTGTGGTCGTACAATATAGATCTCATTCATACACAGCAACGTCACAAAACCATGGCAAAGCCACTTTCAATACTCTCCCTAATCCCTCCTCACTTCCCTTAAAACATCCATCCCCACTTCCTTCCAATCCCCTGCCTACCCACCGACAAACTAGCATTGTCAATCGTTGCCCATCGCGGCGCAGAGCAGACGACGACACATAAAAGAGTCGCAACGAGAGATCTCAGGGGAAACTCCATCGCGAGTTACAGAGCTTTAGGGATACATCGTGCCTATTCTGGCTCAGAAAGGCCGAAGAGTACCACAGCTGGGGCATGGGTCTCTGTAATGCTTGTCGATTTGGGATGGGGTTGGAGATTTTGAGGGTCTGTCTGCCTGGAGACTTTCCGGTTCAGGAGGAATAGGGAGGGGAATAGATATGGACGACGGGTCTGTGTGAAGCGGAAACGTGACGGATCTTGATGTCCGGGGGCCACCATTGTGACCAGAGGAGGAGATTCTAGGACGGGGCAGTGAAGACGAATATGACGGGATGGGGGAGTGGGAGAGGTGGTAAGTTTAGGGTTAGGTGCTGATCTGATGGGTGGGAGGGGGACATGACGTGGTGGGTTGAGAGGTGGGTTGGGACGTCCAATCTGGCGACAAGAAAGATGTTAAGGTAGTCGGAAGGTGGTTAGAGGTGGGAAGTCGAAAGAAGAAAGGGGGTGCGTCGTTGTCGAGGGAACATGGCCCGAATTGCCCAACTCGCTGTTTGCCGCTCTGGGAGGACTCGCAAGGCTCTCTTATACGCTTACTTTCCAAGTCCAGCGTACAATGACCGTTCACGCGACTACGTCCCGACAATCCTCGCAGCACGACCAAAACAAAACATCAAAACCTCAGAGACAATGAATGGCGAGAGGGTAAGCCACCGATCCGATCGAGTAGATATTCGAATATGATACTTAAGAATTAAATTACGAGATGGAAAAGATCTCCTCGATATGTATTCCCAGCGCGTCCCAGTCCAGTAGGACATCCAATCCCATTCATGTCCCTGAGCCAATCGAAGCGTCACCATCACCGTCACCATCACCGTCACCCATCACGCAGCATTCTCGTCGTCGTCCGTCGTCGGGTTACGTCCCAGTTGCACCCTTTCCTCCCTAATGTAGGTTGACAATTTTCACCCAATGCCCTTGTACCCAGACCGATCGACCGACCATTTGCATCTCACCCAACATGCATGCCATGCCATGTACCTGCCCTCCTCGCTCTGGATAAGGAAAACCGAAAAGCCGCCGCTATGCAAAGCCCAATGCCTGACCCCTAACCCCTGACCCTGACCCTGACCGTGGAGATGAAAATGCAACAGACGACAGTAGCTGACAGGGGAAATTGCAGATTGAAAAGCACCGAGTTGGGAAACAGAAACCGATCGCTAGGGTGGAGAAATCCCCGGCACTTACAGGATGATGGGGACGATGGAACCCTAAATGGAGTGGAGGAGAAGTGGCCACCCGCCTTTCAGCTTCATGAAATCCTCCACCAGAATTTGTACAAGAAGTGAAAGGGTTGAACAAGTGTGTAGGGAGGATGTCGTGGCAACGATTGAGGTGAGTGTGTCGGATGGGGATAAATAACAATTGAAAGAAAAAACATTATACAGGAAACGGAAAAGTTGGGACCATTGCTTCAAGGTCACGCACGGCACCACCAACGCCAGACACCAGACACCTGGCTAATCCTATTCTCATATATCCACCCTTCAGGACGGAGAATCACGCGTACCGGTCATCAAGCATGTTCGGAGTAACTCAGTATCCTCCCCAGCTTTGTGATCCACCAGGCTGACCCTGCTGGTGGGGAGGAGCCCAGCCCTGCATTCCCGGCTGACCGCCTGCGGTTGTTTGTGGCATGTATTGCTGAGAGCTCTGACCGGGCTGCGGTTGATACAGTCCACGGGCCCCGACGCCAGGGTACCCACCCGGTCCCATGCTCGGGATGCCCTGATACCCCATTGGGCCGCTGTGGAGCGAGCTACCGCTCTGCTGATGGTGTAGCTGTGGTGGAGGATGGTGTGGCGATTGCGCTGGATGAGGGGAGTGTTGTTGTACGTGGGGACTGTATTGTGACATGTTGTGATGTGTGCCTATCGGAGATGGCTGTGGTTGTGGAGGTGGCTGGCCCCACATTTGGGAATGCTGCGGATAACTGTATGGAGACTGTTGTGCGGCGATCCCGCAGAGTGGAAGGTTGGGAGATCGATGGTGCATTTGATCGGGTCGGATCGACGGCGGCATACCTCGTATGGGTGATTGGGCCAGGGAATTCGGCTGATGCTGCTGTTGTGAATATGCTTGGGGAGCCATCATCTGCGATGGAGGATGCTGCAGGATCGGCTGCGGACCGGCTCCCATCATGCCACCTGACACCAGCTGAGGTGACTGCAAAGACTGACTGACGCCATCGCCCTGCTGCTGCTGGGAGGCCGAGGCCGCGATCTCGCGAGGCTTGGTCCAGAAGTCGTCCAGATACTTCCCTCGGTGTGCTCTTTGCTGGTTGACGGCCTTGTTGAATTCTGCGGTGTGCGCGGCCTGATTCAAGATCTCCGAAGTGGCGCTGGGCTGTGTGCGATCTTGATATGGTGCCCCAGCCATCTCCTGTCGGGGTCGTGGGATATTGCCATAGTCTCTTAACCGGAAATCTTCGTGCGGTGCCAAATGGATCATCGGCAGCGGCGCGATACTGGTCGGAGTAAGACCACCCATACCAGGCAATGGTTGCGGTTGTGAGTGTCCTTCCAGATGTCCCGGTCCGTTGGCGTAGATGATATTTTCCAGTTGAGCGTGCGGCAAGGACCCCGCGTTTGCAGCTTCTGCGGCCGCCGCATCTCTGGCTTTGGCAGCCCCCGGTCTCTTCTCGCCTGCCATGTCCTCCTCGGTGAACCCTTGCTTCCTCGCTTTGCCCTCCCAATAATCATCTCGCACACGTCTGCCATTAACAATCACCCTACTGCCGAACTGTCTGAACATCGACTTCGCAGTCACGATTGCTATCTGACGCGAGCGGTACGAATACGGAAGTATCTCTTGATGTATCAAATCATCTTTCTCCGCTTGACTGGCGATGATCTTGTACAGCGACCGATTCTTGTTGAAGAGCAGGTAGGAATCTCGGTAATTCAGAATTCGCGCGCACTCTGTTGCGAGCATGAACAGCTTGTCGCCCCTGTTTGGAACGAAAAAGGTCCGACACTTGTATTCGCGTCCATCGAGCGGATGTCCTGTGGCCGTGGCCTTCTTCTCGCCCGCCTCGTCGTATTCTCGCGGTATGTACTCGTCGCCTTCCGGTCCGAGCTGATCGGTCGTGTGGTCTCGGACGGTCGGTAAGGCTTTCACCACCGTCTTCGTCGGCGTGGCTTTGGGCGGCGACGACTGGGTCGGTGTTATATTCTTGGGTGGCAGTGGACCTTGTGTCTGCAACTGTGGCGTCTTGTTCTGCTGCGAGATCGACTGGGATGATTTGTGAGGTGTCGCCAACGGGCTTGGTGGTGGTCCTGGGCCCGGGATCTTGGATTTTGGCGGTCGGCCACGTTTTCTCGGTTTGGAATCGTCTGACGCAACGTATTAGTTCCCATGATAACCACACAGCCGTCTTGTATTTGTGCGCGTATCGCCAAGACACCGAAAGCACCGATGGGTGGTGAACGTACCGACGTCGTCACCTTCAGGTCCGGCCGGCAGGTCTCCGTAGGTTTCCGGCGAACGGCTTCGCTTGGTGCCTCGCGGGCTCGTGCTTGGCGCATTGACCGTCGACGACGGAGGAAGAACCGCTGCGAGCACAGAATAGATGTCAGCCCAGCTCATGCCAATATGGGCCTCGAGGGCATCGCGACATGATCAATCGGCGTTGGATAGCCTGAAGACCGTTGCGCATCATCACAGCCCCATGCGCCAGGCTGATCGGGGCAGATCACGAGATCGGAAGGAAAGGGATCTTCTACCTGCACTGTTCAACGCAGCTGGATTGATCGTCCCGGGACCGGCTAAGATGTCGCTTCCCATGCCATTCGCCGACGTCGAGACCGGCTGCGAGGTCGAATACATGGCCGGACGCTCGACTCGAGACGGCCGGTCGAGGCTCGGCGCGCCCGCGGTCGATGGCGGCGCGAACGAAGAGCCCGGTGGTCAGTCGTGGGTCGCTGCGTTTAATGATGCAACGTGAAGTGGATCGAATGGGTTGGAGGAAACGACGGCGGCGGCGGGATGGGTCGCATGCAGCCAAACAGATCGTAGAGGGCCAGCGCGGGCGCAATCGAGAAGCTTAGACGAGGGGGCCTGTCACCACTAAAGTTACTGCCGTACAGCAGGAGCCCCAGACATGCTATGTCTCCGTCGGGATAGACGCAGCCAAACGGAAAAGGTAGAGGATGGTTAGGAAAGTGAAGAAGAGGCCTTGCGATTGGATCAGGCGGGTAGGCAAGGTCATTTCATGCAATAGGAGGTAATGGTGTTGATGCAAGGTCGCGGGTAAGCAAAGGTAGGGTGATATGTAGGTGTATCGTGTACAGTAGTAGTGGGTAGGGTAAGGTAAATAAGGTAAGCTGTGGAAGGGAGCTAAAGTAGGTAGAGATTCCACTCGTTCGTAGTTTGTGGTCGCACTTCCACTCCAGTCGCAGTCCAGTCCACTTCACTCCACTTCAGAAGCCAGTTCGTCGGTGACAGTGGGATAGAACAAGGATTCGACACGGGAGGAGGGGAGAGTGGAAAGTAAGCGGACCTTAAGCGTAAGAGCAGTTCCCTGTGTCTTGTATGGATCTAGTACTACCTTAGTTTTGTGCTTCCAGTACCGTATCTTATGTAATCGGTACTTATGTAAGGTACCTAAGCGGGCCGTAAGTCGAGCCAGGGAACGTCAAGTCGAGATCAAGGTATTCCACGGTTGTTGTGACTCCGTCTGATCGTAAGATATGGAGAGCTGCCGATAATAATGGTGTTGATACGGCGCAAGGTGGTGCGATGGATGAATGGCGTGGTAAGGTAAGTTAAATATCCGTCCGTACGACTAGGTACTGTAAGAAAGCGATTCTGTACCATACAGTAAGAAATCTTCCGGTAATATTAAAATATGCAAAGTTTTCGCCCCCGCAGACTATACCTAGTTAGTGCCAGTGTCGCTCGAGATTGTCGACCTTGTTGTGGGAGGTGATGATGCTCATGCTGAGGCTGAGGCTGAGGCTGATCTTGATGATGATGACGACAATGATGATGGTTGAAAGAGATCTTAAGAAACTTTTACAGCCGTCGATGAGGGAAGCTCTTTGAACGGATATGACTAATTATCTCCGGCTCTGCGAATGCGAGTCAGTCCAGATTTTTTGGATGTACAGTATGTACGGAGTGCATATGCTAGATCACGGGATAAAACAGGCAACTGGGCACAAACACGGAGTATTATTGGAAAATATTCCGCGCGATCGAGGAAGGCCATCTTATTCTTCTTTGGCATCGAATCGAGCAATAAGGGAATCCTGATCAAGCGAAAAAACCTGAGGAAGTCATTGTCATCAAACCCTAATACTGTACATCTAAGGTAGGTAGGCAAAGTACCTAGAAGATGAGACGAAGGTCGTACTCGGTAACTTACCAAGAACAGCAGACGAGCTAGGGAGAACGAACGAATGATAATCGCAATAGCCGTCCCACGAGTCTTTGGCGATGACAATAACTTAGTGATGACGGGTCTTTCTGTTGGAAAGCACGCACGGGAGCCAGAAGGTCTTGACGAGATGCCCGGCCTTGGAGGCACGAGTTTGGTCCAGGTCAACCGGAAGTCCGGCCTTTTAGGTAGGTACTGTAGGTAGGTCCTCGGATACCTTACTGTACAGTTACCTAGGCTCCAGGCTCCAGGCCTTTCCTCTGGTAGTTAGGCCGCAAGCACGCAACAAATTAATCAGGCAGGCAAGCAAAGCAAGCTTCAAGGACCGGAGGGACGCCAAGTTCAGCACAAACGGCGGCTACGACGATCTTCCCGGGCGGTAGCGAACCTCCGTAGCAACACCAAAATCAATCTCTCCAAAAGCTTTGACTTGGGGCAGAAAACTAAGGTAAGACAGCCAGTGGCGCCCCAGCCACAAAGGATCGAATTAGACGAGCGTAAGCGTAAGCGTCCAGCAGGCGGATCCGGTGTGGTGAGTGTGCCCAGCTGTGAGATGGAGGGGGTGGGCGCCAACTTGTAGGCAGAGGCAGATGGCTTGTTGGACCCTTTCCGCCAATAAGTTGACTTGGTTTGTTATTGATATGAAATGTACCTCCGTAAAGGTTCAAAGGCGTTGCTCAGCCACGGCGCCTGTCTTGACTCGCACTCATACATTTCAAGGTTGATCATCATCTTCAATTTCATATACAGAGGGTAAGGTAGGGTCAGATCGGCAGGCCCATGTACATATGCACGCTATAACCAAACCTCGCTGAACCTTCAGCCCATGCTAAAGAGGCCGGCCTGGACGGGATGGATGCGAGATGGCGTACGAAGGCTGTTTACTAAGGTAAATTCTGGGGCACCCCACGAAGATATTATGCTACTCCTACAGTGTCGCCTAGATTGGTGAGGTGCCCCAGAATGGCAGAATTTAGTAAACAGCCTTCGTACAAGGAGGGGGAGAGAAATACAGTACACTTCTTTACACATCTGTATACTTTACATACAGTACATGTAATATTCCTGTACCGTCAGGTGATGTGCTGTGTACGTAATCGTCCATCTCAAGGCCTGGCTTGGAGCACTAAAATTAAGTGAACATGTGGAGAGGACATTCAGATAAGGTACCTTACGGTAAAGAAGAGGGGTCGAGATATGTGTGCGACTCCCTTGAGCTACCTTATCGGGATGGTCGAACTGAAGCTGGAACTGGGATTGGAACTGGAACTTGACCAATGACCAAAGAAGAAAGCTTGCAGATGACCGACTTGAAGTCGGTCTCTGAACCGGTTTTGGCATGGCGCTGGTGGTTCATCAAGTTGCCTTACCTTACCTAAGCTTGTCAAAGATTGAATCGCGCGGATCTCTCCGTACATTCTTGAAGCTGATCTTGCCTTTGCCTGTTGTTCGCCACTGCAGACCACTTCGCGATCATCAATAACCTGGTAATCTACCATCTGACATGATGCCTTACCTGGTAAAGTACTCTGCAGTTGTCGTGGAGGAAAAGTGAGGAAGAGAGAGAGGGAAGTCAATAGCATCAACGCTTCTGCAGCACATGACGGGGAAAAGTCAACAAACGAAACACGGGGGTACATTCCTTTATGCAATGCTGTGCATCCTCGAAAGGAAGTTCGCGGAAACCCGATGAAACGAATTCTCAGAGGCCAGAGTCCGGTTGAAAGGGTATGTGCACGATGGACAACAATTATTGTGGCTGTGTTTCATCTTCCATCCTTCTTACATACCTTCCTCCCGTTGTTTGCGTCTTGAGAGGAATGCACCATCGCCCCTCACCAAGAGATAATCATCCCGGCGGGTGCAACAGAGCCGCACCTTCGTTGCCTTTCCGCCAATGATCCTTCGACCTGGCATGTTCGATGACAGACCACCGTCTCAGAAGATGCTCGGTGTCCGGCTTGCCCTTGCCTTCCTTTACCAAACCTGACCTAGTGTGCAGGCCGATGTGCGATTCATGTGCAGTTGATGTGCAGTTCGTGTGTGTGTGGAGCAGATGACTCGCAGGAGTTGAAACACCCCACCATCGCCACCACCATCGCCACCGCCATCGCCATCGCCACCACAATGAGCCATCCTTGAGATGATCTGTATTCGAATCGGGGCTACGGTCCGTGGCCCGAGAAGCTCTAGGCTCCTCCCGGCTGCCCAGACGTACAGTACTGTATCACACGTGGCGGAAATCAGTATCCAAGGTATAACCTTACCTAAAGGCTAAGATACTGAACCTATGATATTCCGTACATACTCCTCTGTACGCCTCGAACAGAGCCCAAGGAATACGAGGATGTCAGTCATTCCATCCTTCATCGTTCTCTTCTGGTCCATTGTGCTTCGGCCGAACGATCCAGATCTGCAGAGATCGTCGCGGTTCGCTTGGCTTGCTACCGAGCTTTGGTCCACGCCCCGGCCCATCGTTCGACCACCAATCCTTTCTCACTGATCGGGAAGGTCCTGCCATTCATTATTCGTCAGAGGCAAGTTACAGGTCCACCGAGGCAAGGGAGGGAGGAATGCGTTTGAGGGAACTGATGGAGAACACTTCCTTCGCCACCTCCGATGCCATCAACGTCCACCAGACTGCGTTGGGAGGGGCTGATGTCCTGACACGCCGCAGCTCCTGCCAAATCGTTCAACTGTAACGCACTTGAGCGAAACATACCCTTAGTCCGTATCGCAGAACCGGCGATTTGACTGCGATTGCCCGAAGTCGACGTTGCAGTGTCGAAGCAAGTGCTCACTCGACGTCGGCGGCCACTTCGTCCAAGCCGTTTCACGCCCTGCCCGAGTCTCGGACGGGGAGTGTAAAGAGACTCGGAGAGACATCCATCAAAGGTGACAAAGCGGGTCAATGATGACTGGCAAATCCTGACTAGGTAGAGTTCTATGGATTGGCTTGACCCTACCATGCAGAGAAGCCTCCCTTATATCGACTGGGTTCTGCGCCACATCATTTATTGCAACACCAACCACGATGCTCGTCAATACCGTCTTCAGTACGATGGGCACGGCATTGATGCAACCCTTATTGATTACCCCCCAACAGGCCCTTCTTAACGCAAGCTGCAGCCTCACTTTCTCTGCCACACTTTTCCTATGATACCTTGGGGTCTTGCACGATGCCCAGAGGTATGTATATTTCCTTCCGGGACTATCGCAGCTGTGCCAAGTCAATGTCCGCTCAGCTTACATGAAGATTGCCAATCCACCTTACCTAGCAAGACACAGTCCGCGATATCTTAGGTTTAGCCCTCAGATTCACTAACATTAGCTTCCGCAACAGCATGCTCAGGTTTCTCTACCGCAACGTGTCAATTACTTACACTGCACACTTTTACTTGGTACAGACACTGGCTACTGGCTGCCAGGATGAAGTCTAAGTGGAGACTGTTCTCATCAACGTGTCGAATGATGATAGCGAGGAAGAGAGAGTATACGTTGAGACCGCTACGTGCGACGGAAGTGTTCAGAGGAGCGTCAGATGGACAAGAGGCCCTCCTGCACTGGAACGTTCACTTTTCTATGGATACACACTCTTCGTGAAGAACCGCTTCACCATTTCTTATTTCTCTTGACTCAACGTTCCATACCTCTCTCGTCTATATACATCGACAATCATGGTAATCCCTCGGAAATGGACAAGGAGTTCCAAATCCCTGACCACGTCCTGGGTTGGGGCTATATGGGGCCACGCCCTTTGTTGCCAGCTGTGACCCAACCGCCAAGGCCACTGTCCTCCGCCAAGATCTACCCTCCCCAATCGCGCCCGTCGCTGAAGTTCCGGTTCTTACCAATGGCACACCATCCGGTCGCACCTGTCGAGGGACCGATGGGAACATGATCCCGGACTCAATGTGGTCCAGTGCCCTTGCGTCCAGCCAGTTTCGCAACCTCCGTTGAGGACAAGGGCACCTGTTGGGAGCTCAACTAAATTTCTGCTGGGAGACCTCCTAGGTGTTTGATCTCTGATCCGCCCTGGGAACCCCCATTTGACAACAAGGTCGCCTATCTTGAGCCTGATAATTTACAAACGCTTAGCCAGATGCGTTGCTCAGTCTTAGGGCTTCAGGCGGTCGCTATCCAAGAGGCTTCTTAGCAGTATATCCACAGTGCAATTGGATTGGAGAGTATGTTCTGTCTGTCCATATTCTATTGTGGAATAGAAAAGAGAAGCCCAATCAAGACTGCATCTGTGACTTGCTATCTTGGACCCTGAGGAGATAGGGACTTGACCAAACGTCCGAGGCAATTTTTCACTCTTATTCGGTATCCGAGTGATTCTGAGCAATTTCGCGGCTGTCTTTCGCGGCGCCTGTCCCCTCCGGAATCGCCAGCGGACGCGGACGCGTCCTCCACTCTCCCTCTCGTCGGAGCAGCGAAGGATAACAAGTCTTCTCATTGCTCTAGTATGCCTAATTTTGGGACTGTCAATCAGCTGGCGGTAGTGCCTCCACACACCGCAATCGCCCGATCGGACACTGGGCCACGTCCGTGACAGTAACGACCACATCAGCATCTGACAAAGCTCCAACCAAGACTCCACCTTCGCGTTGTTCATCCTGAAGCCCGATGAGGCCAAGCCCTGACCCACCGCGACGACTGCAAGCATTACCTTCTGCAAGCAGTGCATTACTGCTCTGCTCGTTCAAATCAACTCTGGTGCACGACGCCTCTCACCTCCTAATCTGCCGGTTTCCGCGTCTTGTGCCTCCCTCCATCTGCTCTCTCGTCGCGAGCAATGTTGTCATTGGGCTCGTCTACACTGACCACGACTTTGAGGTGTTAGTTCGCAGGTAGTTAGTTTCCAATGATTTCAATCCGAAGCTTTCCATAATGAGAATGCTGTTTCCATAATGAGAATGCTGTTTCGTGCCACTGTGTCTTGAAGTTGATGTCTACGAAGGAAACAGTGGACCAACCACCTTGTCCCTTCTGCCCTTGGTGACACCTTACTTATCTCGTGTTTGCCACATCTACTTCTTCGAGAGACTTTTCTCTACTTTCAACTTCCCCTTCAATCATCCCGCCCTCTCAACCCTACAAGCTCCGCGAACAACCGAAACGGTCACCTCCCTCTCCGCCAAATGTCCAGCGACAGGGTAGATCTCTCCATCGTCGTGCGCCAATCCTATGGCACCCACGACACGACCGCGGCGCAGGCTCACGAGGCGGCTCACCAACGCAGACCGCGCCCCTCTGGTACCGCTCCCTCCCCGTCCAAACCCCAACCACCCCCACAAGACACGGCCATGCCTCCCGCTGGACATCTCTGCCTCTGCTCTCGCATCGCGCAAAGCCGACGCGCTGGGTCGGTCAGAGCACTCGGACCCCAATACCACAGGGGGCGACATCCCACTTGACCACTACTCCACACCCACACCCACACCTGCCCGTGCCAGTGCCTGTGCCTGTGCCTGTGCCTGTGCCTGTGCCTGTGCCTGTGCCTGTGCCTGTGCCTGTGCCTGTGCCTGTGCCTGTGCCTGTGCCTGTGCCTGTG
>JAABUJ010003684.1_pt1 | contig 16936 bp, 15 predicted proteins | sample 5559131 | NCBI WGS metagenome assembly JAABUJ01 (sample SAMN10711875, study PRJNA513366) | rock metagenome | isolation source: Antarctica rocks | place: Antarctica: Victoria Land, Mt New Zealand nord | collected 2016-01-07 | reverse complement strand
GAATCAACGCTTTGGCTGTCTGCCTCTTCAGCTAAGGGTCCTCACCCAAAGGATATGTCCAGTAGCGCGTGGATTTTAGCCTGCTATTTTATTTTATTTTTTCGATGACCTGCTAGCTACAGCTTAGAGATACGTTTCTTTTAACACTCGGCTCACTCGTCCAATTTGACATAAGTCGCTGGGAACAACCCGCTCTGCCCATCGTACTCACCACTCCACCAGTCTTCGTCCGGGAACTCCTATCAGAATCCGTAAGCATAAGCCCTAGAGGTACTGAAAAGGGAGTACATACCACATTGGTGATCTTCGCATCCTCCGGGAACGTTAGCTCATTGCCCTCCGCAGCCTCATAGTCATACAGCGCCGTCGCCGTATGCCCCTGCGTCACGCCCGCATGCGCCTGCAGATCACTCTCATGTGGGATATCCGCCGTCGGCGCCGGTGCGGCACCTCCATGCTGCTCCTCTTCTTCAGCGAGCTCAACGTAGGCAGCAGGGAAAAGCCCCGTCTCGCCATGGGCGTTGCGGCCCATCCACCAATCCTCGTCTACCATGTCGATGTCAGTGACGTACTCGCCCTCACGCAGCTCCAGCTCGTTGTCCTCCGCTTTTTCGTAGTCATACTGTACCAATGCACGCTTGCCGCCGTCAGGAGCGGGTGCATGGGGTTCGGCGCGCTCGGCGGCTTCCTCGCCGAAGGAGGCCACGGCTGCGGCTTGGCCTGCACCGCGGGCCGGGTCGTAGTGCGGGCTGTCGTCGGTGAGGTCGTCTTCGTGCGGGACTTGCGCGGCGAGAGAGCGCGCGGGCATGGATGGGGGAGGAGAGAATTGCTCTTCTCGCGCGTCTTCAATTTCGGTGGGTGCTTGGCCGCGACCGACGGGCATGGCGAGGCGGATTGGGGAACCGGATACCGCAGGGGGAGTTGGAGGGGTCGGACTCCGCGGCGGTTGGGGAGGCGGTGTTGGCATGCGCGGGGCTTCTCGTTCTTCCTCCTCGTCCTCCTCTTCTTGGGGCAGTTGTTGAGGTCTCTGAGGAAGGCCGGGGATGGGGACACCTCGGCTTGCGTTGGGTTTGTTGGAGATGTCGAGGGGTGGAGGACTTGGCGGACCACGAATGTCTCCGACGTTGGCGGCGCCCATTGGTGGTGCGCCCTTGAAGCGATCACGGATGGAGCTGATGCCCCCAGCGGGAGAGACCAATGCTTGCTCTTCAGATTCTTCTTGCGGGCCCGTACGCTGTTGCTCCATGCTGCCGGCGGATGGGCCTGTTCGTGTGGTCCCTACTGGAGCCCAAGATTTGCCTGTATATCCACTCTTCCACTCTCCGCCACCCGACGTCTGGCTCTTCATCGGCGAAGGTGCACCAGAAGCGGCAGGCTGATTTTCGGTCGCTCCACTAAGGCCTCGCTCCCGAGCTTTCTTTTCCGCCCATTGTTGAGCCGGTGTTTTCCCACCATGATCTGCGAATGATTTGCTTATGCCCACAGGTGGAGCAACAGGTTTCTGCGTTGACTCAAGGCCAAAGCCGCCTGGTGTTGGAGCCTTTGTGCCAGTGAAATTGCTTGCACCAGCACCGAATCTGTTGGCCACCTTTGGTTTCGGAAGAGTTGTAAGTCGCTCGGAGCTTTGAAAAGGAGCAGAACGATCGGGTAACGATCTCTGTTCCTCAGGCTCACTGCTCCGCGTTGACGTTCCTGTGGCGGAAGGTGACATCTTGCCAGGAGGTGACGCGGCACTTCCAGCCGGTGCTTGCGCCCGTGCTCGAAGAGCCGCGATATCGACCTTACCTACAGGCTCGTAGGCTCCTTTAACAGTCTCTGGCCTATCATCCTTCGTGTTTCCACTTCCTTGCGCTTGTCTTCGAAGCGCAGAGATGTCCACTTTTCCAACCGGCTGATATCCGCCTCTGACAACATCACTAGCATTCTCTTGGTGGTTGTCCCCAGTACCATTGAAGCGCGATGGCTCCGGCTTTTGCGAGGTCAACTCTTTCATGTTAACTTTTGTTGGCTGATACGCGGATTGGACCTTCTCGAGCTGTGTCCGCGTAACCTGAGGAGCATCCTGGCCCCATCCGTCTTCGTCGACATTCTGGTCTCTTGATGGTCCTGTACGATTTCTGGACGCTAGAGGGTTGAAACCTCCTGCAGCCCCACTACTTCGTGTTGGATTGAAGGCAGGTTTCGAGGAGACTGGTGGAGGTGGGCCACTGTTCGAAGGTGTAGAGCTACCAGAGTACTTTGAACCAGAAGCATCCGACACTTTTTGCACAATGGACTCCGGAGTAAGGTCTCGTTCTGAGCGCGCGGTAATTTGCACATGATAACCCTTGGGAGCATTCAGCAATTCTCTTTGCTCAAGCGGAGATAATGTTGTTGCTCACATGTAAAACCTTCGAGACTGATGCTAGATGGCTGGTAAAGTACCCTTTTGTGCGTTCTGGAACCCCTTCACCGCACCATCCTATGAGAACATACTTGGGCAACGTCGTGTTTGGATCATTGACCTTGACAAAGGCGAATTGGACTCGACCGTCGGAAAACTCATCAATTAGATCTATCAGTTCACCCTCTGCAGCCTCTTAGCGAAGGTCTAGCGTAGAGGAGTGAAGCTGCTACTGACCGCCTGTACTTTGAACTTTGAGAACGCTTTCCTTCCCACCCAAACCTTGCTGGAATGCGTTTGCGAGAGGGGCGGAGACAGAAAACACAGCCCATTGTCCAAATGTCGCTGATTTCGCCGCAGCACCAGAAGCTGGTGGAGCGTTGACTATGGACTGGTAACTCTTTGATATTGAAGGGCCGTTGGTGGAGAGATTCAATGTGGCCATTGTGGGCAGTATACGTAGGGCAAAGCTAGCCTGCAAAAGCGGATATCTTAGAGACGTCTAGCGGAGTACTTGGAAGGTCCTCGAGTGCCATCAAATACCTGTTCAGACGCAAATGTATTGTCTGGTAGCAGCAGGCAAGGCAGCGTTCAGTCAGCTCGGGCGCGGCCTAGCGACTGCCAAGGCTGTAGCCGGTCCCCTATTCTGCCAGTACGCTAAGGAAATTAGGGCGAAGAGACTTGCAACAATTGGTTGCCTCACATTCTCACCCTTCTTGCGCACTCTCATCTGTGTGACCACCTTGGCCCCTCTGAAGAAGCTTTAAGTCTCCTGTTTTACCCTGCTACATAGCGTTCACGAGACACTCTCCCTCTTGCGTGTCTCTACATCTTCTCCGAACTTCCTATCCTGGCGCACCGGTCGAGGTTACCTGCTAGACCCAGTCTTTGGACCAGACCCCCTCGGGACTTCCTGTTCATGCTTTAATTCCTACTTTCTCTGCTGCACGCTTTCAAAGTACCCGCGCGCTCTCTATCAACAATCTTCGTCTGACTTACATTTCAGGCAGTACATCGTACTGTTACGCTAATCTCCATAGCAGGCCAGGTGTTGGGGACCGGCAGATTGAAAGCTATGAGATTTTGACTCGGCAATGTCTTCATCTCCAGATAGCAATGCCTCGTCTTCGGACCTCTATTCGCCTTCCGAGCACGCCGGTGAAGATGGTTCCCATCAGCTGGTAGGCAACTCGTCGGCAGAGAAAGGATCCAGATTATCCGGTGAACAGACACCCTGTAAACAAGGTTCTTCCGAGGACGTGAGAGGGCTTCCAGAGTCCCACATAAACGGAGCCATAGGGGACTGGACAATTACGAATGGGGGTACCCAGAGCCCACCCAGTCGAGTGGCCTCAAAGGATCAGGCCAATATGGCACCCCAAAAGCGCAAGCGCGAAGACCTGGAAGAGACTTTGCCACATAATCAGAGACACCCGTCTCATCCGCAAAGGTCACAGGATGCCCACAATTCGCGGCAGACACTCGATGTGGATGTTGTTCAGCGGTCCACGCCCAATAGGGATGAGCTCGCTGATAGCGATTCATTACGGATCAAACGTCCCAAAACGGAAAATCAGGTAACTCCAGTATTGAATGGAATAAGCCATGCTCAGCCATCTGGTCTTCCCGTTGAGATCTGGCAACACATCTTCTCCTTCGTTCCTCCGGTTTTTCTTGGGCGTTTGTTGCGTGTCAATCGTGCGTTCTACGTCTACCTTACATCAGCCACGAATGAACCGGCCTGCCGTGACATGGACAGCCGACATGCGGTCCGACCTGTAAGTGCCGACGAAGTTTGGGCTGCGTCCCGAAAGCGATTCGCTCCAGGTTTGCCGAGGCCAACGCTGGGTTTGAGCGAGCTGGAAAGAATGAGACTGCTCCGTGGCCGTCAATGCCAGATCTGTGGAGAGGCCAAAGTCCAGAACTTCGCCACTAGCTCAGAGAGTCCATTAGAATCGGGCCCGGGCGATAAAGGGGTACGGGTTATCTGGCCGTTTGGTGTTCGCTCTTGCGGACCTTGTCTCCACAAATGTTCTGAAAAGGTGCTCGTTGAGATGATCTGAAGAAGTTGTAGGTTCACTGTTTCTCGCTAACTTCTGGCTAGGAATCGGCCCTGTTTGTTTCACCAGATTGCCCATACTTCTTACTATCTGCGTTGCCTTTCGCGTTCGTGACTGCGACCAACCACTTCGTTTCAAATGCTGCTCTGCAAGGCATGGCTCATCTTCCTCCTTTGAAGATGGAGAAACACTATTACAAGCCGCATATTGAAGATATCAAAAAGCGCTTGAACGAAGCAAGAAGCCTAGGCGCCGCGTCCGCGGAAGAATGGTTCAAAGGGCTCCCCACAGAAGGTAAGGCGCGCATAGATGATGCCACCCGTTGGGAACAATGGGAATTCAAAGGTGGCCTGAAAAAGATCAATTTGCGGCCTCCGCCCAAGGCATTAGTCGATGGCGTAGCTTCCAAAAGTAGCGTCAATGGCCATCTCTTCAAAGGTGAAGTGCATCCGGACCGGTCAACACCACAGCTGGGTTCAGTATCCGCTAGGCCTAATGGTGAATATGGGACTTCTGTACCGTCTGCCCCACCGGATCCTACATACTCCGTCACGAGCGCAACGCGTAAGTCTACATCGTGGTCATGAACAACCAATCTGAAGCTCAAATCTGTTTTTAGTTAACCTTCAGCCTCCCTGGTCGGCCCCTGTGCCATTCAATGATGGTTTCCCTCAGCGGCCTATGAATCCTTATCCGCAGCCCCGGCCGGAACGCAATATTCGCGACGTTAACGAAGCAAAGGCTATGCGCAAAGCGGAGATTGAACGTCGCTGCGAGGATTTGGATCCACCGCTCACTTCAAACATCCTGAACCACATGGATTCATTCCAGGCTGCAATTCAGATATCCCAGCCATTGACGGACCATGCTTGGGAAGTCCTAAAGCCTCGACTACTTGCTCAGCGCCCGTATGCTGAGAAGAAGGAAGCGGAGAAAATTCGACAGGATGAATTACTGCAAGAAGAGTACAAACAACGACGTCAACAGGAAGCGCAGCTCAAAGAAACCAAGGAAGCTCTTGATCGGGAGTGGGATACCGTTCAAGCACCTGTTCGTAATAAGATCGGCGCACTGGCTGATGAGATCATTTCTGAAAACTGGTCTAATGGCGACAGCGTCTCCAAAGACACTTGCCCGAAATTTGCTGCAGACGTGCTGATCTTTGTTCGAGAACGCTTTTACGCTGACATAGCCCGTGAAGATGAGGCCGCACGAGCTGCAGGGGAAGCTGTAAAAGTCGACCAGCCGAACGAGCCGCCAACCAGGAAACTGATACTAGAAAATATGAAGTGGCTGTTCGATACAAAGGTTAAACCGCTGACTGAGAATTATCAGAAAGAACTATTCCTCTGCAACGGCTGCGACGGGAACTTCAAGTTCTACGGATTCGAAGGTGTAGTACAGCACTTTGCAGCGAAGCACACTACCACATTAAGCATGGGAAGCGTAGTGGTCCATTGGCGCGCTGAGTGGCCCGAGCATCCTCCCTTCAACCCCAATCCAAGTGCGGCCAAGGCTGCCTACTACAAAATCCCTACGCCTGTGAATCCCTCCATGCAAGCCCCTACCAGCGGAGACGTGCAAGCACCACCGTACTATGGAGGATACAGTCAGCCAGTAGAGCACAGTGCACCTCTACCGGTACCTCTACAAGCATACGATAGCGTTCAGCCATCTCCTAACAATTATCCTGTACAATATTCGGCGCCTCCTCAGAACGGCATGTATCCATATGCCCACACTCAGGCCTATCAGCCTTATGGTCAGATGCCTCAGCCAGAGCAAGGTCAAGGGGTGTCTTACCAGGGACAGCCCATATACCCAACTCCGAACCACAGCTACAACAGCTATCCACCTCCTCAGTACGGCCAACCAGCTGGCCCTACCTACGGCACTCCGTATGGTCAAACCCAGTATCCTACGTTCGCTCAGAGCCAAGAATACCCTCAACCAGGCGCTTATGGTTCCGATCCCAACGGCCATTATTACGTCCCAGGTGCAGTGGCTCCCCAGCCAATCGCGTACCCCCCAAGACCTGCTCCAGTGCATCCCTCGGGTCTCGCCCCTGACGTATATCAAAAGCAGTTGGACGAGTTAGCCAAGCAAGCTCGTGAAGTCTGGTTTGGAACTTCAGGCATAAAAGACATCCCTCAAAGCGTTCGAATCTACGTGGTCATTCATCAGGTCGCCTCACGATTTGCCGTGACGTTCACCAACGAGCCGAGCTTGGCCATGTTCATCGATGGACTCGATAATCATGCCAAGATGAGGCCAGTGCGGAGTCTAAACGGACTCGCTTGTAAGACGTGTGTTACGGCCGGCTCTGGCCCTGGATTGGATCAGCAACACTCCGCACAGCCACCTATCGCTGACCGAAGGCTCTATACCCTACCTCATTTGCTGAATCATTTTCGATCAGCACACGTCGACGATGCATATGCTGTGAGAGAGCCGTCTACCGCGCCCGATCCCTTGAAACCAGACTGGAAGCGTGACATGATTGAGTTGCCTGATTTTTCGCTCATCGTTAATTTACTCAATGCTCCTGGAATGGACGACAATAAACTAGGATTGGTCGCAAGTGTTTTCCCAGAAGCCTTCCCAACCCCTCTGCCACGCCTATTGAAGGGGGGAAACACAGGTCCTGTACCTGCATACAAGAACGATTACTCGTTGCAGAAAGCCACTTCTCGTGTGTCAGCCAATCAGTCCTCACTGAAGACTGAGAGTCAGGATCATGCTCGCCATCTCAATTCATCACTTGCTGCTGCAAAGGCACCGTCTCGCCGTGCTCCATCTGAGCCCCCAGGCGAAGACGAATACGACCCGCATAGGCCCGCATTCGTGGGCAAGATGATCAAGCCGGAAATTAGCTCCATTGGCCGGTGGGAGGATCGTCAGCATCAGTCTCCTAAGACTGCCTCGCATGTACAATACGGCCTTGACCCCAGTCCGATAACGTCGAGATCCGACAACGTCGATCAGAAAATAGAATACGTTCGACAAGACGCTCAGTATACCGATCATCCTTTTCGTACAACATTCGGAGGCCGCTTTGTAGAAAACCATACGAACATTCCTGAGCAGCAACGGAACCGCACTCTCAATGGGTACGCTTACAATGAGAACAATCAGTCTGTATATGGGAGAACAATGCACATTGGAGGCATAAGAGATAGTGTATCGATCAAGCCCGCCAACGTCCGTAGCGCGTCACCTTCCGAAGCCGCAGATCAATTCCTTGATAATATTCCCGTTTCACGATCCTATCAATCTGGCTCCCATCCACCAGAGAATTTCCAGCGGTCAACATCGGCTTGGCGAGATGAGGTTGCAGATCAAGATCGACAGAAGGCGTTCGATGTTGTTGCAAAGCTTGAAAGATGGAAAGGTGACAGTAACACGGCCGGACAGCTACCAGACAATAGACCGACGCTTGACTCAATACGTGCGGCTCAAAGCATCTCAAGGGCCGTTGATGATCTCGCGACTTCTCAGAGAGCCGTATCAAGATCCCGTCGTGATGACGAATATCAGCCACCGTCCCACGTTCAAATCAGTCCTGTAGGAAGTACGGCAGCACCGTCCCCTCAGCCATACGACGGCTATGGACCTCCGCGTCAGAGCATCGCCGAACCACAGTATGTGATGACTGATGTTGATCACCAAGGAGAACGTGCGAGCTCATATCATCAACCACGCGATCCATATTACCGCAGTCGTTCGAGATCTCCACAGACATCGCCAATTGAGAGGGGTTACTGTCGCGCAAGAAGCCCGAGGGATGATCGGCATCAAGAACCTGTGTACCGTGTTATGACCCCACCCATGCGCCAAGAGCCCCAATTTCAAAGAATCGTACGTGGCGAATACCCTACACAGGCTCGCTACCAATACGTAGAGGATAGGATGCCAACCGAGGATCGCTATGGGCGGCGTGTCGAGTACGTCCCGGTACGATACGAGGAGCATGGGCCATCAGAGCCTGGTCGTTACGTCCTAGCCCAACCCGCTCAGGAGCCGTCAACGCCGCAAGGCTACGTCCGCCTTGAGCACAGCTACGGGGGCCAGCACATATACGAACATAATGGGCAGATGTACCGTACCGAGCCTGCGGGCTACCACACAGAGCCATATCGCGGCCCCCAGGTGTATACTCAAGATTATCGATATTAGGGTAAGCTGCAACAGCATCCATTGTCGGCGGTATCGTGGACAACTTCTCAACGACAACAGCGTTGTGTTGTTGTCCGGTGTTTCTTGATCATTGTTCACCCTTCGTTTGTCTCGCACAACTCGTCTCTTACAGAGTAAGCGCAAAGGAGGATCCATGGTATAGCTCTCTTACCACAAACACAATCTCCGCTTCTCTCTAAGCAAACATCATACCCACATGATATCTCAGCTTGTGTCTTACTTCTAAAAAGGAGCGCTTCCCAGTGGCTGTTCCATGCAAACTCCCCTGAAACACAAATTGTTTGACTTAAGACATTCTTCGATTGGATAGTCCCCGATTGACGGCTCTACTTCTTCTTACACAAGTGCAAGTAAATGGAGCCTATGAGACTCAAAGAGGTTCCACTTGTGTGCATAGGATCTGACTTGGGTTCCAAAGGATCGCTGGCGTGCGTCAGGGTTACTTCGATTTCTGCTCAGCCTATGCCTTCGTTTGCACGGTAATATAGCAGACAGCATAGCGTGTACTTTTATCTGTAAGCCTGGATAGAAGACGGATGTGGTATCGGAGCCTGTCTTCTCTTCCCGTTCATGTCCAGCTTTGGGCTGATTGAGTTGTGAATTATGTTCTGAACGGGCTTAAATAGTTGCCTCTTTACTTAATCCATCACATTCTGTATCATTCATCGAGGCTTCTTAGTTTTCTGGTTCCTCTTCCGCTTGTAATAACGACCTTCGTACTCAGCCTGTTGTACTCCACCATCACAGTTGAGACGGGAGTTTACCAACTATTAGTTGAGGGTTATCTCAGGGTTGCCGACATGCAGGTCTCACTTTTATGAGCCCCCGGCGGACATCTACTCTAGTCCTTGCAGGTAAGTGCAGTCACGCATTTCTGTCACGATCATGCAGAGCTTTTCGTCCCCGGTAACATGCAGTACTAATATGTAAGTAGGGTTTTCTTCCCTAGAGCCGTGCAACAGCATCGCCCAGCACATACGTTTTGTCATTGTGCAGTCCCCGGTAGGATGTCGGGCTCAGAACGTGGGTCCGAATCGGTTCCACTAGCAGGTAATCTGCAGGAGGAACGAGCGGTGTCGGATGAAGTCAGTGGTGAGAGTACGCCTCTACACGACGATCAGGAGGATTTGCTTCCTCCGGACGATCAGTCAAAGTCCGCATACTATGATTACGCTTCCGAAAAGCTTATCAGCAATGCCGAGTCCAAGATGTTCTACCAGCGACATCAGCTAGAAAATAAGCCACAAGACAGCGACAGCCCAGCCTCGTTGAACCGACGAAGGACGTTCACTTTGGTCAGAGATGTCGGATACGGTAGCCTGAGTCGTTCAGTGAGCAACGCATCTCGAACAAGTGGCAGAAGCTATGGCGTCAGGCAGAAAGACCGGACATCAGGTATGGTTGCAGCTCTTGAAAAGCTAGAGGAACCCGATACAGATGGTGCTCCTGCTTCAGGACTTGGAGCTTCTGATGGTCAAACATTTCCACCAGAGGGTCTGGAGCAGCATACTCAAGGGTCAGATCCGAACGAAGGGGTGGGATTCGCCCTCGCAGGCTCACACATCGTGCCAGAGCTCAGAGAGATTTGTACTAGGATTAAAAGGGTCCTAGATACACGACGGAAGTACCTGGAGCTGTCTCTACAGCGGGCAGAGGATGATCCAAGGCACCAAACCAATTGGGAGATGTACCCGCCGCCTCCTAAGCCGGTGTGGGACGAAGAAAACAATCGTCCGATACCTCCATCTTCCGGTACGAATAGTCTCGAGAATAGTAAAGTCTCAAATCTGGACGAGCCACCCATCTCGCCTACCAAGAAGCGCAGGAAAGCAGGTCATGATATTGGGGAGGATTTCGATATGGCGGAGCTTCTTCCACTGCCCGGCGAAGATGAGCAGACGAGGTTCAAGCTTGATCAGACAAGTGTATATCAGGTTTATGACTCTCTCGAATCAATGGACACTGATCAACCTATCGCACGCGTGCCAAGTCTGCGCCGTTATTATAAGGACCTAGTCAGCTTCGAGGACTGGGCTGCGGATGGGCCTAGCAAGAGTTATGCCTACAGACAACTTGATATTCTAGATGGCAAATACAATCTTTACAAGCTGGAGCATAATTATCAGGAGACTGTCGACTGCAAGACTGTGCCTCATAGGGACTTCTATAACGTGAGGAAAGTCGACACACATGTTCATCATTCGGCTTGTATGAACCAAAAACACCTTCTGAGGTACATCAAAAGTAAGATGAAGAAGTCGCCCGACGAAATCGTGATGTACCGTGACGGAACCACTTTGACCTTGAAGGAGGTATTCGAAAGCATCAATTTGACAGCCTATGACTTGAGCATCGATACGCTTGATATGCACGCTCATACCGACTCCTTCCACCGGTTCGATAAATTCAACCTCAAATACAACCCAATCGGAGAATCCAGGCTACGTGAGATCTTCTTGAAGACAGACAATTACACCGAAGGCAAGTTCCTCGCCGAGGTCACGCGCGAGGTTATCTCGGATTTGGAGTCCAGCAAATATCAATATGTGGAGTGGCGTGTATCGGTCTATGGTAGAGCACTCGATGAGTGGGACAAGCTAGCAAGGTGGGTGGTAAACAACAAGCTGTTCTCCCACAATGTCCGGTGGTTGGTACAGATACCGCGACTCTACTTACCTTGGAAGCATAACAAAACCATAGAGAACTTCGAGCAATTGCTCATCAATATCTTCCAGCCATTGTTCGAAGCCACCCAGAAGCCCTCTAGTCATCCGGAACTGCACGTGTTCCTACAGCGAGTTATCGGTTTCGACACAGTCGACGACGAAAGCAAGCAGGAACGCCGCTTTTACCGAAAGTATCCCACCGCCAGGGAATGGGACACGTTCCAGAACCCGCCATATACACATTGGATATACTATCTCTTTGCAAATATGGCGTCTCTTAACATCTGGCGAAAGCGTCGAGGGTTTAGTACTTTCGTGCTTCGGCCACACTGCGGTGAAGCAGGAGACCCCGATCACTTGGCAGCCGCTGTACTCTGCTGCCACAGTATTAGTCATGGAATCACGTTGAGGAAAATGCCTTGCTATCAGTACATCTTCTACCTCGATCAGATTGGCATCGCAATGTCACCCCTGAGCAACAATGCTCTTTTCCTGACATATGAACGAAACCCCTTTCCAAGATACTTTAGCCGTGGCCTGAACGTCTCTTTGTCGACCGATGACCCGCTACAGTTCGCTTTCACCAAAGAGCCTCTTATTGAGGAGTACTCTGTGGCAGCACAAATCTACAAGCTCAGCGCCGTGGACATGTGTGAGCTTGCGGAAAATTCCGTGTTGCAGAGCGGCTTTGAACATGCCTTGAAACAGCGCTGGCTGGGAAATGATTACCGTCTGTCCGGCGTTCGTGGAAATAACGTTGCGAAAAGCAATGTGCCTGACATCCGGAAGCAGTTTCGGCAGGATGCGCTGGAGTATGAGCGGAGCGTGTATGTTCCATTACCCCTTGCTTTCCATTCATACATCAAATTCTCTTCATGACACAAGTCGCCAGCTCATTCCTCTTGGTTGGAAACCTCCGCTGATAGTCTTCACCCAGTATCGAGCAGTATGCTGCCCCCTCTGAACCGTCGAAACTGCCCTCCCGCAATGTCTCTCTCCGCATCTCGGGTGCCAAACACGCATCTACCACCCGCCTACCAACTTCACGTTCCAACAATGAATTGGCTTCAAATGATAGCTTCCAACCTTCAAAACCCCCAACCCGCTCTTCGTCCATGATCTGGTCAGATGGGGTGAGCCCCACTCCGAAAATGTTTCCTGGCGTGGTTCAGGAACGGACGAGAAGAAATAGCATTAGGCAGAACAGCGGATCAGAGAAAGATCATGACGGCGCGGCGCTGTCAAGGTCAAGGACTTGGGATGGGCACGAGGAGGTGGTCCCGGAAGAGACAGGGGAGGAGGAAGAGGAGCTCCAGCGATGAGGGCTTGGCATCTTCAAGAAACCATGGGATTTCAAAGGGTGGAGGGTGGAGGGAGACAGCGCGTCCAATACTGGGCTATATTAGCATCTTCTATCCGTCAAAACCCCTAGCCAAGACAAGGCACGCCTTCTCGCACTCTATTGGAAGCCACGGAAACGCGTACGCGCGTTTAGTGCCGGGAACTAGGTACAGTACTGACCGCTTTAAAGTACCTTGCTTGCTAGGTAGGTATTGACATCTGCCTCCACTTACTTTCTTAACTTTTCACACAAACATTTAAGCATCCGGCGTCGAACCTCAACATGGACGACCTCGATTCGCAGGCTGGGGCTCTCCAAAGTCTCCGATTGGACCATGATGACAGCGATGAGTGGGACACCGACAGTGACGACAGCGGAATTCTTACTCGTTGATACCTTATTCTCATAACATCTAATATCAAGAAGGCGCACCAACCCGCTATTGCGGCGCCTGCGACAAGACCGGTGTCGAGGTAAATTATATAGATCTTGTAGGCTCTGACCATGCTAGATCTCGATGGATGTCCGTCTCTGGGCCTTAGCTATGCTAAGAACCGCTGCAAGTATAGGAATTCTCCAAGAGTCACGCAGATCTGACTGCGACGCATGTTCTCGAACCTTTCAACCTCCCCAAGGCCCGAAAGTGGCCTCCTTCCGATCACAACAGTTCTCAAGCTTTCTCAATGGTAGCCGTGCCGTGCGACGAATGGGGTAACCGCTCGCACCTGCAGGTCGACACCCTATATCGAACATTCGTTGGTGGGAAGTGAGCATAAGCTCAGCGATGATTCGTCGAAAATACACTTCATCCTCAGCTTTGTACGGTACTTCTGTACGCTGTGGGTTTCACAATTTCGTCGCCCGGGTTTGTATCCTTGGCCGGCCTCGGCGACAGGGTCTCTGAACCTATCAAGTCACACTGTAAGCGCCGAACCAGCCCACGTCACAGATCCTTGCTTCTCACCAGCACTTTGATGTGCACACCAATTTAGCTCTGCTGCAGTGACTACGGAGTACAAGCATTGTTACAAAACGCCGATGCTGATAGGTAAGCATCATCTTGTTATTCATGTGTCGGCTTTGGGGGCGAAAAGACTTGGGTGGGCGAAAAGCATCCTGAAGTCTGAGCCCAGATTGCCTTTTCACAGGAGTATGCCCCAGATAGAATGTCCCGCTCTCTGACCACTTTCATAATCCGCCTACGAGCTGAATCGTCCGGCGATGACTCGGTGCAACGCTTCAGTATAAGTGGCGCAAGTATGGTTCCTTCAATTCGTCTGTCTTAACAGCTTATCACATAGCCAAAGCAGCTTGACCTCTTCAGGCAGCTTAACAAATGGTTTACGTGCTTTCGATTTTTATCCCACAATCGCAGAGGTCGGCCAGACTTATTCGTTGAGTTTCGAGTCTAGTGATAGTGAGGTAAGATCATACTTCTTCGCGTTAGCAGGTTAATGTACTGGGAAAGGTTTGCTAAGAAAGCATTTCCAGCCCGTCACTATTTCGCTTGAGCAAGGTATTGCGACCAACCTCGTTGCGGTTTCCACTTTCACGCGTGAGCTGTGTCTTACCGCAAGGTTACAGCGTCAAATTGACATACCTCAGCTTCGGCCAACGCCCGGAGAGGCTTATATACCTGGACTTTGGACACAGACAGCGAACCCAGTACAGACTATTCTTTGAAGCTCACCCACAGCTCAGAGTGAACTACTCGGGTCTGTTCAAGATCAAGGCAGCCTCTGCGGCAGTAGCTTCAACAGCCCCTGTGGCAGCAGCTCCAGCATCCCCTATGGCAGGAGCTCCAGCAGCCCCTGTGGCAGTAGCTCCATCAGCCCCTGTGGCAGTAACTCCAGCATCCTCTGTGGCAGTAACTCCAGCATCCTCTATGGCAGTAGCTCCAACAGCCCCTGCGGCAGCAGGTCCAGTAGTCCCTGTGACAGTAGCTTCAGCAGTCTCTCTAATCTCGTCCAACGAGGCATTCTCAGCGTCACATGCCACTTCAAAACACACCAGTTCAGTGTTCTCACCGCAGACTTCATCTACGACAATTCCCTTTTCATCACCATTTTCTCCATCGACATTATCGCCTCCACCATCCATCTCCAGTGCGTCAATAGCTGCCTCTTCATCAACCACGACCCCTCAACCTTCCTCTTCAAGCCTAAGCTCAGGCACAATAGCCGGTATAGCCGTCGGCGTTGCCATTGGTGTTATGCTCATCGCAGCCGCTGGATACTTCGTCGGAAAACGGGGCCGAGACAAGCGAGATATTGCGGATGATGCGCCTGAGAACGAGAAAACAGCCTTTGATGTTGAGCTAGAGGACAATCAGGCTCGAGGGGAGCTTGATAGTGGACACATGAGAAGACCTGAGCTTCATGGACAACAAGCGCCTGCAGCAGAGTTGCCCACGAGAATAGGGGAAGCGGAAAGAAAGGCTTGAATCTTTCGGGTTTCTTAAGTATGCTCTACGACTGATGTACAGTAGCCTAGCTGCCTGTTCTCAAGGCGCGATTCAGTCTCTTCGTCCACTTCTATCGTCGGGGAATTCCGAAGTTTTCCGAGTCTCGCTTTGTCCATTCGGATTTCCCTGACACCTCCGGTTCATCGGCCGTTCTTATCAAAAGCATGTCTGAAGGCACCATGCTAAAGTCAACATCGAGGACGATGAGAACGCACAACGGGAATCGAGAATCTGCCCTTTATCGATCTTCACCTTTTATTAACGGGTCCCAACAGCTCTACGTTTTCACCTTCGCCCCTTACTAGTCCATTCTGTCGCCTCAACTGAAACAGGGAGTCCTCTGTCCTCTCCCATCGCTCGCTCGAACCTTCAAGCCAAAGCCTGAGTCTCCAGGCTCGGAGATCATCGAGGGGCTAGATGAGGCTGAGATCTGATCGGAAAAGGGATCACCAAAGGAACCGTGCGGAGCCAAGCGCGAGAAGCGTTTGCCGACTCGGATATGGACCTTAAATCGCCAATTCATTGGCGCGGCTGACGATGTTTGAGATGCTTGCCGATCGCGAGATTGGTTTTGGTGGCTTGTGCGAATATAAGGCTTGGCAGGCCTGCCTATGTAACCCAACATCAGACATCATTGGACGATCATACTCAATATCGACTCCAGACTGCATTTTGTTTACAGCCTCCGCTACAAAGAGAAATTTTCTTTTGATTATCAAACATGTGCGCAAAAAACTCAAGCCTCAGGATCATATTCGCTCGCTCTTGATGCGGTCAATCTGGGGGCCGAAAACATCGACCCAAGTTAGGGACAGTAATCATGGCCCAAGTATATCTCGCACATTATTCCCTTTGTCCACGTCCGCGGTTCATCTCTCACTTTACACAAGCCTCCCCTTTCTGCTCGTTTCCTAAGTTTTTTAGCAATGACACATTCCAGTAATCTGGGATATTCGGCAACAGCATGGCTAGTCATCCTCGTATGTTTCAATAGCTTGTCACAGGGTCGGGCCAGCTCCTCGAATGGCGTTGCTTGGATCTATGTCCCGGATACGGCCGAGATCGGGCAGACTTATACTTTGAAATTCGGAGATCCAAGAGGGGTGTGTAAGACCAGGCTACTCGCGCCCACACTACTACTAAGTGGTTTATCAGAGAGTCGTTGCTAAGAACAATCTTACAGCCAGCCTCCATTGATCTTCAAGGGGGCAAACCTGAGATTGCATCTGGTGCGTGCTGCCGTGACTTCATTGCAACATTGACAAGTAAGTTGCGTTCCGCGATACGGACACAGGAGAGTCGACAAAACTCAGCTGGAGTGGAGATTTTCTACTCCTGGACAGTAAACAACTCGGACTGGTCGACGGATTATCCTATTGAGCCTGGTCCAGATTACTCGTTGGGACTCAGACAAGCCTCCGAAAAAGATGGTTCGGGAGAATACTCGCCTCACTTCGCAATCAAGGCAGCCTCTACAGGCTCCAGCAGCGGCGCTCAATCCTCGACGGCCGTTCCCTATAACGTCGTGGCTACCACATCAACGGCCACGTTAGCCCCCACAAGCTCAGATACATCAACGTCAAGTAACGTCACAATATTCGCCATTGAATTCATCCACATCCTCGCCTTCATCAAGTAGCACCCCTCAGAAGGCGCCCTCGGGTCTGTCAACCGCCGCCAAAGCCGGCTTAGCCTTCGGCGTCATGACCCTGATCTTCCTTGTCACCGCTGCCATTTTCGTCCTCCGGAAACGCAAACATAAGAGGCCGGCTGCTTTGCATCATGAAGACGGTGACAGCTGGTCTCTGCAAGAGAAGAAGGCGT
>JAABUJ010003683.1_pt1 | contig 16941 bp, 17 predicted proteins | sample 5559131 | NCBI WGS metagenome assembly JAABUJ01 (sample SAMN10711875, study PRJNA513366) | rock metagenome | isolation source: Antarctica rocks | place: Antarctica: Victoria Land, Mt New Zealand nord | collected 2016-01-07 | reverse complement strand
CGCCCTGCCGCGTAACCGCTACCGCCATGTTCGCTCCCGTCCCAAACTAAGCGGCAGAACGAATCACAAAAGCTGCCCAAACAGGATCACGTCCGAGTCAACGGTCAGGGCGATTGGTATTAATCCGTGACGTCCGCAATCAATTTACGAAGGTCGCCAAGCGGCCGCGCGCCGTAATGCCCGATCACCTCGGCGGCGATGATGCTGCCCATCTCGCCGCACGCCCGCAGCGAACGTCCGGCGGAGAGCCCGGCCAAGAACCCCGCCGCGTAGGCGTCTCCCGCCCCGGTCGTATCGATCACCTGCGCTGGGGCCGCCACGATCTCGTGCCGCTCGGACCCACGCAGCACGATGCTGCCCTCCTCGCTACGGGTGAGTGCCGCCAGGGCGACCTCGTTGCGCACTGCATCTTCCGCCGCCTCGAACGTGTCCGCCTCATACAGGCTGCAAATTTCGGCCTCGTTGGCAAACAGGATATCTACGTCTTCCTTCACCAAGACTTGGAAAGCCGCCCGGTGACGGTCGACGCAGAACGCATCCGACAGCGACAAAGCCACTTTCCGCCCAGCTGCATGGGCCGCGGCGGCGGCGCGCCGGAATGCAGCCTGCGCCGTGGGCGGGTCGAACAGGTAACCCTCCAAATACAACACCGCGGATTGCGCCACCAACGTCTCGTCGACATCCCCGCCACCGAACGTCACGCACGCGCCGAGGAACGTGTTCATCGTCCGCTGGCCGTCCGGGGTGACCAGAATGAGGCAACGCGCGGTCGGCGCCCCACCCATCAGCGCGGTCGATGGAAAGTGCACCCCCGCCGCCGTGATGTCGTGCCGGAACACGCCGCCAAGCGTGTCGTCGGCAACCTTGCCCAAATATGCGACCCGGGCGCCAAGGGCGGCAGCCACCGCGCACGTGTTCGCCGCCGACCCGCCGCTGCTTTCCTGGCCCGGCGGCATCGCGGCATAGATCGCCTCCGCCGCGCCGGCATCGACCAGCGCCATCCCGCCCTTCCGCATGTCGTGCTTGGACAGGAACGCGTCATCGCTCGCCACCACCACATCCACGATGGCGTTGCCAATTCCAAGGATATCGAACGAGATGGACGTGCTGGCGCTCATGGGACCTTCGGTGCGAATGCTGCCGTGCCGCTACCATCGCCAGACTTCCGGAGCAACTGCATGACACCTTTGCTGCGCGCGCTAGCCCAGTTCGACGACCCGGCGTTCACCGGCGTCCTGCTGCGTAGCGTTGGATTGGCGCTGCTCTCGTTTGTGGCGATCGGCGCGGCGTGCGCCTGGAGCGTGCAAACGCTGCTGCACGCGTCCGGCTGGACCGGGTGGCTGGTCGGCCTGCTCAGCACGACCGGGACCGCGCTGCTCGCACTGTGGTTGTTCCTTCCCACTGCCATGCTGATCGCCACCCTGTATATCGAGCGCATCGCCCGCGCCGTCGACCACCGTTGGTATCCGGGGTTGCCGCTGCCAAACGGGGCGGCGCTCAGCATCCAGCTCTGGGATGGCTTGGCGCTGGCGGGCCGGGTGTTGCTGCTCAACCTCGTCGCCCTCGTGCTCGCACTCGGCATCCCAGGCATCGGCCTATTCCTGGGCTGGCTGATCAGCGGCTGGGCACTCGGACGCGGGCTGTTCGTCGCCGTCGCCATGCGGCGGATGGGATTGTTGCAGGCGCGAGCAGCCTATGCAGCCCTACGCGGACCCGTGCTGCTGCAGGGTGTGCTCATGGCGTTCGCCGGGTCGATCCCCGGCGTGAACCTGCTCGTTCCCATTGTTGGGACTGCCGTGATGGTGCACGTCCTCAACACCGCCTTAGTGGGCGCGCGAGATTGAAGAAGATTTCGAATTCGTTTAGATTGGGTTGAACGGCGCAGCACCATTGTGTTAGGCCGTTATGTCCCGCTGTCGAACCTTCGGCGGCTGAGTCCATAAGGTGGATCCCGTGTTCAAACGTCGAAAAAGTGAGGACGGAACGGTGGCCGACGCCGGGTCGCCGACTCTAGACGCCGTAGGCTCGCCGGAGGCATCCCGCCCCACCGCCAATCCCGATACCGGGCTGGGCGTGCCACCTTACCGTCCCGCTTTGCCGAAGGAGGTTCCCATGAGTCGCGCCCTGTACCCCACGCCGGTCACACCTACACCAGCCGCAACGCCGGTGCCGGCTCAACCTGGTATTTCCAGCACCCCCCCAATGGGAGTGACGCGCGCCAACGTGAGCACGCCCCGTCCCGCGCGCGACCCGTCCGAGCGTCGTACGCTCGTGGTCGGCCGCGGCATCAGCGTTCAGGGCACCGTTCAGGACGCCGAGCGCTTGGTCGTGGAAGGCACGGTCGAAGCCAGCATGATCCACGCGACCGAACTCAGCATTTCACCCGGCGGTGTGTTCAAGGGCGAGGTCGAGATCGAGGATGCCGAAGTCGCCGGCACTATGGACGGCACATTGACCGCCCGCGGCAACCTCATCGTGCGCGGCACCGGTCGAGTGCTGGGCACCGCTCGCTATCGCCGTCTCCAGGTCGAGGATGGTGGCCAGGTTAGTGGCCAGGTGGAAATGTTGAATGAGTCGACCAAGAACGAGCCTATCCGGGTGACGGCGGAACCGTCCTGAACCCGTCCCGGCCGGGGCGCTTAGCTCAGCGCGCCGGCCGGGAATAAAACCTGCATGGGCCGCTGCTTCACGGCCGCCGGATCGCCCCGGAGCACCTCGCATCGCGTCCGCTCACCATCGCGCTCGAACCTGATATCGAATTCATGCGTGCCGACCCGTAGGTCACGCACCAGCAGGTCGGGCAACCAATTTGGCAGCACCGGGTCTAGATAAAGCATTCCAGCCGGTGCGTCGGGCTCGAACCCGAGCATCGCTTGCAGCAGCGAGAACACCGTCCCAGCCGCCCAGGCTTGGGGGACGTTGGCGCCGAGATACTGCACCGGAAAATCAGCCGACTCCCGCTGTGTCCCGGCATAAAGTTCCGGCAATTGGTTCAGCATGAAAAAGCTCGCCGCTCCCGTCACATCCTGTGCAACCCGGTTCGCTTCCGCGGCGAAGCCGTAGCGCTTCATGCCCTGCGCGATCAGCCCGTTATCGTGGGGCCAAACCGATCCATTCTGGTACGAGTACGGATTGAATGCGACATGCTGGCTGGACAGTGTCCGTATTCCCCAACCACTCCACATGTCCGGCTGCATCAATCGCGCGATTACCCGCCCGGCCCGCTCCGGCGGCACGATGCCGCTCCAGAGCAGATGGCCGGGGTTGGACGCCACGGTCAGAACCGGCTTCTTGTCGCCGTCCAGCGCGTAAGCGTAGAAGCCGCCCGCCTCGTCCCAGAACGCCGCGTTGAACTTCGTATGGAGCTCGGCCGCCTTCGCCCGCAAGGTCGTCGCTCGGTCCGGCTTGCCAAGGGCCTCGAACACCTCGGCCATCCGCAGCCAAGCGTCATAGACATAGCCCTGCAACTCGCACAGCGCTTTCGGCCCCTTCACCGCCGAACCGTCCAGGTTCAGCACGGCGTCTTCCGCATCCTTCCAGCCCATGTTCGCGTAGCCGGCCGACGAGCGGGTTTGGTACTCCTGGAAGCCGTCGCCGTCCCGGTCGCCCCAATCATCGATCCAGCGCAGGCAGCCCTCCGCTGTCTCGAGGTGCTGTTCGAGCAGCGTAATGTCGCCGGTGCAGCGCCAGGCAACGTGCAAGGTAATCAAATACAGCGGGGTCGCATCCGCCGTGCCGTAATACGGCGTGTGCGGGATCAGCTTGAAATACGCGAGCTCGCCCCGCCGCAACTCGTGCAGGATCTTTCCCGGCTCGGCATCACGGTAGTCCTCGCGTTCCTGGGCCTGCCAATGTCCAAGCACCTCAAGTGAGCTGCGGGCGAAATTGGAATACACCAGTGAGTTCTGCAGCGAAACGATCAAGCTGTCGCGCCCAAACAGCGCCACAAACCAAGGCAGCCCGGCCGCCGGAATGATGTCCAGATGGTCGGCCGGCCGTCGCGGCGAGGTACGTAACGGCAGGCGCAACGCCGCCATATCATCGATCGCCTGCGCGAACAGCCGGGCAAAATCGGTGTTGCTGGTTTCGACCTTCAACACCTGTTCATGCCATGCCGTCAGGGCGAGGCCGCTCGTGTCAGGCTGCCCGTCATTGGCGTGCTGCTCCGGCGCTGGATGGCACGTTTCACCATCCACCAAATCGTACAGCAGGCAGGTGTGCCAGGTCGCGCCGGGCGCAATCTCAAGGCCGAAGCTCAGCCGGCCGTTGGAATAAACCGCTGGGCAATCGCCTCTCGCCGTCACCACGAGGCCACGGCGAAAACCCTGGTTGACATACATGTTCGTCAGGCATTGCGTCGCATCCGACCACTCCGTCGTGATCCTGCCGCGCCGGACGATCTGCCCCTTTTTCACCTCGAACACATCCGCAAAATCGCTGCGCAGGGTAATTTCGAGGTTGAACCCGACAGGCTTCATCCCGTGATTCGTCAAGTCGATATCTTCATGGACGCCCTCGCCGATACGGCGGCTGAGCACGAGGCTGAGGGTGTGCGGCGCAATCTCACCTGTCTCGGTCATGATGACGCCATTAGTCAGGTAGATGCGAGCACTGGAGTAGGCCGGAGTGCCGCTATTCAGCAAATCCCAGCCAACCCCATTCGCATACAACGACCACGAACTGAGCAACCGCGTATCGCGGAAATACAGGCCCTTGTCGGTAGGCCAAACGATCTGGCCATCCGACTCGGTGATGAGCACGGCGCTACCCTGATGGATCGCCACTTGGGGCGGCCCGACCTTCACTTCGAGTGTCATTCGGGCTGCTCCAGGAGGGTGGTGTCGTTAGCCTTGCTCAAACGTCATGGCAGCGCCGTTCATGCAATAGCGTAAGCCCGTGGGCTGCGGCCCGTCCTCGAACACATGGCCGAGATGGCCGCCGCATCGGCTGCAGTGAACCTCGGTCCGGGACATGAACAGGCTTCGATCGACCTGCGTGTCCACGGCGCCGTCCAGCGGCCGCACAAAGCTCGGCCAGCCGGTGCCGCTGTCGAACTTGTCACCGGAGGCGAACAGTTGCTGCTCACAACCGGCGCACAGGAACGTCCCCGTCCGCTTCTCGCGATCGAGCGGACTCGCCCCGGCGCGCTCCGTCCCATGCTTGCGGAGCACGCGGTACTGCTCCGGGGTCAACATCGCCTGCCATTCGGCATCGGTGTGCTCGACGGGAAAATGAACCTCAGTCTTGGCGGCGCTACCGAACATCGTTTCCCTCAACTCCTGCTTCGTCTCAGGCAATAGATGGGGCGTGACTAATCCGCTGCAAAGCCTGGCTTGGACGGTGCCCAAATGCAACTAATCTCTTGCTGAATCGTTCCATTCAGAGGACATCACGATTGTATGTCCCAACAGGAGACGACGACATGGCAACAGCGACACACAAGCAAGCCGCCGAACACCACGAAGCAGCCGCTAAGGCGCACCACGCCGCAGCCGAGCACCACGGCAAGGACGACCACGCCGCCGCCCACGAGCACTCCACCAAGGCTCACAAGGCGTCCAGCACGGCACACGAGCACTCGACCAAGGCGCACGGCAAGTCCACCGAGCGCACCGCCAAGAAGAAGTAGTCGGTCGGGATGGGTGGGGGCCAAGGCCGCCCACCCATCCTACTCCGCCCGCACCCACACCGCGGTGTCGTGGAACACCGCCCCGCCATTTGGGAATGCCGGCTCGTCGCTCGTCAGCGCGTTGATGCCGATGCCACCCACATAGGCCGCGTTAGGCCATACGCTCTCCACGACGACAACACCGCTTTGTTGCCCGCCTGCGACGCGCACGTGGACCAAAACCTCTCCTCGTGTATTGCCAATCCGGACCAGGTCGCCATCGCGCATCCCCGCCTGGGCCGCATCGGCCGGGTGCATCAGCACCGTAGGGCGGCCTTCACGCTTCCGCGATGTCAGAGTCTCCGTGAAGCTGGTATTCAGGAACTGCCGAGCCGGCGCCGTCACCAGCCGGAACGGGTGCGCGTCCGACGCTTGGTCGAACACCTCCATGTGGTCCGGCAATGTCGGCATTGACGCGTGCCCGGCGCCAATGGCCGCCCAGTCAGGTGCAAACCGGAATCGTCCGTCGGGATGACCAAAACCGTCCAGGAAGTGCGATTCGCGGAAGCCGGGTTGCTTGTCGATCCAGCGCGCCGCGATCACCGCCTCGGCCGACGGGTAATCCGAAGCGACCAACGTCGCATCCACGATCTGCATCGCCGTCATCCGAAAGCCCGGATGTTCCGCACCCAGTCGCGATGCCAATCCTTGCAGCATCTCGTGATTGGACCGCGCCTCCCCAGGCGCCTCAAGCAGCTTCCGCCCAATCTGCACATGGCTATGCCCCCCACCCTCATAGATGTCGTCGTGTTCCAGGAACATCGTCGCCGGCAGGACGACATCCGCCATCAACGCGGTTTCCGTCATGAACTGCTCGTGCACGCAGGTAAACAGGTCGTCGCGCAGGAAGCCGAGCCGCACCCGGTTGCTGTCCGGGGCAACTGCCATAGGGTTGGTGTTCTGCACGATCATCGCGTGCACTGCCGGGCCGTCGCCGAGATCGGAACGATCCCCGTTCAGCACGCTCGCAATACGGCTCATGTCCAGCTCACGCACACTCAAATCCCGCGCGTCCAACCCGCCGATCAGCGTCCGGTCCAGCCCATAAATGCTCCGGTTGTTCCAGAATGCCCCGCCGCCCTCGTGCTGCCAGGCCCCCGTCACGGTCGGCAGGCAGGTTACCGCATGCATCATCGCCGCCCCGTTGCGCGCCCGGGTGAAGCCGTAGCCGAGCCGGATGAAGCTGCGCCCGGTCGAGTTGTACAGCAGCGCGAACGCCTCGATATCAGTCACCGGCAGCCCGGTCATCGCTGACGCCCATTCCGGCGTGCGGCTGGCAAGATGCGCCTCCAACTCGGCCGGCTGGTCGGCATACCGGGCCATATACGCCCGGTCGGCGAACCCGTCGCGAAACGCCGCATGCATCACCGCGCACGCAAGCGCCCCGTCCGTGCCCGGCCGCACGGCCAAATGCATGTCGGCGGAAGCGGCCGTGCCGGTACGGTACGGATCGACCACGACCAGCTTCGCCCCACGCTCCTTCCGCGCTCGGGCGATATGGGTCATTACGTTGACCTGGGTAGCCACCGGATTGCCGCCCCACACGACGATCAGGTCCGCTTGCGCCATCTCGCGCGGGTCGGGCCCGGTGATGCGGCCAACCCCCGCCCTCCAAGCCGCATCGGTGATGATCGAGCAAATGGTGTTCTTCTGCCGCGAGTACCGCATCACGTGCCGCAGCCGGTTGATCCCGTCCCGCTGCACCAAGCCCATCGTTCCGGCAAAATAGTACGGCCACACCGCCTCGGCACCATGCCGGTCCGCCGTCTCGAGGAACGCAGCCGCCACGCGATCCAGCGCCTCGTCCCAGCCGATCTCGCGAAACTGCCCGCTCCCTTTCGGTCCCGTGCGCAGCAGCGGCTGAGTCAGGCGGTCGGGGTGGTGCACCCGCTCGGCATACCGGGCCACCTTCGCGCAGATCACCCCGGCAGTATAGGTGTTGTCCCTGGCGCCTCGCACCGCCCCGATCCGGTTGCCGTTCACCTCCACTTCCAGCGCACAGCAGGACGGGCAATCATGCGGGCAAACGGTGGCGTGAAACTGCGGCATCGCGGACAGATGCCGTGCCTCACCAGGCACGCGCGATCCTTCTCCCTCTCCCGCCGGCGGGAGAGGGCCGGGGTGAGGGTGGCTCGCAGCCCTGAAAAGATCGTCGGACGTCCATCCACTTGCCTTCGCTTGTTCAAGCCTACCGCATTCCTAGCACATCCATCATGTCGTACAGCCCCGCCGGACGCCCTATCACCCATCGTGCCGCCCGCACCGCTCCCGTTGCGAACGCCCGGCGATCGAACGCCCGATGGGTCAACGAAATCTGCTCGTCCGCCGCGGCGAACAACAACGTGTGGTCGCCAACCACTTGCCCACCCCGCAGCGATGAAAACCCGATTGCGCCTGGCTTGCGCGGCCCGACATGCCCGTCCCGCCCGCTCTCCCGCACCGATGCCAAATCGACCTCACGGCCCGCCGCCACTGCCCGCCCAAGCCCGATCGCCGTCCCGGACGGGGCGTCGACCTTCTGCCTATGATGCATCTCCACGATCTCGGCGTCATACTCTTCCGCCGGCAACGCCCTCGCCATCCGCTCCGCTAAGGCGAGGACCAGGTTCACTCCCGGCGCAAAATTGGGCGCATGCACCACCGCAATCCGCCGCGCCGCCTCCGCCACCGCCCCCTCGTCGGCTTCCGTCAGCCCCGATGTCCCGAGCACCCACGCCGTCCCCGCTTCGCCGAGAACCGCCGCGTGTGCGATAACCGTGCTCGCATGGGTAAAGTCAATCACCGCGTCACTGCGGGCTGCCAATGCCGCCAACCCCTCGCCGGACCGTGACGCCCCACCTGCAAAATCCTGCTTGGCCCGGCTCACTTCCTCGACCAGCATCTGTCCCATTCGCCCGGTGATGCCGGCAATTCCAATGCGCATCGTCTATTTCCCTCGCGAACCATCCGGAGCAAGCTGATGACACAAGCCTACATCGTGGCCGAAGTCGATGTCGCCGACCCAGAGGCCTACAGCACTTACACCGCCCAGGTTCCCGCATGCCTTGCCCCGTTCGAGGGATCTTTTATCGTGCGGGCCGGCGCCGTCACCGCCTTGGAAGGCGCGTCGCCAGCCGGTCGCATCGTGATACTCGCATTCCCATCCAAGGCCCAGGCGCAGGCGTTCTGGAACTCGCCAGCCTACCGGGCCATCGCTCCCATACGGCAGGGCTGTTCCACGGCGCGCATCTTCATGGTGGAAGGCAATTGATTGGGACATCGGCGGCACGGCGGTTCGAGGGGTCGAACGATCGCCGCACCGCCGGCACTCGGTCGCCAGCACCGGGGGTGGGCGCTAGGACATGCCTTATACTCGCGACGCCGAGGGCGGTTTCGGCGCACGCCGCGATCCCGTGATCCGCTTAGCTGCGGCCTTCGAAAAATGCCGCCACCTTGGCGAAGAAACCCTCGGTTTCCGGACTGGCGCTCTTGTGCCCGTCCGCCTCGCCCTCGAACGCCTCCAGCAGCTCGCGCTGGCGACGCGACAGATGCGCCGGCGTCTCCACCGCGACCTGGATGAACATGTCGCCACGCGCCGCGCTGCGGAGCACCGAAAAACCCTTGCCGCGGAGGCGGAACTGCTCGCCCGTCTGCGTGCCTGCCGGTATTTTCACCTTCGCCCGGCCGCCGTCGATCACCGGAACCTCGATCTCCTCGCCCAATGCCGCCTGCGTCATCCGCAACGGTACCCGGCAGTAGATGTTAGCCCCGTCGCGCTGAAATATTTCATGCGGCTGCAGGCTGACATGGACATAAAGATCACCCGCCGGCGCCCCGGCCGCGCCGGACTCGCCCTCGCCCGTCAAGCGGATACGCGTGCCATCCTCCACCCCCGCCGGGATTGCAACCGACAGGGTCCGCTCCCGTGCGACCGTGCCCACGCCTTTGCAGACCTTGCATGGGTTGCGCACGATCCGGCCCATGCCGCCGCAGGTCGGGCAAGTCCGCTCCACCAGGAAAAACCCTTGCTGCGCCCGAACCTTCCCCGCGCCGCCGCACGTGGCGCAAGTTTCCCGCTCGGCTTGCTTGTTCTCCGACCCGGTTCCGGCGCACGCATCGCACGCCACGCGCGTTGGCACCCGTAACTCCACCTTGGTGCCGGTGAACGCATCGGGAAGCGAAATCTCGACCTGCGCGCGCAAATCCGCCCCCGCGCGAGTCCGCCCGCCCGGCCCTCGTCGGCCGCCCATGAACTCGCCGAACATCTGGTCGAAGATGTCGCCCAACCCGCCCTCGGCCGCCTGGAATCCGAAGCCGCCGGGTTGGGCCCCACCGCCATTCTCGAACGCCGCATGGCCGTACCGGTCGTAGGCGGCGCGCTTCTGGTCATCCTTGAGGATGTCGTAGGCCTCGCTCACCTCCTTGAACTTCGCTTCCGCCTGCTTGTTGCCGGGGTTGCGATCGGGGTGGAACTTCATCGCGAGCTTCCGGTACGACTTCTTCAAATCGTCTGCGCTCACGGTCCGGGCGACTTCCAAAGTCGCGTAGAAATCCTGCTTGGCCAACTCAGTCCCCGCTCGCGCCGCACGCCGATGCGCCGCGCCCAAAATGCGAACGGCGCCCGCCCTCTAACGAGTGCGGGCGCCGATACTCCACGTCAGTCAGTCGGCCGATTAGGCTGACTTCTTCTTGTCGTTCACTTCCTCGAACTCGGCGTCGACCACGTTGTCATCCACCTTCGCCTCAGGCGCATCAGCCGTTGGCGGAATCTGTTGCGCCTTGTAAACGGCCTCGCCGATCTTCATCGCTGCCTGCGTCAGCCGCTCGGACGCAGTCTTCAGCGCTTCCGCATCCGTGCCTTCCATCGCCGACTTGGTAGCCGCAACCGCCGCTTCCGCCTCGGTCTTGTCCGCATCGGGCAGCTTGTCGCCGTGCTCCTTGAGGTTCTTCTCGACCGAGTGGACCATCGCCTCCGCCTGGTTGCGGTTCTCCACCACTTCGCGCTTGGCCTTGTCCGCCTCGGCGTTCGCCTCGGCCTCCTTCACCATGCGCTGGATGTCGGCGTCCGACAGGCCGCCGCTGGCCTGGATGCGGATCTGCTGCTCCTTGCCGGTTGCCTTGTCCTTCGCCTGCACCGACACGATGCCGTTGGCGTCGATGTCGAACGTCACCTCGATCTGCGGCACGCCGCGCGGCGCCGGCGGGATGTCGGTCAGGTCGAACTGCCCCAGCATCTTGTTGTCCGCCGCCATCTCACGCTCGCCCTGGCTGACCTTGATGGTCACGGCGTTCTGGTTGTCGTCCGCGGTCGAGAACGTCTGGCTCTTCTTGGTCGGGATCGTGGTGTTGCGGTCGATCAGCCGGGTGAACACGCCGCCCAGCGTCTCGATGCCGAGCGACAATGGCGTCACGTCCAGCAGCAGCACGTCCTTGACGTCGCCCTTCAGCACGGCGCCCTGGACCGCCGCGCCGATCGCCACGACCTCGTCGGGGTTCACGTTGCGCGCCGGGTCACGGCCAAAGAACTGCTTCACCGCGTCGATCACCTTCGGCATGCGGGTCATGCCGCCGACCAGGATCACGTCGTTGATCTCGCCAGCCGTCACGCCCGCATCCTTCAGCGCGGCCGCGCACGGTCCAAGCGTCCGCTGGATCAGGTCGTCGACCAAGCTCTCCAGCTTGGCGCGGCTCAACTTCATCACGAGATGCTTCGGCCCGGAGGCGTCGGCAGTGATGAACGGCAGGTTGATCTCGGTCTCCTTGGAGGAGGACAGCTCGATCTTGGCCTTCTCGGCCGCTTCCTTCAGCCGTTGCAACGCCAGCTTGTCGCGCCGCAGATCGATGCCCTGGTCGCGCTTGAACTCGTCCGCCAGGTAGTCGATCACCCGGCTGTCGAAGTCCTCGCCGCCGAGGAACGTGTCGCCATTGGTGGACTTCACCTCGAACACGCCGTCGCCGATCTCCAACACGGAAATGTCGAACGTGCCGCCGCCGAGGTCGTACACCGCGATCGTCCCGGTGTTCTTCTTGTCCATGCCATAGGCGAGCGCCGCCGCCGTCGGCTCATTGATGATGCGCAGCACCTCGAGCCCGGCGATGCGGCCCGCATCCTTGGTCGCCTGGCGCTGCGCGTCGTTGAAGTAGGCCGGAACGGTGATGACCGCCTGCGACACCTTCTCGCCGAGGTAGGACTCAGCAGTCTCCTTCATCTTGCCCAGGATGAACGCGCTGATCTGGCTCGGCGAATACTTCTCGCTACGCGCCTCGACCCAGGCATCGCCACTGTCGCCTTTCACGATCTTGAACGGCACCATGGTCTTGTCCTTGGCGACCGTCGGGTCGTCGTAGCGCCGGCCTATCAGGCGCTTCACCGCATACAGCGTATCGGACGGATTGGTGACCGCCTGCCGCTTAGCGGACTGGCCGACCAGCCGCTCGCCGCTGTTGCTGAACGCAACCATGGACGGCGTGGTGCGGGCGCCCTCGCTGTTTTCGATCACGCGGGTCTCTGACCCTTCCATGATCGCAACGCATGAATTGGTGGTGCCGAGGTCGATGCCGATGACCTTGCTCATTCAGAACTCCATTTCAGCGGCCTGGGGCGGCCCGAAGCACCGCACGAGACCCTAAGGATTTATGACAACGCGGATGTATTGACCCGGCGGGCTCGAAGCAAGCCCGCGAAACAATTTTAAGCGGGGGTTTCCTCGGGCGCGCGGGCCACGACCACCATCGCCGGGCGCAGCAGCCGGCCATTCAGCGTCCAGCCAGCCGTCCAGGCCTGCATAACCGTGCCAGGCGCATAGTCGGCCGAAGGCTGCTCGGCCATTGCCTGATGCAAATTCGCATCGAACGCCTGCCCCGTTGGATCGACACGCGCAATGCCGTTCCGCTCCAGCAGCGAGAGGAAACTCCGCTCTACCCCCTCAAACCCGTTCCGCAGCTTGGTGACGATCTCGGGCTCGCCCTCGGTTTCCGCTGGCAAGCTGGACAGGCCGCGCCGCAAATTGTCGGCCGCTTCGACAACGTCGCGGGCAAACTTCTGCACGGCGTACTGCCGCGCGTCGTCCGCATCGCGCTTGCCGCGAGTGCGGACATTGGCCATCTCGGCCTCCGCCCGCATCCACTTGTCGCGGAACTCGTCCCGCTCCGCTTCCAACTCGGCAATGCGGGCCGCGGCCGCCTGCATCACCTCCTCAGGCGTTTCGGGCGCCGTTTCAGGGTGCGCCTGCTCAGGCAAATTATGTGATGGGACATCGGCCTCAAAGCCGGAGACTGGGTCAGTGTTCATGGGCGCTGAATTAGGACGACGGAAAGGACGGAACAAGGAGCCTCATCTGATCGGATGCGAGCGTGCCATAGAACGGACCGGCTGGCGCACGCAACAAACTCATCCCAGCAACCGCCCGATTACCCGCGCAGTGTAGTCTACCACGGGGATGATCCGCCCGTAATTGATCCGCGTCGGCCCGATGACCCCGATGGCGCCCACGATCCGGTCGGCCTCGTTGCGCGCCGGCGCCACTACCATCGACACCCCCGACGCCCCGAACAGCCCGCTTTCCGCGCCGATATAGATGCGGACCCCGTCGCTGGTCTCGGCCAATTCCAATAGCCGCAGCATCGTTTCCTGGGTTTCCAAGCGCTCGAACAGCACCTGGATCGCGCCGAGCCGCTCGATCTGGGTCACGTCGGCCAGCAGCCGCGCTTGGCCCCGCACGATTAGGCTGCCGCCGCGGCCCTCGCCGGTCCAGGTCGCCAGCCCCGCCTCCACCACCAAGCTCGACAGCTCGTCCAGCTGCGAGCGGTCGGCCGACATGTCGGCGCCCACCGCCACCCGCAACTCGCCGAGGCTGCGGCCCGACAACCGCGCGTTCAAGTAGTTCGACGCCTGCGTCAGCGACGACGGCGGCAGGCCCGGCGGCGTCTCGATCACCCGGTTCTCCACCTGGCCGTCGGCCCCCACCAGGATCACCAGCGCGCGGCCCGGTCCGAGCGGCACGAACTCGATATGCCGGACCACCCCGTCCGACTTCGGCGCCAGCACCAGCCCGGCCGCCGAAGACAACCCGGCCAGCATGCTCGACGCCTCGATCAGCGTGTCCTGCAGGCTGCGCCCCCGCGACTCCAACGCCGCGCCGATGTGCTCCCGCTCGTCCTCCGTCAACTCCCCGCATTGCAGCAGCCCATCGACGAACAGCCGCAGCCCGCGATCGGTCGGCAGCCGCCCGGCGGAGGTATGCGGCGCGAACAGCAGCCCGGCCTCTGTCAGGTCGGCCATCACGTTGCGGATCGTCGCCGGGCTCAACGCCATCGGCAGCCGGCGCGATAGCGTGCGGCTGCCGACCGGCTCGCCGGTTTCGACGTACTGCTCCACGATCTCGCGAAGCACCGCCGCCGAGCGAGGATCAAGACCCGGCGGGAGCGCTGGCCGAAGCGGGATGCCGGGTGCGTTCATTGCATCCTTATACGGTAAAAAACCCAGGGCAGCCGGATCAATGCGCCAGCATCTTCTCCACCACGAACTGCACCTCCAGCGCTTCCGTCAGGGTGGCAAGGTGGTGCGTCTCGCCATGCGTCATGCGCACGGCGCCCTCTAGCTGCCGCCGCAACGTCAACGGCCGCGCGTCGGCGTGTGGAACGGCATCGGGATCGGGCGCCCATGTGCCGTCCGGCCGCTCGCGTTCCGCAAACCCCCAATCGCGCAAGCGGATCGCGCCGGTGCCGCGGAGGACCCAGCTGTTCTGGTCTTCCACTGCCGTGCCCCCCACCTCGCCTCGGACCGTGGCCCGTATCCCACCCACAGTCAGGCTCGCACGCACCGCACGTTCGCTGCCGCCCTCGGAGCTGAAATCAGGCCGCGCCTCGGTCAGCACCAGAACCCCTAGCAGCCGCCGGGCGAGGAACAAGAAGTGCGACACGACCTCCCGCGTGAAGCCGCCCTCCCTCGGTCCGTTCAGCCACGCGGCTGCGTCGTGCTGCCATGCCCGCGGCCACGTCGCGAACGCGACCTCGATGTCGAGCGACTGCGGCGCTCCGATCGCCCCCTCGCGAAGCCATGTGGCCAAGCGGTCCACCGCGCCGGACGACGCAAACGGGAAATTCACGGCTGCCCGCGCGCTCGGGTGCTCTGCCACGAACCGGGTCGCCTCGGCCACGTCGACCGCCAGCGGCTTCTCGCACAATACCGCCCGTCCTCGCGCCAGGGCCGCCCCGGCATGGCCGAGATGGGTGGCTGGCGGTGACGCGACATAGACCAACTCGGCGCCTTCGATCACCGCCTCCGCCGAGTCCGCCACGGCCGTGCCGGGCAGCGTGGAGGCAATCCGGTCGCACGCCGCCTTCGCCGGATCCCACACGCCGGTGATGTGCACAAGGTCGGATGCGTGCTCCCGCGCTGCCCGCAGCAGCCGCTCTCCCATGATGCCTGCGCCAATAATTCCCAAACCTACCGTCATGCCCGCCTCCGTCCTGACGTCGCGCCCTGCGTACGATATAGGCCGCGCTCCCAACCAAGGACACGCCCCATGCGCCCATCCGGCCGCGCTCCTGACGCGCTCCGCGACGTTTCGTTCACCACGGGCTTCTCCCATCACGCCGAAGGGTCGTGCCTGATCCGCATGGGCGGCACCGAAGTGTTGTGCGCCGTGAGCGTGGAAGGCCGCGTGCCGCCGTTCCTGCGCGGCAAGGGCGAGGGCTGGGTGACGGCCGAGTACGGCATGCTGCCCCGGGCCACCCACACCCGCGGCGACCGCGAGGCCGCGCGCGGCAAGCAGTCCGGCCGCACCCAGGAAATCCAGCGCCTGATTGGCCGCAGCCTGCGCGCCGTCGTGGACCGCAAGGTCCTGGGCGAGATGACGGTCACGCTCGACTGCGACGTGCTGAATGCCGATGGCGGCACGCGCTGCGCCGCCATCACCGGCGCCTGGGTCGCGCTCAGCCTGGCGCTGCGCTCGCTGGAGGCCGCCCGCGTCATTGCCCGCTCCCCGCTGACGGGGCAGGTGGCGGCGGTGTCATGCGGGCTGGTCGCTGGAGCCGCCGTGCTCGATCTCGACTACGGCGAGGACTCCACCGCCGACGCTGATGCCAACTTCGTCCTGGTCGGTGACGGCGGCATCGTCGAAATTCAGGGCACCGCGGAGCGCGCGCCATTCACCGACGCCCAGTTCGCTGAACTGATGCGGCTCGCCAGGGTCGGCACGGAACAGCTGTACGCCCTGCAGCGCGCCGCCCTCGGCTGATGGCAAGGCATCTCTCCCGTGGCGAGCGCTTGGTGCTGTCGAGCCACAACCAAGGCAAGCTGCGCGAAATTGCCGCCCTGCTCACCCCACTCGGGATCGACGTCGTTTCCGCCGGCGACCTCGGCCTACCGGAGCCGGAGGAGACTGAACCGGATTTCACTGGCAACGCCCGCCTGAAGGCGCTGGCCGCTTCCCGCGCTTCGGGATCTGTTGCCCTCGCCGACGATTCCGGCTTCTCGGTCGCTGCCCTCGACGGCAAACCCGGCGTGCTGTCGGCGCGGTGGGCCGGCCCGGCGAAGGACTTCGCGGCGGCAATGGCGCGGGTCAACGACCTGGTTGGCCGGGAAGCGGACCGTCGTGCCTGGTTCACCTGCGTGCTCTGCCTCGCCTGGCCCGACGGCCACACCAATACCTTTCTTGGCCGCGCGGAGGGTACGCTCGCTTGGCCTCCGCGGGGCGAGCACGGGTTCGGCTACGACCCGATCTTCGTCCCAATCGGCGCCTCGCTCACCTGTGGCGAAATGGACCCCGCGCAGAAACACGCCATCAGCCACCGCGCCCGCGCGTTCGCGGCGTTGGTGTCGGGATGTTTCGAATGATCTCGAACCTCGCACCGCCGATGGCGCTGATTTTCTGATCCCGGTAGCGTTGCCGCATCCACTAGAGGACGCTCTATGACTCCCCTTCGACCCGTCGCCGTTGCCGCCGCCTTGCTGATGTTCGGTTCAGTTGCCAACGCCCAGTACTACGGTCCCGCCTATCCGCCCCCGCCGGGCTATCGCTGCGACGCTCGTTTTCGCACGCCCAACCGTATCCGCCGCATCGTCTGCCCGCTAATCCGTCCCAAGCCCGTCAGCTACATCTGCCATTGCCCGCCACCGCCCCCGCCGCCCGGCTATAGCTACGGCCCGCCGATCGAAGGACGGGTAATTCCGTAGCGATGTGTCGCCTGAAGCTAGGGTCTGTTGAGAATTGAGGATTTCCACGGCTACGGCGGTCGTGATTGAAGCTCCGAAAGGAGTTTGCCATGGACCGATTCATTCTGACGGACGC
>JAABUJ010003681.1_pt1 | contig 16951 bp, 13 predicted proteins | sample 5559131 | NCBI WGS metagenome assembly JAABUJ01 (sample SAMN10711875, study PRJNA513366) | rock metagenome | isolation source: Antarctica rocks | place: Antarctica: Victoria Land, Mt New Zealand nord | collected 2016-01-07 | reverse complement strand
ATCGGGCGAGAACGGTCCTGGATCACCCGCCAGCTGCACGCCGGCGCACTACGCGGAGGCAAGATCGGCAACGAGTGGTGGACAACCCGCGACTGGGCCCTTCAGTACCGGCACACCCGCTCCACCCCACTCGGCCAAGAGCAACTGAGTAGCAACACCACTCCCCCACCGACGCCGCGCTCTCTCACCGAGCCCCTTGCAGACCGCCTGTAATGGGTATTATCGGCGGCTTGCGCTGGGAGGGCGGTCGCCGTGGATCATGTTGATGCCGCTGTCGGCGGCGCACAGATGGCGCCGTGCACCGGTTGCCCTTGATGTCGTGCGCGACGGTGCGGTTCGAGGATGCGCTGCCAGCGCGTGGGCTTTCCGTCGTACCGTGGCCAGCCAAACTTCCCCGGTCTGTGGGGGATGATCGCATAGCACGCCGATGCTGCTCCAACGCGGCCGTGATTTCGGCATCCAGCTCTCATGGGGCCCAGATCTGGCCGATCGACAGATCGGCATTAGCCGGGGTGGTGTTGATCGGGGCCAGTACTGCCTTCCGTTCGGTCACCGACAGAGCTTGCCCGTTGGCGGAGGACGGCCCTGGGCCGCCGCCGGTCCGTGCACCGGCCGTCGTGTGTGGCGGTAGTGCGTGGCCCGCCCGATCAGCGTGCAGTCACCGTCAGTGTTCGCCGGCATCCCAGTCGGAAGCCTCAGCGTCGCCGCCGGTGACGGGACCTTGGAGGACGGTGACACCGGCATCGCGCAGCATCGACACCTGCTTAGGGTCTGCGTCCTCGTCTGTGATAACGGCAGACACCTTGTCGAGATCACAGACCCGGCGCAACGCGACATGCCCGATCTTGCTGGCGTCGGCGAGGACGTAAACCTGAGTCGCGTTGGCGATCATCCGATGACGTACGGCGATCTCGCCGACATGGTAGTCAGTCAGCCCCGCGGTGGGATGGACGCCGCCCGAGCCTACGAAAGCCTTGTCCGCATAGAACTGCCCGAGAAGTGACTCCGTGTCGGGCCCTGAGCAACTGATTTCGTCGTGTCGTACCCGACCGCCGAGCAGGTGCAAGTCGACCTGCGGACGGTCCACGAGCGTGGTGACTACGGAGATGTTGTTTGTGATGATGCGCCCACGGAAGTTCCCCGAAAGGTTGTGGGCGGCGGCTTCAACCGTCGTTCCGACGTCGAGAAAGAGTGTGTCTCTGTCGGAGACGAGAGATGCGACGACGCCAGCGATTTGTTCTTTTGCTGCACTTTCTAGGCGAGCGCGCTCGGAGCGCGTCGGTTCGGTCGGTCGGGAGATTCCGCGTGCTAGCGTCGCGCCACCGTACATGCGGCGGATCGCTCCTGCCCGCTCGAGAGCAACGAAGTCACGTCGGATCGTCTCAAGGGATACGTCGAGCCTCTGCGCCAGGTCGGGTGGGCGCACGACGTCCCGCTCGTTGAGAAGCAGAAGGATCTGCGTCCTCCGTTCCTCAGGCAGCATCGTCAGGCCATCAGGTAGCAACATGGTGTCTTCTCATCCCGGCGGGTCAGGTCCGTCGTGCGACTCTTCGTATGATTCCTGTTTGCTGACTGAGTTCGTCGAGACCGGCAGCGATGATGAGTGCGGCACCGGTAGCGATGGCTTGACCGTAGTAGGGGACGTTGAGCAGCGTCAGTCCGTTGGTGAGTACGCCGAGGAAGAGAACTCCCAACAGCACGCCGAACATCGTTCCGCGACCACCGCTGAATGCCACGCCGCCGAGAAGGACTGCGGTGAGAACGGTCAGTTCGAAGCCCGATCCCAGGGTGCTGGGGGGTGCGGAGTCGAGGCGGGCTGCCAGGAGCACTCCGCCGATTCCTGCTGCCAGCCCGGTTACAGCATAGAGAACCAGGGGCAGGCGTCGTGTCGCGACGCCGGAGAGATAGGCGGCTTCCTTGTTGACTCCGATGGCGTAGACGTAGCGGCCGGACGCGGTGCCGTACAGGTAGAGGGCGCCTACAACGAAGACGAGCAGGGCGATCCAGACCGGAACCGGGACACCGAGGTAGAGCCCTCGTCCCAGTAGCGACATGCCCTTGCCGAAGTCGGCTGGCGGGTTGGACCGAAGCAGCTGCGCGATTCCCCGGTAGAGCTGCAGCGTACCAAGGGTGACGATGATCGGACTGAGTCGTGTGTAGGAGACGAGGAACCCGTTGACGAGGCCGCCCAGCGCCCCGAGGACGAGGCCGGCGACGATAGCGAGCTGCCATGACCAGTGATAGTCAACAATCAGCAGTCCGGTGACGACGCCGGCCAGCCCGACAGTGGAGCCGACGGAGAGGTCGACGTAGCCCATGATCACCAGCAGTGCCTGGGGGACGGAGACCACGAGCAGCACCGCACTCGAGAGCGCGATGTTGGTCACGTTTCCGGTGGTCAAGAACAGGGTGGACTTCCAGGCGAAGAAGCCGATCATCACTATCAGGCCAATGAGGAGTGCGAACCGGAGCGCGATTTCGATGGTGCTGCGTCGGGCAGGAGGGGGTGCGGCGGTCTCTGGCTTGGTCGCGGTGGTGGTCATGGGTGGTGTCTCCCCGATGGTTGAGTGTCCGCGACCCCGCGGGCTGTTTCACTGAACTGGTGGGCGCCGTGCAGGAGACGCTCCTCGGTGATGTCGTCCCCATGAAGGTCGGCGATGATCTGGCCTCGGTCGAGGACAAGTGCGCGGTCAGCGAGCGCACAGACCTCCTCCGCCTCGGAAGAGGCGAAGACGATCGCTATGCCTTGGCCGGCGAGCTCGCGACACGCCTGGTAGATCTGGGCGCGAGCTCCGACATCAACCCCTTGCGTGGGTTCGTCCAGGAGGAGCACCGACAGCCGATCGGCCTGGGTGAGCCACCGGCCAAGCACAAGTTTCTGCTGGTTACCACCGGAGAAAGCCGATCCGAGCCGCCGCGGGTCTGCGGGTTGCAAGTTGATGCGGCGCGCCGTGTCTCGAAACTGCGCCCGCTCCTTGCTGACATTTCGTACACCCGCTTTGGACAGGCGTCGATAGGAGGGCAGCAGAACGTTATCGGCGGCGCTGCGGCTGGTCCACAACGCCTGGCGTAGGCGGTCGGATGGAACGAGGGCGATTCCGGCGTCGAGCGCTGCAGCGGGGTTGCGGAGACGAACCGTGCGATCTGTCACTCGGACCTCGCCAGCCGGCCGGCCGTATCGGCCTGCGAGCGTCTCCAGCAGCGAAGATCTCCCAGAACCCAAGACACCGTACAACCCGAGAATTTCACCCTCGGCGACCTCGAAGGTGAGCGGCCCAAATCGAGGACCCGACAAACCGGAGACCTTCAAGATTGAACAGCCCCGTTGGCGTGGAGAACCCGACGTTGACCCCATCGCGGTACCACCGGAGATGGCCTCCACGAGTTGCTCCGGTCGCGTTTCGCTCACGCGGCCCTGCAGTGTGGCGACGCCATCACGCAGCACGGTGACTCGATCAGCGATGCGGAACACCTCACCGAGGCGGTGGGTAGTGTAAAGAATGTGTGCTTGTTGCTCTTTCATCCGCGTGACCTCGTCGAACAGGCGCTGAGTCTCACCCTCAGACAGCGAGGCGGTGGGTTCGTCGAGGATGAGGACCCGGACAGCCGTCCGGTGCCAAGCCTTCGCAATCTCGACGAGTTGCTTGGTGCCGATGGGCAGGGTCCCGACTTTCGCATCGGGTGAAACGTGGAGGCCGAATCGGTTCAGGAGGTCGGCGGTTTGTCGGCGCTGGTTGCGCCGGTCAATCAGCGGGCCGTGACATAGCTCCTGTCCCAGGAACACGTTGTCGGTGACGGAGAGGACATCGATCAAACTGAGGTGCTGATGAATGGTGGCGATGCCCTGGGCAAAGGCCCGCGAGGGCGTGAGATCCGTGAGACGCGCGGCGTCCAGGGTCATGGTGCCACCATCGGGAGGGACGGTGCCTCCGAGGCATTTGATGAGCGTCGACTTGCCGGCGCCATTGGGTCCTAGCAGGGCGTGGACCTCGCCGGGAGCGATGTCGAGGTCGACACCGCGCAGCACGCGGAAGCCGCCGTAACTCTTCGTCAGTCCACGTAATTGCAACGTCATCGGTCGACCTTCCTTCCGTGAGCGGCCCCGCCATGAGTGGACGGTGCTGGCGGGCGCAGCATGATGGCGCTCAGCTGTAGTCGCTGAGGTAGTCCTTAAGCTTCGGGCTGTCCACAGTCAAGGCCACCGGGGGGACATTGACGCCATTGTTCTGTTTGCCCTCGAGCAGGTCGGCGGGCACGTCGGTGACGGCGTAGCCGATGTCGCGGATTCGTACGGCAACCGAAACTTGGTAGATGCCCCCTTGCGCAACGGCCTGCAGCCCCTCCTTAGAGCCGTCCTGGCCGCCGATGAAGATGTGCGGGTCCTTGGCATCCTTGCCTGCGTTGAGGAATGCCTGCCGTGCTCCGAGTGCGACGTCGTCGTCGTAGCCGAGCACCATGTTCAGATCCGGGTGTGCTTGCAGCTCGGTGCGGGTGATCTGCTCGCCTTCCGCGCGAGTTCCCGCCTTCTGGGTCGCGACGACCTCGACATTCGACGCACCTCCTGGGAAGACAGAGTTGAGCCCATCGTCGCGCGCGGCGCCGACGGCGAGGTCCCGGTCGTTCAGGATGAGCACCTTGACTTTGCCCGGCTGCTTCTTCGCCCAGTCCAGCGCCGTTGTGCCGAGTGCCTTTCCGCTCTCCTTACCACTGAATAAGACCGCGGCGTCCTGGTTCTTGAGCGGAGTTGCATAGGAGACGAAGACCGTGCAGTTGCTCCGTGCTTGCTGGGCCAGGGGCTCCATGGACGCCGGTTCCAACGGATAGGACACGATAGCCGGCACGCGTTGCGTGACCAACGTCTGAACGTTCTGGTTCTGCTTCTGCAGGTCTTCGGCGTCTGCCGTGTAGCGCAGTTCGTAACCGCGCTCCTTGGCACGCTGCTCGGCGAAACGCTGGAGGTCTCCATAGACGGCAAGCGACGTGAGCGGGTAGTCGAAGGCAATCACCTTGTCCTTGGATCGCTGACAGCTGCCGCTCGAAGCCCCGCCCGTGTTGGCCTGCTGGACACCACCGCATGCGCCGACGGCAAGTAGGAGTGTCGTTGCCGCAGCGGCTCCGAGGGTTCGCCACCGGGGCTGAAATGACAGGGTGCGCTGGAACATGAGATCTCCTTCAGCAAGATGAGGTGCTGGCCCTCTTGGCCGGCACGGGAGGTCAAGACCATTTGCTTTGACGCTGTTCGAAGTTGTGCAGGACGTTCTCAACGAGACGCGCCACGTTGTTGTCGTACCCGTTCCAGGGGAGACACCCGGCGAAGCAGATCGACCCGACGGAGAACACGGCACCTCCGCTGGGCTGCTCGACAATGACCATGTCTGATCGCACGTTTTCGCATTCCGATCCACCGAGACCCGGGGCGAGCATGAGCACGTCCTCGACGGCCAACTGGTAGTAATCGCTGTGTCGCTGCGACGTGGCCAGCACGGCGGTATTCGGCGGGCTGCCGAGTGCGACGTCACATCGGTCTACCTCGTCGCCGCTGGCGCCATTCATGATGAGCCCGAAGTCGCCGATTAGGTCGTCTTCGACTCCCTCAAAGACCCACGCCCACTGAGGTTCGTAGGACAGCGGCGTGCGCGTGAAGGCTGGGGCTTTTTCCTCCCAGCCCTGGCTGCACATTCCGACGCCAACCAGCTTGTTCGGCGACCGGCCGCGCCAGCGCCACAGACCGCCCCGCTCTCCAGAGGTCGAGTGATATTGCTCACCCGGGCGGATCTCCCAGGTGCGGACACCACCGGACCGCCGCACCTCCAGGACATGCGGGCGCTTGAGGTCCTGGGAAGTAACCCAGTAGAAGCCGTTCCCACCGAGGTACATCAGACACCCACCCGTCTCGGCGTGGGCTTGCAGAGCGTCGAGCATTCGACCGCTGTAATACTCGGGGTGTGAACCTGTGACGACGACTTGGTAGGCGTCGATAAGCCCGACGCCCTCCGCGTGCAGGTCGTGGTCGGTGATGACGTCATAGTCGATGCCCGAGGACTCGAAGAAGTCGATGAGATAGAGGTCCGCGCCGAGGTGGCGGGGCGCGTTCTGCAACCACATCCGGTAGTCCGGCCGCAAGTTCGGGATCGGCCGCAGATAGCTCGAGTAGCAAACACCCGATCCGTCGGTGTGCAGGTCGTAGAGGCTGCCCCCAAACTCCGGGTGCTCCGCGAGCAGACGGTCGTGGCGGCCTGCATCGATTGGATGATCCGTAATGCCGGCCGCCTCGTAGTCGAGCCGGTGCATGAGCCGCTCGTTCGCGTAGGCAACGTAGGTGAAGGTCGGCAGCAGATAGGCGAGGCGGGATCGGGGAGCCGCCGGTGGAGGCAGAACTGCGAGTGGAATGCGGTCCACCTGTCCTTCGGCACGCAGCCGCACCGCATAAATCCCGGTTCGCAGCCCCTCCGGGAGATGCAGTACCGCATCAACGTCCCAGCCGGCGTCCACGAAGTCGTCGTCGTGGAAATGAATGGCGCCGTACTCAGCCGGTGCGTGTTGGAAAACTTCGATATCGCCATTCCAGTTATGTCCAGTCATAGCGCGGGTAGGCATGTTCACCAGTTGCCCATGCCGGTCATTGCCGGAGATGTCGACTGCAAGCTCATCAGCTGGCTCCCGTTCCAAGGCCCACGAGCCGAGCAGCGTCTCTCCGGCATGAATGACCGGACGCTCGACCTTGCCGTTGAAGGCGCCGAAAACCTGAAACCGTTGACTGTCGCGGGTGCAGCTCTGGGCAGCGACTGTGACCCCGGCTGCTCGGACTAAGTCGACCCCCGTGGCCTCGCGCAGGATCTGCGGTTCGGCATCCTCGATAGTTGGCTCCAGAGCAACAACCGACAAGGCCACCTCTTCGGCGCTCACCTCGGCGGACAGCCGATACCAACGGCGCTCGCGCAGCGAGCGGTCCGCACGGGCGAGGACACGTCCGTCGTCAGCGCGCAGATGTACACAGCCGGTCTCATCCAGTGCGAGCGACACGACCTCGGCGCCGACTTCGTCCACTACTGAGAAGATTCCTTGGACCCGGCCAGCCGTAGGGCGTGTAGGCCAGATAATGATGTCCAGGTGCACCTGTGGGGTGCCTGGAGGGATGACTCGCTCGGCTCGAAGGCAGGAACCCGTCCAGATGTCCTGGACGTGCGCCGGCACCTCACAGACGGGCACGTCGGTGACCGTCTCTTCCTTGAATCCGGGGCCCATCGGGTTCGTGTCACCGTGCATCAGCCGGACCAAGTCAATAGTTACGGGTCCCCGCTCGGCGCTGATCATCGTGGCGATGTCATCGCCCGGCCGCGCACTCAGCCGGTCGAGGTAGCCGGTCAGCAGCATCCCTGCCCCTTCGCTTCGTCGGTCAGCTCCCGTTGCTATCGGCTGCAGCGCAGTCAGCAACGTGTGTGTGACGTAAACCATAAACAGCCACGACAACCCACGCAAGTGCTGTGGTTGATGTGTTATTTTGTGGTCCTTGTTCGTGGCACTCGAACCTAAAAGCATCCCCTGTCGACCCACAAGATGCCGTTGTGCTGATGCCACAAGGGTTAACGCGGCGTCTTGACATTCCAACTGCCGTCGGCACACCATGTCTCCTGAGTCACACAGTGCCCTCGTGTGTCCACGCAGATCCACATGCCCACGCCCTCCTGGAGGTGCGAATGTCCACGCAGAGGAGACGGATTTGAACCCGGTCCTCGCGATCGACCAGGGCACCTCCGGGACCAAGGCGATTGTCGTGGATCCCGGCGTCGGGGTGCTCTCTGCGATCGAAGTAGCCCTCCGGCCGAGCTACCTACCAAGCGGTGGGGTAGAGCAAGACCCGCAGCAATTGCTGTCGTCGGTTCTCGACGCTGGTCGCCGCGCCGTCGCGGCCGCCGGATGTTCGGTGACCGCGGTCGCCCTCGCCAACCAGGGCGAAACGGTGCTGGCCTGGGACCCGGTGACCGGCCAGCCGCATTCGCCGGCGATCGTGTGGCAAGACCGGCGGTCCGCGACCGTATGTGACGAGTTGCATGAGCAGCGCGAGTGGGTCGCCCACCGCACCGGGCTGGTACTTGATCCCTACTTCTCCGCACCGAAAATGGCGTGGCTACGCCGGGAGGTGACCGGCGAAGGAGTAGTCACGACAACCGACACCTGGCTGGTGCATCAGCTCGCCGGTGAGTTCGTCACTGACGCAACGACCGCTTCCAGGTCCTTGCTCATGGACCTGGACGCGGTCGCGTGGGACGGCGAGCTCCTCGAACTATTCAGACTCGATGGCGAACGGCTGCCACGCATCGTCGCCTGCGACGAGCCGGTCGGTACCACGACGGCATTCGGGCAAACAATGACCTTGGGGGGGCTGCTAGTCGACCAGCAGGCGGCGCTGCTGGCCGAGGGCTGCTGGGTACAGGGATCCGCCAAATGCACCTTCGGCACAGGGGCGTTCCTCCTGGCGAATACCGGTACCCGCGCGGTGAGGTCGTCGGCCGGTCTGACGTCCTCAGTTGCGTGGCGGGTCGGCGACCGGACGCCTTACTGTGTGGACGGGCAGGTATACACCGCCGCCTCGGCGGTGCGGTGGCTGAACGACCTCGGCTTCATCACCGACGCCGCACAGATGGACAGCATCGCCGCAGAGGATGCCGAAGGGGTCCTCTGCGTCCCCGCGCTTGCAGGGTTGGCGGCCCCTTGGTGGCGACCGAAAGCCACCGCAACATTCACCGGCATGACTTTATCGACCCGCCCCGAGCACCTGGTGCTCGCGGTATTGCAGGGCATCGCCGCCCAGGTCGCCACGCTGACCGACCTGATCGAGACAGATCTCGGTATGCCGCTGACCAGACTGAGGGTCGACGGCGGCCTCACGCAATGCCGAACATTGATGCAGGCCACCGCGGACCTGACGCAGATCCCCGTCGACGTCTACCCATCTCCGCACGCCACGGCCCTCGGTGCGGCCGCTCTGGCGCTTATCGCACAACAGCCCCAACTCACCATCGAGGACGCCGTCATGGACTGGGCTCCAGTTACCAGCTATCAGCCATGCTGGTCGCCTGACCGGGCTATCGGGTTCCGCGAACTGTGGCGCAGCACCGCCAGCGCAAACCTCGCCGGCAAGGACCCAGCATGAGCACCTCCATCGTGCAGGCCCTCCGCGACCACGACGTGCACGACGTCGCGATCATCGGTGCCGGCGTCGTTGGCGCCGCGATCGCCCGGGAACTGACGGGCTACCGACTCTCCGTCGCCCTCATTGAGGCGCGGTCCGATGTCGGCGACGGCACCAGCAAGGCCAATACCGCCATCCTGCATACCGGATTCGACGCCAAACCCGGCACGCTGGAATCCCGCCTGGTGCGCCGCGGGCGCGAGCTGATGTTGAAGTACGCCGCTCAGACCGGAGTTCCCATCGAGCACACCGGCGCTCTATTGGTCGCTTGGACCCAGGAAGAGCTCGACGCGCTGCCGACGCTGAAAGACAATGCAGAGCAGAACGGATACCGCAGCTGTGAGATCGTCGACGCGGCCGAGGTATACCGGACGGTCCCCGATTTGGGCGACGGTGCGCACGGCGGCTTAACGGTGCCCGACGAGTCAATCATCTGCACGTGGACGGCATCCCTGGCGCTAGCCACCGACGCAAAGCTGCGCGGCGCGAATCTGCTGCTCAATCATCACGTCACCACCGTCGACGTCGCAGACAATCTGACGACGCTGCACACCGCCGCCGGAGACATCCGGGCCCGATGGGTGATCAACGCCGCCGGACTCGGCTGCGACCACATCGACCAACTGTTCGGCCACCACCGGTTCACTGTCACCGCGCGACGCGGTGAGCTGCTCGTGTTCGACAAGCTCGCGCGGCCGCTGGTGAACACGATCGTGCTGCCCGTGCCGAGCAAGCTGGGCAAGGGTGTGCTGGTGAGCCCCACCATCTACGGCAACGTGATGCTCGGCCCCACCGCGGAAGATCTGGACGACCGAACCGCGACCGGCACCTCCGAATCCGGCTTCGAGTTCCTGAGCAGCAAGGGCGAGAAATTGATGCCCCGGCTGCTGCGGGAAGAAGTCACCGCCAGCTACGCCGGCCTGCGCGCCGCGATCGATCACGGCGACTACCTCATCGAACCGGACGCGGCCCAACGGTACGTCCTCGTTGGTGGCATCCGCTCCACCGGCCTGACCTCTTCCATGGCTATCGCCGAGCACGTCCGCGGCCTGCTGACCGACGCCGGACTATCGCTGACGCCCCGCGCCGACCCGCTCGAGGCACCGAACATGCCCAACATTGGGGAGGCATTCCCTCGCCCGTACCAGGATGCCGCCCGCATCGCCGTTGATCCGGCCTACGGACAGACTGTTTGCTTTTGCGAACGTGTAACCGCCGGGGAGATCCGTGACGCCTTCCAATCCTTGATCCCGCCGGCCGACGTGGGGGGACTGCGCCGCCGTACCCGCGTCATGAACGGTCGCTGCCAAGGCTTCTACTGCGGCGCCGACGTCGCCGCCCTCCTCGAAACCCGCGGTGGAACCTGCGGCGACTCCCACCCGCGACTCTCGGAGGAGACCTGATGCCCAGCTACAGCACTGAGCTTGCCGTTGATGTGCTGATCATTGGCGGTGGTCCCGCCGGGTTGACCGCCGCCGCTGCATTCGCTCCCCGTATCGAAGGAAGAGTACTCGTCGTCGATCGCGAGAAGGATGCGGGCGGCATCCCGCGCCACAGCAACCATCCCGGCTACGGCATCCGCGACATGAAGACCTTCCTCAGCGGCCCGGCCTACGCCCACCGCCTCGTCGAGAGAGCGGTCCACTCCGGTGCGACCATACGGACCCAGGCGATGGTCACCGGTTGGGCGGCACCACGCTCGGTCGAAGTCACCACCCCGCAAGGCCGCCTGCGTATTGACGCCAAAGCCATCATTCTCGCCACCGGCGCCCGCGAACGGCCCCGTCCGGCCCGACTCATCCCAGGCGACCGGCCCGCAGGCGTCTTCACCACCGGACAACTGCAGAACCTCGTGCACCTGCACCACAGAGCTCCCGGACGTCGAGCGGTAGTCGTCGGCGGCGAGCTGGTCAGCTGGTCCGCCGTCCTCACCCTGCGCGAGGCCGGTGCCCGCACAGTCCTCATGACGACCTGCTATCCATCACCCGAGTCCTACGCTGCGTTTAACGTTCCCGGAAAGCTCGTTCTCCGCGTCCCTGTCGCGACTCGCACCCACGTCACCCGGATCATCGGCAAGAGTCGGGTGGAAGCGGTCGAGATAGAACACCTCGACTCCGGCGAGCGCCGGCGGATCGACTGTGACACCGTGGTCTTTACCGGTGACTGGATTCCCGATCATGAGTTAGCGCGTGCCGCCGGCATCGACCTCGATCCTCGTACTCTCGGCCCGCTCGTCGACACCGCGCAGCGCACCTCCATATCCGGCGTCTTCGCCATTGGGAATCTGGTGCACCCTGTCGACACGGCCGACATCGCTGCCCTTGATGGACGCCATGTCATCGACCCCGTACTTTGCTACCTCCGTGGAACCGAGCCGACTCGGCGGGGAGTCCGCATCCTGGTCGACGAACCGTTCCGCTGGATCACCCCCGGCTTGCTGCGCGACGGCGACCACGCCCCCCCACGCAGGCGATTGCTGCTATGGACCGACAAGTTGATCCGGATACCGCACCTCACCGTGCATCAAGACGGACAGCAGATCGCCACCCGCAGGATCGTGTGGCCTGCATCACCTGGCAGAGTCTTCCGCATCCCCGACAGCGTCCTGGATCGGGTCGACTATGCCGGAGGCGACGTGATCATCGGGCTTCAATAAACCGGCCTCCGCCGCTTGGCCCGTGTAATGCTGGCCCACCGTGACGATGGCGGCCAGCACCTCGCTCAGGGTGCCCGGGTCGACGGTGAGCACCTGCGCCCGGCAGCCCAGGTGGACCAGCGCCGCGTCGACAGTGCCGACGTCCACGGCGCACACCGCGCACAGGTCCTGGGTGAGGATCAGATCCGGATCCAGCTCGCCCAAGGCGTCCGCGTCGAGGCGATACAGGTCCTGCCCGGCCGCGAGCCGGGACCGCACCTCGGCGTCGATCTGGGCCGGTGTCAACCCCGCGGTCAACGCCGAGATCGACACGATGCGCCGCGACCGGACCTCGGGGGGAAAGTCGCACTCGAAGGTGACCCCGACGACATCATCACCCCCGCCGAGGGCGAAAAGGATCTCGGTGGTCGAGGGCAGCAACGACACAATCCGCACCACCCGATGCTATCGGCCACCCAGCCCCCACCACCGACCCGCAGACCACCCCGATACACCGATCACCCGGCCTCGGACCGGCGCTCCGAGCTGGCAGGCAGTCCAGCGTTGAGTGCTTCCCCATCGCCACCGGTGTGCGTCGCAGCTCGGCAAGCACGAAACGTGCCCGGGGCAGCGAGAGCAGCCCTGTCACTCAGGTGCGAGTTTCTCCGGGCCGAGGACCTCGGTGTGATCGCCCTCGAAATGCACCTGGAATTCACCGCTGAGCATGCGGGCGATGACCACTCCCCGGCTGTGCCGGGCAACCCGGGGCCGCAGCCGCCCGCCGATGTTCTCTACGGCGATCACCCGATCGCCGACATCGAAGCGGGGCGGTTCCACGAATCCCGCGTCCACGCTCATACCCTCCATTCTTCCTCCCTGCTGGCCGCACGCCAAGACTGTCCGGGCCATCGGCGTGCGTCCCCCGGGGATGGACGCGGCGAGCACGTCGTCGACCGGTCGGGTTGGAGGTCCCCGAGAGTGTGCGGGTGCGGATGCGCACCCCGGGCCCATGCCTGTCTACGCCTCGCCACCGGAGATGTATTCACCCGCCGGTGAGGTTGCCTCCCCCGATTTGGTGGGAGGTCGCCTGTGGTCTGCGGTGTTCGCTTCCGGCGTAGGACGCCTGGAATCCCTTGGCAGCGTGCGGGCGCCGAGCAGATCAGCCGCGGGGTGCATCGCCACGATCGGTTGCGGCGACGCCGCGTCACTACCGTAGGTGGAAGGTTCTCCGCCCCGGGCAGCCCGGCCGGGAGGCCAGGTAGTAGAAGTGTGAGGGAACGCCGTGTTCGAGAGGTTCACCGACCGTGCGAGGCGTGTCGTGGTGCTGGCGCAAGAGGAAGCCAGGATGCTCAACCATAACTACATCGGCACCGAGCACATCCTGCTCGGCCTGGTCCATGAGGGTGAGGGCTCGGCGGCCAAAGCACTGGAATCGCTGGGCATCGCCCTGGAGGGGGTGCGGGCCCAGGTGCAGGAGATCATCGGCCAGGGCCAGCAAACCCCGACGGGGCACATCCCCTTCACCCCGCGGGCCAAGAAGGTCCTCGAGCTGAGCCTGCGGGAGGCGCTGCAATTGGGGCACAATTACATCGGCACCGAGCACATCCTGTTGGGCCTGATCCGCGAGGGGGAGGGCGTCGCCGCGCAGGTGCTGGTCAAGCTCGGTGCGGACCTGCCCCGGGTGCGTCAGCAGGTCATCGCGTTGCTGTCCGGTGGGCAGGGCAAGGAGCCGGCCGAGGCGGGCAAGCGCCCCAGCGAAAACGTTCCGGCCACGTCGGTGGTGCTGGACCAGTTCGGTCGCAACCTCACCCAAGCCGCGCGGGAGGGCGCGCTGGACCCGGTGATCGGGCGGGGCAAGGAAATCGAGCGGGTGATGCAGGTGCTGTCCCGGCGCACCAAGAACAACCCGTGCCTCATCGGGGAGGCCGGGGTCGGCAAAACCGCAGTGGCCGAGGGCCTGGCGCAGGCCATCGTCAACGGCGACGTGCCCGAGACGCTGACCGGCAAGTAGCTCTACACCCTGGACATGGGTTCGCTGGTGGCCGGCAGCCGCTACCGCGGTGACTTCGAGGAGCGCTTGAAGAAGGTGCTCAAGGAGATCCGCACCCGCGGGGACATCATCTTGTTCATCGACGAGCTGCACACCCTGGTCGGTGCGGGTGCCGCCGAAGGGGCCATCGACGCCGCCTCGATCCTCAAGCCGATGCTGGCCCGCGGTGAGTTGCAGACCATCGGCGCCACCACCCTGGATGAGTACCGCAAGTACGTGGAGAAGGACGCCGCCCTGGAGCGTCGTTTCCAACCGGTACGGGTGGGTGAGCCCAGCGTGGAGCAGACCATCGAGATCCTCAAGGGCCTGCGCGACCGCTACGAGGCCCATCACCGGGTCTCGTTCACCGACAGTGCCCTGGTCGCGGCGGCCACCCTGGCGGATCGCTACATCTCCGACCGGTTCCTGCCGGACAAGGCCATCGACCTCATCGACGAGGCCGGTGCCCGGATCCGGATCCGCCGGATGACCGCACCCCCGGACCTCCGCGAGCTCGACGAGAACATCGCCACCACCCGCCGGGACAAGGAATCGGCGATCGACGCCCAGGACTTCGAGAAGGCCGCGAGCCTGCGGGACACCGAGAAGCAGCTGTGCACCCAGAGGGGTGAGCGGGACAAGCAGTGGCGCGCCGGGGACTTGGACGTGGTCGCCGAGGTCGACGACGAGCAGATCGCCGAAGTCCTGGGCAACTGGACCGGCATCCCCGTGTTCAAGCTGACCGAGCAGGAAACCACCCGGCTGCTGCGCATGGAGGAGGAGATCCACCAGCGCATCATCGGCCAACGCGAAGCGGTCACCTCGGTGGCCAAAGCCATCCGCCGCACCCGGGCCGGGCTGCACGACCCCAAACGCCCCAGCGGCTCCTTCATCTTCGCCGGACCCTCCGGTGTCGGGAAGACCGAGCTCAGCAAGGCGCTGGCGAACTTCTTGTTCGGCGACGACGACGCGCTCATCCAAATCGACATGAGCGAGTTCCACGACCAGTTCACCGCCTCACGGCTGTTCGGGGCACCCCCCGGGTACGTCGGCTACGAGGAAGGCGGCCAGCTCACCGAAAAGGTCCGCCGCAAACCCTTCAGCGTCGTCCTGTTCGATGAGATCGAGAAAGCCCACCAGGACATCTACAACACCCTGCTGCAGGTCCTCGAAGACGGCCGCCTCACCGACGGGCAGGGCCGCACGGTGAACTTCAAGAACACCGTCCTCATTTTCACCTCCAACCTCGGCACCAGCGACATCTCCAAGGCCGTCGGGCTCGGCTTCACCAACGGGTCCGGCGCCGAAGCCACCTACCACCGGATGAAGCAGAAGGTCAACGACGAACTGAAAAAACACTTCCGCCCCGAGTTCCTCAACCGCATCGACGACATCGTGGTGTTCCACCAGCTCACCACCGCCCAGATCGTGCAGATGGTCGACCTGATGATCACCCGGGTCGAGACGGCGATGAGCAACAAGGACATGGGCATCGAGATCACCGATCAGGCCAAGCAACTGCTGGCCAAGCGGGGATTCGACCCCGTCCTGGGTGCCCGACCGCTGCGACGCACCATTCAACGCGAGATCGAAGACCAACTGTCGGAGAAGATCCTGTTCGGACAGATCCAGCCCGGCCAGATCGTGGTCATCGACGTCGAGGGCTGGGACGGCGAAAGCACCGGGGAAGACGCCACATTCACCTTCCGCGGCGAGACCAAGCCCACCTCGGTGCCCGACGCCCCGCCGATCGACCTCGCCAAGGCCACCGAAACCGGCGGCGCCGGCCCGGAGTCCGCACCGTGAGCTGACCGAGAGGAAACGAGGAGGGCAATCAGACCAGTTTCAGTTCCCCTGCTGCCCCGCTGTGGCTGCGCGCCTGTCACGAGGTGGAGCGGGTGTTCCAGTCCGGCGAGTGGCTCGCTGTCGAGGGCGAGCCGGGCGTCGGGAAGCTGGCGCTGCTCCGTACGGTGCAGTTACGCGGACATCAGGTCGGGCGGTTCGTCGTGCTGGACGCCGCGGATATTGCTACCGACCCGCACTGGATGGCCACGGTTCGTCGCGCGCTCCTCGAGGACGCTGACAACGTCGCCATCCGGCACGTGGACACGCTCGACGGCCCACAGTTGCGGACATCCGGGCAGGTCGGGCAGGTCGATGAGTCGTAGCTGCCATCGCGCCTTCGCCCAACGGTCGAATACAGAATCGGCGATCTCGGGCGCGTGCAGTCAAGAAACGCGAGCCCGCCCGACCTATGAAGTCGCACCAATGTGCAAAGAGTCTCGTCTGCACCGCGCCCGTCAGCAGCTACCGGCGCGTCTCGCAACGGGAACCCCCACCGCACACACCCCACGCCTACCGTCAACCTCGCGCGACCTGGACCTGCGCATTCGCAGTAGACCCGCCCGGTTTAAATGCCCGGTGAAGGGGGAGGCGGATTCCACCGGTCGACGCAACGCGCAGCTGTTTCTCCTTCTCAGAACGCTACTCCTCGGAGGGGCCTCGCAGCGTTGTTCTGGCCGATTGGGAGGTCATGGACGATGGGACCATGATCCCGAAGGACGTCGAGCTCGAGTTCACGCAGGCCTTGCACCTGGCTGGCGAGAACTACCGCGAGATCGTCGAGATCGCGGCGACCGCGCCTGATCGAGACGAGGCGATTCGTCGGCGGCCTGCACGGCAGCCTCAAGACCGGCACTACCCACAACGAGACCACCGCCTGGACCCCCACACCCCTCCCCTCGCTGCTTGACCACGAACGGCCTGGGATGTCTGCCAACCATTTCCCCGGGGCGCCCGAGCACGGAGTGCTCAAGGGGCGGGCGCAGCGGTCCGCGCGCAGCAAGGAGGCGTGCTGGAGTCGCCGATATCTGTGTGTGAGCGCAATCAAGATAACAAGACACTTCGTGCTCACCGTCAGCGACGCCGGACTGTGACTAACCTGCGTAACGACGTGACCGTCGACGGGCACGCGCTGGCGGCCGCCGATGGGCGGTTCGCGATGGCCGTCGACACGCAGCGCGTCTTCGCTTGCTCAGGGTGCGGGCGGTCCTGGGTCGCCTGTGGGTGGCGGCCCGTACAGCCGGCCGCCGAA
>JAABUJ010003680.1_pt1 | contig 16962 bp, 15 predicted proteins | sample 5559131 | NCBI WGS metagenome assembly JAABUJ01 (sample SAMN10711875, study PRJNA513366) | rock metagenome | isolation source: Antarctica rocks | place: Antarctica: Victoria Land, Mt New Zealand nord | collected 2016-01-07 | reverse complement strand
GTGGTGAAGGACGTCATGGGCGAGACCGTCAAGGACTTCTTCGAGAGCGGCAATGACAAGGTGAACTGGCACTATTTGTCGAGCTCGAACGAACTGCTGTGGTTCTCGGAGCGGACCGGCTGGGGACATCTTTATCTCTACGACCTGGCCACGGGCAAGCTGAAGAATCAGATCACGAGCGGCGATTGGAACGTGACGCAGGTGCGGGGGATCGATGAGAAGGCGAAGGTGATTTACTTTCTGGGTGTGGGACGCGAGCGCGGCGTCGATCCCTACTATCCCGGCTACTACAGCGTTCATTACGATGGCCGCGGCTTACGTCTGCTGACGCCGGAGCCGATGGACCACGAAATCACGCCGCGTCCGGATAACGCTTATTTTGTCGACAGCTTTTCGACACCGGTTATTCCGCAGGTAACTGTGCTGCGCGACCGCACGGGGAAAATTGTGGCGAATGTTGCGCGCGAAAATATCAGCCGATTGAAGGCAACGGGATGGATTCCCCCGGTGCAGATCATGGTGAAGGCGCGCGACAACCAGACGAATCTGTATGGCTTTCTGTTTCGGCCGACCAACTTCACCACCGACGGACATTACCCAATCATCAATCACGTGTACCCGGGGCCGCAGACGGGTTCGTGCGGGGCCAGGACGTTTTCCGCGGCCCATGGCGACATGCAGTCGCTGGCCGAGCTTGGCTTCATCGTGGTGTGCATCGACGGCATGGGAACACCCTTCCGGTCGAAGGCATTCCATGCGTTCTATGCGACCAACCTTGGAGACGACACGATTCCGGACCAGATTGCGGGCATGAAGACGCTCGCCGAGCGCTACCCGTGGATTGAGCTCGACAAGTCGGGAATGTATGGACATTCCGGCGGCGGCAATGCGACGGCTTCGGCTATGTTCCACTTCCCTGATTTCTTCAAAGTCGGGATTGCGGAGAGTGGCAACCACGATAACCGCAACTATGAGGACGACTGGGCAGAGAAGTGGGCGGGGCTGCTGGTGAAAAATCCTGACGGGACGTCGAACTACGACTTGCAGGCGAATGAAGCCTACGCGAAGAACCTGAAAGGGCATTTACTGCTGGCGCATGGAACGATGGACGATAACGTTCCGGAGACGAATACGCTGCTGGTGGTGGACGCGCTGATCAAGGCGAATAAGGACTTCGATCTGCTGCTGTTTCCCAATGAACACCATGGGTACGGCGAAGGCGCGCAGTACATGACGCGGCGGCGCTGGGATTATTTTGTTCGCTACCTTGCAGGAGATACTCCGCCGCATGAGTACCTGATGAAGGACCCGAAGGATGTGAAGCGGATTTTGGAAGGTCCGGGGGATGTGGACTGGGATGCGGGTGTGGGGCCTCGGTGAGGTAAGAAGGCAAACGGCAACCGCAGATTCCCTTCGGGAATGACAACCATAGGGGCAACGGCAACGGCTGCTGCTGAGCTTCCAACTGCAATGCCAACGCGCCCGCAGAGTGAGCGGGCGCGTTGGCAGATGGGCTGTAACTATTGCTTGATGGGCGTAGCTACTGCACGATGGAGCCGTCGGTGCTGGTAACTGGGTGACTATTTTCGCCAGCGGGACCCGTGGTGACGGCCCAGCCCTTGTCGAAGTCGGTCAGGGTGGCGACTGCGGCGACCGGCCCGGCCATGTTTTGCTGGATTTGCGGGAAGGCGTTCTGAGTTTCTGGGGCGGAGGCCCAGCCCGGCGCGCCTGATAGAGCGACGTGGTAGTTGACGGTGGTGGTTGCGCCGGGCTTGTCGGTGGTGGGCGTATTGCTGTCCACCGAGCTGACCTGCCAGTGGCCATAGCAGAAGTTCCCGAATCCGGGCTGCTGGGTGTCGGCTGTCCACGCCGCTCGTCCGTTGGCGGAGAGATCGTAGTTGGTCACCTGCTTCGAGAGCACGATGAGCTTCTGCTTCTCAGCTGTGGTGCGGGTCAGCAGGCCCTGGTCAAAGAGCGCGTCGTACTGGGTTGTGTCGGGGTTGCCCTTGGTATCCACCTGGATGGGGAACTGCTTGGGCGCATGCCAGAGACAGGCTGGGCGGGTCAGGTAGTAATTGTCGATTGCTGTCTTGAAGTTCGGTGTGCTGTCGGCAGACTTCTTGCAGCCAGCGAAGGTGAGCAGCGACCCGCAGGCAAGCGCAAGGACAATCTTATTGGCGTTCATGAATACTCCTTCTTTCTCGCTTTGTTGGGATGCGAAAATAAGGTTTGGTGTTATCGCACCTGTGTACCGCTCGGCGACGTTAGCCAATACAGGGATCCTTCATTTCGTTCAGGATGACGTCTGTGGGTGGGTGGGAACCTGTTCTGAGCGGAGAAGATTACTCGAATTTGCTGACGCGGTTCAGGCCGTTGAAGGCTGCGACCTTGTAGCACTCCGCGAGCGTAGGGTAGTTGAAGACGGTCTCGACGAAGTAATCGAGCTTGCCGCCTAGGGCCATCACTGCCTGGCCGATGTGGACCAGCTCGCTGGCGCCTTCACCGATGATGTGCACGCCGAGCAGGGTGTGGTTGACGCGGTGGAAGATGAGCTTGAGGCGGCCGGTGGTGTCGCCGCGAATCTGGCCGCGTGCGATCTCGCGATAGTAGGCGACGCCGACCTCGTAGGGTACGTCTTCTTCAGTCAACTGCTCTTCGGTTTTGCCGAGGAAGCTGATCTCGGGGATGGTCCAGATGCCGTAGGGGTAGAAGCTGGGGTTTGAGAGCACGGTCTCGTCGCCGAAAGCGCGCGCCGATGCGATGCGGCCCTGCTCCATCGAGACTGATGCCAGAGAAGGGAAGCCGATCACGTCTCCGACCGCGTAGATGTTGGGCATCTTGGTCTCAAAGTCTTTGTCGACCGGGATGCGTCCGCGCGCGTCGGACTCGATGCCTACGGCAGAAAGGTTCAGTTCGTCGACATTGCCCTGGCGGCCGACGGCGTAGAGCAGAGCATCGCCCTGAAGCTTCTTCTTCGATTCGAGGTTGGCGACGACGGAGCCATCGGGCTGCTCTTCGACGCTTTCAACCTCTTCATTCATGCGCATGGTGACGCGCGAATCGCGCAGGTGGTAGCTGAGCGCTTCGACGATCTCCTGGTCTGCGAATTCGAGCAGACGCGGGCGGCGTTCGATGAGGGTGACGCGCACGCCGAGTGCGGAAAACATGCAAGTGTACTCGACCCCGATGACACCGCCGCCGACCACGATCATGGTCTTGGGCAGGTTGGTCATCTCAAGGATCAGGTCGGAGTTGATGATGGAGTGCCCATTAATCGGCACTTTAGGCGAGCTGGCCGGTTTGGTCCCGGTGGCGATCAAAACATTTTTCGCGGTGTATTCGGTAGAGCCGCGGGAGTTCGTGACCTTCAGGATTGTCGCCTCGGGTGTGGTGGAGACGAAGCTGGCGACCCCGACGACCATCTCGATATTGTTGCGTTGGAGCTGGGCTTCGGTGACGTCGATTTCGGTTTTGATGACGTGCTGAATACGGAAGGCCAGGTCGGCCATGGTGATGCGCTCTTTGACCCGGTAGTTCATCCCGTAGATGGATTTGTAGTTGTAGCCGGAGAGGTGCAGCACGGCCTCGCGCATGGTCTTGGACGGGATGGTGCCGGTGTTGATGCAGGCACCGCCCACGACCTCGCGCATTTCAATAACGGCTACCTTTTTACCCAGCTTGGCGGCGTAGATGGCGGCGCGTTGACCTGCGGGTCCGGAGCCGATGACGATCAGATCGTAAACACTACTCATGCGCGTAGGAACTCTTCCCGTTCTTGCTGGTTTCGGGCCGCTGGTTTCGGCGCCGCTGCCCACGCCACAAGCTGCGACAATAGCGGCGAGGCTGCCTAGAAACTAACACAGTTGAGCTGTTTGGCTGGGGTATTGTGGACGCGCTGCGCCTACACTGACACCTATGTTGCGCTGCGCAATTTCGCCAGGTGAGCTGGCCTGTTTATTCGACGTGAGGGAACGTGCTTTGGCAGCGGCGGCGCTGGTGGCGCGTTCGCATGAGATAGCAGAAGAGGGGGTGAATTTGTTGATCGTGCGCGAGAAGGATCTTGCGCCCGGAGAGCTTGTGCACCTGGTGCGCGACGTTGTTGCTGCGGTGCGTGGATGGGGGACTCGGGTGCTCGTGGCAGGGCGGCTGGATGTGGCTTTTGCCGCCGGAGCGAGCGGGGTTCATCTGTCGTCGGCAGCAGGCGAGTTGCGCCCCGGGCAGGTTCGACGCTTGATGCCCCGGGCGGTTGTGAGTGTGAGCTGCCACTCGGTTGCGGAGATCAGGACGGCCGTCGAGATGGGTGCGGATGCGGGGCTGTTTGCTCCGGTCTTTGGCAAGTGGGTCAATGGGCGACAGGTAAATGCGGGCGTTGGGCTCGAGAACCTGCGCGAGGCGGCGCAGGCCGGCGCGCCCATGCCGGTCTTTGCCCTGGGAGGCGTTCGCGCGGAAGATGTTGCGGCATGCGGGGACGCGGGCGCGGCCGGAGTTGCGGGAATTCGTCTGTTCTTCCCGTGAGCGCAATGCGTTACGGTTTATGGTCACCACCAACACGCCTAGCTCGGATCCACATGCCGAATCCCGCAAGAATGCCCAGGCATTCACTTACAACGAATGTCGCTGAAAGCCACACGATCAGGTCGCGCCCAGGCCTTGGCTGTTGATGTTTCAGAAACATGAATATATTCATTCCAACCCAGAAAACGGGTCCCCAAGCAATGACGCTCGCCCCTAAGTATCTCGTTTTCAAGCTGCGATTGCTCATTGGAATCTACCTCATCTCGTCTGTTTCTGCAGCTATTGAGCGCCATCATATAGGCACCGTAGACTTAGGGACACAAATGAGGGGCCCTAATCTCGGAGACGCATTTGACCTGCGGCGGCATGGGTTCTACCGTTAAGGTGTGCTGATTACACCGTTGGACCTGCAACTGGAACCCTTGATGATTCATGAAGAGATTGCCGCGGGGGCGATCGTCTACGCCGAAGACACGCGGCAGGTGGGTGCGCTGCCGGTTGATGGTCAAGCCGACCTACTGGTGGAGCACCGTGGTCCGCAGGAGACCGTCGAAGACATCCGGGTGCGGGCCGGCTTTCAAGGTCGTTTTGAGGTGCTGTGCGCGCGCTGCGTCGAGCCGGTGAATGTCCCGCTTGAAGGCAGCTTCGACCTGCTTTTCCGCCCGGAAAACGCGGATGCGGAGGCTGGAGAACGCGCGATCACGGAAGATGAGACCGAGATAGGGTATTATGGGAAGGCTGGTCTGCTGCTGGAAGACGTCGTCAGGGAACAGGTATTGCTGTCTCTGCCCGGACGAACCTTGTGCCGTGAGGACTGCAAAGGGCTCTGCGCTAGTTGCGGGCAGAACCTGAACACTGAAAGTTGTGGCTGCGCTGAATCTGCGGGTTCGAAGGATCCGCGTTGGAGCGCACTGCACAATCTGGCAAGCAGTCTGAAGCACTGAAGTCGCTGGAGCAGACGCAGCAAAAGTTCCAAACCTGAGAGCGTTGACCCTTGCGGGTGTACGCGCGTCCAGGTCATCTGAAGGGGAATTGCAATGCCTAATCCGAAACGGCGCCACTCGAAACAGCGCACCGCCAAGCGCCGCAGCCATGACTTTCTTGTTCCCAACAATTCAAACGCCTGCCCCAACTGCGGCGAGCGCAAGCTGAGCCATCGTGCCTGCCCCAAGTGCGGCGAGTACAAGGGCCGTTCCGTGGTTGCGGTTCAGAAGGCAGCATAACGGCAGGTCCTGAAGCATATAACGCTGCGCGCTAAGACCTGCCCGTTTCTACAAACCAAAGGAACCGATGCCAGTCGAGATTGTTGTCGATGCCATGGGTTCGGACAAGGCCCCCGAGTCGGAGATTCGCGGGGCCATTCTTGCGTCGCGCAGCCTGGATGTGGATGTCGCATTGGTGGGGCCTGAAGAGATCGTAAGGCCGGCGCTTGACGATGCGCTCAGCACAGCTTCGCACCGCTTCAGCATGCGTTCAGCGCGGCCCATCCGGATCGTCCATTCTTCCGAGTGGATTACGATGACGGACAAGGCCGCGCATGCGGTGCGGTCGAAGCGCGACTCCAGTATGCGGGTCGGGCTGAAGCGCGTGCGCGAAGGTGTGAGCCAGGGGTTCTTTACGGCAGGCAATACCGGTGCCGCCATGGCAACCGCCAAGATGGTGCTGGGTGGTTTGGCCGGAGTGGACCGGCCAGCGCTTGCAACGATTGTGCCTACCTCCACGGGATACCCGACGCTGCTGCTGGATGTTGGTGCAAACGTCGACTCTGACCCGGAGAATCTGCTGCAATTTGCGGTCATGGGTTCGATGTACTCGCGCAACGTCTTGAAGGTGCGGAATCCGCGTGTGGGTCTGCTGTCGATTGGCGAGGAAGACTCGAAGGGCAACGCGTTGACGCGGGATACGCTGCCGTTGATGCGAACACTGCCGGGGATCAACTTTATTGGGAACGTCGAAGGCCGCGATCTGTTCAACGGCAACGCCGATGTTGTGGTGTGCGACGGATTTGTCGGCAACGTCGCGCTTAAAACCAGCGAGGGGTTGGCGAAGCTCGTCAGTGTGTCCCTGCGCGAGTCGCTGAAGTCCACTGTAACGTCGCAGGTGGGTGCGCTGTTGTCGCAGGCGGCGTTCCGGGCGTTCAAAAAGCGGCTGGATTATTCAGAGTATGGCGGGGCTCCGCTGCTGGGTGTGCGCGGCGTTTGCATTGTGGGTCATGGGTCGTCGAGCGACAAGGCAGTAATGAACGGGATTCGCGTGGCTGCGGAGTTTGCGGCGGCCGAGGTGAACTCCGGGATTGAAGTGGCGCTCGACGGTCGGTAGTTCGCCGCTAGTGCCAGACAAGCAAAGACGCAGATCCCTACGGGAATGACATCTAGCGTTGGCGTCCGAGGAGCAAGTAGGGGCTTGCTCCTCAGGCGGAGACGAGGGCCGGGTAGTCGGTGTAGCCCTCGGGGCCATGGGTGTAGAAGGTTTCTACTTTGGGCTCGTTCAATTCGGCGTGCTCGCGGAAACGGCGCGGCAGGTCGGGGTTGGAGATGAAGAGTTTGCCGAACGCTACCGCGTCCGCTTCTCCAGCTTCGACGACGTGCTCGGCCTGAGCCTGATCGTATTTCTCGTTGGCGATGTAAACCCCGCCAAAGGCCTTCTTCAGGTCGGGGCCGAGGCGGTCGGGGCCATAGTACTCGCGAGCCATCAGGAAGGCGAGGCCTTGCTTGCCAAGTTCAGACGCGACATAGGTGAAGATTTCGCGCGGGTTTTGATCGCCCATCCCCATCACGTCGCCGCGCGGGGCAAGGTGCATGCCGACGCGATCGGCGCCGAAGACCGACGAGACTGCGCTGGCGACCTCAAGGTGCATGCGGGCGCGGTTCTCAATCGAGCCGCCGTACTCGTCGGTGCGCTCGTTCGAGGCCGAGTGGAGGAACTGGTCAAGCAGGTATCCGTTGGCTCCGTGAATCTCTACGCCATCGAAGCCTGCGTCCTGCGCGTACTGTGCACCCTGGCGGAACTGCTCGATCACCTCGCGAATCTCTTCGAGAGAAAGGGCGCGCGGAACTTCGAACTCTTTCTTAGGGCGGACGAGCGTGACAGTCCCGGGAGGCGCGATCGGGCTGGGCGCGACGGGCTGCGCGCCGCCGAGGAAGGTGGGATCGCTTACCCGGCCAACGTGCCAGATCTGAGCGAAGATGCGTCCACCTTCGCGGTGAACGGCTTTGGTCACGGGCTTCCAGAGGTCGGCGTGCTTTTTAGACCAGATGCCGGGAACCTGCGCATAGCCGACGCCCATGGGCGAGACCGGCGTGCCTTCGGTGATGATGAGGCCGGCGGAGGCGCGCTGGGCGTAGTACTCGGACATGATGGCCGTGGGGTGATGGTCGACCGTGCCGCGCAGACGGGTGAGTGGAGCCATCAGGATGCGGTTGGGAAGGGTGAGTGCGCCGACTTTGAGCGGGGTAAAGAGCGTGGACAAGATTAGTCTCTCCGGGACTGCCGAGATTGGATGTTCCGCAAGGGCGCAGGGGTTCCGGCGGACGTGTCCCCGGAGAGAGAAATGCGCACGCGGATCAGACGGATCAAAACGGATAAGAACGATAGGGCAAGTGCGAGTCGATGTGGGTGGTGGGGCCAACCTGGCGTTGCTGTCCTTCACGCTGTTTATTCTCTTTTATCCCTTTTATCCGTCTGATCCGCGTGCGCATTTCTCCCTGAAGAAGGTGCCATTATCCGGGCGTCACGATTTCTGAGAAGTCGGCGATTCCGGTGAAGTCCTGGAGGATGCGGGTTAGGAGGGCGAGGTGGTTCGCGCGGATTTGCGGGTCTGGATCAAGGACCATGACGGCGTCAAAGAACGCGTCCACCTGGGGACGGAGCGTAGCAATGGCTTCAAGGGCGGCAACGTAACTGCCTGTGGCGCGAAGGCTCAGGACGCGGGCGGCGATGGTCTGGGATTCCTGATCGAGGGTGCGCTCGGCAGGGTGGGTTAGCTCGCTCGAGTTGAAGGTGCTCGCAGCGACAGAGCCTTTGGCGGAGGCTTGGTTGAGGATGTTCTGCATGCGCTTGAACGCAACGGAGACGGCGGCGAAATCGGCTCCGTCCCGGACAGACGTGACGGCCTCTGCGCGGGCTACAGCGTCGCGTACGTTGTCGGACGGAAGTGCGAGGACTGCTTTGACTACATCATAGGGCTGGCGGCGGGCTTCGCGCACGTAGAAGTCCAGGCGTTCGTTGAGAAAGGCGCGGACTTTAGCGTTGAGAGTGGGGTCCGGGGCAGCGGCGTCGACGACTTCTACGAGGGTGAGCGGCAGGTCTGATGCGGCGAGGATCTTGATGATGCCGTTGGCGGCACGGCGCAGGGCGAAAGGGTCTTTGGATCCAGTGGGCTCAAGCCCGAGCGAGAACATGCCGACGATGGTGTCGGCCTTGTCGGCGAGGGCCAGGAGTTGGGCTTCGACGGTGCGCGGGATACGGTCTTCCATTGACGTGGGGCGGTAGTGATCGTAGATTGCGTCGGCGGCGCGCTCGCCGAGGCCTTGGTGGCGGGCGTAAAGGCCGCCGATCTCGCCTTGCAGCTCGGTGAATTCTTTAACCAGTTCTGAGGTGAGGTCAGTTTTGGCGAGCAGGGCCGCTGTGTCGAGAGCCTGCGCGTTGGCATTGGGGACGTGAGCGACGAGCACAGCGGAGATTCGGCGCACGCGCTCGGTCTTTTTCGCATAGCTGCCGAGGTCTTTTTGGAACGTGACGTTTTCAAGCAGGGAAACGCGCTCTGTGAGGGGAATGCGTTGGTCGAACTGCCAGAAAAAGCGGGCATCGTTGAAGCGGGCTCGCAGAACGCGCTCGTTGCCGTGGCGGATGATGTGCTCGCCAGCGTCCGTGGTCGCGGTGTTGAGGACTGCGAGGAAGTGCGGTGCGAGATTGCCTGCGGTATCCTCAACGGCGAAGTAATTCTGGTGGTCCCGCATAACCGTAACGAGGACTTCCTGCGGGAGTTCCAGGTACTCGGGGTCGAAGCTGCCGGCGATGACTGAAGGGAATTCGGTGAGGTGGGTGAGCTTGTCGACCAGGGCGTGGTCTTCGCGCCAGCGGGTGTTGGGAATCTGGCGGCAGGCCCGGTCGAGTGCCTTGCGGATGGTGTGGCGGCGGAGTTCGACATCGGCGAGAACGCTGGCCTCAGACAACGCGGTGAGATAGGCGGAGGGTTGCGCGATGGGTAGCGGTGCAGAACCGAACACGACGCGGTGCCCGTAGGTATTGCGTCCTGCTTGCTGCCCGGCGAATTCCAAGGGAACGATCTGGTCGCCGAGGAGGGCTAACAACCAGCGCAGAGGACGGACGAAGCGTTCGGGCTTGCCGGGCCGCCAGTACATGGATTTTGGCCAGTAGAGGGCGGCGATCTCTTTGGGGAGTTCAGAGGTGAGAACTTCAGCGGCAGAGCGGCCCGCCTGGGTGCTGGTCGCGGCCAGGTAATCGCCCTTTGGGGTGGCGACGATACGGAGTGCTTCGACCGCAACGCCGGCTTTTTTTGCGAAGGCGTGGGCGGCGGGAGTGGGAACGCCATCCTTATAGGCGATCTTTGTAGCGGGGCCGAGGAGATCTTCACTGAGATCCGGCTGGCGATCGAGTACGTCCGGTACCAGGACGGCGAGGCGGCGCGGGGTTGAATACGATTGCGATTCAGTGCCCGAATGGATGAGGCGTTCGCGTTCGAGCAGCGCATGGACGCGGCGGGCGAGTTCGGCCTGCGCTACGGCAAGCATGCGAGCGGGAACTTCTTCGAGGCCGATTTCGAGCAGAAAGTCTGACATGCGGGGATCCTTTGGAGCTTGGGCCGGCAGTGAAGCGGACTCCTTCGCTGCGCTGCGGAATGACAAAAGCAGGGGCGAGGGTCAGGCTGCCAGGTGCGTCTGTTTGAGTTCAGCCTGCGCGGCGTAGGCCTTGGCTACGCCGACGATGAGGGTGCGGATGCGGGCCATGACGCCTACGCGTTCAGTGACGGAGATGGCGCCCCGCGCGTCCAGAAGATTAAACAGCTGCGAACATTTGAGGGCCAATTCGTAGGCACCCAGGACCGGGAAGCGGGTGAGCGCTTCGGGGTCGAGCTTGTCCAGTGTGCGGGCGCGGTCGAGCAGGGCCAGGCACTCTGACTCGTAGAGATTCAGGTGCTGCCAGAGTTTGTCGATATCGGCATAGTCGAACCCGTAGGCGGAGAATTGCTGCTCTTCCGGCAGACGAATCTGGCCGTAAGTGAACTTGTGTTCGGGCGCTGCGGGATCCTGGGCCCAGACGATGTCGTAGATGGAGTCGACGTCCTGCAGGAATCCGGCGATGCGCTCGAGCCCGTAGGTGATTTCGCCGGAGATGGGATCGAGATCGAGACCGCCGCACTGCTGGAAGTAGGTGAACTGGGTGATCTCGAGGCCGTCGAGCATGACCTGCCAGCCGACGCCCCAGGCACCGCCTACGGGCCACTCCCAGTTATCCTCTTCAAATTTAAGGTCGTGCTCGGCAAGGCTGATGCCGATGGCCGCGAGCGATTCTAGATACAGCTCCTGAATGTTCAAGGGGGGTGGCTTGAGGACCACCTGAAACTGGGTGTGGCGGAAGAGCCGGTTCGGGTTCTCGCCGTAGCGTCCGTCGGCGGGACGGCGCGAGGGTTGCGCGTAGGCAATCTTGATTGGGTCGGGGCCGAGAACGCGTAGAAAGGTGTCGGGCGACATGGTTCCGGCACCTACCTCCACGTCATAGGGCTGTTGCAGGACGCAGCCGCGGTCTGCCCAGAACTTCTGAAGGGTGAAGAGAAGCTGCTGAAAGGTAAGCGGTGCGGGGGGCATGTGCTGATTCTAAATGGGTCGTGCCGGTGCAGTCCTCAAGGACAAGGACAAAGCAAAACCAGAAACGTGCGCAAGGTTCGCAATGTAGAAGATGCAAAGTTCGCAGAGGATTGCGAGAATGCCCATTGCAAACTTTGCGTGCATCGGGCCCATATGGCGAGCAGTTGGCTAACCGATCACTTGTGGATCATTCACTTGCTGGGCGAAGTCATGGACGGAGGCACAGCATCCGGAGCACTGCCCCATGTTGGATTTGGATTGGCCCCCATTTTCAGGACAAGGACTGCGCCGTCCTTGATGTCGGTCTGGCTGAACCACGGCTTGGTCCACGGCTTGCCATTGAGCGTGGCCGATTGAATATACATGTTCCTAGTCGAGTTATTGCGGGCGACAACCTCCAGTTTCTTCCCGTTACTCATCAGGAGCTCAACTTTATTGAATAGTGGCGAACCGATGATGTACTCGTCGCTTGAAGGATCAACCGGATAGAAGCCCATGGCGCTTAGTGCGTACCAAGAGGAGGTCGCTCCCTGATCGTCCATACCAGGATACCCATAGCCGGACGCATCGCTGCCGTACATTTCAGTAAGGATCTGGCGAATCAGCCTCTGCGTTTTCCAGGGCTGGCCTCCCCAGTCGTAGTAGTAGGCCGTTTGCTGGTCGGGCTGGTTTCCCTGCACGTATTCGCCAATCACGCCGGTACAGTCGCGACAGATGCCCTTTGGATTGTAGGATGTGGAAAAGAACTGATCGAGCTTCCGGTCGAACGCCTCGCGTCCGCCGAGCAGGTTCATTAGTCCTTGCACGTCATGCGGCACAAGCCATAGTGTCGACCAGCCCGACGCTTCCTTCATCATGAAGTTGTAATAAGGCTCCTTGGGATCAAAGGGCGAAATCCACCGGCCATCCGCGGTGCGGCCGCGGACAAAGCCGATTGATGGATCAAAGACGTTCCTGTAATTGTCCGCGCGCTTCAGGAATAGCTGCTCGTCACCTTTTTTGCCGAGCAGCCCCGCATACTGCCCCATGGCATGATCGTCCCACGCGTACTCGAGCGTAGTTGCCGCTCCCGCTTTGCCACCGGCATAAGGGGGACTGGGATTGCCCTTGGGAACGAAGTCCGAGATCCAGCCGTTCTTCTCGTACTCGGCAAGATAGTGACGGGGACCGGACGGATCGATTGCGTTCTTACGAAGGTATTCGTAGGCCGCATCATATTCGAAGGGAATGCCGCGCTTCCACGAACCTAAAAACAGGAACACAGCGTTATCGCCGTGGAAGGAGGTGTTCATAAATCCCTTCTCGCGAGCCATGTCGAGTTCGGAGGCCATGATGTCGCGCACCCGCTCGGGCTCGATCATCTCAAGTAGCACGATCTGGTTGCGGCCGGTATCCCAGAATGGCACCGGGCTGTAGCGATCGTGCGTGGCGGTTTGTATCTTGCCGTTCATGTCGGTGAACTGCTCGCCTTTGGCGGCGATTAAGCGCGGGCTGGCAAAAGATTGGAACAGTGTGGAATAGAACATCGTGCGCTGCTCAGGAGTGCCGCCTTCCACCTGCACGCGATCAAGCAGCTTCGCCCATTGTTTGCGCGCTGCCTGGTGAACGCTGTTGAAGTCCCAGCCGGGAAGTTCCTCGAGCAACCGCTGCTCCGCCTGGGCGTAGCTTGTACCGTGAGCCATCTTCATCAGCACCTGCTCGCCAGCCTTGGTTTGGAAGGTAAGGTAACTGCCCGAGTAGGTGCCCGAGACCTGCCGCGCTCCGGGTACGACATCCTTATTCCCGATGCCCCAACCTTTGTCGTCGCCGGACGCCTTGCGGAAGGTTCCGAACTCGCTAAATGCCTTGGAAAACTCCGCGACGAAGTAGGCACCGTCAACCGCCCCGCTGTCCCGCGCTACACCTCGCACCGTGTGATCGCCGACTATCTCCATCTGGCCACCATGCTCGGGAAAGTTGACCAGCACATTCGCCTTTTCGCTTGTTGGAAAGGCGAAGCGCATCAAGCTTGCCCAACGGGTTGCGGTGAGCTCGACACGGGTTTTGAATGTGTCGAGATAAACCGAATAGTAGCCAGGCGAAGCCTTCTCACGTGTCTTGTCGTAGTAGCTTCCGCGATAGTCCGGCGGCATCGACCAGTCGCCGACTATCGGCGATACGATTGGCTGGGCGTCACCGCCATAGGTAGAGCCGCCCCCGCCAGAAAAGCCGAGCATCGTGGGGTTTGTGTAGTAGTAAGGAACGGGAACACCGTTCGGGAAACTCAACGGTATATTGTTGTTGATCGGTGCTGCTTCAACCGAACTGTGTGGCAGACGCGCTCCCGGAGAGGTCTGCCCCGAGTAGACGGGCTCTCCGGGCGGCGGTGCATTGCCGATCAGTTCTTGTCGATCCAGTGGCGCTGTCCCAACCAATGGATTGGCCAGATCGACAGGAGCTCCTGGTCCTGATTGGGCCAGGGCCATCCAATGGACCCCAATGGTGATGAATGCACCGGCGAGGTTGAACAGTCGGGTTCTTGCCTGAGATTCCAAAATATTCTCCAGATTGTGAAGACAACCGTAAGCCCGCACCTAACGTGAACCCGCACTCCGATCATGACTCAAGCTGTCCGGCATGGATTTCTGCCTTATGCCCGGTCGACCCACAGCGGCGAGATCGCCATTGTCATACCACACGTGGGTCTAGCCTGAGCTTCCCGCGCTAGCCGCTGAACCTTCCTAATTCTTGCTGCGTAAAGATGGTAACGCGTGACCCGATTTCCACCTTAACCTCTTTTGCAATCTTTGGCCATGTTCCCTAGTTCAAACCGCGCCACGCCTCGTTGTTGTGACGTGTTTGGCGCAGTATCGAAGCCAGGCGCGGCGTCCATCCGACCTCGACTGCCGCTATGCCGCGCAAAGTCTCGCCGGCAGCGAAGCCAGCGGCGCACGATGTTAAGCTGACCGGTGAAGCCTCGCTCACGCAGCTCGCGCCAGAGCCGGGAGACGTTCGTGCAGCCTTGCTCCAGCCGTTGATCAAGGTAGTCTGCGTAGGGATCGACGATGCCGGAGCGAGGATTCCGCTGCGCTTCGGGGAAGGTTTCGGCTCTGAGGAACTTGCGCACGGTGCGGTGATCGAGGTCCAGTTGCCGGGCAATCGAAACATGTGAGGCTCCCGTCTTGCCCCCGCCATAGCACCTCTTCGTAGCGACTGAAGCGCCGGGCCCCGTTCTTTTGTTGGGTGCGCAACTCCCAGGGCGGGACAGAAGGTGTAGGTGCGGTGGCGTCTTCTGGCGCTTCACCTGTGCCGGTTCTTGCTGCGTGTGCGAAGAGCCGATGGTGCGGACTGAGTGCGTTCTTCAACGCTGCGCTGACGTTGCGCAGCAGGTGCCAGCGGTCGGCACCCTGCACGGCTCCTGGCGTGGCCACACGCGTAGCCTGGGCGTAGATACCACCGGGATCCCGGCTTACGCTCTCCGAGCCAGGTGCTGTCGAAGCCACGCGGCCACGGTTCCAGACTCACGATCAGGCAACAGATCGATCACTTTAGTGGAGTACAGAGTGGATGAACTCTTATGATCCAGACGCCGGCTGGCATAGAAGGTCTCGTGCGAGATGCGGACCGGCGTGGGCATACGTGCCAGTGTGGACGCGATCTGGGCGGGACTCAAGCCAAACGATAACTGCGTTTGCAGAACCACCCGCTCCTCAAGACACAACTGCCGATAGACGCTCGCCATGCAACATCTTCCTCAAAAGAAAGTTGTTGCACTTGGATTCTAAGTTCAACCAGATTCCTTCGCTGCGCTGCGGAATGACAAATGAGAGGTCTAAGGCGGATTTGCAGATGGTGTAGAGAGCCGGTAACAGCAAGAACAAACGCAGATTCCCTTCGGGAATGACAACCAGAGCACGGAAGTGGGCTTTCTACATCCACTTACTACCTCGTGGAAAACGATCTCGCATTCTGTAGAGTCGTCATCCTGAACGTAGTGAAGAGCCTGCCCTGTAAGGGATCCCTGTATTTAACAAAAGCCGCAACGCTATACACCATTACAGAATCAGCTATAGAGATCTTCGGCGGCTTGATCCATAGAAGATTCGACAGTGACGGCACCAAGCAGCAGGGCTCCTACAGCGGCGGCGCGAAAGATGGTGCTGCGCGTGCTTTTGCCTTTGGAGATCCAGACGACGCCTGGCAGCAACACGAGCGCGATGAGGGCGACCATTCCGAGTTCTTCGATTTCGAGATCCATGGTGAGGCTCCTTTACTGGGTTAGAACTCTTCCGCTTCTGTGGAGTCGCCGGAGGGCGTGTAGCTGCCTGAGACCGGGACGTCGATGTCTTCTTCGCGAAGGCTGAGTCCGAAGACGACGCCGTTGGTGAGCTCGAGTGTGAGGGCGGACCCCTCTTCCAGCGAGGCTTCTGCAATCTCTTCGCCGATCTGCGCACAAAGGGCGTTGCGATACTCGGGTTCGCCAAAGGCCACCGAAAAGTCTGGCAGCAGCACGTGCGGCCAGGCGAACAGTGTGAACTTAGCGTCGCCTATGCATAGCTCGAGGAAGTCCTCGACAAAGCAGACAGATTTAAGCGGTTCGCCGATGAGGGTAGAGATATCCACTGAATTAGCCCGCTCTGCGGTGTATGCGTGTAACTCCCGATCTATCGGGAGCCGATGTGCGACTCTGCTCCAGGGCGCGTTCCCAATCTGAGTTCACCGCCGGATCAGCGGACTTTCCATCGGGCTGGAGGGACGACTCACCCAGTAGTGCTCCAAGAGCTTCGGACGGCAGGTGACTGTAGCGATCTTTCAGAAAGTGGACCATCGCTTGATAAGCCTGAAGTTCTTTCATCGTCGTTTGAGCCCCGTCTGCTGGTTGAAGATGCGTGGAACTTCATTGATGCCGCCGTTTACGATCTTGCCCTTCCGTATTTACGTCCAGACCTGCGTTCCATCAGACAACGTCCTAGCACACCATTCGTCCCCATAACGATCTATGGAGGAGACTGCCGGATCGTTAGCAACGTCCAGGAGAAGCTCGCGATTGGAGGAAGTGTCTTCAATGTGGCCCTCGGCCCTACGAAAAATGTGGCCCAGTTCGCTGGCTGTTTCCGGAAGCTTGACTGCTACGGCTACGCAAGTGCCTCAACCAGCTTTGCTGGCAGGTGCTCGAGCACTTCTGCGGCGGCGTCCATGTCTTTGCGTTTGGTGACTTCGGTGGCGCACCAGAGGCTGGCACCTTCGCCCAGCTCGGGGTACCACTGGGCTAAGGGCAGGCCACCGATGATCTTCTTTTCGAGCAGGGCAGAGTTCATTGCTTCGGCAGACTGTTCTGTGTCGAGCACAAACTCATGGAAGCGGGGTGCGCCGTCGAACAGGATCTTGCCGTTTTCGGCCAGGACACTGCGCAGATAATCGGCTTTGGCGAGGTTGTGCTCGGCGAGTTCGCGCACGCCTTCCTTGCCGTAGACGGTCAGGAAGATGGTGGTCATCAGGGCCATCAGGGCCTGGTTGGTGCAGATGTTCGAGGTCGCCTTCTCGCGACGGATGTGCTGCTCGCGGGTAGAAAGGGTGAGGACGAAGCCTCGCTTGCCGTTGACATCTTTAGTCTCGCCGATCAGGCGGCCGGGCATCTGGC
>JAABUJ010003679.1_pt1 | contig 16966 bp, 8 predicted proteins | sample 5559131 | NCBI WGS metagenome assembly JAABUJ01 (sample SAMN10711875, study PRJNA513366) | rock metagenome | isolation source: Antarctica rocks | place: Antarctica: Victoria Land, Mt New Zealand nord | collected 2016-01-07 | reverse complement strand
AGCGGCAGCATGAGCGCCTCTATGGAACTCGTAGTCCTGTCCCCGAGACAGCGGAGATGTGGGCCTTGGCCGATGCGGCTTAGGCACCCCCACCCCTCCACGGATTTTGGTCACACTCATTTCATTTCCTGGCGGGCGCGCGCCTTGTGACGATGTACGGAGGCCAGTCGGTCGTCGGGAGCGGCTACATCGACAGCCAAACGAACTCTTGGATCGACTACCTCTACACGGGTGGCACCGCTAACGGGCAGCCGACGCCCGGCTCAGACATCGCAATCGTCACCAAGACGATCACGATTCCCTCCGGGAGTGACGGTGTCGTCTTCTTTACCACCAAGAATAGGATTCAGAACCCTGCTACATACACATATTGGATAACAATTGATGGCATGCGGTTGGGTTCGACGGGCCGTCAGATCTCGGACAACGACAGTCAGCGAACGATCAGCGCGAGCTACCTCGCCGCTGGTGGGCATGCCCTGTCGTTTGGCGATCACACAGTTGTCGTGCATGTCTCGGCCCAAACAACCGCCACGGTAACGGCGCTCAAAAAGGACATGCCGCTGCTCTACTTCAGCGCCCCCGGAACAGGCACGAGCATCAGTAGCCTTGATACCACCCAGAACACTACGAATCTGCTGCAGAACCCTGGGTTTGAGACCGGCGACTTGACAGGCTGGACCGCGTATGCGGGGGCGGGGGGATCGGGTGCCGCCTATACCCAGTCTCCGGGCCATAGCAGTTCGTTCACCGGCGTGGAGTCGAAGACAAGCGCGTACGCGGCGTCCGTGTACCAATGCGCCCAAAACTTAACGCCTGGACCGTACACGGCGAGCGCCTGGGTGCAATCGAGCGGGGGACAGACCGTCGCCGACATGACCGTGTACGATACACCTGGGGGAAATAAACTCGCTACCGTCAATACCCCCACGACCTCGACCTGGCAGCAGATCACTACGTCGTTCAACGTGACGGGCAGCCAAGCCTGCGTGGCATTCGAGTCCACAGCCGCAGCGAACCAGTGGATGCTCTTCGACGACGCGATGCTGTACCATAATTAAGAATTGCGCCGAATCATCCGGGCCTCTCGAAGGGCATGCCTGAGAAGGAGGGTGACGGCCAATCCAGAAGGAGCGAGGGAATGCATGCGTCGGACGATTGATTTAACCGGTACGTGGCGGGTTACCCATACGGAGGGGCTGCACGGTGCCGTGGAGCATGGAAGCGGCAGTAACTGGAGGCTACCGGAGGCGGACGACAGACACTACCTACCCGTGCCCGTGCCTGGCGAGATACACGCGGCGTTGCAAGACCTGGGCATCATACCCGACGTCAACCTCGGGCTGAATTCGTTGTCGGCCCGCTGGGTCGAGGAGCAGTGGTGGCTGTATCGCCGCCCCTTCGAGATCAACGCCGCCGATTGCGACGCTGCGGCGTGGCTGGTGTTCGAGGGTCTCGATCTCCAGGCCATCGTCTACCTCAACGGCGAGGAGGTCGGCCGGCACGCCAACGCGCACCGGCCATATCGCCTGGAGGTGACGGGTAAGCTGCAAGCAGGTCCTAATCTGCTCGCCGTCGCGGTTGAGGGCGGCCTCTACTATGCCGCTGAGCGACCTGGCGAGGTTTATACCCCCGATACCTTCACGGTTCTGACCAAGCGCCACTGGTTGCGTAAGCCCCAGTATGAAGCGGGTTGGGACTGGAATCCGCGCCTGCTCAATGTTGGCATCACGGGTTCTGTACGTCTGGATGTCGCCGACGAGCCATGGCTGGACGCGGTGACGGTCTTGCCCCACCTGAACGATACGCTCGACCGGGCTAGCCTGGACGTGCGGAGCTTCGTGCACAACCCCGGTGAAGAGGGGGCCTATGCTCTGCATCTACGTGTCGTCGAGACCGGTGCCGAGGTGCAAACACTGGTTATGTTGACGCCGGGAGACAACCGTATCGACGCTAGCCTCCTCGTCGTCGATCCCGACCTGTGGTGGCCGCGTGGCCACGGCGCACAAGCTCTATATACCGTCGAGGTTGCCCTCTGGCGGGGCGATGACCTTCTGGAGACGCGGACGCGGCGGACGGGCGTCAGGCGTGTCCGAATCATGCAGGATGTCCACCCGGTTGAGGGCCGATATTGTATCGTGGAGGTGAACGGGCGGCCGATCTTCTGCAAAGGCGCCAACTGGGTGCCTCCCGACATGATCCCTAGCCGCATCACGATGGGGAGGCTGCGCGCTCTGGTCGACCTCGCCATCGGGGCCAACTTCAATTTCCTCCGCATCTGGGGCGGCGGCCTCTACGCCGGGCACGATCTGCTCGACCTGTGCGACGAGGCGGGTTTGCTCGTATGGCAGGATCTGCCCTTTGCCTGCACCCGCTATCCGAGCGATGACCCCGCTTTCCTGGCCGAAGTCCGCGCAGAGTTGACCTGGGCCGTGCGCGAGATCAACTCCCACCCCTCGCTCGTCGTCTGGTGCGGCAACAACGAGCAGGAATGGGGCGTCTGGGAGTGGGGCTTCGACGCGAGCGGTAAATCCTTGCCTGATTACGCGCTCTATCACCACGTCATCCCCGTCCTCCTGAATCGCGAAGATGGCACACGCCCCTACTGGCCCAGCTCGCCCTACTCGCCCGATCACGGGGAGCCCAACGATCCGACGATGGGAGACCAGCACCCGTGGGGCGTCGGGATGACGAAAGAGTATGGCGTCGACTTCTGGGCTTACCGTACCTTCGTGGATCGCCTGCCCAACGAGGGCGGTTTCTTGGGCGCCTCGTCCCCCGCGACGTTACGCCGGTTCCTGTCAGAGGACGAGCAGCACATGGGCGCACCGGTCTGGAATCATCATGACAACAGCGTGAACTTCTGGGATGCCTCGTACCAGGTGACGACGCGGGCGATCAAGTCCTGGCTGGGACGCGATCCGCGGACGATGGGCCTGGATGACTACGCAACGGCGAGCGGCCTCCTGCAGGCCGAGGCGCTCACGGAGTACATCGCCAACTATCGTCGCCGCATGTTCAACAGTGCCGCAGCCGTGTTCTGGATGTACAACGACTCGTGGCCGGTCACGCACGGCTGGACGATCGTGGACTACTACCTGCGCCGCAAGCTGGCCTACCACCCCGTGCGCCGAGCTTTCGCCCCGGTGACGGTCGTAGTGGCCGAGGATGGGGACGAGATAGGGGTCTTCGGGATCAACGACACGCCGGGAGACTGGCAGGGGGAGCTGCGGTTCGGCCTGTTCACGCTAGCGGGCGCCTATGTGCAGGACGAACAATGCGCAATCACGCTCCCCGCCAATGCCTCGACATGCGTGGGCACGATCGACCGCGTGGCCTGGGAGCGTGCGGGACTAACGCGGGGCGGAGCCTTCGGCGTCCTTGTCCACGACGCAGAACCCATCGCGCAGCACCGGTTATTCCTCGCCCGTTTCGGCGACCTCGCATTTGTCGACACGGCGATTCGCATGCGCCGTGAGCATGACGCGGCCGTGTTCACTGCGGACAGTTTCGTCTGGGGCGTGTGCCTGGACATCGAGGGAGACGCCGACGTGCCGGATAATGCGTTCGATCTGCTGCCGGGTATCCCCTACGTGATCCCTTGGCCGCACGATGCCGTCGACCCGTACATAGCGAGCGTCGGCAGCGCTAATCTCCTCGGACAGCCCGGCCAGGCGCGGGTCGTACATAACAAGCCTTGATTCACCGCGAAACGCCTATGAGCATGGGAGGACGCCGTTGTTTTACGCCATCCAAAATCACATGACCGAGTGGTCCTATCGTTCGGGGACGGCCTACGATGATCCCTTCAATGATGTCGAGCTCGACGTGGTTATCACCGCCCCCGACGGACGCGCCAGCAGGGTCCCCGCGTTCTGGGCCGGCGACGGGACGTGGCGCGTCCGGTACGCGAGCCCCCAGGTTGGTCTCCATCGTTTCGTCACGGCCTGCTCCGTTACGAGTGATGAGGCCCTCCACGGCCAGGAGGGCGCCGTTGCGGTGCGTCCCTACGCCGGCGACCAGCCCCTCTACATGCATGGACCGCTGCGCGTTGCCGCCGACGGGCGACACCTGCAGCACGCCGACGGGACGCCGTTCTTCTGGCTGGGGGACACCTGGTGGATGGGCCTGTGTGAGCGCCTGCGCTGGCCGCACGATGTGCGAACGCTGACCGCCGATCGGTCCGCGAAGGGCTTCACCGTGGCACAGATCGTAGCCGGCCTCTACCCGGATATGCCGGCCTTCGACCCGCGTGGGGCCAACGAGGGTGGCTTCCCCTGGGAAGCGGGCTACGCCCGCATCAATCCCGCCTACTTCGACGCGGCCGACCTGCGCCTCGCCTGGATCGTCGATGCGGGACTCGTGCCCTGCCTGGTCGGCGCCTGGGGCTACTTCGCGCGCTGGATGGGCGTGGAGCGCATGAAGCGACATTGGCGCTACCTGATTGCCCGCTACGGGGCCTATCCCGTCGTGTGGTGCCTGGCGGGAGAAGCGACCATGCCGTACTACCTGACGGAAGATCGCGACGGAGACGTCGCCTTCCAGCGCCAGGCATGGACGGAGGTGGCTTCCTACGTACGCGAGACCGATCCATACCACCATCCCGTCACGATCCACCCCACATCGCCCGCCTCCGCGCGCGATCAACTCGCCAATCCCGCGCTGCTCGACCTCGATCTCCTGCAGACGGGCCACAGCGACCGCGACAGCCTCCCCGCGACGATCGAGCGTGTGCGCGACTCCGTCGCCGCCACCCCGCCCCTGCCGGTCATCAACAGCGAGGTCTGCTACGAGGGCATCCTGGGCGAGAACCGGCAGGAGATCCAGCGCCTGATGTTCTGGTCCTGCGTCCTCTCCGGCGCCGCCGGCCACACCTATGGGGCCAACGGCCTCTGGCAAGTCAACACGCGGGAGCGGCCCTACGGCCCCTCGCCGCATGGCTCGTCCTGGGGGGACACGCCTTGGGAGGAGGCGTACCAATTGCCAGGCGCGGCGCAGATTGCGCTGGGCAAGCGGCTGCTGGAGCGCTATCCCTGGTGGCGGTTCGAGCCCCACCAGGAGTGGGTGTCCGTGCGGGGTGACACGGTGGACTATGTACACCAGCTTTATGCGGCCGGCATCTCCGGCGAGGTCCGTGTGGTTTACCTCCCCTGGAACGCGGCGGTCGCAGCGAGCCGCTACAGCATCGCTGGCCTCGAGACAGGCCACGCATATCAGGCATCCTTCGTCAATCCCGCGACGGGGCGAGAGTATCCGTGCGGGACGGCGCGGGCCGACGAGGCGGGCGAGTGGCCTATCCCCCGACCACCGATCTTCCAAGACTGGGTGCTCGTGTTGGATCGCTCTACTGCCGTGGACGTTGGCAGCGACGGCGTCTCAGGAACAGACAAGGTCTCACTAGTTAACGCCGAGCTTACAGCCGGCGATCCGGCGTGATTGCCCAGCCCGTTGCGACTGATGCGGGCGACCAGCCGCCTGCGCTTCTCGTGATAGGGATGGATCAAGCCCACTGTCACCTAGCATCAAAGATTACTGGTCATGTGGCATGCGCCGTAGCGCGATGACTTAGTCACAACGGAGGTCTCTAGTGCTTACTCCAACACTTCGCGCGTCGTTTGTCTCCCCTCCAGCCTCGTATCGCCCCGCGCCGTTCCTCGTCCTGAACGACGATCATGGCAGAGAGGCGGGAAACGCACGGATGACACAGATCCTGGAGGGCTATCGGCGCGTTGGTTATGGCGGCGCGTTCCTTCATCCGCGGCCTGGGTTGATCACCCCCTACCTCTCGCCCCGCTGGTTCGAGGTGATCCGCCACGCCGTCGCGGAGTGCCGGCGGCTGGGGCTGGTCCCGTACCTCTACGATGAGAACTCGTATCCCAGCGGTGTCGGCGGGGGACACGTACCGGCTCGCGTGCCGGAAGCGCGCACACAGTATGTGACCCCCGTCTTCGGCGTTGATCCCGGTGCCATCCCGACGGCCTGTTTGGCCCTCTACCGCTGGGAGGGCGATCGGCCAGGACCGCCGATAGAGCCAGCGGAGGTCCAGCCGGGGCAGCTATGGATCGCCTTCGTGTTGCGATCAATGCAGCCGACGGCCTGGCATGGCGAAACCGCGTGTCCCAGCATCTTGGATCCCCGGACGGTCGACGCGTTTATCGAAACGACCTATGCCGCCTATCGCCACGAATTGGGCGATCTCTGGCAGGATATCCCCGCCATCTTCACCGACGAGCCGCATCTACCCGCTGACAGTCATGGTCCCTGGAGCCCTGGCCTCCACCTCACCCCGTACGTGCTCGGGCAGTTTCAGCAACGGCGTGGCTACGATCCGCGGCCCCATCTGGCGAGCGTCTATTACGACGTGGGCGATTATCGTCGTATCCGCTTCGATCTGTACGACCTGATGCACGAGCTCTGGGTCGAGAACTGGGCACTGCCCCTCGAAGCGTGGTGCGAGCAGCACACTATCGCCCTGACCGGGCACTACCTGGAGCATGACTGGCCGTGTCTCTACGCTACACCAGGGCATGTGCACATGCTCGCCCACATGCAGTGGCCGGGGACCGATATGCTGGAAACGTTCTTGCTCACCGGTCACGACTTCTACGACATCCAGAATCTCCATCCCACGAGCGACGGCAAGGAACCTCAGGCTCTCGTGTCTTTGCGCCAGTGCCACTCGGTCGCCAACCAATTAGGCAAGGAGCGCGTCGTGGACGAAAGTTGGGGAGCCGGCGGGCACGACTCGACGCCGGCCGACTGGGCGCGGATCGGACGGTGGCTGATCGTCCACGGCGTCAATCTACTGATCCCCCACCTCTCGTTGACGACGATCCGTGGGACGCGCAAGACCGATCATCCGCAGACCTTCAGTGACCACAGTCCGTGGTATGAGTACTTGCGCCCGCTCAACGACGAACTTGCCCGGCTGTGCTGGATCAGCAACCAGGGCAGGGTGGAACAGCGCATCCTGGTCCTGGACCCCCTCACCACCGGGTTCTGCGTTTCGCGCAAAGCGGATTGCCTGCCCCACGACAGCGCCGCCGCGCACTCCGCGAGCGCTCCGCCCGAGGCGAGCCAGTATCATCGTGCGCTCTCCAGTGTCCTGGACCTGCAACATAATATGGGCGCGTTGGTCCAGGCTCTGAGCGATGCCCAGGCCGACTTCGACCTGGGCGACGAATATGTCCTGGACGAGTTTGGTCGGGTCGACGATCGGGCTATCGCCGTGGGGCAGCAGGCGTACGGTCTCATCGTGTGGCCAGGTTGCCTCGCGAACCTACGACGGAAAACCGCGGAGATGCTCGACGCCTACCTCACCTCGGGAGGCCTCCTGTACGGGATCGATCCGGGCGAGGTCACGGTCGACGGCCGCCCGTCCGATATACGGGAGCGCCTCGGGAGTCGGTGCCGCTGGTTCCCCGACCGGGAGGCGCTCGTCGGGGCGGTGCTCGCGGCGGTCCCGCCGCGGCTCCAGTTCGACGATCCTCCGGCGACGGGCCTCGCACACATGCGCCGCGTCGTCGACGGCTCCGAGATCTTTCTTGTCGTCAACTCCTTGGCGGAGACAGTCGCCAGCGCATTCAGTGTGGACACGGGGCGGGCCTCGCTGTACGAACTGGACCCAGCGAGCGGTGACTGCTATCGCGTGGGCGCCACCCGCGAAGGCCGCTTCCTGCGGGCGCGCCTCGAGCTACAGCCGCGCACGGCGATGGTCCTATGGGCCACCGACGACCATGTGCCTGCCGGCGCGCGGCCCTCCCCGACGCGCGTCGGCGACACTGTGGCACCGCTAGAGTTGGCGCGCGTCACCCGGACCCTGCCCAACGTCCTCGTCGTCGACGTATGCCAGCTTGAGTTGAATGGGATTGTGTACGAACCGGAGCTCGTCTATGCCGCGAACAAACGGCTATGGATGGCCCACGGCTTGGACACGAATGGGTGGATGGCAACGATTCAATATCGGGACCAGATCCTGGACCGTAACCGTGCGATGCGGCCCGATAGTGGCGGCGCCGTGTCCTATCGGTTTGAGGTGTCCCCGCGCCTGGATCCAGTGGGCATCCAGTTGGGGATCGAAACTCCCCACTTGTGGCGGATCTCGGTCAACGGCCACGCCGTTGATACCTCGCGCGGCGTGCGCTGGCTAGACGACCACATACGCCTCTTTGCCATCGGCGCTTACGTGCGACCGGGCGAGAACGTCGTGGTCCTCGACGGGCGCCCCTTCGATGTCCGCCGCGAGATCGACCAGATCTATCTGCTGGGCGACTTTGCCTGTCAAGAGGCTAATCCGGGCTTCCACCTCGAGCCGTCGCGTCCGCTGAGTCTCGGTCCCTGGCGGCGCCAGGGTTGCCCATTCTACGACCGAGAGGTGGCCTACACCTTTGACCTGCCCGCCACGGCGCATCGGGGTGAGGTCGTGCTACACCAGGACGATTGGGCAGGGTCGATACTCCTCGTGGAATACGATGGGCGTGTCATCGCCCAGTTACAGGAGCCACCCTATCGGATTCAGGTGGAGAGAGGCCGCGCCGACACGGTGACCGTGCGCGTCGTGGGGCTGCCCAAAAATCTGCTCGGTCCCTGGCACGATCCGGGACGGCCGCGCAAGCGGGCCTGGATCCCCATGTGGTATGGACCGAATATCCCGACAGGGTCACAACCTGGAGAGCGCTACGATCTCCTCGACCTGGGCCTGTTCGCGGCCCCTCGGTGGGAATCGGCCCCATGATCGACCAGGAGGAGTCAGGGCGTTAGCATCCAATGACTGGACGAGAGGGCGAGGCATCGTCTTGCGGCTATGGAACCCGGAAGGTGAGCGAGTTATCACATTACGGTCTTTCATCCCTTTCGAGAACCTCGCGGTGGCCTCGCTGGAAGAAAATGTGACCGAAGACATGGGCGCGGACCGAACCCACCTGACGCCGCAAGCGCGCGGCTTGACGACGATCATCGTCACCCCAGCGGCGTCTGATCCCGTCGCCTCTTGCAAAAGTGATTGAGCGAACGCGCGGGGGCGTGCCACGTCGCTCCCTAATGGGTTCGCGAGATACTCGCAGCGCACGTTTGCCGGCGTCAGGTCGGAGGTCATCAATCTTCCTCCTGCTTATCGTGTCTTCTTTAGGTGAGCGGCGGCCTATCGTCCCCCCTATACTGATCTATAATAATGGCGGCGCCAGCGGCAAGTCCAGCCACGCGAGCCCGATATCGCGGCCCATGTGCCCAGTCCCATCGCCCGCTAGCGCGTCATAGTAGACGGCCAAGCGGTCGCCGATCCGCAGGACCGACGGCAGCCCCACGACGAGCGACGACCACGCGCAGTTACTCCCGTCCAGGACCACGGCCTTGTCGCGCGCGTCCCACCGATTGGGGTCGCGGGTCCAGTATACCCAAATGGCGTCCGTATACTCGACGGTCGTGGGCGACCAGGCGTCACCCGCTCGTGCGACATCGATCCCGACATGGTTGGTGAAGAGGAACCAGGTGTCGATGCTTTCCTCATAGTACAGTGAGGAGTTCTCGACCTGTTCGTCGAGGGGCACGATGGGCTCCAGATCGGGCGTCCATGGACCGTCCAGGTCCCGCGTCCTGGCGATACCGAGGGTGCGCCTGATCGCGTCGCCAGTCTGCGTCGCGGCGCTGAAGAATTGGAGGTGCTCGCCATCGCGGCGGATGACGTGGCCGGGGCTCGCCGTCACCGTATAGTAGGTATCCCGCGCCGTCCGGAACGGCACGACCTCCGGCTGCTTGCGCCACGGACCGGATGGCGACGCGGAGCGCGCCTTCATGGTCAGGTAGGGGAAAGCGGGGATGCGGTCGGGCGGGGGCGTCGTGTGCGGCGTCGCCACGTAAAACATGTGCCACGCGTCCCCGTCGCGGTATGTCACGCCGTAGCTGGCCGACGCGGAGTCGTCATCGCCCAGGCGTCCGAGGTCGAGCACGGGGCCGCGCTTGGTCCAGCGCACCCCGTCCGTGCTCGTCGCCAGCGCGCACAACCACCCGGTATCGCCTGCGGCGTCATAATGCATATAGTAGGCGCCACCGTCCTCGTAGACCCAGACATCGCGCGCACCATAGACATCGCAACGATCTGGCCCGTCGCCGTGTGCGAGCACCACGCCATGGTCAGCGGCGTCCATGCGCAAAGTCGCCACCGGTCGGCCGTCGACATAGTCCGGTATCCGACTGCTCATTCTGCTCATTCGATCACCTCCTCAGCCTATCTTCGCGTCCAATCGATGATAACCGCCATGTGCTCCTCCGGCGCGTCCAACAGCCCGCTGTAAGCGATGTGGGCGTCGGCGGGCGCGATCACATCGGTGGCCAACTCGGTCGCGCGAAGCCCGCCGTCGCGGATACAGTCGAGGGCCCACGCCGTGCAGCCGGTAAATGCCGCCGCTCCAGGTCAGGTCGGGCTGCACGACGTAACAGCAGCGCCGCTCCAGCAACTCGCGAAAGCCCCAGCGCGTGTACTCGTGCTCGCCTGTGGCGATGGCCATGCCCTCGACGCGGCGCGTCAACTTGACATGGCCGTCGTAGTCGTCGGGCGGGAGGCACTCCTCGATCCAGCGCACACGGCACGGGCGCACCAACTCGGCCACGCGCAGCGTGTACTCCACGTCCCAGCCATGTAGCAGTCGAGCATGATGTTGGCGTCCGGACCGGCCTCCTCGCGCGCGCGCTCGACCAGGGCGAGGTTGGCCTTGCAGTTCTCCCAACCGCCGGCAGGTCCATAGGGTATGGCCAGCTTAAAGCGCGAGGACCCAAGCGAACGGTACCAAGCCACCTCGTTGCCGGTGGCGTAGACGGGCAGGCTCTCGCGCACGCGTCCACCCGGCAGGCGGTAGAGTGGCTCGCCGCGCGCCTTGTCCACGCGCTCGAACTCACGCAGGGCGATGAGCCTGACCGCGCGCTCACAGGGCAGCGCGGAGAACGAAAAGGTGACACAGCTGAACATATCAACAACCTGGGCTGTCGCCCTGCCTGGGCACACCATAGATCCAGCGACCGGCCACGTCGGGTGTCACTGTAAAGTTCAGTATGTCGCCGTCGCGCTGGACCGGAATGGGCGCGCCGCGACTGCCAGGCGAGGGTCCCTCTACGACGAGCCATAGGTCGCCCGGCAGGGTGATCACGGGGAGGTGATAACGCCCGGCCGCGCCGCAGTTGATCTGCAGGACCGCTCCTCCGGCGACGCGCCGCTCCGGCGGCACGGGCGCCCATGCTATCTCGCCTCCATCTCCGTCCCCGTGCGCGTCCCCATTAGGGGGACCGTCCGGCTCCACGAAGACGGTCTCGCGGCCGTCGACGGTGATAGAGTTGGCGCCGCTGCCGGCGAAGGCAACGAGCGCCCCCTGATCGTCGACGCGGAAGGCGACCGCGCCGACGCCGTCGTAGGTCACGGTGTGGCCGTTGACCCGGAAGTCGCGCAGCGTGACGCGCCGCGACGGGAGCGTGAGCGTATGTAGAATGGCGCGATCCTCCTCCTCGTCCCGCGCGAAACCGCCGGGCCAACTCTCCTCGACCTCGCGCAGATGCGTGGCGATCGTCACGGTCCCGTTGGGGAAGCGGCAGCACAGGTACGCGCCGGTGCGCGAGAGATACTCGGTGTTGTCGTTGTGGCCCGCGAAGCGGCCGGTCGGCGGGTAGGCGCTCAGCGCGTCGAGTCCCTCGAACAGGTTGCGCGCATCGTCGCCGAGGGAGCGCGACTGGTCGTCGCGCGGGCGGTAGCCCAGGAAGGTCGCGCTGCCGCCGACCCGCGACGCGTGGCTCACGCCGACGACCTCGCCCTTGACGCGCGCCACCACGCCCGCGCCGTCGTTGGGGACCACGGGATAGATCCGGTCCACGAGCAGGCCGGTCAGGATCGTCTGCGGCGCGACGCCCTCCAGCGCGCCCTCGAACACAACGCGCATGCCGGGGGCCATCCGGCCCATCTCCTGGCCGTGCGCGTAGCGACAGCCGAACAGATCCTGCCACGGACCCAGCGCGTCGCCGCCCTCGACCGTCAGCAGGGGCGGCGGCCCCAACCACACGACGCGCCCGCCGCCCTCGATCAGCTGGCGCATCAGGTCGAGCAACGCGGGCTGCGGGAACGGCTCGAAGCCGGCGACGAGCGTGGTGAAGCGCCGCCCGGCCAGCTCGACGCCGCCGTCCCGCGCCGTCGCCAACTCGATCAGCTTGGCTTGCGTGATCAGGTTGGCGTAGCCGTATTGGGTGACCCAGCTGCCGAAGCGCTCGTCGACGGCCACCAGATCAAGCGGATAGAGCATCAAGACCTCGACGTCACGGTGTTGCATGTCCTGCACCAGGCCGAAGCAGGGTGAGCCGGACGTCCCGTAGGCATTCATCAGGTCGGTGCGCCGTCGCCCGATCTCGGCGGGCATGCCCCAATGGAAGGCGTAGGAGTAGGGAACCTCGTTGACGACGCCGGTGGAGCAGGCCAGGGCCAGACCGAGATAGTCACGGTCGAGCCAGCCGCACTCGGCGTGGTCGTTGCCCGTGCCTGTGAGGTACTCGCCCCACTTAAAATAGTCGTAACAGGCCGAGGCGGCCTGATGCACCGTGTTGGACCACAAGAAGTTCGAGGTGTATTCGTACTGCCGCCGGTAGGGATTCTCCTGACCGCGCTGCCAGTAGTCGATGGTCGGGCTTTCCGCCCAGGTGGCGTGGGCGCGCGTCTCCACACGATAGTCCTGGCGCGCCTCCAGGTGGCGCTTGGCGGCCACGAAGAGGTCGACCACGCCGTCCTGCAACAGGCGGTAGTAGCGGGCGCGGAACAGCGCCGTGCGCGCGATCTCCTCGGGCGAGGGGCCGAACACATGCGTCGCGTCGGTTCTGGCGTCGAGCGTATTGCTGGCGTCCTCCTGCCCATGGACAAAGTAGAGCATATAGCGGGCGACATCGCGGTACTCCTCGCCGTACGCGCGGGCGAAGCGATCGGCCAGCCCGTCGCTCACGTAGCGCAGGGCGAATGACCCGTTGTCGTGGTGGGTGGCGTAGCCCCAGTCGCTCTGAATGTGCATCTCGTCGGAGTAGAGTCCGTGCAGGGCCACGCCAGCGTCGACGTAGCGGTCGAGCAGCCCGGTCAGGAACGGCAGCGCGCGCGGGCTGAAGTAATCCATCTCCGGGGTGCGATACATCTGCACGACCACCACGCGATCGAGGGGGCCGGCGTCGGCGCGACCGCCGCCGTGGACGCGCACGCGTTCGGCACGGTAACTCCCACCCGTTGCCCCGCCGGACGTGGTGGCAAGGCCGTCCCAGCGCTCGACCGTCGCGCACTCGGTCACTTCGCGGATCGAGGCCGGGTCGACCGCGCGGTAGGTCGTGCCGGGGATGGCCGTTTCGCGGAAAGCGAACACGCGCACGCCCGCGTCTTCCAGGGCAATCACACCCTTGTTGTTGACCCACCGTTTGTGCTGCCACAACTGCACGCTGAACGCCCCGCTGACGGGGTCGCGCAGCCCTTTGCGCGCATGCATCCACAGCCCCGACTCGCCGGTGGCGGCGCGGTAGGACGGCCCTATCTCCAGGGGACTGAGCAGGCTGAGCTCCAGCCCCAGGCCGTAGCTGGCGGCGAAGCGGGCGATAGCGGCGACCCGCGCGACGTACTCCGGCATGTCGGGCATCAGGCGGCGGGGCTCGTGCTGGCCGGGCCGGTACTGGCCGAAGAAGTGGTCGTAGGCCAGGATGAGCGTGCGCTGCCCCTGCGCCCGCGCTCGCTCGCAGACCTGGCGCAAGCTCTCGCGCCGCGGCTCGTAGGTCAGGCTGAGATCGACGACCTTGTCCGGGTCGGAGAGGTCGAGCAAGTCCTGGTCGCTCACCAGGATAATGCTCTGTTTCTCCAGCAGGAAGCTCCAGGGGCCGGGGTAGGAGACCACCTCGCCCCGGTAGAGGTTTTCGGGAATGCTTGTATTCATGTCACCTTTGTCCCTCGGCGGCCTTCGTGAAGCGGACACCGGCCGCTTCATCCCATCGAACGATCACCGCGTCGTCGGCTCGGCGGCGCTCTGCTGGACCCCGCGACAGGGCGACGCCACCTGGCGCGAGGTGGGTCACGGTCCACTCCGCCGGCGCGAGGTGGACGAAGAACAACTCGTCCGTCCATCCCTCCTTCCATACCTCAATCGCCTCGCGCGTCGCGGTGACGCGCAGCACGAGGTCATGCAGATGGATGCGATCGATGGTGAGCGCGGGCCAGCCGACGGGTAATAGTGGATCTATCCGGCATCCGTCCATCGTGGGGGCGAACCCGAGGAAGCCATCCAGCATCACCTGCGGCACGAGCACACTCTCGAAAAACTCCTCATCCAATCCCAGGCCGCCAGCAGTACCCCCACCTTGTAGCTTCCCCTCACGCGTACCATCGTAATAGGCGCGATAACCGCCCGCCTGCCGCACCTCCCCGAACCATTGGAGGATCTCTCGCAGACGGGACCAGGTGTTATCCGCACCGTGTGTGCGGAGGCGGGCCATCAGGTCGTGGTACGAGAAGCCGAGGACGGCGCCCCCGTCCTGCACCTGTCCGCCCCACGAGATAGACTCCGGCGTGTTCCAGAACCAGCCATAGTAGTCGACGTTGCGCCTGGTCGTGGCGCGCGGCGCGAAGCGCCAGTAGTAGATGTCGGCCCCCCGCGCTGTGTCGCCCTCGACCGTCCGCTCGCCGCACAGCCAACCCATGATGGACTCGCCATGCTCCGGCGTGGCGAAGCCATAGTAGATCGCCTCGCAATTGAGGAAGGTGCACCCGACATCGTGGATCGCGCCGTCGGCGTCGATGCCCGGCACGAAGCGGCCTGTTCGCGGGCTCCAGAACAGGCGATTGCCCTCCGCCTTGACCCGTTCCGCGTGGTCGTCCAGCATCCGCGGCTCGAGGCGGAGCACGCCGCCCGGTATGTCCCACTCGGGGTGCGCCGCGACGTCGCGCTCGACGGCGACCATGTCGCGCACGGCGGCGTAATAGTGGATGGTGGCATAGGCGTCTTTGTGACCGAAGGGCAATAGGTCCCAATAGTTGTTGCCGATGCCTTGTCCTGACACGATGTCCTTCGCCCCGTCGGGATGGGTCCGCAGGCCGCCGCGCCCGCAATGTCCGACCCAGGGCGTGAAGACATAGCTCCGTTCCAGGGCTTGCAGCTCGGTCATCACGTAGCGCAGCGCCATGCGCATGCGGTTGATGTTGCGGCGCAGGAAGGTGATGTCGCGCGTCCACCGGACGTACGCCGCGCACCCACAGATAAAGTTTTGGTTGTTGATATTGTGGCGCGTGTCGTACTGCGAGAAGAGCGCCTGGATCGTCAGCGAGCCGCCCGCGCCGGCGTTGCCGAGGCCGATGCGCATCCCCGTGACCTCGCCGCTCCAACGAGGGTGCTTGTAGAGCGGGACCATGGTGTAGACCACCGACGAGCTGTCGATGGGCTCGACATAGAAGCGCCGCTCTGGCCCGAACCGCGGCTCAACCCGCGTTACCCATTCCAGATACGGTCGCGCGTTCCCCAGGCCGGTCGCCTGCCAGCGCAGTTGTATGAAAGGGGCCTGGAATGTGTCGAGGCGCGTGGCGGGCGTGGCGAGCGCGGCGCGCGGCGCGTCGATCGTCAGGCGCCAGCCGTCTTCCCCGATCCCGTCGTCGCGCACGCCATCGGTCTCCCAGCCGGCGGGCGTGCTGAGATCTTCGCCGCGCCACGGTGGCGGGGCCGTGTCTTTGAACGAGAAGTGCCAGCCGCAGCCCCCGTCGCCCATGTTCCACGAGGGAAACGGCCACCCCAGTTGATGGGCGATGGACGCGTGCTGGTGCGTGGCGACGTAGCCTTCCGCATCGATAATCCGGCCGCTCAACGCGTCGCTCCACTGTTGGCGGATCGTTTCCATAGCGTCCCCGGTGTGCAGAGCAGGCCAGAGCGTGGGACCGGACAGCCATTCGTCCCACAAGGTCGCCAGCGGCTTCGCCGGACCGTGGTGCAGCCAGTGCAACGAGTGCAACAGATCCATGTCCTTCTCGTATCCCGGCACCTGAAAACGAGGGAAGTCATCCGCTATCTCCATATGTCATGTCTCCCATGCGATAGCGCGGCGCGTATCCGCATAGACAGGATGGTAGAGCGCTAGCTCAGGTAGGGCGCGAAGACACGGCGGGCGTAGTCCACGCTTTGCGCGGTCAGGGCGGCGAGGTCGGTTCCGGTCGGCGGCTCGATCTCCAGCATGAGAGGCAGCGAAGAGGAATCCGGCGCCTGTTCCGCCAGCAGGCGCACGCAGGTTGCCAGGTCCACGTCGCCTTCGCCGAGGCCGCAGCCGACCAGCGTGAGCAGGAAACCGTTGCTGACCGGGCGCACCATCACGTCCTTAATATGGGTGGCCACCACGCAGGGGGCCATGGCCTCGGTCGCCTGGACGGGCTCCTCGATCACGGCATAGGCGTTGGCCGTGTCCAGGCGACCACGGAAGGCGGGGCTGTTTACGCGGCGGATCAGCCCCGCCACCTCCTCTCCGCGGTAATCGGCGTGGTTCTCCATAGCGAAGACGACGCCGAGCCGTTCAGCGACCGGGGCCAGCCGCCCAAATGCCCCCGCCAGACGATCCATCTGCTCGGCCAGAGGCGGATCCTGGCGCCAGCGATGGTGGCTGGAGCATACGCCGATCACGCGGATGCCCAGGGGGCGGCAGGCCTGTTCGACAAAGGTAGCGAAGCCCTCGGTCGGTTGCTCAGCGCCGTTGCCGATGAAGTCGTCGCCCCAGCCGGTTTCCAGCTCGACCCCGTAGCGCTCACGCAAGGCGCCGACGCGCTCTATGACGTCGGGATCGTACCCTTTGCCCAGGCCGAGGCCGAGATAACGCAGCCCTAGCAGTCTGTCGGAGAGAACGAAACGATGGTGTGCATGACTGGGGTGTCGCTGTCGGGGTGGGGCGTCCGGCCCCTGTCCACGCATGATCGACGCGTGGACAGGGGCCGGACACGGCTGCGGAT
>JAABUJ010003678.1_pt1 | contig 16969 bp, 22 predicted proteins | sample 5559131 | NCBI WGS metagenome assembly JAABUJ01 (sample SAMN10711875, study PRJNA513366) | rock metagenome | isolation source: Antarctica rocks | place: Antarctica: Victoria Land, Mt New Zealand nord | collected 2016-01-07 | reverse complement strand
CGCCGGGAACGCCAGCGACCGGTGTGCCGGCAGTGGTCCACGCACTCACAGCCCCGCCTCCCGCCTGACCGGGGCCGGGCTCGCCGGTGGGTCAGTGCCTTCATCGGCCGATGCGCCCGAGCATCCACCGACGCGAGCGGGTGACCCCTGGTCCGCCCGCCCCGCCGCCGCGGGACCAGCAGTACCGCTCAGTTCTGTCCGAGGCCACCGCCGTCCACCGACCGCAGCAACAGACCGGTGCCGTAGGCCGCCGATGCCGGGTCCGTGAACGCCACGACCGCCTGAGGCGAGGAACCCTGACGGGACACCAGCGAGTCCCGGGCGCAGATCGGCGACAGGGTGGCGCGCAGGTGGCTACCGGCTGCTAAGCAGCAGTACATGCGTCTCGCTGTCGCCACGCTGCCATGCCTGGTCCTGGTCGGCGTCGTGTTGTGTCTCCGAGGCGCACCCGCACTCTGCGCGGTGCTCATCGCCTCGGCCGTGCCACTGAGCTGGTGGGCGAGCCGTCGGGACGCTGCCAACTGCGTCAGTCCTGGCCCGACCAGCCGCGGTTAGCGGCGCACAGCGGTCTCCCAGACCGAACCCGAACCGGCACACCCACGAAGCGCGCAAAAGCGGCACTTCTGCGCGGTGGTAGGAACTACTCCGGCGAAAGCGGGGAACCTGACCAGCGGGGCGCGGCCATGTCCATCCCGAGCCCAAAGCGAGGCGCCCTTGGGGAGCCGGGTGACAGTCGCGCGGGTGCTGCGTGAGGAAGCCGACCACGACGCCGAGCGAATCTCGCCCGTTGACCTTCGCCCTGTGGCCGGTGCGGCCGACCAGGGACGCCCGCGGGACAGCTAACGTCTTTGTCTGTGCCCGAGGCCGTTGCGCAGCCCGCCGACCTGGAGCTCGTCCGGTCTTCCTACGACCGGGTGGCAGACACCTACGCCGCGATGGACATCGGTGAGCTCGCGGCGCAACCGTGGCTGCGAGCGGCGCTGGCCGCGTTCGCCGAAGACGTCCGCGACCTGGGGCCCGTGCTGGACGTCGGCTGCGGCCCGGGAAGGGTCGCCGCCCACCTCACCGGTCTCGGCGTCGACGCCTCCGGCGTGGACCTGTCGCCGCGGATGGTCGTGCACGCCCGCCGGCTACACCCCGGGCTGCAGTTCACCGTCGCGTCCGCCACCGAACTGCGTCTCACAAACGCCTCGCTCGGCGGCGTCCTCGGCTGGTGGTCACTGTTCAACCTGCCACGCGACGTAGTGCCCGGCGTACTCGCGTCGTTCGCCCGTGCCCTCGTGCCCGGCGGCCAGCTCCTTCTCGGCATGCACGTCGGCGACGACGACGTCGTGCGCGCCCAGGCCTACGGCGGCCTGCCGCTGGCATGGACGACTTACCTGTGGCAGCCCGAGCAGCTCACGGCCCTACTCACCGAGGCCGGGCTGGAGCCAGTGGGCTGAGCTCAGGCTGCCAGCCCCACCCGGACGGCGGCCCCAGGTGCTACTCGGCGCCCGCCGCCCACGCTGATAGCGGTCGCCACGCCCCCAAGCCGATAGCCGATCCCGGTGCGTCGATCCGTTCGGGTGCCGGCGCACCCACCGCGAGATAGCGGCGCAACGCACCGAACCCGCCAACCGCCCCATTCCCTGCCACCCGCCGCCGAGTCGCGTGACCCGATGGCCAGCTACCGCCGCTGATCTGCTCCAGACTGCGATGCCGAGCGTCGCTGCCCGCGACCGGGTTACCGTGCGGGCCGCACGCTAGCCTGCGCGGTGTGCGGCAGCGCGCAGTCGAGCCGGTCGGGCCGCACCTTCGGGTGCCGCGCGGCCTCCCCGGGGCTACCCCGGGGACGCCCCGGTGCTTAGGCACCGCATCGCAGGCGCAGCGCTGCGCTTCGGCGCAGGAGGGCGCATGCATGACCAGAGAGGTCGGGGCGCGCTGCCGCACACCCCGTGAGGTGATTCGGTGAGTCGTGAAGCCGACGTCGCCAAGGCCTTGTCGACGGCGCTGCTCGCCGGCAGCTGGGACCCGCCGCTGATGGCTGAACGCGTCGCGCGGACGCTGGGAACACCGCTGCGCCGCTGGCACCTCGACCTCGCCCGGGTCGCACGCAGCGCCTACCCACAGCGCCCCGCCGACCGGCCACGCGAGCTGGCGTCCTTCCTCGCCGCATGCCCGCCGCTGGCCGCAGCGTTCACCGTGCCCGCAGCCGAGGATGGCGCCCTCCGCGAGCTGCCGTGCTCATCCCGACCCCTACCGCAATGGGCTCCCTTCGGTGGCCGGTACCTCAACTGGACACCGTCGAGGACCTGGCCGGCTGGCTGGGGCTCACCGCCGGCGAACTCGACTGGTTCGCCGACCGGCGAGGCTGGGAGCGAACCGCCGGCGATGAGCGGCTGCGGCACTACCGCGGCAGCTGGCAGCGCAAGCACGGCGGCGGCCTCCGGCTGATCGAGAGCCCCAAGTGGCGGCTCAAGCTGCTGCAGCGCCGGCTGCTCGACACGCTGCTCGAGCCGATCCCGCCACACGAGGCCGCTCACGGCTTCCGCCGGGGCCGCTCGGTCACCTCCTTGGCCGCGCCCCACGTCGGCCGGCACGTCGTGATCCACCTCGACCTCGAAGCGTTCTTCGCCGCGGTCACCGGCGCCCGCACCTACGGGATCTTCCGCACAGCCGGATACGCCGAGCCGGTGGCCCACGCGCTCACGGCGCTGATGACCACGGTGACGTCGCTGGCCGTTGGGCAGGCGGCACCAAGCCCAACGGCGAGCACTGACCTCGACGCCCGGTTCCGGCTCGGGCGTGCCCTCGCCGTCCCGCACTTGCCCCAAGGAGCACCGAGCTCACCGGCCCTGGCCAACCTCGCCGCCTACCGGCTCGACCGCCGGCTCGCCGGGCTCGCGAGTTCCTGGGGAGCGCGCTACACCCGTTACGCCGACGACCTCGCCTTCTCCGGCGACCGGGACCTGCGGCGGGCGGCGAGCACCTTCACCGCCCTGGTTCGGCAGGTCGTGGCCGACGAAGGCTTCCGACTGCATGCCCGCAAGACGACGGTGACCGGACCCGGACGCCGCCAGCAGCTCGCCGGCATCGTCGTCAACCAACGGGCGACCATTGCCCGCTCCGAGGTCGACCGGCTACGCGCCACACTGCACAACGCGACCCGCACCGGCCCACAGGCGCAGAACCGCTCCGGCCACCGCGACTACCGGGGCCACCTACTCGGCCGGGTGACCTGGGTCGAGTCAGTCGACCCAGCCCGCGGAGCCCGGCTGCGCGCAGAGTTCGAGCTCATCCAGTGGTAGAGCCCCCAGCAGGACCAGCCAATCGAGCCGATCGACGACCCGCGTGCCGTCATCGACCAGGCGGCGCCCGCGGCTGGTTCAGGCGAGGACGACTACCCGCATGACCGAGCCAGCGGTGTCGTGATGGCTGACCCACCGAGGTCCTCGCCCTCGTCGCGCGATGAGGCACGGATCTAGACGCGATCAACACTGACGCGCTTCCGGAACTCGTCGAGCGCCTGGGCCGACAGCGCCTCGCCGAGAGCCCCACCCACGGTGACGCAGACAGCCCCTACCAAGAGGTGTGGGCTAACGATCCATTGCCGACACCCGCCACCGATACGCCGGATCGCCTGTGACTTACAGCGGTAGTTGGCGCGGTTCTGGCAGCGATATGTGGCCGCACCGGGACCGTGACCTTGTCCGGTAGCCGATCTTCTTATGGCACTTCGCCGAGGTTCTCTTGCACGGCTCCGGCGACGGCGGCGTCACGGGCGGGATCGGTGCTACCGCCGACACCCACGGCGCCGACGACTCGACCCTGGTGCCGTAGCACGAGCCCGCCGGAGAAGACCGCAAGTGACCACGGGACGCCCGCAGCAAGGGCCGGGACCGGAGTCGCCGCGGTCGGCGTTGCCGCCCCACCAGCTGCGGGCTGGGCACGGTTCGGCTCCGGTCCCGCCTGCTCGGGTGGGGCGTGGGTCACGCGGTGGTTCCGGTGTTCATCCACCGCCGGAACACGTCGACCTTCTCCACCGGCCACGCACCGTCACAGGGCATGCTGCCGCTGGCCAGTCGGGTGAGGATGGCGTCGGCGGGGGTTCGGACGTCGTCGTGGGACCACAGGTCGAACACGAACGTCATCGAGTGTCTGTCACGGGTCCGGAACAGCGGCTTGATGTGTTTCTCGAACCGCACCGGTTCGTCAGTGGCGGGCAAGACTACCGGCGCGTCGTCCTCCTCGACCGGAGCGAGGGCGGAGATCCGGCCGCCGGGCGGCCCGGCGGCGGTGGCCCAGTTCCACGACGGCATCGGCATGTGCCCTGGTGGCCGGGAGGTGGTCTGGGAGTTCTCCACCGCCAGCCGTGAGCCCCATTCGAGGTAGGAGCTGAACGCGGAGCGGAACTCCGCGTCGTTAGGCAGGCCGGCTTCCTGCGCGGACTGGATCATCAGCGTCACCCAGCGGGCCCGCCATTCCTCGGTCAGGCATTTGCCGACGTGTTGGGAGATCATCCGCGGGTAGCCGCCGTACTCGTCGCTGTAATACGAAGGCCCGCCGAACACCTCCCCCAGCCACTTGGCGACCCGCTGCGGGTGGTCGGCGGACATGTTCGCGAAGATCGGGCCGAGCATCGGGTCGGCCGGGACGTACTTCTCGTAGAACAGCCGGGTCATCCGGGTCAGCGCCGGCAGCCCGCCGCACCACTCGAAGATGGACGGCGTCGCCTCCGGGTCGCGCACCGGATCGGCGAAGTGGACGTACCAGTGCATCCCCGAGCAGAACGGCTTGTTCTGCGAATGCCCGCACCGGCACAACGCGTAATGCTCCCGGGAGGCGCCGGCGTTGCGGGTCACGTCGGCGCCGTCACCGTCGACCAGCGAGATGCCGCCGGTGATCCGGTACGGGCCGTCCTTGGGCACCTCGATCGCCGCCTCGCGCTGGTCGGCGTAGTCGACCTGCTCGCGGGCCTCGGCGGTGTCCATAGCGAAGCTCAACGCCCCGGACGGGCAGTCGCGCACCGCCCGCACGATCTCGTCCAGCCGCCCGCCGCTGGGGGTGACGAACGGCTCCTCGCCCAGGTGGAACACCGACGCGAGCCGGTCGGTGCACAGGCCCGAGTGCTGGCAGGTGCCGCGGTTGTCCAGCACCGTCACCGACTGCCCGACGTAGCTGTCACGGCGATCGGCTACCCGGTTCGGGTCCTTGCCGGTGGTGAACCCGATCCGGTGGCAGGCGCCGTCGCAGGTCGGTTTGATCCCGGACTCACCGCACCGGCATAGCGCCATCAACGGGCGGGCCGCGATGGGCACCCCGAGATGGTCGTACAGGTGGCCGGGGTTCGTCACCAGATACGGGCCGTCTGGCACCGCCTGAATGCGCTGGACCGCCCCTACTTGCAGGGCTGCCAGCTCGGCCACACGACTTTCCCTTGCAGGCGCATCGGTCAGTCCGAGGGCAAGGTCCTGCACGGCCGCGACCGCCTCGCCGAGGCCAGGGACATCAAGTTTCTGGCACCAAAGCTCGGTCGCGGCGCGCGCCAGCTCCCACAGCCGACCACCCAGCTGCGCAGCGGAGGCCGCGCCCGAGCTTGCGGGTCCGACCGGCTCCGAGCTTGCGGGTCCGACCGGCTCCGAGCTTGCGGGTCCGACCGGCTCCGAGCGTGGCGGCATGTCGTTCTCCGCACGGTCGAGGACGGCCGCCGTGCCCGCCGCCTGCTGCAGCGGCCCAACCACACTGGCGCGTAGCCGCGCCTCGACGGATCGGGAGGCGTCGTCGCCGGCCTGGTCCAGATCGGCGAGCAGGTCGTCGGTGCTGTCCAGCAACCGGCGCACGGGACCGTCGACATCAGTCATGAGCTCCTCCTCCGCGGGCGAGTGCGTCAGCGCACTTCGTAGTGCTTCATCTCTTGGATCTGGTCGACGAACGGCTTGACCGCAGCGAAGAACTCACCGAACTGCGGGCTGGACCGGAAGCCTTGCTCGTGGCCCTCGATCGAGTCCCACTCGATGCGCACCACGAAATGCTCCGGCTCCTCCGCACCGCGCGCCAGCTCCCAACGCACGCAGTGCCGGTCCGCGTCCAGGACCCGCCCGGCCCGCTGGTAGGCATCCTCGAACTCCCCAGCCCGAGCCGAGGGAACCGTGTAGCGGATGTACTCGACGACCATGCCCAGTCCCAACCTCGTGACGGAAACAATACACCGCGGTACCGTATTGCGATGACAGACCGGACGTCAACCGCCGAGCAGCGGCGCGGGCGCACCCGCGATCCCGACATCGACGCCCGCGTCCTGGCCGCGGCGAACCGGCACCTGGCCACCCACGGCTATGAAGCGATGTCGCTGACGGCCGTCGCCCACGAAGCACAGACAACCCGACAGGCCCTCTACCGCCGCTGGCCCACCAAGGCCAGCCTGGCCGCCGCCACCCTGCACGCCGCCGAGGACGCCGGACCCGACGGACCCACCGAAGACCCACTGGCCGACCTCGTCGCTGAGCTGGCCAACTTCCAGCGCGGTGTTTCCCGGCCGGGACGGTTGTCCCTGGTCGGCACGATGCTGCAGGACAACACCGCACCCGAGGTGCTCGCCCGCTACCGGGCTCAGGTCGTCGCCCCACGCCGCAGCCGCATCCGCGCCATCCTCGATCGAGCACAGCGCCTCGGCCTCATCGACTCCGATGCAGACCTGGACGTGGCCGTCACGCTGTGCACCGGCTCCTGGTACGGCCGCGCCCTCGCCGAACCGTCTCCACCGCCGAACTGGCCAGCCCGGACCGCCGCACTCGTCTGGCGCGCCGTCGGCGGCACACTCACAGAAACCCACACCCAGAGCTCCGAGCCGACCCGCTGAGCGATCGGTATACGGCATGCCCCGGCCCAGTAGCACGATCTCGTCCTGATCCAGCCGGTCCGCTTGTCGGTGGCGAGTGTAGATCGGTGGCATGAGCTACGCCGTGGCCAAGGCCGCCCACGCGATTCCGGGCCGACCTCCGCTCCGACTGGCCGTCGGCGAACGAGTGCTGGTCGGTGACCGGGACAGCGAGTGGCCGGAGTTCGTGTTCGTCACCGCCTCGCACGGCGCAGGTTGGGTGCCGGCGCGGCACCTGTCCGCGTCGTCGGGCGCAGCGGTGGTTCAGACGCCGTACGACACGACCGAGCTACCGACTGAGATCGGCGACGCACTCAAGGTCGTCGTCCAAGATCTCCAAAGCGGCTGGCTGTGGTGCCGCTCCCGCGATGGGCGAGAGGGATGGGTGCCAGTGAAGACGCTAGAGGTCTCTGACTGACCGAGCGGCGGCCGATCGTTGTCGTATGCCGATTGGTGTCCGGCGCTCCGTCCTCCTTCTTGACGCGGGTCGTCGGTTAGCTCACACTTGCGTTAGCGATGACTAACGCATCTGTTCTGCTCGACGCGCTTGCCGAGCCGACGCGCCGCACGATCGTCGAGCGGCTCGTGGAACGACCCGCCGCGGTGAGCGACCTCGCCCGCGACTTACCGATCACCCGGTCGGCGGTCTCGCAACACCTGCAGATCCTCAAGGCCGTCGGGCTGGTCACCGACCGGGCAGTCGGTACCCGGCGGATCTACACCGTGAACCCTGAGGCCCTGGCCGTCATCCGCGCCTACTTCGACGCGTTCTGGACTCGATCTTTGACCGCGTTTCGTGACGCGGCCGAACAACCGGAGGACCTCTGATGACCACTACCGATACGACCTCGGTCCGCACAGCCGTCGATGTCCAGGCACCGATCGAGCGTGCGTTCCACGTCTTCACCGCCGAGATCGGCACCTGGTGGGACACCGACAAGCACATCCTCGACGCACCACTCGCCGAGATGATCTTCGAGCCCTACGTGGGCGGGAACATCCTCGACCGAGGTACGGACGGCGGCGAGTGCCGTTGGGCGCGTGTGCTCGCCTACGAGCCGCCGAGCCGGGTCTGCTTCAGCTGGGACATCACCACCCGGTGGCAGATCGAGACCGACCCCACCAAGGCCAGCGAAATCGAGATCACCTTCACCGAGACCGCGCCCGGCCGAACCCGAGTCGAGCTGACCCACCGACACCTCGACCGCCACGGGGAGGGTTGGCAAGGCATGCGCGACGCGGTGAGCTCGGGATGGAGCCTGACCCGTTTCGCGGAAGTCGCCGAGCGTCCGACCCCAGATCAGTAGTCCCAGGCGCGACCTCGCTCTGAAACGATCAGCTTTCCGGCATACCCACAACCGAACGGAAAGGCGCCCATGTACGCAGTCCTGATCGAAGTCAATGTAGGCGACGTTGATCGCGACGAGGGTCTAAAAGGACTTCGCGAGCAGATCGTGCCGGCGATCACTCAGCTCCCTGGCTTCCAGTCGGGAGTGTGGCTACCCGGCAACGCCGCCGGAAGAGGGCTCTCACTCACGGTTTGGGACACTGAGGCGAACGCGCGGACGATGGCCGATCGCTTCGGACCGGGATCCAACCCACAGGCTGGCGCGGCCATCGAACGCTGGGAAGTGCGCGAGGTGGCGGCCACCGCATAGCACCGGCGACCCCCTGGTGCGCTGCAGTTCTAACCATTGCGCCGAGGCGCCTGTCTAGACGCGGCATAGCAACTCGCCGTGCAGGACGGAGAACCAACCGTCCTCTGCGGCTGCCCACTGCTGCCAGCCTTCTGCGATGCGGGTGATGAGGTCGTCGACCTCAGCCAGGCCGGAGGCCTGCAGCTGGCGGGACAGGGCTGAGCCGGTGATGCGGTCGGCCCACATGCCGCCCCACCAAGCACGATCATCTGGCGTCGCGTAACACCAGGTACTGGACGTCGCTGTGACGTTGGTGAAGCCGGCGGCGCGGGCCCAGCCCAGCAGGCGACGGCCGGCGTTGGGCTCGCCGCCATTGGTTCGTGCGGCGGAGTTGTATAGCGCGAGCCAGGTGTTGAGCTCGGGCACCTCCGGCCACCAGGTGAAGCCGGCATAGTCCCCGTCGCGGACGGCAACGATGCCGCCCGGACGACACACCCGCCGCATCTCGCGTAGGGCCTGGACGGGATCGCTGAGGTGCTGCAGGACCTGATGAGCGTGGACGACATCGACGCTGTCGTCCGGCAAGTCGAGGCTGTGCACGTCTCCCAGCCGAAACGTGATCCCAGCCTGCTGACGACGGGCCGCTTCTTCACGAGCACCGCGGAGGGCCTCCTCGGTCACCTCGATAGCGGTGACTTCGCCAGGTGTCACCAGCCGAGCCAAGTCCGCAGTGATGGTGCCCGGGCCGCAGCCGATGTCGAGAAGCGAGAGGCCGGGACGCAGGTGCGGCAGCAAGTAGGCCGCAGAGTTTGTAGCGGTACGCCAGCGGTGCGACCGCAGCACCGGTTCGGCGTGGCCATGGGTGTAGGTCCCAGGCGTCATCGTCACGGCTCCTCTCAAACAGTGCCATGGACCCTACAAGCTTCTCTCACATATCAAGATGGCTGTCTCATTCTATGAGATAGTCACGCCTCCTTCATGGACAAAATGGGCGTGCGACCAAGGGACTCTTGCCGAAAGCCGAAGGTCCAACGGCACACTCTCAGGACCGCGGAGGCAAGTCCTCGGCAGGACGACGTGCGGTGTCATCGGCCGGTCAGCCGGACGAAGCCGGCCAGACCGAAAGCCGATGCGCCTCCCCTGCCGTCGCGCGGGTCTCGAGCCTCACGACGTAGGTGCCTGCGTGCCCCTCGAGCAGAGAGATGTCGGAGACGGCGTCGGCCATGGAGCCGCGGAGTTCGGAGCGACCGGTAGGAAACGGAACCGTCAATTCCCCGACGAGCTGCGGGTAGTCCGCTGAGGTGGCTGGCCGCTCGTCGACGAGTAGGTAACGGACGGGCACGGTGCCGGTGTGTGTCGTCGCGGCAATGAACACCAGCCCCTCGGCGCCCTGCAGACGCCGCAGCGGGCCAGGTGAGGAGAAGTCCGGGAACTCCTCCGGGTCCGGCCCGCCCATGCCGGGATACGAGTCCGGGTCGGCCAGGAAGTACTGGCCGAAGTTGACCTGGACCTCGAAGTCCTCCTTGCGTCGGATCACGGACCGACCTGTGCGAAGTAGGAGTCGCAGTCGAGCACACGGTTGATCTGCACCATGGGAGCCGCCGGGAGTAGCAGGTAGAAGCGTCCTGTATCCGTCCTCCTGGCTTTCACAGGCCTTGTGACGGCAGGGTCGGCTCCCGGTAGCCGACCCAGAACCGGGACGGGCCAGCGGGACTCGGTGAGCTGGCGGCCTTACCCGGCGTCTGGAGCCAGCCGTTCGAGCCGGTCGGCGAGCCGTTGCCGGGCCAGTCGCTCGACGCGCTCGAGAAGCGCCGCTGCACTGGGCGTGCCCGGGTCGATGCGGCGCCGGTCGATGACGGGGAGCACGTCGGCCAGAGTGACGTGTTCTGCGGAATCGGCATACACCCGCACCGCCTCCTCGACGAGCGGGTCCACCGTCACGGCTTCCCCGCTCCAGCAGTCTCGCGCGGGTAGTCCTCGTCGTCGCCGAACACCGGCGCGTGCTGCTCTAGACGGTCTGCCTCATCGACCGGGTTCCCGCTCGCCTCAGGGATGGCCGAGCCCGGTTCGGCGTCGGTGCGCGGGTTGGGGTCGGTCAGCGAGCCCGGGTCGAGCGGGGTGTTTTGTTCGAGGAGGTCCGCTTCGGGGATCAGCTCGCTGGGATCGATGCGGTCGCCAGCCACTGCTGTTCCTCCTTTTCTGCTCGCAGTTTGGTGTTCTGCGCTTCTAGATCGAGAACTAGGCCGATGCCGGCCAGGTTCAGTCCGGCCTTGAGCAGGTCGCCGATACGGCGCAGCCGGTCCAGGTCCTGCGCGCTGTAGCGGCGCGTCCCGCCCCCGGTCCGTTCGGGCTCAAGCAGGCCGCGGGCCTCATACAGGCGCAGGTTCTGCGCCCCCGTGCCGACCAGTTCGGCGGCGACGGAGATGCCGTACACGCCACGCTTGCTGTCAGGCCTGGGTACTGCCACCGTTGCCCGTCCTTCCCCGCTCAAACTTTCTTCGGGTTGCCGCTTGCACCAGCATGCCACAGCTGCTACAACGAATCTGTAGCTCAGAACATAGATCGCAGGGTGCGGTCTATGACCACGACAGCATCAGGAATCTGACTATGGAGGTGCAGACGATGCTGATGCGCACCGACCCGTTCCGTGAACTGGACCGGCTCACCCAACAGGTCCTGGGCACCAACGGCACCCTGGCCCGTCCCTCGGTGATGCCGATGGACGCCTGGCGGGACAAGGACACCTTCGTCGTCGAGTTCGACCTTCCCGTCGTGAACCCGGACTCGGTCGACCTCGACGTCGAGAGCAACGTGGTCACCGTGAAGGCCGAACGACCGCCGCGCGCAACCGACGCCGAGCTAATCGCCGCCGAACGAGCCCGCGGTGTGTTCAGCCGCCAGCTGATCCTCGGCGACAACCTCGACACCGAGCACATCGACGCCAGCTACGACGCCGGCGTGCTCACCCTCAAGATCCCAGTCGCGGAGAAAGCCAAGCCCCGCAAGATCTCCGTCCTCAGCAAGGGCGATGGGGACCGGCCGGCCATCAACGCCTGAGCGGCGGTGAGGCCCCATGAGCACGGTGACCAGCCTTCGCGGTGACCTCACGCGCGGCAGCCACGAGCAGTTCCTCGACCTGATCTGCTCAGACGACGAGCTCCTACAGGCAGAGTTCGACGCGATCATCGCCGACCAATGGCCCAGCCCGCCGCCGCACAAGCCGCGCCGCGACAACCCCGGCGGCCGGCATCCGGCCCGCCGCGGGCAGCACCCCGGACCGTCGGGCCCAGACGGCCCGCCGCCCAGGCCACGGCCCCCCGGTGTCGGAGCGTGGTCTCGGCAGCGCTCACCCCCGACACCAACAGACCAAGCAGAACCCGAAGGCAGGTGACGGCCACTGACACACCAACCACGAGGTGTCATCTCTTCCCGCCCGCACGCTTCACCACCGAGCGCCTGACGCAGACCTGCGCGACGCCCGCGCCCGACCGGCGCACCCACATCGCGGGCCAGACGAGACACACAACCGCACCCGGTGGTCCCGGCCGCCCCCCCGCGGCCGGGACCACACCCATTCACCAGAACCAGCCGACCCGAAACCGAGCAGGCACACAACGACACCACCAACAGCAGGGCGGACAGCCAGCCCGCCCCGACCCAGGGTCGCTCGGGTGCTCATAGCTACGGTCAGGACCATGACCCGGAGCTGGGATCCAGCGGCACCCGGAGTGCTGCGTCTGCCGTCCGGGCGGCTGATCCGCGGCCGGGGACTCGGACGACCACTTCCAGCCGGTCCGCGGCCCACCTTCGCCGTTCACCTGCTCGAGCACGAACCCCCGGCCGTCCCCTGGGACACGGTCTGGGTCTACTGGCCTGACTTCGGGCTGCCCGATGACCACCGACACCTACGGAGCGTGCTGACCGAAGCGTGGCGACGAGCCGAAGCCGAGCGCGTCGAGGTGGCCTGCTGGGGTGGACGAGGCAGAACCGGCACAGCGCTAGCCTGCCTCAGCGTCCTCGACGGGCTGCCCGCCGACCAAGCCGTGGCCTATGTCCGAAGCCGCTACGACGCTGAGGCCATCGAGACCAGGCAGCAGGAACGCTTCGTCACCGGCCCATGGGTGTAGCCGCCAGCGCTCATCTCATCGCACAAGCCGACCCGCGAAGGCATGAAGGTCGCCAAGGCCAAGGCCGGCTGGGCGGCAAGCAGCCCAAGCTCAGCCCCAGGCAGGAAGCCCACCTCGCGGCAGCGAGCTCGAGGAACTGTTCTCGGTCACGCGCTCCACCACGGTGTACCGAGGCGCTGGGCCGCGCCGGACGTGCCGGCGCGGGAGGATGAGCGGAAGCGTCGTCACCAGCGTGCCGCGCCAGTCGAAGATGACAGCCCGAAACACCCGCCAGACCTACCACGGCCTTGCTCTTGTCCCGCCGCTGGGGACGAGCGGCGATGCCAGCAGCCGCCAGACCGTGCGGCTGGCTAGCGTGCACGCCGTGGCGGACTTGTCGTTGCGGGCGTTCACCACCCAGGACGTGCAGCTGCTGGCTCGGGTGGACTCGCAGTTCGAACAGTTCGGTGTCAAGAGCCCGCTGCGGCCACCGCCGGGCAGCCAGTGGGCCGAACCCGGGGGGCTCGTCGTCGTCGAAGGCGAGGTCGTGCTCGGCGACGTGAGCTGGCACCGGCCCACCCACGGCCCCGGCGAAGGTTCCCGGACCTTCGGTATCGGCATCGGGCTGCTACCGACGGCGCGCGGGCGAGGGGTAGGCACCTGGGCCCAGCGGGAACTCGTCCGGCTGATCTTTCTGCACACCCCGGTCAACCGGGTCGAAGCTTCCACCGACGTGACCAACCTGCCCGAGCAGCGGGCACTGAGCAAAGCTGGATTCACCCGCGAAGGAGTCCTGCGGGGCGCGCAGTGGCGCCTCGGCAGCTGGCACGACATGGTGCTGTTCTCCCGGCTGCGAGCCGACCCCGACCCGTAACCGACCGACCAGCGCTTCCCGTGTCACAAGTAGGCGCTGCTCCCCCGATACGGCACCCGAGTTTCGGACTGACTTGCGAAACCGCGGCGGGGCCGCCGGTCCTTAGGAGAACGGGGCGATGCGGTACCTCGCGTCGAGGCGTCTCACTACTTGGGAACTGGGACGACGACCATGCGGGCCCGCAGAACGCCCGTACACGACCTGCTTCACCTGCTCGGCAGGCCCCACTCGCGGGTTACGCGCCGCCCCACAGAGCGTCGTGACCGACCCCCGCCAATTGGCGCTGGAGATCACGCCCCACGACTGCTCCTTCTGGGCTACACCCTGTCCCACCGGCGGCCGTCCTTGGCGCACGATCCTGCAGCGCTGCTAGTTCAGGCGCCGGTCTCGTAGGCGGCTGCCCCAATGACGACCTGCTGGCCCTCCGGCCTGATGGCGTCCCCCCGCAGCCTGCTGGCGTCAGGTCGGCCGACCGAGCCCGGCCGCAACGTCATCGGCCGAAGGACCCGTGGCCGGCAACGAGTTCTGGGGTAGCCCCCAAGCGCGGTACAGCCGCCAAAGACGCCGATCAGCCGCCTCGGGTGCCTGCTGCTGCCTGTGCCAGTTGGCTGATGTCGGCTGTCTGATCAGCGGGCGGCGCTGGAACCGCACCGACGTTGGCCTTGCCGAAGTCATACAGCTCCTGGGTGAAGGTGAACGAGCCCACACCGCTGAGCGGCTTCAGCGAGTACCTGGTGCGGGCAGCGCGGCCCTGCCCGTCGATCCAGACGTCGACCGGAAAGGTGCTGGCCCCGAACTGCTTGGTGAACGTGTCGACGGCGCCCTTGGCGAAGGCGCCCTGCTGCACCGCCTTTTGCAGGTCGACCTGGGTGCGGTAGTGCGTCGTCTTCGTTCCCCGCACGTCTTCGGTGCCGACGGTGGTCACCGGCCCACCAGCGCCGCGCAGGTACTTCAGCACCTGAGTCGGGTCTGAGCTCTGGCTCAGGCTGCCAAGCTGACCGCTGCCACCCCTTGCGTTGGCGGCGTCGTTCAGGTCGATCTTGAGCCACTGCTTGCCGCCGGTCCGGGCCGTCAGCCGCGCCGGCAGCCTCTCATAAATGACGCTGCCGATGATCCGGTTCTCGATCGCCCCGCCCCGCCCAGCGGACAAGTTGACCGTGCCGCGGTGCTGGGCAAAGTCGAACGCGCCGACCCCGTTGATGGGCAAGCCCCGGCCGGCCACAGCGACCGAACCGGTAAGCGTGACCTTGGCGTTGCTGGCGGAGGTCTTCGCCGACGTGGCGGCCACAGCCTGGGAAGGCGTCGCAGCGGTGCTACTGCTCCCGCAACCAGCGACCAGCACCGCCCCCAGCGCGAGGGGGAAAGCGGCAAGACGACGGTGCAAGGTCAAACCTCCGGGGTCAGGGTGACGGTACGAGCAGGCAGCGTCACTCGCTGCCCACGATAAGGCCCCGCACTGCGGTAGGGCTGGCGTCTCGCTCGCGGCCATCTACCAGGCGTCTCTGAACCGCGGGTATGCGTAGCGGCCGTGCTTGGCGTCCCCACCCTGACACGGCAGCTGCCCACTGCGCCGACGCTGCCTGCCGTCCCGGCACCGCGCGGCCCCCCTGCCAACCCTTCCCGGACCTCCGGCGCCGGGCCCGGTGACCCCCGGTGTTGCAGCGGGCCGCCCAGGTCCATGTGGCCCGGCCAGCTCACGCCCCCTGCGCGACAGTGCCGCGTCCAGCGGCATTCGGCACGCAGGTGTCCCGGGGGCGCTGGCGCGACGGCATCGACTGTGCCGGGGCTGTCCCACGGTGGGGAACGACGACGCTGCCGTCAGGCAGCAGCTCGCCGGTGTCATCGAAAGCGATCACGCCGTTGCACAGCAGTGACCATCCCTGCTCGGGATGACCAGCCAGCACACGGGCAGCTTCCCGGTCCGCCCGCTCCACGGGCGGGCACTGCGGTGTGTGTGGGCACCTGATGGTGCACCGCCTCCTCCACCCGACCGTGCTTGTGCATCTGGTACGTCTTCGCTGCCAGCTATCGGTGCAACGGTAGGAGCGGACGGGATGTGAGCAACGTCTCCTATTCCCGGTCCGTCTGGAGGGGGGTCCCACGTCCCAGAAGCGGCAAGAAACCCGGCGCTAACCGCCGGTTGCCTGCTGCGCCACACCGGCTCCCAGGTCCCCGAGGCCGATCTCCGGCCGCACCCGACCGGCGTCGTCGGACGGTGGTAACCCGCGGGTATTCGAAGGCAGCACAGAAGGCGCCCGGCGACCCCGGGCTACCTGCAGACAAAGGCTGAGCGGGTTCCGTTGCCAGCCACCCCTATTCAGGCGGTTCCAGCCGCCGGCGGGTGGATCGCGTCGACCGGTCCAAGTCCGTCCCCCGGGTGGCGGCGTCTCTGACGCTGCCGACCGCGAGCTGGCCGCAGGAAGACCTGACCTGCGGTGGCTGCGTATCGCACCGGCGGGATGGCGCCCTATCCCCTGCGCACCGAGGTCCTGCACGGGTGGCAGCCCGCGGGGACGTCGTGCATATACGAGTGGGCACCAGTCGCCTGTTGGCGCTTCGGCGCAGGCCCCGCCCTTTCCGGGACCGTGGCAGAGACGCTAGGTGTGCTTCTGCCGGGTTTCGGTGTGCCCGAGCAGTTGATGGGCTGGCAGGGCGCGGGTCACTACCGCCCGGGCGACGTCGGTGAGGCGCTGGTCGTACGCGTGGGCGTACCGCCGCAGGACGGCGAGCGCATGTTCCATGTCCAGCCCGCCTTTCTGGGCAAGCACCCCTTTGGCCTGCTCGAGCGCGACACGGGTGGCCAGCACGGTCTGCAGCTGCTCGGCGAAGGTGGTCCTGTCGGCTGCGGCTTTGTCCTGCACCAGAGCAACGCTGGCGACGTCAGCCAGGGCCTGGCCCAACGCCAAGTCCTCGGGGTTGAGCGCCCCGACGGTCGTGCCGAACAACCCGACAGCTCCCAAGGTAGTGTCCTGCAGCCGCAGCGGCAGGGCATGCACGCTCAGAAACCCGGCGGTACGCGCGGCGGGGACAAACTGGCCAGCGTTGTGCTTCCTGTTCCAGGCGGGGCCTGCCCTGGCAAACGGGACCGCGGCAACGCCGCACACGTCGGGCCTAGCGAGGGCGGGGCGACTGTAGCGCCCGAGCAGCTGGCCCACACCCCCGAACCGATGACCGGGACTGCTGCCCGCAAGCCGATCCTTGACTGGCACGCCGAGCCCGGCGGGTTCCCGATTTTCGTCAGTTGTCGACCGGGGCTAGAGGTGTCGGCCTGACGGTCGGCTTACGCAGTGCGGGCATGCCGGTCCCGGCTGCCGGTTCGTGGCGCGAGGATGTCCCGAGTTCCGTGGAACTTCGGTGGCGGCCGTTGACCGTTAGGCCACGCTGACCAGGTCATCATGGCAGGTGGCTCCGACAGTTTCGGCGACGCGACTTCCGACTGCCGTTCTCCTAGGAGATCTCGACGTGGACCCTCGCTGCGGGCCCGTCCCCGGCCGAC
>JAABUJ010003675.1_pt1 | contig 16985 bp, 20 predicted proteins | sample 5559131 | NCBI WGS metagenome assembly JAABUJ01 (sample SAMN10711875, study PRJNA513366) | rock metagenome | isolation source: Antarctica rocks | place: Antarctica: Victoria Land, Mt New Zealand nord | collected 2016-01-07 | reverse complement strand
CTTTGGATCGGAATCGACAAGACGGCGGTGAACTGGGTACTCGACGCCGATATCCGATCTTACTTCGATACGGTTAACCACGAGTGGTTGATGCGTTTCGTTGAACACCGGATCGGCGATGAGCGAGTGCTCCGACTGATACGCAAATGGCTCAAAGCCGGCGTGATGGAAAATGGAGTGGTAACCGCAACGGAGACCGGGACGCCGCAAGGTGCGGTGATTTCGCCGCTGCTCGCCAACATCTATCTCCATTTCGTTTTTGACCTATGGGTGCGACAGTGGCGGAAACGCCAAGTTCGCGGCCATATGATCATCGTGCGCTATGCCGACGACATTGTCTGCGGCTTCGAGCACGAGGAAGAGGCTAAGGCGTTTCTGGCGGACCTCAAAGCGCGTATGGAAGCATTCGCGCTTTCGCTGCATCATGAGAAGACGCGGTTGATCGAATTTGGTCGCTCTGCTGTGGAAAGCCGTAAGCGCCGTGGGCTGGGGAAGCCGGAGACTTTTACGTTTCTCGGGTTCACCCACATCTGCGGCCGAACCCATCGCGGGAAGTTCTTGCTCGAACGCAAGACGCGCCGCGATCGGATGCGGGCAAAGCTCAAGGCGATCAAAACGCAATTGCGTTTTAAGATGCACGAGCCCATACCGGTACAGGGCCGCTGGCTCGGTCAGGTCGTGAGGGGCTACTTCGCTTACCACGCGATCCCAACGAACAGCAAAGCCCTTTCCGCGTTCCGACACTATGTCGCCGACGCGTGGCGGCGGACGCTTTCGCGCCGCAGCCAACGTGGTTACGTGACCTGGGAGACGACGCTGCGGCTAGCCCAACAATGGCTGCCGATGCCGCGCGTTTCACATCCTTGGCCCTATCAGCGATTCGCCGTCAAACACCCAAGGTGGGAGCCGAGTGCGTGAATTGCGCCCGCTCGGATCTGTGCGGGGGGCGTCCGGAAACGGACGTCCCTACCGCGTTTACGCTCGGTCAATAACGCCTGACGACGCTCGTTCGCGTCGGTCGGAAGACCCGAATCCGCTGACAAAACCTTGGGCGGTATCGGCGTCGACGTGAACCAGTTGACGCTCTATCCGGTTCCCGTCAGACGCCGAATCGGCAGACGGAGCCGGCCCCGCAAATCGCCGGAGGTAAGAGCGATGACTACGCGTAGTTTCGTGCAAAGGCGTCCCGGGCTTCCCGGCACGACGTGAAGGAGTCGTCATGGAGTACTCGATCGTACGAATCGTCGCAACGGCGACGCTCGCCCTCGTTTCGGTGAGTGGGTTCGGACCGTCGGCGGCCGACGTTCGCGCGCAGCTCATCGGCCAGCCTCCGGATGTCGGTATCGCCATCGCTACGCTCGACGACGGCAAAACGCTCGTGCAGTCGGTAGGCTCAACCTTTGACGGCGACTCGCGCTTCGAAATCGGATCTATTACTAAAACGTTCACGGCGACGCTTTTCGCCGATATGATCGTACGGCACGAAGTCGCGTCGAACGACCCCATCGAGAAGTATCTTCCGGCGGGGACGAAGGCGCCGCAATTCCAGAGGCATTCGATCACGCTCGCCGATCTCGCGACGCAGAGTTCTGGCCTGCCGCGTATGCCAACGAATTTCACGTCCGCTAACAGCGACGATCCGTACGACTATGACGATGGAAAACTTCGCCAGTTCTTAAATACGTACGCGTTGACGCGAGCGCCGGGCCAGCGCTTCGAGTATTCAAACCTCGGCTTCGGACTGCTTGGCTACCTGCTCGCACGACGACTCGGCCTCGATTACGCAACGGCCGTCCGCACCCGAGTTCTCGAACCGCTCGGCATGAAGGACACCGACGTCGCGGTTTTCGGACGGAGCGAGTCCACCGTTCCAGGCCACGACTCCGACGGCGATCCCGTTTCGAACTGGCATTTCGCCGCCCTCGCCGGGGCTGGCGCGATCGTCTCGACGCCGAACGACATGCTACGCTACGCACGCGCGAATCTCGATACGTCGCGCGGCCCGCTTGCAGCGGCGATGGCGCTCGCTCAGCACCCGCTGCGCCCGGCCGATGGCACGCGCCGTATCGGCTACGCCTGGTTGACCAACGCCGACGGAATCGTGTGGCACAACGGTGGGACGGGCGGTTTTCGTTCGTTCCTCGGGATCGACAAGATGCATCACCGCGCGATCTTCGTCGTCGCGAACGCGTTCCTCGATGCGGTGGACGGGCTCGGCTTTCACGCTCTCGACCCGGCGCGCCCGCTCCCATCGCCCCCTGCTGCAGACGCGACGGTCGAACGAAACGTCCTCGAAGGTTACGTCGGACGCTATACGTTTACTGACAAATCGGTCGCGACAGTCACGATCGATGACCGAGGCCTCGCGATCACGTTCGATAAACCGGCCTTCCACGCGCGGCTACATCCGCGATCGCAAACGGAATTTGCCATTCCCTCCGTCGCTGTGGCGGCGCGCTTCGCGAGGGCAGGTCACGATACGACGCTCACGATCCTCCAGGACGGACAGCCGTCCCAAATTGGTACTCGGAAGCCGTAATGACGTGATTAATGGATTACAACTGCCCGGCTGAAGGTATGGGAGCGCTGCGCGCTTCCGAGCGTCCCGCAACGGACCCCTTTCGGGATGATTTCGCGACCTAGGCGCGAAGCGGCTTTGCATGTCCCGAAAGTCCGTCCTAAAACGTAAGACCGGAATTCCGCTCGATGAGCTGCTCGCAGCGCACGCCGCCGGCGATGACCGGCTCGAGACGCTCATGGGCCGCTACAGCGGCTCGGTGGTTCCGGCGTCGACGCTAGGTGCGAAGTCCGCCAAGGGGCCAAGCCCGACCAAAAAGGGCTCAAAGAAAGCCTTAGGAGCGCGTTTCGCCCGAATGGACGACTCCCATGTCATCCCGATCGCCGAACCGCGCTTAATCGGTTACGCGCGCGTCTCCACGGATGAGCAGACAACGGCGCTACAGCTCGACGCGCTGCGTGCGGCCGGATGCGCCGCGATCCATGAAGATTCAGCCTCCGGGGCGTCACGATCACGGCCGGGTCTCAGCCGCGCGATCGAAGATCTCCGCGCCGGCGACACGCTGGTCGTCTGGCGGCTCGACCGCCTTGGCCGGTCACTGCGCGATCTGCTCGATATTTCCGAAATGTTACGGGACCGCGACGTCGCGCTGCGATCGCTGACCGACCATATCGACACGGGAACTGCCGCCGGCCGGATGCTGTACGCCGTGCTCGGCGCTGTCGCGCAGTTCGAGCATGACGTCCTCCGCGAGCGCACGGTCGCCGGGATGCGCGCTGCGAAAAAGCGCGGCGAGCACATCGGCCGCCCCTCGGCCCTCTCGTCGGCACAGGTGCGAGAGGCGAAGAAAATGCTTGATCGTGGCGAGAGTCCTAATCACGTCGCGCGCGTCTTGCGCGTGGGACGCTCAACTCTGTATCGCGCGATAGCGTGAAAGATCTAAAGGTGCGGATCGGTTCCGGCCTTCCATCCCTGTAAACGGATAAGCGCAGGAAGAACGCAAGGCTACGGCCGATCCCGCAAACTTGGGAGAAAAGAACGGCATTAGAGCATATCCGAGCGCGACGCTTCGTCGTCTCGCAGTATTGGCTTTGTTGCCCACGGTGACGTTCGCGTCGAACCGTCCCCCAGCGCCTCAGACGAGAACGCTCCATGCAACGCCGGCGCAACTAAGCAATATATACAGCGCCGCTCCCATTCTCATCACCGGGCTGCGCGGCGCACTGAAAGTCCACGTTGATCCCGTGTATCTGGACGTCTCTAAGATTGTGCGCGACGGCTCTTCAGCGGCGTTCATGGTGACGAAGGTGGCTGGAGGCGTAACCGCGGTTATGATTTTGGACGCTGGCGGCGAGCGTGTAACCGTACCGGTCATAAACCTTCCATGCACTCCTCCAGCTCCGAGCTTTTCGCTCTTGGGAGAAGACATCGCCTATCCAGTCCAAGGGCCGCCGGGCGTGCAGTTGCCAACGACGCCGACGTACGTCTTTTTATACACGCCTTTTAATTACGGCGGAAGCTATGGAAACTATTCTATGCGACTGCTCGGCTCCGACGGGCCCGTCATTCGCGCTGGAGCCTTAACACCGGTCTCGCAACTCGATAGGTCAGTAATCGTTCCCGTTGCGCCAAAATCTGGGACCGGGATGATCTATTTTGGGGAAACCAATTCGCTACCGCATTCGACGAGTTTTCGCGTCGAAGTTGTCGGCCAACCATGCGAGCCACCCATTATCGTCGGGAGCTTTTCAACCGAGTAAGCAAAAGCCGGCCTCCGAATCGGCGGGTTAGTCGCGAACCTCGGGGTTTACGATAGACTCGCCAAGTTAAGAAATTTGAATCGCTGGGGCTCAAACAAAGAGAAGGCTCGCACGACCAGCCATCGCTTGACAGCGTGCGCTAGACTAAATATGGGACCCGGACCCGGATCGAACGAGTGTGGGGCGCGACGATTGTTGTGCCCCTGCGTTTTTTCTCTCTACGGGAACACCTTGAGTCCGTAACTCTCAACTGCGCCGCCAGGCGCATACAGTTTTGGGCGCACGACCTCAAACGCGGGATTCGGCACCTCCGGGTTCATGACGTAGCGTGCGATCGGATATGCGACCAGGTCCGCAATTTCAAGCCCGGGCGACGGCGGCTGCTTTGTTGCAAAGCGGGGCGGACGCATGATGCGAAAGCGCATCTGCGCCGAAGTTGCGTATGCGAAGCCAGTATCGAGCTTACTTTCGTGCACTTCGCGAAGATGCCGATCCTCGCGCTTGCCGCGAGCCTCAAAAACGACACTGCCTCGCGCCGACCGCGCAAATGCTCGCAGTCTTTTTTCCAACGGCGGATGTCTGCTGAGTGGAGACAAGCGCCCGGACGCCGCAACACGCCGCGCTTGAAAACCTGCAACCTAGTCGCGACGTTGCCGTACCTGGTCTTTTCGAAGATCACGCCGGCGATAGTCAATACGGGGAAGGCCGGGTCGATCTTCTTTCAAACCATGCGTACCGCTCTCGTCGACGTACATAACGCATTCGTCATTCGCCGGCAGAATTGGACCAGGCGTTACGAAGGGTCCCGTTCCTGGGACATCGTCCGCCATCAGAGCGGCTGGTCGTCGCTCGGCGACTCAAACTCGCTCATCAAAACCTTTGCGAGATATTCGGGCTTGTAGCCGTGATTCCAGATACCGAGCACCGTGTGAACCCCGCAAACGTTGCACTGGTAGTAGTTGGGCGCTTCGGGCTCGGCGAGTATGAGCACCATATTCCGAATTCCGATTACTGCGCCGCCCTTCGGGCGTCTGCCGGCACTCACGCCGGCGCAAATTCGGGAAGCGAAGAAGATGCTCGATCGCGGTGAGAGCCCCAATCAACGTCGCGCGCGTCTTGCGTGTCGGGCGCTCGACCCTTTACCGCGCGATCGGGAACCTTTGATGGGTTGATTGGAACGCGCACGCGTTGAAACTTCTTGCAAATTTGGCGGTATCCGAGGCCGAGCCTCGTCCTCGACCGTCGGTCTACGGGTCCGACAAGTGGTGCCTAATGCCTTTCAACCTACCAATATCCGCCGATACCGTCACCATTTGGGGCGGCGGAATCGCCTCCGTGGTCGCACTCGTTGCATTTCTCCATGACTCATTCAGGAAGGGTCGATTTGAGTGGGTGACGGCTTCGTATCAAATTGCCGCGTTTGTAATCGGCATCGCCGTGTGCATCGCTGGAAACTTGTCTTCGAGGGAACACGATGCTAGGGACGCGGCAATGCAGACGCAGCTCGACCAGAATTCGCAGGCTATCGGAAACGTTTCCGTGGGAGAACCTGCGCGGGACCTTTCGCAGCCGCAAATCACGGCGCTCGCGACCGCTCTTCGCGATCGGCCCGTCGGCCTGAAGATTGACGTTCAGAGATGCATCTCGGCTGAAAGCGCGATTCCGCTGGCTTCTGATTTTGCCCGAGCCGTGAATCTCGCTGGTGCTCCGATCTCGCTTGGCAACGTAACTACCGCTTGTCCCACTGGCGTTGTGGTCGGTGTCCATACCGGAGACTCTCAAACGATGCAATTCGCGGAGAGGGCTTTCGACAGTGTCGCCGGCCTAAAGGCTCAAGGCGTATATACCAAGGACGTGGCGGCAACGACGATGGTGATCTACGTCGGAACGAAAACGCCTCAGACACTGTAACGCTGCTGCGCCGGTCTACTGCCGCGTCGGATCGCGGCTCAACATCATCATCGCGTGCGCGTGGAAGGTCTCAGCGGCGTGACGGATTTCTTCGCCGTATTCTGGGTCGCCGAAGGCAGAAATAAGAGGAGCATAGCGTGCCAAGACGTCTGCGACGTTCTGGAGCGACTGCCCACGAAAGTAGTGTTCTTCAACATCGGCGTGCGGTAGACGTTCCTGGTTTGCGTCGAATATTTTAGCCAGTGCCTCATCTTGCATTTTTTGCTGAATCCATATCGACTTGCTCTCGTAGCGAATGGCGTCCATCAGCTCGAGATACTGCTCGCCAAGCGCACTTCTAACCCGATCGTTGTCGGCGCGCGACAGCAGCTCTTGGTTCGCAGCGTTCCACCCTGGCGTTTGCGGATTCATTTGAATCAGCCATGGACGAAGCTTCGCACAGTGCGATCGTATCCGTTCCACGAGTTCAGCGTTAACGATAGCTCGTTCTTGATTACGAGCGGCCTGCTCGCGTTCTTTTTCGCGTTGGCGTTCACGATCTTCTCGCTCCAATTCACGCTGCCGATCGCGCTCGTTCTCGCTCCCGGTCGCGTTGACGCTCGCGTGCGTCCTTTGCGGCCTCACGCCGTGCCGCTAATACATGAGTTAGCCAAGCGCCGACAGCACTCCCGAGAGGATCGTAGACCAAGGAACGGCCGCAAGCAACGAAGAGGCGCTCATCGACTCCAGCCAATATCCGGGCCGTCGCGCTCGATGCCGCGATCGTGGGAGCGCTCGCGCATTAACTCTCGCTCTTGCGATCGCGTGCTTTCCCGTTCGACCATGAGCTCGCGCTGCCTGATTTGAAGCTCCGGATTGTTGACGTGCATCCCGCGTTCCACGGCGAAGCGTAACGCTCGCTCCTTGAAGTCGGCGCTGCCGTAAATCGTGACTTCGTTACCCCACTTGGCGCGCGCGAGCTCCAGTCCCGCGGCGACACTCGCATCGCTCGTGTCGCGAAACGCGATCTCCGGCCCCTGGTCGCGAAACGCTTCGCCGCCGCCGTCACGCCATCTGTAGCTGACGTCGCCGTTGCGCTCAACGCGTGCGTCGACGTCGCGAAGATCCCGCATGAAGCGCGGCTCCGCATCGCCGGCGCCGCGTAATGCGAAGTCCGGCGTCTCCATGTCGTGCTCGCGCTCGACGCGTTGCTCGCGATACCGTAGACCACGCAGCGCCGAGATCGCGGCGTCGTCGCCGGCATAGGCGCGATCAGTGACAAACTCGCGCCACGCTTGACGTTGCTCGAGATGCAGCTCGCTCTTGAGCGCCGACCGCTCGTTCGCGATCGCGTCCCGCAAGTCGACGCGCTCTTGCGCGGCGCGGAACGCCGCAAGCGACGTCGCGATCTGCGGCGCGAGCCCGGTCTCGCGCAATTCCAGCCGGTACTCGACCTTGCGCGCGGTAATTTCAGCGTAACGCGCGCGTTCCGACGCGCGCTGCTCGTCCCACGTCGATCGCCGCTCGTCCCCGCGCGAGCTCTCCGCCCGAAACTCCGCGTAGAGCCGCTCACGTTCATGGCGCCGTTCCTCGCGCCGATCGGCGCGCCGTTCCGGATCGCGTTTGTAGTCGCGCTTCGGCTCGCGCTCGCTCTGCGACCGTGAAGACGACTGGCTTGGCTGGCGAGCATCGCGCTCGACGCGCTGCTCCTCGATGGCGCGCCGCCGGCGCAGCTCCTCATCGCGATCCCGCTCCGCCACGGGCGGCGCGACGTCTCTCGCTTGCGTCTCGCCACCGATCTCCGAGGCGCGCTCAGTGCTCTGACGCTCCGGCGAATGAAACACCGGGACCCGCTCGTCCAGCGGTCCGACGCGCTGCTCGAGCTGCTCCCGACTTAGGAAGCGCGCCACCTGCGACGCCTTGGCGACGAGCTGCAGATCGTCGTGGTGAACGACCACGAGCCCCGACCCTTTGCGCTGTAGCTCGAGACCGAAATCCGCAAGCGTCCGCTGCACGTCTTCGAGCCGCGCGCCCTCCCGCCCGAGCGTCTCCTTGAGGGCGGGTGCGGCCTCGCGCACCCATTCCGTGAACGGTCGATCCCCCGACCACGACGCAAGGTCGCGGGCCTTCTGCTGCAGGGGCGCCGGCTCGTCGAGTCCGCGCCCATGCGTCTGCTCTTTGAACGCGAGTACCACGGCCTCACGCCCGTCGATCTCGCGCACCTGCGTCGGACCGCGATCGTGCGACCAACCTTGGGCAAGCTCGACCTCCCGCATCGCGCGATCCAGCTGAATATAGTCCCGAAAGGGGGAGACGGCCCGGTAGGTCTCCGGGTCAACCCGGTTGACGGCGATGTGCAGATGCGCGTTCGCCGTGTCGCCGTGAATCGCCATGACGTACTGGTGCGACTCCATCCCCAAAGCCGCGAGCGCGTGTCGCCCAGCCGCAAACGCCTGCTCCGGCGTCGGATGCTGGTGCTCGGGCCACGAGACGACGAGATGGTAATCCGCCGGCGCGCGCAGACGCCGGCACTGCGCGGCGACCGCTTCCATCTCGCCCGCCGCCGTTCGTAGCGACGCGACCCCTTGCGTCTCGATCGCGATTGCTTTCGCGGTCACCTCACCTGTCGCGAGATCAACGGTGTCTTCGCGACCGACGTAGCGCACGAGCTCGTCGAACTCGCGGCCCTTCGGCCGGTCGAGTCGGTTCTCGGCCGTCACGTACTCGACGAGCCCGCCGAAGGTTCGGCCACCGGCTTTCGCCGGAATGACCTTCGCAATCAACGGCGGATGCCGCCGTCCGCGATGCGCTCGATCGCGTCCGTGATCGCGACGAGTACCTTCGCGTACTCGCTCGACCCGACGCCGTTGCCTTCGGTGAAGAGATGCTTCTGCAAGCCACCGAGACGGCGCAGCTCTGCGACGACCTGCGAACCGGCCGCGAGCTCGCGCCCGAGCGCGGCGTCGCGCACGTAGGCGGTTACGGGCAGGTCCGTCGCCGACGCTTTCTTTGCGACGCGCTCCCATTCGGCGTCCGAGAAACGAACGGCGACCTGGTGCTGCCGCGCACGCGTTTCCGTCCCTCGCCGTGCGTTCATTGCCGCGTTCTCGGGGTGTCGGGGCGCGCAGCCCTGACCGTGCAACGCACGCACCGTGAGGCGGCGACAAGCGCAGCGCGGAGCGGCCTCCTCTCGGCGCCGCATCGGCTTGGTTTTCGCGCGGGTAGTGAAACCCTACCCTGTGAACTCATATATTAGCTCCTATTGGAGGGAATGGTAACACTTGGACGACCTCGCCGCAAGGGTTCAAGGGCCGTTGGTGCGGCCGTAGAAACGAGGCTCTTTACGTGCAATGCAGACGAGGAGACAGGGCATGCCACGAGCCGTAGAACCGGAACGAATTGAGGCGGCGAAAACCGTACTACGGGCGTTGCCGGAAAAACCGAAAGCACCGCGAGCGTATCCGCTCTCGCAAGCGATCGCACAAATAAAGAACGAGGTGCGCGAAGCCCTCAAACGTGGCTACACGTTCGATGAGATCGCGCAGACGCTTCGGGACAATGCTTTCGACGTCGGCACGCCGACGCTAAAGAGCTACGTCTCACGCGGCAATAAAAAGCGCCCGCCGGTAAAACCCGCTGCGCGTGCCGCTGTGAAAGCAGCGACGAAAGCAACTGCGCCGGCATCACGTACCACAAGCAAAGCCATCGAGATGCCGGCCGAATTGTGAGCCCGTCGAGCACCCATTGCCTTCCCGGCGATAAGGGCAGCGACGGCAAATCCTTCCTTCGACGCGGCGGTCGGGGAAATCAAACGACCACACCCCGACTGCCGACGCGCTGGAACGCCGTGGTTTTCCGGGGGCGCATATTTAGCGATTTTAGGGCCTAGGACGCGTTTTCGTGCGTCGGGCGACGTTCTACCCGTCTAAACGCCTGGACCGCACTCCCAGGCGACGCACGGCCCCATTTTGGGCGGGAGATGCAAAGGTGAGGCCGGACTCCGATACGATCACCCAACGGGGGAGACCCGATCGCGCTCCGTTCGGCCTGAAAAGAGAGCTGTTTTTTACCGGCGGACGATGATGCGCGAGAGGGGCGGGTCGCCCCGGCGGTGAGCGTTCCACTCCATGCCGGCGTAGACGTCGAAGACCGCAGCGGACCCGTCTTCGGCGATCTCAACGGGGTTGGCTGTCGTGCCCGACGGCACGAGCTCACGAAAGGCGTCGAAGTCTTCGGCCTCTGCTTGGGCGAGGATCTCGGCAGCGACCAAACTGTCATCGGCGCTAGCGATGGGTCGCATGCGCACGCCCCGGGGCATCGTCGCGGTGGTCATGGTGAGGTGGTTCCTTCCCGGCCGAAGACCTCGGCTTCCCAGGTAGTATATCGCGTCCTGACTTCGGCGATCGCGTAAGCGGCTCGCAAGTGTGCAGGGACGTCTTCGATCCACTCAGCGATCGTCGCCGCTGGCTCGGGCCATCCGGGTTCGTGGCGATGGAAATGCTCGTGGGCATCGTCGTAACGCATTAAATGTCCGGTGAGCCCGTCGCGGACTTCTTCGAGGAGGATCGAGACGCGCTCAAAACGCCCGCGCCGACGGACGATGATGCGGCGCGGGATGCCATCGGGATCGTAGAGCGCGATGGCAAAGACGCGTTCATAACCGCCGCCGGTGGTCGGTTCGTCATCGAAGTCGTCCATGTGGCCTTTCGGCGGGCTGCGCCGGAGGGGTGTTGAGCCGGGACCGTCTTTCGTTGCGCGAAGGCATGAACTGCCCGCTGGTCTGCGCTGTCTGGGGGTCTCGCCGTTCACCGTCGAGCGAAGCTCTAGCGCGCCGTGCAAGGGCCTAGTCGCGCGTAGCGCGATCGAAGCGAAGCGGAGACCCTTGCGCGGCGTGCTACCGTCACGGGACGGTGAACGGCGAGACCCAGCAAGCGATGGCGGCCGGAGCGCCTTTTTAATGGCCCGAGGCGTGAGCCTCGGGCTACCATGTTCCGGCTCGCGCGCGAGACTAGTAGAGACTTAGGATTTAAGAAGGATTTACAGTAAATGGATATGCCAGGCTTTCAAACCACAATAAACCCTTACGACATAAGGCTTTTCGCGTAATGTCCCCGCGAGTCTCAACCCGCTATCCTGCGCGAGTCTCAACCCGCTAAGGCCGCGAGTCTCAACCCGCTAAGGCGCGAGTCTCAACCCGCTAATCAGCTCTGGGGCGCGAGTCTCAACCCGCTAGGGCGCGAGTCTCAACCCGCTATCCTGCCGCGTCTCGCTCTTCGCGCTGGTTGCACGGTATCATGCCACCGTGGTAGAGTAATCGCGTGGATTTAGTCGCGATCGCAAGCCAAAAAGGCGGCGCGGGGAAGACGACGATCGCCGTTCACCTCGCAGTGGCCGCTGCCATCGCGGGCGAGCGCGTCGTCATAATCGATACAGACCCTCAAGGGTCCGCTATGAGCTGGGGGCGATCTCGGGCGCGAACGGAGCAGACGACGCGCGTTGACGTCCAAAAAGCGTCCGCGCTCGAGCTTCTCGATCTCTGCCGCCGGATGGAAGCCGATGGCTTCTCGGTCGCTATCGTCGATACCGAGCCAAAGACCGGCCTCGCGGCGTCTCGTGCCCTTGAACTCGCCAACCTCGCGCTAATGCCGTTGCGGCCGTCCGCTTTCGACGTTGACGCAATCGGCGCGACCGCGACACTCGTTCGTGCCACCGATGTGCCGGCAGCAGCCTGGATCATAAACGCGTGCCCGCCGCGTGCCCCTGAAATAGCGCAAACGCGGGACGTGCTGCATGAGTACGAGTTCCCCATCGCCGGAGAGCTCGGAGAACGGCGAGCGTATCGACGTGCCGTCGCCTCGGGCCGCTCTGTGCTTGAGTTCGAACCAAACGGCAGCGCCTCGGACGAAATCCGTGCCTTATGGTCGTGGTGCCATGCAACCATGCAACCGAACCACCGTGAGACCGTACCACCACAGAAAGCGAACGTGTGAGAACACCCAAGGACGCCCCGAATACCATCGGACAGTTCGCCCAGCGAGTACCGGCCCAGCCGGAACGTCCCCCGTCGACCATTCCGCGCAAGCGTGGGACGACCGAAACGGTCGGCTTAACACTTCGCCTTTCGCGCTCGCAGTGGGAGAAGATTCACGGCTTCGCCTTGCAGCGTGGCACCTCGATCAACCAGCTCGCGATCGCCGGCATCGCGAAACTCTTCGCTGAAGCCGGCCTTTCGCTCAATGACTGATATGAGCGCGACGTCGCATTATGAGCCGTCCGTGTGAAGACGCTGCCTGAGACGCCGCTGATGCAGCACGTCACTGCAGGCATCAAACGCATCCGCCAGCAGCGATTCAACGAATTGCAGCTCAAACTGTTCCCTGATTGGCCCGAAGATCGGCGTGGCGCTCCGAACGCTGTTGTTCGTTCAGCCGTGTTCGGCGTTGTTCGGCGGGGTCGGCGTAAACGGATTACCGATTTACCGATCGCGGGACCCGAAGGATGGGATATCACCATGACGGGCTGGCGGCTTGATCAGCACGATTGCGATATCTGGCTTGAAGTCATGCATCTTGCTCGGGACACGAAGCCGGGCGAGACGGTTCGTTTTACAATATACTCGCTCTTAAAGCGCTTGGGTCGGACAAGCCATCCTAGTCAAGACGATCGCGTCTGGCTCGAGCAACGGCTTAAGAACTTGGCCGCGACAACGATCGCTTACGACAGTGGACGCTATGTAGGCGTCGTGGGAGCGTTACTCGGCGGTTTCCGAATCGACCGCGAGACCGGAGAGGGCGTCGCACGCACAAACCCCGAGATCAGACCTCTCTTCGAAGAGATTACACATCTCAACGTCGAGCAACGCCGCGAGTTGGGACAGAACCAATTGGCAAAGGCGCTGCATGCAGCGATTTCGTCTCATGCAACATGGCTTCCGATGCGCGTCGTGACGCTGATGCATCGCATCGGAGCCGAATACGACCGTGTTCGTGACTTCAAACGTGATCTCAAAGCCGTCCTCGAGGATTTTGCACAGCGAGGATGGATTCGAAGCTACCGGTTCGCTGCCGGGGCCGATGGCGAGCTAGTCGAGATATCTAAGATCGGGACTCCCGCTCAAGTTCGTGCAATTGAACGCCGGCGGCTTGTGGACAGTCTCTAAATGGCGCCATTTTTGGGACGCGTGCCTCCGTCATGGTCTGCCGTATCGTCTCCGTCAGGTATCGATACGCTGCACGCGAACAATCCGGTATGACATGCGGCGGTCACTTTTCTTCTTACCGCTCGGCCCTAACGATGTTCGCGGCGCTCGCGGCCGGAACCGCGCCGGCCGCTTCCGCACCCGTGTATCGCGTCGAACTCATCGCACCAAATACCACGGGTACGGGCGAGGCGCGCGCAGTGAACCGCGTCGGCGACGTCGCGGGAGTGTACAACGATACCGCGTTCGTCTGGCACGCCGGCCATTTCCGCAGCTTTCCTGCCGAGCGCAGCTTTTATCTGGGCGATTCGTATAAGAACATCGCGACTGCGATCAACGGCGCCGGTACGGCGGCCGGCGTCGACGGTGAATATACGCCGTGTTCGATGAGCGGGCTCGAGCTGACATCGGCGGTCACCTATGATGTGCACGGCATGCACTTTATCGATCGCTCGCGCGACGGGCAATGCAGCTTCGAGGCCGACGGTATCAACGATCTCGGAACGATCGTCGGCGAGAGCGGCTACCGCGGCTTCATCCGGTACGCCGATGGGCACGAACTTAGCGTCGAACCGCGCTCGACACGGCCCGAGAACAACGGCACGCGCGCAACCGCGCTCGACAACGAAAACCATGTCGTCGGCGGCACAACGATCGACGTCGCGAACGTGGCTCAGGTCCAGGTCGGCGAGGAGAGGCCGTCCGGCGGCAGCCTACGGCCCATGTTCGGCCCCGATGTCAACGCTTACGTCATCCATGCGTTTCTGCTGACCGTCGACGGTACGCGCCAGCGCATGCGGGATCTAGGCGCGTTGCCCGGATTTCCCGACACGATCGCGACCGCAATCAGTGAGGATCTGACCGTCGTCGGGTACTCGGGAAACAAATCCGGGCCAAAATGGACGCGCGTGAGCGGCCCGAGCCATGCCTGGGTGTGGCAGCATGGGCGTATGACCGATCTCGGCAGTTCGCCCACCGCACTCGGCGTCAAGGAAGACGTCGACAGCTACGCCTACGGCGTGAACGACGCCGGCGTGATCGTCGGCTGTTCCGGCATAAACGCGGTGCGCTGGGTCGACAAACGCATGCAGAATCTCAATGGGCTTATCGACCGGCATTCCGGCTGGCATCTCACCTGCGCGCGCGGCATCAACCGCGCCGGCACGATCGTGGGGACGGGTGAGTTCGGTAACAGCGGCTCGCTGCCGTTCCGGCTGGTACCGCTAACGGCGCATTTACACCGGCGGCCCTAAGGGCCGGCGGTGACGCTTGCCGCAAGGCCGTAAACAGGAGTGCGTTCACGGCTCTTAGCTTTTCGTTTCGATTCTGCACTCGGCTTTTCGCTGCGTAATGGCGTAAACCCCAACCATCGCGGCGCAGTTCTCGAAAACGACGCCTTGCGGGACGAGCCAGGGAGCTGAGCATCAGCCGTCTTGGGCGGCGCTCAAAGGGTGCAGTATAAGGCTATTGCAAAGCCCAGGCAGGACAGCGTACCGGCGTTTCTAACGGCATTCCGTTCCTTCACACTTTGACGACTCGTTGCAATTCTGCGGCGACTTCGTCATCCGAATATCCGCGATGCGCAAGCGTACTGACAAAATGCGCGACGGCCTCGCGCAATATAGCGGCCCGCGCCCGCTTGTCGCGCGCGGGAGTGCGCGGCGCAACATGAGTGCCGCGGCGGCCTTCACTTGTCAACCAACCTTCTTCTTGGAGTTCGGTGTACGCGCGGGCAACGGTATTTGGGGCAACGCCCAGATCGCCCGCGAGTTGTCGCACCGTCGGAAGCGCATCGCCGCCGCGCACATCCCCACGCTCGATAAAGCCGCGCAACTGGTCCATGATCTGCTGGAACGGCGCAGCGTCGAGGTTCGGATCGACCGCCAAAAAAAGTTCGTTCACGAGGACAACGAGCACGACGAACGTGAAAGCCGGTGCTGGGACCACATGATACACGTCAACACCCACACCGCCAACATCGCCCAGACGACCAGCGAAACAAGACGCAAGTCGCGTTGCACCGCCGTCACGACGGGCGAATCCGCGTTCACGAAGCCTATGAAGGCCATGACGCTTCCGACGGCGATCACTGCCGTCAATCCGGCGCTCTTGGAGCGCCACGCGCGTTCACGCATGCGCTCCAATTGCAAGTTTTCGCCGGCGAGCTGCACCGGAGAACTCGCGAGGCGCCATGCCATCGTCGCCATGACGAGAGCACAAAATCCAACCATAAACGCCGCAGCGAGCTGCTCTCTCAAAATGACGTACGGCGTCAGCATCAGGGGCGATATTGCCGCAATGGTAACCCAAACGGTCGGTACCGCGTCAGCCGCGGGCCGAGGAGCGAGTGATGCTACCCGTCGCTTGTGCAAGTGTTCCTTATGCCACAAATCCGCAACAAAGACGCTCGTGAGAGCCAGGCACAACAGCCCATACGAAACGACAGCTGAAATTCTATCGAACATGGCCAGAGCCCCAATCACGAGTGCAACACCGGCCACAATGCAACGAGCTAACGCCGAAGCCGCCGCGCACTTTCCCACGCGTACGCCTACTCCGACATTTGCTATCGCTGCAAAAGCCGCCACGGCACCGACGGCAAGACGCTCATATTCAGCAGATCCCGTATCCATTGTATTATCAACCTAACACAACCCGGAAATTCGTGTCAATGCCTTGATACAGCACGCTCCATAGCCGCCATAGAAACCCCAGCGTCTCGAAACCGACCCCTTTCGGAACCCACGTTTTCGCTTACCTCAAGTGTTCAAGTATTGAAGCGGATCCACGTCGCGCAAATTCAGATTCAATCGCACGAACTCGCGAAGCAGATACTCGTGGCCCTGTCCAATGATGACGACTGCACGATCGGCCGGGGACAGGACGCTGAGAATGTTTGAGAAGATGTAGCAGTTCCGTGCGTACCATTGGGACACGTAAGCGGCTCCGGCATTGTCGGCGTCGCGTCCCATCCCGTCGAATACGCTGTAGATACCCTCACGTGCTTCCCTAGCACGAGCAAGCGGTCGCGCCGCCGATGAGCCCGAATACAAATAGAAATGGGCTTTGAACTCGCCATTGCGACGAAGCGCGATCCTACCGAACCGCGTGAGAATGTCCTTGAGCGTAGCGCCACACCGGCTAAGACGCTGACCTTCAATGCGAGCGGAGCTTTCTCTCACGAGGACGGAGCAGCGCTCGCACAAGCCATCGACGATGCGATCTCTCCTGAATTCGACGCCTACATCGTTTGTCTCCAAGCCGTCGACAACATTGATAACGACGCACTCCTGACGTTCGCACAGTGGATCCGCGGACGTCGGGATGAAGGAGTCGATCTACGGCTTTGCGCCTTGGAACCCCACTTGCACCACCTCCTTGAGGAGGTTGGCGAAGCAGGTGACGCGTTGATGCTGTTAGATCAAGCGATCAATGAGGCGCCCCGTCGTAAGATCGATCCTTCAACTTTTTGAAGGTTCGTCCTAAAAACGACGACCCTTTTCGGGAGTGCGCCGGGAGACCGGCAAGGAGTACATGGTGCAATTCCATGACGATGAAGGTGTAGCGAACCACATCGACCTCGAGCCGTGCGCGGCCGCTCGCGAGGGCGTACGTGAAG
>JAABUJ010003674.1_pt1 | contig 16992 bp, 19 predicted proteins | sample 5559131 | NCBI WGS metagenome assembly JAABUJ01 (sample SAMN10711875, study PRJNA513366) | rock metagenome | isolation source: Antarctica rocks | place: Antarctica: Victoria Land, Mt New Zealand nord | collected 2016-01-07 | reverse complement strand
CTAGGCCGTGTGGACGGATAGCGGAAAGTATCACGTAGGGGGTTCCCGAATCAGCACTTCATCGAATCAATGGGCGACCGGTATCAAGGGAATCGGCCATGCTGACGGGAATGACGGAGGACGACTGGGCGATTGTGCTGGAGGTGTTCGATGCGGCGCAGTCCCGCAGCGGCGAGCCCGGTCACAGTGACCGCAAGTTTCTTGAAGCAATTCACTTCTTCACGGTCCACAACCTGACGTGGCGGGCGTTGCCGGCGGAGTATGGCAACTGGAACAGCGTCTGGAAGCGGTTCTGGCGGCTGAGCCGGTCGGGCGTGTTCGAGGCGTTCTTCCAGTTGCTGGCCGAAACCAGCCAGACCGCGCATCTGGTGCAGATGTTCGACAGCACCGTGGTGCGAGCGCACGTCTCGGCTGCCGGGGCAAAAGGGGGCAGCAGAATCAGGCGCTCGGGCGCTCGCGGGGCGGGTTCACGTGCAAGATCCACCTCAAGACCGACTTCGGTGGCCTGCCTATCGCCTTCCACCTGAGCGGTGGCGAGGTGAGCGACTGCACGCAACTCGTGACCTCGCTCGACATCGGGCCGGATATCAGGCCGCGCGCGGCAATGACCGACAAGGGTTACGACTCAAAAGCCAATCGCGCCGCCTGCCGCAAGCGCGGCATCGTTCCCGTGATCCCGCACCGTTCCAGTGCCAAGGGTCGGCCAAAGTTCTTCCCCAAAACCCTCTACAAAGGGCGTGCTCGCATCGAGCAGGCCATGGGCAAGCTGAAGCGTTTCAAGCGCGTCGCGTTCAGATGCGAGAAGACCGCAGAAAGCTACGCAGCACTCGTCGCCTTCGCTTGCTCAATGATCTTGGTCAAATCCGTCCACACGGCCTAGCACCGACACAGACGAACGATTCAGGGCGCGGCAAACAGTCTTGGAGGTAGGCCGCACGTAGCTGCACCACCTGTTTGTGTCAGTGCATTAGCAGCGCAGAGACACCTAGACAGGACGCGTTATTTGGCCGATGCGGTTCGCGTCCACGCTTAAACGCAGCAGCATATGAGATTACGCCGGTGTATCACCCTGTCAAACGGTCGTTTGACAGAGTGATACACCCAGTATTCTACAATCAGATGCTCAAAGCTGCGGGCATGATTATTTAGCGCGACACACCTTCGGCGTCGCCCGTCCTGCCCACTAGCGTGGCCACCCATCCCACGATGTCGCGGCTGACGTAGGGCTTCGCCACGACGCGCGCGATGGCCGGGTTGATCGCCGCCACGTCGTGCGTGGCCACGAAGCCTGACGTGATGATGATCGGGACCGCCGGCGCGTGCTCGCGCATCCAGCGCGCCAGCCCAAGCCCGTCCATCGATCCCGGCATCCGCACGTCGGTGACAACGGCGCCGATGTCGCTGCGGCCCGCGAAGACCGCGACCGCGGCATCGGCGCCGTCGGCCCCCACCACGGCGAACCCAGCATCCTCCAGCTCATCGACCAGAATCATGCGGATGACCGCCTCGTCCTCCACCACGAGCACGACAGAAAGAGGGATACCCCTCCCCATCGGGGCCGCGCCGCTCAAAGCAGCCTCAGCGTCACGGCTGTGCCTTCGCCCGGCCTGGACACCGTCCTGACCTCGGCGCGTGCCTCCTCCGAAAGCAGGCGCACCAACCGGGTGCCGAGGCCCCGTATGACCGTACCCTCGACGAAGCCAACCCCGTCGTCCCGGACCCTCACCTCTGACCGTCCATCCCGCGTCCGCAGCTCGACCGTGAGCGTCCCGTGCCCCGCCTGCTGTTCCGTCTGCGGCCAGGCGTGCTTGAAGGCGTTCAGGATCACCTCGTAGCACAGCAGGCCGAGCGGCATCGCGCGGCCGACCTCAAGCTCAAGCGGCCCGTCGAAATCGCATTGGAGGACGATCTGGCCGTCGCCATAGACCTTCGCCAATCCCTCTGCGATGTCCGACAGCGCGAGATAGAAGTACACGCGGTCGAGCGCCTCGGCCTCGTAGATGCGCGACTGCACCGCACCGAGCGCCTGCATGCGCCCGGCCATCTCCTCCAGGTGCCCGCGCGTCGTCGCGTCCACCTGCCGGGCGCGGAGCTGGAGCAGGCCGATGATCGTCTGCAGGTTGTTACGCACGCGGTGGTGGAGTTCGTGCACGATAGTGTCCTTGCGCGCCACCATCGCAGTCAATTGCGCCTCGCGCTCGGTCAGGGCAGTACGCGAGGTAGCGATCTCGACCGCCATCTTGAGCGAGGCGCGCAGCCGTGGCTGGTGGCGTGCCGACTTCACCACGTAGTCGTCAACCCCAGCCTTCATGAGTTCGACCGCGGTGGTCTCGTCGCCCGTGCCGGTGAACATGACGACGGGGCAGGCCGGGTATCTGGCCTTGCTCGCCGCAAGCACGTCGCGCCCACTTGACCAACGCAGATCCAGGTCGGTGACAACGAGGTCCGGTACGCCAGCCTCAAGCGCAGCCTCAAAGGCCGCAAGGTCGGCGAGTTCCACTGCGTTCATGGTGGGCCATATCGCATTCAACTCGCGCAGCACGAGTTGCCGGTCGTCAGGGTTGTCATCAATGACAAGAATGCGCATCGTTCCAGCCTTGCCAGTCAAGGCGCAACCCCGTGGTTGAGTTTGATCCAATAGGCTTTGAGGGACCGCACCATCTCAATCAGCGCGTCGCGGCCGACCGGCTTGACGAGGTAGGAGTTGGCGCCGGCCTCGTAGGCGCACTGGATGTCGGCATGCTGGCTTGACGAGGTGAGCACCACGACCGGCGTGTGCCGGATCGCCTCCTGGCCGCGGATGAAGCCCAGCACCTCGAACCCCGAGCGCCGGGGCAGCTTAAGGTCGAGCAGGATCAGCTCCGGCAGCGGGTGGCTTGTCCGGTCGGCGTAGGTTCCCGTTCCGCCGATGTAGTCCACGGCGGCGTCGCCGTCGGCCACTGCAAGGAGAGGATTGGCGATGCCGGCCTTCCTAAATGCATACTCAAGCAGCTCGGCGTCGTCGGGGTTGTCCTCGACAAGCAGTATGGTGGACAACTCGTTCAATCCTTGTTTCCTTCCTGGACGTGCGCGCGGTTCGCTTCGTTCTTCCCGTCTGCAAGCTCGATCCAGAAATGGCTGCCGCGCCCAGGCTGGGACTCGACGCCGCAACTGCCGCCCATGAGTTCGACGCCTTTCCTAACGATGGCCAATCCGATGCCGGTTCCGGGATAGGCCTCCTGGCCGTGCAGCCGCTCGAACACGTTGAAGATGCGCGCCTGGTGCTCCGGCGCGATGCCGATGCCGTCGTCCTCGACCCATATCCAGACCCGTCCGGCCCGCTGCTCCGCCCGCACGGCGACATGCACGGGCACGCCCTCACGCCGGAACTTCGCCGCGTTGCTAATGAGGTTCGTCAATACCTGACCCAGCACGACCGGCTCGGCCAGGACCGGGAGCAGCGGCGCAGCCACCTCGACCGTGACCGCACTTCCATCCCGCGTCTGCGTCTCGTCCGCTGCCCGCAGCGCCATCGGGGTCGGATCAACCACGCGCATCTTGGCCTTGTGGCGCTGTAGCTGGCTGTAGGCGAGCAGGGCGTCGATCAGCCCGTCCATCCGTTCGGCCGCAGCGACGATGCGCTCGGCGTAGCGCCCGCCCTTGTCCCCGAGCGGCCCGGCGTAGTCGTCGAGCAGGATGCGCGCGAACCCCTCCATCGCCCGCAGAGGCGCGCGCAGGTCGTGGCTGACGGTGTAGGCGAAGGCGTCAAGCTGGGCGTTCGACCCGGCCAGGGCCGCAGTCCGCTCGGCGACCTGGGCCTCCAGGGCGGCGCGGCGGCTTGCCTCCGTGTCGCGCATCTCCTCGATGACGCGCAGGCGGTCCACCGTCGCCGCAAGCAGGTTGGCGTAGCCGCTCAGGAAGGCCGTATCGGTTTCGGTGAACTCGCGAGGCTTGCGGCTGTCAACTTGCAGGATGCCGTACGGGGGCCTGCCCCTGCCGCCGATGATGATGGCGTTGGCGACCGCCCTGACGCCGTTCTCGATCAGGAAGGGCGGATACTTGAACCGGGTTTCCGTGGCGATGTCAGGGGAAATCAGCGGCTTCCCGGTCTTGAGGGCGTGGCCCTCCGAGGTGTCGTCCGCCGCCTTGATCGTCGCCGTGCCCACGACGCCGGGTTTCCAGCCCACGCCCGCGCGCACCAGCAAGGTCTGGCCGTCCTCCTGCAGCTCCACGACCTTGGCAAGGTCAGTGCCCAGGGCCTCGCCCACCAGGCGGCAGCTCTCGGTTAGGATCTCGTCAAGGTCGTCGGAGCGCAGTGCAAGCTCGCCGAACCGCGCCAAAATGGTCTGCTGCCGCAACAGCTCCGATTGGCCAGCCTTGTCCGCATCGCTCAAGGCATCCCCCCCGCACAGTGCAGCCAGGCACGCCCTGCTTGCGTGCCCCCCGCCTGCCGGCAAGCAGAGGAAACGAAAGGTCCGCATGGCCTGTGTAGCACGGATCGCCGCCTTTGCCGCCGCCGTCCTAAACTGGAGGTTGAAAATTAAACTCTGTTCCTGAACCCTAGGATGTATGACTGAACTCGGCGAGGCGCAAGTTGATCATTGCGGCGGCGAGATGGGCGAAGCCCATCCAGCTCCGGCGCGTCTTGTCGCGTCGCAGGGCGATGCGAGCCCAGTCCTTGAGGCGGCAGAACAGAGGGCGCGACCGCATTGGCCGGAAAACCCGGGTTAGCACCGGCTGAGCGGCCACTCCGGGGCTGTACACCAAACCCCTCCGATTTTGGCTTTGCCGAACCCAGCATTTCCGGGCTGTTTTCGTGGTGGTCATGGCTGTGCGCTAATCTAGAGATTAGTGCACAAACGGCGATACCTGGTCTCATCACAGGCACCGTAGCAATTGTCAAACCTTCGTAATACTTATCTTCTCTGCTTTTAACCCGGGTTTTCGCCCCGATGCGGCTATGCCCTCTATAGCTCGCGACTGGACACTCGCTGTTAGTAACCCTGGATCACCCGGTAGTCGTTGTGCCCCTGGCTCTCGAATGGCCCGGCGCTTTCGTTTACCCGGATGCAGGGCCGGTTCCCTGGATTGCACCGGATCACCTTCTCCTGCACGCCCGCCTTTACCCACCCGTCGTAGTTGGCCTTCAGCTCCGCCACCTCGGTTTGCAGCCGCGCCTTCTCCAGCGCTGCCGCCGCGATCGTCCCCCTGTCCCACCACAGCACCGCCGCACTCGCCAGCCAGCCCAGCAGCACCAGCGCCGCCACCGCACCCACAACCCACCCCAGCAGCCGCCAGCTCGCCCATAGCACCACCTCCCGCAGCGCCGCCTCCGCTTGGTGTGCCGTGCTCGCCGCCCCGGACACCGCCCCCACCAAGGACTGCGTCGCACCCTCCGCCTTCGCCGCGATCGCCGGCCCCACGCTGGACAGGCTCTCCATCACCGCCGAGCGCACTGCCCCTGGGCGCCGGCCTCCAGCCCCTGTGCCCCGCGCGCCAGAGCCTCCCGCTCGCGCTGCAACGCCGCCCGCTCCGCCGCCAGACCTTCCAGCGCCGCCTGCACCGCCGCCTGCTGGCGCTCCACCACCTCCATCAGCCCGTAAAGCCGATCCTCCGTCTCGCTCATCACATCGACATCCCGTGGCCCTGGCTCGGCCGTCTCGCCCGCATCGCTTGCTCGCGATCCTGCTCCCGACGACGCGCCGCCTCCTGCTGCCGCACCGCCTCAAGCGCCGCCTGCTCTCGCAGATGCGCCCGCATCCCGGCCTCGGCCGTCTGCATCATCTCGCCGATCGCCCGATCCGGCCGCGCACTCGACACCACCTGCGCCAGGCCCGGCCTTTCGCCCAACCCAAGCTCCGCCCCACGCTCGCGCAGAACCTGCACCACCGCGGGCCGCTCCTTCATCACCCGGCCAAGCTGCTCCAGACGCGCCCGCGTGCCCCCGAGCGTCGCGTCCGCCTCCAGGCCCGGCAGCGCCTCGCTGTAGGCCCCCACCACCTGGTCCCACGCCCGCACCAGCCCACGCGCCTGCGCCTCGCGCTCCGCCGCCGCCTTGCGCTCCCGCTGGTGCGCCTCGTAGCGCTCCCGGAACCCCGCCCGGCCCGCCTCGATCGCCTGACGCTGCTCCGCCGCCCGCCGCTCGGCCGCCTCGCGGGCCGCCACCTGACGCAGCACCATCTCCCGCTCCGGACTCAGCTCCCGACGCGCCGCATACGCCGCCACCAGGTCCTCGGACCCACGGCCATAATCCAGGCTCGTGTCCTTCGCCCGCTCCCGGCCCAGCGCCTTCGCCAACGCCACCGAGTCGGCAAAGTCCTCCCGCGCGTAGTGCAGAGACACCCCGGACCGGTGCCGCGTCAGACCCACATACGCCCCGTGCCGGTCCATGAACCGCGACGCCAGCACGTGCGCCCGGTCCACTGTCACCCCCTGCGCCTTGTGAACCGTCGCCGCATACCCGTGGTCCACGTGCCCGTAGTCCCGGAGGTAAAAGGTCACGTCCTTCCCCTCCTGCCCGCCTGCCTTGCCCGGCCCGTCCACCAGAACGGTCAGTCTCTCGCCCCCGGCCTCCACCGCCAACACCGTCCCCAGCGTGCCGTTCTTCACCGCAACGCCCCCGCGCCCGTCCGCCTGCGCCCCAAGCCCCCGATCGTTGCGCAAGAACATCAGGCGGTCCCCCACGGCCAGGCGCCGCTCCCCCCGCTCCGTCTCCACCACCTGGTCCGGCCCAAGCTCGCCTGACGCCCGCAGCCGCTCCCGCGCCAGACCGTTCAGCGCCGCCACGTCGTCCCGCGTCGAGGCCAGCAGCACCCGGCTCTCCCCGGGGCGCGCCACCCGGGCCTCGTCCCACCTCGCCACCAGCGCCGCCATCGCTTCGGCCCGGCTCTCCGACGCCTGCACCATCCCCGCCGCCGCGTAGCGCTCCAGCGCTTCCGCCGTCCGCCCCGTCGCCAGCTCCTTAGTGGCGTCACGCTGCCATGCCTCGCGCTGTCGGCGAACCTGGGTGATCTCCAACGACCCCACCCGCTCCACGATCGCCCGGAACGCCGCCCCCGCCTCGATCGCCTGCAACTGCTCCGGGTCGCCCACCAGGACCACCTTGGCCCCCGCCGCCTGCGCCGCGGACAGCACACGCCCCATCTGCCTGCTGCCCACCATCCCCGCCTCGTCCACCACCAGCACGTCCCGCCGCCCCAGCAGGTCCCGGCCCTGACCCCAGCCGAACTCCAGGCTCGCCAGCGTCCGCGACCCGATCCCGCTCCCCGCCTCCAGGCCCTCCGCCGCGATCCCCGACAACGCAGCGCCCACCACCCGGTAGCCCTCCGCCTCCCACGTCTGCCGCGCCACCCCCAGCATCGTGCTCTTGCCCGTCCCCGCGTACCCCACCACCGCCACCAGATCCCGCGCCCGCGTCACGTGCCCCAGCGCCGCCGCCTGCTCCTCGCCCAGCGCCGAACCCGCCAGCGCCGCCCGCCGACCCTCCACCGCCACGCCGTGCATCGTGCGCCCGGACAGCGCCACCGCCGCCGCCTCCATGCGCTGCTCTACCGTCAGCATCTCGCGCGTGCTGAACCGGTCCTGGCCCCGCCCGTCCACGCCGACCCGCACCAGCTCGGGCGACGCCTCCACCTTCGCCATCGCCAGCCCGAACTGCTCGGCATCCGCCGTGTGCCGGTTCACGAACCGCGCCAGGTCGCGCCGCGAGAACGTCGAGTGCTGCCGCGTGATCGCGTCCAGCACTACCCCAGGCTCGGCCAGGATCGCCTCGCCGTTGCGACGCGCGATCGCCAGGTGCTCCGCCGCCCGCTCCGCGTCCTCGCCCCGCTCCGCCCGCCGCGCACCCGCCGGCCCGATCTTGTGCTGCGGCTCCAGCGCGATCCCCTGCTCCGCATACGAGCGTTGGTCGATCCGCACGTCGTGCCCGTGCTCCGCAAGACGTTCGTTCGCAAGCTCCGCCCAGCGCTGCCGCACGCCCTCGTACAGACCCGTCGCGTTCCACTCCCGCACCTTCGGGCCAAACCCCTCCGGCGTGACCTGGCGCATGGTCAGCATGACGTGCGCGTGCGGCTTCAACCCGCCGTCCTCGCTCACGTCCCAGTGCACGTTCAGGTCCGCCACCATCCCACGATCCACGAACTGCTCGCGCACGAAATCCTGCGCCAGACGGATCGCCTCCGTGCGGGGCAGCTCCCGCGGAATGGCAAACTCCATCTCTCGGGCAAGCTGCGCGTCCTTGCGGCGCTCCTTAGCCTCCACCTCGTTCCACAACGTCGAGCGCGCCGCATGCAGCTCTGCCTTGGTGGTGCCCTGTGCCCAACGGTCCGGCGCACCATCCGGCAGCACGATCTCGGAATGCACCACGCCCTGCTTCGCGGTGTAGTCGTGCGTGCGGTTCTGCGCCACGTCGTGCAGCTCCGACGCCGCACGGTAGGCCGCCGCCGCGACCACGCTGCGTCCGGTCGAGCGGCCGATCACCTGGATGTGGGTGTGGTAGATCGCCATTGGGCAGCGCGGGCTCCGGCGTTATGGCCGCGAGCTTAGCCGCCGGGCGGACGTGCTGTCACTGGCCTAAGCGCACGTTGCACTTGCAACGTATCAGCGCGCGCTGATATACTCAAACGCTTTTCTTCGCTGCGCTTCGATCGCGTGAGTGACGCTCTTTGCCGGTGCCAAGGTCTGTTGTCGGGCAAGATCGGCCGCGGCTAGGCTGCACCCACCAGCAGGGGGAGCCGGGGATGGCGCGCAAGCCGAGGGACTACGATACCGAACTCCAGGCCCTCATGGACAAAGCAAAGAAGGTCAAGACACAGAAGACTACCCAGCTCGGCGAGCTGGTGCAGATTACCGGCGCAGACACCCTGCCCATGGAGGCGCTGGCTGGCGCGCTGCTGGCCGTCGTCAAGCAGAGCAAGGACCAGCCAAGCCCTATCGCGAGGTGGACCGAAGCCGGCAAGTCGGTCTTTCAGCAAGGGGGCAGGCGGGGGAAGAAACAAGCAGCCGGCGACGCTGCTCCAGGAACTCCAGACGTCAGCGGCTCAGCTCCAGCGCCTGACCGTGCTGCGAAATAGGCTCGTGCTCGCACAGAACCGCGCCGACACACGCGACTGGGTCCAGGAACGTCGCGCACGAACACGCCAGCTCATCGAGTTGGGCGGACTCGTGCAGAAAGCCGGGCTGGTCGAGCTGCTGGAGGACGATCGTGCGACCCTGCTCGGCGCCATGATCGAGCTGGCCGAACAGTTCCAGGCAGAGGGGCCGGAGGGAAAGAATGCCGCATCCCTCAAGACACGGTGGAGGCGCAAGGGAATGCATGCGTTTGAGGCTGACGTGCGCCAGCGATGATGTCGGCTGGCTAGTGCCGTGTCGGCGGAGGTGGATCAGGTGGCATTGGTAGGCCATCAGGCGGTTCCTCAACCGGCAAAGGGAGATCCGGGTTTGGAGGAACAGGACGTGGACCGATAGGCGGCATCTGATCTGGCATCTGAGACCAGGCGACCGTGACAAAGGGGTGGGTCATTGGTCCTCCTTCATTCGAGACTGATGCAGAGACCGGCGACGCGAGGGCGTAGGTGCCCGCTCGGACTTCAGCCAGTGCTGCTCGTCGCCTTGCGCGGCCGCCCGCCCCGTTTTCCATTGGCCCGTGAAGCGGCCGTCTTGGCACTGCTGCGCGCTCGTCCACCTGCGGCGCCAAGCTGTGCCGCCATCCAGCTCCTCGAGCCCAGCATCCCCTGCAGCAAGGCAGGCACGTAGAAGTCCGCGTCGAGGTGGGGGAAGTGGATACCCAGCCCGAAAGGCTCCAGCTCGATCGTCGCCAGATCCTCGCGTGAGGCGTGCTGCAGGCCCTGGGCGTCGCGGGGGGCGAAACCGATCTCAACGCCAGTGGTCAGCCGCACGATGACCCGGTCACGTCCCGCATCGTAGTGCACGCTCTCAGCCCGTGGACCCTGCACGAGAGCCTCTCCTCGCGCCGCCGCGGCCTCGAACTGCTCCGTCGTCAGATCAGCCATGATGCCGCCTCCAAGCCTCCATGAGGGCCGCCTGATGGTCGGCGACCAGGTCTAGGGCTCGTCTGGCGTCCGCTTCATTGCAGCCGATGGCCTCTCGCACGTCCGGCCCCGCCAGAGTGACCACCACGACCCACCCCGGCCCGATGACGTGGACATGAGCGGGCGAGTGGTCGTTTGGGTAGATGACGACCCTCAGCCCGCCGATGCGAAGGACCGTTGGCACACCTCATCCTAGCAAAACCCAAGCACTTGGGAAAGCGACTTAGGGGGAAGGGGAGCGACAGACCGCCAAACCACTCCCTCCTGTCAGCCTCTTGCTTCCTTCACGATGTCCGGAATGGTCCCCATGGCCCTTCCCAGCCGGATCAGAACCGCGTCGAGGGGCTTTGAGGGGTCCAGCGGGGCCACCTTCCTGCCTTCAGCAAGAGAGGAAGAATCCTTGAAGGTGGTTCCGGTCGAGTTCTGCGACTTAGGCAGCTCGGCTCTGACCTGGGGCTGCGGATCGCGGAAACTGTAGGCGTTCGAGGTCCGCCGCGGCACCAGCACCACCACGCGGCCGACAAGTCCGGGCGTGACCACGCGCTGCCGCACCAGGCGGTTCTCCCACGTCAGGACGCCCCCCGCCTCCAGCGCCGCGATCGCCCGCGCCACTGTCGCGCGGTGCACCTTGGCCTTCTCGGCGATCGCCTCGTAGCTCGGGAAGCAGCGGCCGGTGTGAGTGTTGTGGAACCCCCACAGCAGCGACCGCAGCACGTCGAGGGAGGCCCGCGTCAGTGGTCCCCGGTGCTGCCCCCGGCGGCGATGCAGGGCCGTGTAGCCCTGGGCGTAGGCCCAGATGCGGGCCTTGGCGTTGCGGTCGAGCGGGATCGCTCGGCCTGGTCCGAATACCTTGTCCCGGCGCCTGCCGGGGTTTGCTCTGCGCATGGCTTTCCTGTCGGTTGCTGGGCAACCGCCGGGTCAGAGCCGGACACTAGGCAAAGCTCAGGCGTCGCAAGGTTTCGCTTGCAAAAACGCCGGAGATGGGGGAACATGAGCTTCTCACAGCCTGATGTTTCCCCGGTTCTACCGGTAGTGCGGCCTGCTCTAACCAAGCGGGCTTCTCTACTTCTGGGCCTTTAGTTCTCCAGACGAAACGGTTGAGCACTCCACGAATGGGGTGCAATGCGCAAGCGTGAACGATGCGCGAGCAAAACTCAACAAATCTTCATAACCGCCGGAAATGGGAGGAATCATGTCGACCGACGCCCTAGCGCTCTCCGAATGGATGCTCGCCCCGCGCACGGCGCAAAAGGTCTAAGGCTTCCCCAACCAAGGCATTGACGGTCGTGTCCTCCTGAGCCGCCAGCTGCTTGAGCCAGAGTGACACATCAGGATGAAGGTAGGAGACTACGGCTTTACGACGCTCTCCTGAAGCCAGCACAGCTCGGGGTCGAACCAGCTTACCTTCCCCCTCCTGAATTTTGCGTGGTCGACCTGGTTGTGCCCGCATAAGGCTAGCCGGCTCAGGTGATGACACTGAGGAACCTTGTGCCATTTCAGCACGAAGCCCAGCGCCGAGTTTAGGCTTACTCATACTAACCTCTATTGCTCGTAAACTCATAAACTGTTTTACGAGTTTACTTGTTGGATAGCTACGCGCTGGCGCTTTGGAACAGCACTCTCATCCAAGGTCCACCTCGGGTAGGAAGCTAACTCATAGCGGCTTTCCTTTTGGGTAAACTCGTTTACGGGCTTTCACGTTAAGGCTAACTGCAAGCCACTCCCATAAGGCGGCAACCTCAGCTGCAGCTTTGCCAGCAGGTTCAATCTCCTGAGCTGCTTGACCGGTGTTGGTGGCAGCTCGGAAGGCTGCACGATCCGACAGGCGCACTGGCGCAACATCGAGGCCAATCTGTCTTACGAGTTCGGCAGCTTCCGCATACATGCCTAAGGCGTTAGGTGGTCCACCGTTGAACATGACAAAGGCTGGCTTGCCGGTGGTCTGTGCCATGCGGGCTGTCATACGGACAGCATGAAGATCAAAGGCGGCTGGCCGGCAGGGGATAAGAGTAAGATCAGCCGAGCGTATGGCTTCTGTGGCCTCCGCCTGGGCGAGAGGGGGTGTATCAATAATAGCAAGGGCAGCCCCAAGCTCTTCTGCCTTGCCCAGTGTTCGAGTAAGGGTAGGAGCCTTGGCTGCGATCACCGCAGGGTGCTCGTCGTTCTTGCGCCAGACCGACCAGGTTTCGGCGGTTGCCTGGGGATCCATGTCGATCAAGACGACCGCCAAGCCAGCTTGATCAGCCGCAACTGCAATATGAAGGGCGACGGTGGTTTTGCCGGCTCCCCCCTTCTGTGAGACAACAGAGATGACCTTCATGCTAACTAGGTTACAAGTTTACGAGTTAACGCGAAAGCGCTTTTTGCTCCGGTGGAATATGTAATGGCGGAAAGGTAACAAACCCATTTTGTCCGAAAATTGGTATTAGCGGACGAAGTTTTGATCGGTTTTGCCATGCTGAGGGCATAGAGTCGGGTGTCACGTAGGGGTCACCTCACGGTTTGCTCAAAACTGCACGCTAAGAAGGTTTGAGCGTTGAGCTGACCGATGCGAGGTCATCGCCGGCTTCGGCTTATCTTCTCCGAAGGCTATTAGCCACATGGAGCGACAGCGTGAGCCAGCAGCGCCGCTGCGCGCTCGGCCAGTACTGTGCCGGACACCGGCTTGCGCAGCAGCACCGTGCTCCTCCTCTCGGCATCCTCGACGACGAGCCCTACGCTGGCGTCGGCGTAGCCGGTCAGCAGCAAGGCAGGCAGCTCCGGCCGTCGTCGCCGCGCCTCCTGGATCAGAGTCAGCCCGTTCATGCCGGGCATGGCGAAATCGGAGATCAGCAGGTCCACCGCCGCACCCGCGTCGAGCTGCGCCAGGGCTTCCAAGCCGTCGCCCGCCTGGACGACACGATAGCCCAGGTTCTCCATCTGGCCGACCAGCACCTCACGCACCATCGCATCGTCGTCCACGACCAGCACGCAGGCCATGGTGGAGATGAAAGGAGCTGTGCTCTCGGGCAGCACCGGGTCGCTTGCCACCGGGATAGAGACGGCTTCAGGCAACCACAGCGTCACGGTCGTACCCTGGCCAGGTGCGCTCTCAATCACGATGCCGCCGCCAGACTGATGGGCGAAGCCGCGCGCCATGGCCAAGCCCAGCCCGGTGCCCTGGCCTGTTGGCTTCGTGCTGAAGAACGGCTCGCTCGCCCGCGCCAGGGTGGCGGCACTCATGCCCGTGCCCGTGTCCGAGACCGACAGGCGCAGGTAGCGGCCCAGAGCCAGGCCGGCAGGGTGTGCCGTCGTGCCTGGAACCATCTCGGGTGCAGCGGTGAGAACCAGCGTGCCGCCTTCCGGCATGGCGTCGCGCGCGTTGATGGCTAGATTCACCAGCACCGTCTCGAGCTGCGCCTTGTCGGCCAGCAGCGCCGGGACGCCCTGTTCCACGGAGACCCGTATCGAGACCCCCACACCCAGCGTGTGCGCCAGCATCTCGCTCAAACCCTCCAGCAGCGGCAACGGCCGGACCGGCTCTGCCCTGAGCGCGCCCCGCCGCGCGAAGGACAGCAGCCGCCCGGTAATCGAGGCGCCCCGCTGGGCAGCGTCACCGGCCATGCGAGCGAACCGCTCCACGGTCACCGCGTCGCCCGGCCGGCGCTGGATCAGAGCTAGGCCACCGATTACCGCTTGCAGCACGTTGTTGAAGTCGTGGGCGATACCGCCCGCGAGTTGACCCAGCGCTTCCATTCGCTGCGCGTGCGCAAGCAGGACCTCGGCCTGCGCCCGCTCATGCGATTCATCCCCGAGACGGTCATAGGCGGCTCGCAGCTCCGCCGTCCGCTCCGTGACCCGCGTTTCTAGCGAGGCGTTCAGCGCTCCCAGCCGCGTCGCGGCCAGCTCGCGCTCGGCGAGATAGGCCCGCATCTCGTACTGCCTTCGGCGGGCACGCAGCGCGGTGCGCGCAGCACTCGCCAGCGCCGCGGCGCCCAGCGGCCGTTCGAGCAGCACGGCGTTGCCGATCCCGCCAAACCACGCCGGTGCCCGTGCCCCCTGGGCGATGTCGCCGCGCGGTGCCGCCAGCACGACGAAGGGGAAGTCGGACCAGGGCGGCTGCGCCGCGACCCAGCGCAGCACCATCCTTGCGTCGTCATCGCCGTCAAGGGCTTCCTCGGTCACCAAAGCGGCGCCCGCGCCCTCGACGATGGCCCTCGCCAGGTCGGCAAGATCGAGACAAACGCAGCAGGTCATCCCGGCCTTCGCAAGTATCCCGGCCGCCAGGCCCGCGTCACGGCCACGGGGCGCCAGCACGAGCACGCGGTAATCGGTCGTGGTCTCCACCGCCGTCAGCATCAGCCGACCCGCGGCGGCTCGTCGTCCGGTGGAGGATGCATCGTCTCGATCAGGGCGCCGGTGGTGCCTCGGTATATCGGTGTGCCGCTCAGTACGCCGTCGAAGTCGTGCAGCACGGCGCCGATCGTCAGCCCGTCCGGGCCAAGGCTGAACTCGCGGATGGTGGGCTCATGGTCCGAGGTGCGGGTCTTCACCACCGACAGGCTCCGGCGCACCGCACCAGCCGCCTCGAAGAAGCGCATGAGGATGATGGTGTCGCTGAGATAGCTGAGGTCCACGTCCGAGCGCACGTCGCCCACCAGCCCGTGCTGGCCGAGGATGAGCAAAGTCATGACGCCGTGGTGGCTCAGGTAGCTGAGCAGCTCGTGCATCTGGAGGATCAGATAATTCTGGTTGGGCATGGCGTGTAAGTAGCCGTTGAGGCTGTCGATCAGGATTGCCCGCGCGCCATCGATTTCGACCGCATGGCGGACGTGATGGACGAATTCGCCCGGCGACAGCTCGGCTGGCGTGATCTGGCGCACCTGGAGCAGCCCCGTGTCCAGGTGCGGCTGCAAGTCCATGTCAAGGCCCGTAGAGCGGGCGAAGAACGTGCCGAGTTCCTCGTCGAACATGAACACGGCGGCCGGAACGCCGCGTTCCAACGCGGCGAGGACGCACCGGGTGGCAGTGGTTGTCTTGCCCGTGCCGGTCGGCCCCATCAGCAGCGTGCTGGTGCCGGGCACCAGCCCACCACCCAGCAAGGCATCCAGTTCCGCAACGCCGGTGCCGACGGGGACCGGCGAGAACCCGTTGCGGTGCTCGGAAGTGACAAGGCGTGGATAGGCGATGAGACCCCCCGTCTCGATGGCGTAGTCGTGGTAGCCGCCGCGGAAGCAGACACCGCGCAACTTCACCACCTCCAAGGACCGCCGTGCCGCGCCGTACTGGCTGCGGCTCTGCTCCAGCACGATCACGCCATGGGCAACGCTGTGCAGTTGCAGGTCGCGCGGCTCGGCGGTCTGGTCGTCGAGCAGCAGCACGGTGCAGTGATGGCTCATGAAGCGATGCTTTAGCGCGAGAACCTGCCGGCGGTAGCGCAACGCAGTCTGCGCCAGCAGGCGCAGCTCCGACAGGCTGTCGATGACGAGCCGCGCCGGCCGTTCCTGCTCGAACTTCTCCAGGATGCGTCCGGTCGTCTCTCCGAGTTCGAACTCTGCCGGGTGCAGCAGGGTCTGCTCCTGCTCGGCGCCGAGGCCGGTCTCGGGCACCAGCTCGACCATCGAGAGGCCATCGAGCGACCAGCGGTGAGTCGCCGCCGAGGCCCGCAACTCAGCTTCCGTCTCGGAGAGCGTGACGTACATGCCGCGCTCGCCGAGGCGTTGTCCCTCCAGCAGGAACTGCAGCGCGAGCGTGGTCTTGCCGGTGCCGGGCGTGCCCTCGACCAGGTAGAGGCGGTCGCGAAGCAGGCCGCCGGCAAGGATATCATCGAGGCCGGGAACACCGGTCAAGGCTAGGCTGCCACCGCCCGCTTCGGTGGGCACGGTGCCCAGTGTTTCGATCATTCGAGAAACTCCGGGCTTTGTGCCTGATAGACGAGGTGAACGCCCCAAGGTGAGTTGGAGCACAAGGAAAACGGCCGGTTTCCTGGCGAGCGCCTCAGCCCGACGAATGAACCTCTGAAACCGCCAGAAAACCCGTTGCAGTATTTACGGCGCGATTGCACCCTGTCCACCATCTTTTTTGGCGATCCCACCCCCATGCTCATTGGTTACGTCCGGGTCTCGAAGAGCGACGGCAGCCAGACGCTCGCGCCCCAGCGCGACGCGCTGCTCGCCGCCGGCGTCGAACCTGATCGAATTTACGAAGATCTCGCGTCCGGCCGGCACGACGCCCGCCCCGGCCTGCTCGCCTGCCTCAGAGCATTGCAACCCGGCAACACGCTCGTGTTGTGGAAGCTCGACCGCCTCGGGCGCGACCTGAAGCATCTGGTCAACACGGCCGAGGATTTGCGCGTGCGCGGCGTGGGCCTGAAGGTGCTGACGGGCGCGGGAGCCCAGATCGACACCACCACCGCCAACGGCCGGCTTGCCTTCGGTATTTTCGCGGCATTCGCCGAATTCGAGCGCGAGTTGATTGCCGAACGGACGCAAGCAGGCTTGGCCGCCGCGCGCGCCAGGGGTCGCATGGGAGGCCGGCCGCGCAAGATGGACCGCGCGACGCTCACCATGGCCATGTCCGCCATGTCCGACCCCAAGTCTAACGCCGCTGAGGTGGCACGCCGGCTCGGGATCACCACCACGACGCTCTACAGCTACGTCAATGGCGATGGCTCGCCCAAGGCGGCCGGTACCGCCATACTCACCAACACGAGCACCTGCAACAAGCCGGCCGCACCTCCTTGACGGCGGCGCACGGGCTTAGCGTGCAATTTTGAGCAAACCGTGACGTGACCCCACGTAGACAACGCTACGGGAGAACGGGCCAGGAACAAAGCCAGCGGTCATAATGGTTCTCGACTTTGGCCATATCACCGGTCCGTGAGGTTAGTCGCGACCCAGAACGCCGGCTCGTCGGCAATAAAAACCGGGGCGTCGTCGAGATCGAGGACGGCACCGAACGGCCCGGTGGGACCCTATGCGTCTCG
>JAABUJ010003673.1_pt1 | contig 16994 bp, 17 predicted proteins | sample 5559131 | NCBI WGS metagenome assembly JAABUJ01 (sample SAMN10711875, study PRJNA513366) | rock metagenome | isolation source: Antarctica rocks | place: Antarctica: Victoria Land, Mt New Zealand nord | collected 2016-01-07 | reverse complement strand
TGGCGCGGTATCGCGCCCGGCTCAGGCTCGTGGTGGAAAGGCACACCGGTGAGCTGGCCGTCGCGGCCCGCGATGGGGGGGCGCTGGCGACGGTGTCGGGGGCGCGGCTGGGTGGCGAGCTGCGTCTGGCGCTGGAGGAGTCCGATCCCCTGCTGGCGGTGGAGGCCCTGGACGATCTGGGCCTGCTGGGCGCGCTGCTGGAGGGGCTGGAGCTTGACCGGGGGGTGGCGGCGGCGGCGGCGCTGGCGCTGGCTGAGGTCGGGGGGGGCGCGGGCGCCGACGATGTGGGAGCTCTACTGCTGGCGGTCTGCGGTTGGCGAGTTGAGCAGGGGCGCCTGCACAGGTGGCTGGCCGATCTCGACTTTCCCGCGAGCACGCGTGATCTCATCCTCACCGCGACCGCTGACCCGATGGGCCTGGCCGCTGCCCTGGGCGGGGCGAGGGGGCCGTCTGAGCTGGTGATGGTGTGCGCCAGACAGCCGCCCGCGGCCCTGGCCCTCGCCGGCGCCCTGGGGGCAGCCGAGCCGGTGCGCCGCTGGCTGGGCGATCTGCGCCATGTGCACCTGCACATCACCGGCGACGACCTGGTGGCGGCGGGTGTTCCCCCAGGGCCCCAGATCGGCCAACGCCTACGGGGCGTCCTGACTCGCCGGCTCGATGGGAAGCTGGCCGAGGGTCGGGAGGCCGAGCTGGCGGCGGCGTTGGAGGGACTCCTCGAGGAGGAGGGCCACCGATGGAGCGGGTGACGGTGCACTAGGATCGGATCGGTGGCTGCGGGCTCTGAGGCGCTGAGCGCCGGCATGCTCACCGCGCCATTCGCGGCAGTCGGTGAGCACATCGTCATCGACCTCGCCGGGGCGCGGGCCCTGTTCACCACGCGCCGGGGTGGGGTCTCCGTCGGACCTTACGCCAGCTTGAACCTGGCGTCAGGGGTGCCGGGGCTCGCTCGCCGCGGCGGTGGGGGTGGGGGCGATAACGACGCGGCGGGTTCGCGCGGAGTGGGCGATGATCCCCTCGCGGTGCAGGCCAACCGCGCGCGCCTGGCCAACGCGGTGGGCCTACCCTTTGACCGGCTGGCCCGGGGACGCCAGGTCCACGGAAGCCGGGTGCGCCGGGTGCGCCGGGCTCGCCGGTGGCTGAGCCCCCAGGAGGCTCCCGCCGACGGCCAGGCGGTCGCCGGGCGCGGGAAGGGTGCCCTCGTCCTGGTGGCTGACTGCCTGCCCATCGTGCTCGCTGGTGAGGAGGCGGTGGCGGTGGTGCACGCCGGCTGGCGCGGCCTGGACGGCGGGATCGTCGCCGAGGGGATCAGGGCGGTGCAGGAGCTGGGGGGAGGAGCGGAGGTGGTGGCCGCCATCGGACCGGGCGCCGGAGGGTGCTGCTATGAGGTGGGCCCGGAGGTTCACGCCCGCTTCGCCGGATATCCCGAGGCCCACCAGGGTCGGCGTCTGGACCTCAAACAGGTGGCGCGCACCCAGCTGGAGGCGGCTGGGGTCCCCGCGGTGCACGACGTCGGTCTGTGCACGATGTGCGCGGACCCGACCCTGTTCTTCTCTCACCGGCGCGACGGCGGCGTGACCGGCCGGCAGGCGGGCCTAGCGTGGCTGATCTGATCCGCGGACTGACGATCCCCCAGGTGGCCGCCAACCTCGCCACCGTGCGTGCGGAGATCGCCGATGCCGCCCGGCGGGTGGGCCGTGACCCGGCGACGGTGGAGCTGCTGGGCGCGGTCAAGTACGTCGCCACCGACGAGATGCCCGTTCTGGCCGACGCCGGCCTGAGCTTGGTGGGCGAGAATCGGGCCTCTGACCTTAAGGCCAAGGCGGCGATCTACGGCGAGCGCTTCACCTGGGACTTCATCGGCCAGCTGCAGAGCCGGCGCGTGCGCGACATCGTCGGGCACGTGCGTCTCATCCATTCGTTGGCCAGTGACTCGGCGCTGCGCGAGCTCACCCGTCAGGCTCCGCGAGCCCGTCGCGGCTTACGGGTGCTCGTCGAGGTCAACCTTGCCGCGGAGCCCGACAAGGCGGGCATAGCGCCCGCCGACCTCGACGCCTTTCTGGATCGCTGCGGCCAGACCGGCGCCGTAGACGTCGCCGGTCTGATGGCCATGCCTCCGGCCACCGCTCGGGCTCAGGACAGTCGGCGCTGGTTTGCGGCGCTGGGCGAGCTGGCCCGCGAACACAGGCTGGAGCACCTGTCGATGGGTACCACCCAGGACTTCACCGTCGCCGTGGAGGAGGGGGCGACCATCGTGCGGGTCGGCCGTCGACTCTACGTCTGAGCCCTGCGGAGGGGACGCGCGAGTCGGCACGGTCGCCCGTGGGGCCCGTCGTCGCGGTAGCGGGGGCCACGGGCGCACAAGGGGCACAGCCCCAACCTGCCCACAGCCACTAAAGTGTCGCGGCAGCAGGGAAATGCGACCCGTACGCGAACATCCGTAAACGTGGCCCTCCGCGACTCATGGCACCGTGCGCTTGTGTACTTCGGCTTGGCCGAAGACCACGAGCACGAGCACCTCGACCCCGAGCCCACGGCGGGCCCGGCACCGGAGACCCAGCTCGAGGACCGCTACCGCGAGCGCCCCAACGTGCGCCGCCTATCCAGCCGCCGTCGCCGCGACGAGATCGATGACATCTTCGCCGACGACGAGCCCACCGGGCGCCCGACGGCAGTGCTGCGGCCGGTGGCCGGACGGGGCAACGGGCGCCCAGAGGACGTGCGCGTGCATCTCGTCGTTCCCCGTTCCTTCAACGATGCCCAGCAGGTGGCTGACCGCTTCAAGGACGCCATCCCGGTCATCCTCAATCTGCAGGGCTCAGAGACCGACCTGTCCAAGCGGCTCATCGACTTTGCCAGCGGTCTGACCTACGCCCTGGACGGAGGCATGCAGCGCATCGCCGACAAGGTGTTCATGCTCACGCCTCGTAACGTTCAGATCTCCGCCGAGGAGCGCGCTCGGCTCATCGAGAAGGGCTTTTTCAACCAGAGCTGACGGGCGCCGGGAGCCTCGAGGCCTCGGCGCGCGACGGTCCGCCCTCCGGCGAGATGGAGCGCCGGAGGTCCGTGTGTCCAGACGGGCCGAGACGGCTTCAAGTGCCCGTGGCCCCTCACCGATACGGACAGCGAGCAAGTCAAACAGCATCACCCCGAAAAGGCACCCCCGTCGTGAGGCGGGCTCGCAAAGCTAAGGGACTCCCATCGGAGTCAGCCTGGCTGCCGAAAGGCCATCTCGGGAGATGCGTGATCACCCGGGAGGGAACCCGTGCTGAGCACCACCCAGCGATTTTCAGGCGTCCGCGTCCTGCTCACAGCCGTCGTGCTGGCCGTCATGCTCGGCCTGGCCCCGGGGTCGGCCCTGGCCTCCCACATCGAGCGTCTGCCCGTCAGCGCCATCCGCGGCGGCCTGCTCACCTTCAACCTTCACCGTCTCCACGGAACGCGCATCCGTGCCGCTCGACTGGTGGGCTCCGGCCACGGCAAGCCCGTAGGGCTGGCCAAGGTGCGCCGGGCGAGCTTCACCGGCGTCCTGCATGTCCTGCGGCCCCACTGGGCTCGCCAGGCGGTCGGCGTTAGCCTCTCCGTGCGCGTCTCCGGTCCGGCGCCGGGCGCCAGCGCACCGGCGGCGAGCGCCTCCCCGGCTCCCGGCGCCACGGGGCCTGGAGCCTCGACCACCGCCAACGGTCCTTCGGCCGTGGCCAGCGGCGCCGCGCTCAACACCGGCTGCGCACCCGCCTGGGGAGGGCTCGGCGGTCTCAACCACGCTCCCAGCTGCTGGCGCCCCTACTCAGACTCAAGCCCGTTCAACCGGATGATCGCTCCCAACGCCCCCCTGGCCCCCAACTCGGCGGCGATGATCTCGACCATGATGAGCTACGGCACCCCGAACAATCTCCTGGCCGGCGAGAGCGGCGGCAACGACGGCGGACGCCCCCTCTACTTCTCAAAGCCCACCGACCCCGTGTTCACCCTGCACTGTACGGAGGCCTGGGGCGTGTGCCCGCTCGAGGGCGCCGTCATCCACGTCCCCGACGGCGCCGCCCCCTCCGGCGGATCCGACGCCCACCTCACCGTGATCGACCAGCTCACCGGCTGGGAGTATGACCTGTGGACGGTAGCCTCCATCCCTCACGGTGGTGGGGTCCTGAGCTTCGGCTGGGGCGGCAAGACACGCATCGACGGCGACGGGCTGGGCTCCGGCGCGGTGGCCGCCAACTACGGCAGCGCCGCCGGCATCCTGCGCGCCGAGGAGCTCCAGGCCGGCCAGATCAACCACGCCCTGTTTCTCGACGTCAAGTGCGATTCGGGGCACTTCGTCTACCCGGCCAACAAGACCGGCCAGTCCTGCGCCGCCATCGGGCTGCCCACCGGCGCCGCGCTGCCCATGGGCAGTCGCCTGCAGCTCACCATGTCCGACGATCAGATAAACGCCCTCAACGTCCCCGACTGGAAGAAGACGATCCTGCGGGCCATGGCCCACTACGGCCTGATCCTGGGAGACACGGGAGGCGACTGGGGAATCGCCAAGGAGTCCGGCGCCGCCTACACCAGCCTGGGTCAGCCTGACCCGTGGGTGGCCTTTGCCCAGAAGGTGGGGGCCCCCTACTACGGACCCGACAACGACTACGTGTTCAACCTGCGTGACGGAGTCGACTACGCTCACAACCTGCGGGTCGTCGACCCCTGCGTCTCCCAGGGCACCTGCTAGGGGCGAACCGCCATTGTGCCGGACGCTGCACTAGGAGCCTCGGAGCTTGCGGGCGCCCACCACGTAGTGCCACCCGGTGGCGTCCAGGCCCGGGGCTCCTCGATCGGCCAGGGCCTGGAGGCGTCGGTGCAGCCTGAGCGCCTGCTCATCGGAGAGCAGGGGGCGCCCGTTGAAGGTGAAGGGCCCGTAGCCGAGGGTCTGGGCCACCACCATCACCAGCCCTGCATCGGCGAGCAGGCGCTTGATCTGGTGGCGGCCGTGCTGGCGAGACAAAGCGGTCGCCGGGATCGCTCGCCGTTGACGCCACGCCCGCCGCAGCGTGCGCACGGGCAGGAGCAGAGGGTGCCCGCGCGGTTCGGTGAGGGCGTTGAGGCGAGCCCGGTTGTCGGCGGTGAGCACCAGGGCTCCCCCCGCACGCAACACCCGTGCCATCTCGGCCAGCGCCCGGTCCGGTCGGTGCAGCCAGGGCAGCACTCCCACCGCCACCACCAGATCAAAGGACTCGGCGCCAAAGCTCAGCCGGTGGACGTCCTCGACGCCGGCCGTCAGACGTGCCTCCTGGCCCTCCCTGCGGCTGCGCTGGGAGATCAGCCGCACCATCTCAGAGCTCGAGTCCACGGCACACACCCGGTGCCCGCGGGCAGCCAGGGCCACCGACAACCCGCCCGCTCCCGCCCCGACCTCGAGCACTCGTGCTTCCGTCTCTGGGCACAGGAGGTCAACGAGATCGAGTACCTTCTCGCGGCGCTGACGATAGATCACCCCTTCGATGCCGCTCTGCTCATAGACATCGCGCCAGTAAGACGCCGTCTCGTCGAAATAGGCGTCGGCGCGTCGCTGGGCATTGGGGCCACCCTCAGCCGGCGATCGGCCCTCCGGGTCCGGCGCAGATGGGGACGGCGAATGGGAGATGGGCGGCGATGCTAGCGAGTGACTCGGGTCCCAGCGCGAGCGCCTATCTCGCCCAGATCGGGGTCGGTGAGCTTCCGCCCATGACCGCTCCCTTCGACCCCGGCTATGACCCCAGCACCGTCGAGTCTCACCTCCAGCAGAGCGCCCACCTGATGGCGAGCCTGAAGATCTCCATGGCGGGCTGGATGGTGGCCCATCCCGAGGCGACACGGCGCAAGACGGCCGCAGCGCGCCGCGCGGGCGTGGCGACCTTCGCGGGGGGCGCTCCCTTCGAGGTGGCGGTCGCCCAGGGGCGCCTGGAGGATTACCTGGAACTCTGCGCCGCTCACGGTCTGAGCGGAATCGAGGCGGCCAGCGGGTTCACCGAGCACACGCTGGCCCCCGAGTACGTCCTCGAGGCGGCGGCGCGTCACGGCCTGGAGGTCCAGTTCGAGCTCGGTCACAAGCACGAAGGCCACTTCACCGAGGCGGTGGTGGTAGGCCTGCTCGAGCAGGGCCGGGCGTGGCTGGCCGCGGGAGCCCGGTGGGTGGTGGTGGAAGCCCGAGAGAGTGCCCAGGGAGTCGGGTTGTTTGACTCCGGGGGAGCCTTCGATGCCGCTCTGGCCGAACGCTTCGTGGGAGCGCTGGGACTCGAATCGGTGGTGTTCGAGGCACCCACCAAGGCGAGCCAGTTCGCCATGATCGAGCACTTCGGCGCCCGGGTGAGACTGGCCAACGTACGCCTGGAGGAGCTGTTGCGAGTGGAGATCTACCGGCGCGGGCTGCACTCCGACGCCTTCTCCAATCCGCGACTGCGTCCGGCGCCTCCATCGTGAGTGACACGGTGAGCATTGCCTGCCGACACGAGCGTCTCGAGGTCGGGCGAGCCGACGCGGTCGTCGCGGTTGACGTGATCCGAGCCACCACCACGGCGACCACGGCGGTGGCCAGCGGGCGACGCTGTCATCCGGTGGCCAGCATCGGGGCGGCGGTGGCCCTGGCCGACGTCCTACCCGATGCTCTGCTGGCCGGTGAGCTGGGTGGCTATCGTCCGTACGGCTTCGATCTTCAGAACAGTCCGACCGAGCTTCTGGCCCGCACCGACGGGCCGCGGCCGGTCGTGTTGCTCTCGACGTCGGGGACGGCGCTCATGTGTGAGGCTGCCGGCGTGCGGCTCACCTATGTGGCCTGCCTGCGCAACGTGTCGGCCACCGTCCGCGCTGTGGCCGGGCGCCACCACCACGTGCTCATAGCCGGAGCCGACAGCCGAGGGGAGTTTCGCGAGGAGGACCAACTGTGCTGCGTGCGCATCGCCGCCGGCCTCTTGGCCCAAGGCTATGAGCTGGCCGATAAGCCGACTGAACGCCTGCATGCCCGCTGGTCGCACGCGCCCGACGAGGCCTTCCTGTCCGGTCGCAGCGTCAGCTACCTGAAGGGCACCGAGCAGCTTCACGACCTGCGCTTCGTGCTCGAGCACATCGACGACTACGACTCCGCTCTGGTCATGGACGCGGGCGAGATCAGGACGGTGACCCCCTGAGCCCAGGTCGGGTCGGGCCCGACGGCGTGGGAGTCGACGTGTCAACTCCCATCTTCGTCCTGCGCCGGGCCCTCGATCGCTTTCATCACGGAGGGCTGGCCGTGGCTCGCAGCGCAGGAGCCTGGGGGGTGGCGGTCCACGGCGTTCAGGAAGACCGCTGGTCTCCGGCGGGGTTGTCGCGTTATGGTGCCGGACGGCTCTCGCTGGCCTCCGGCGCCTCCGAGGATCGCTGGCTGCAGGCCCTGCTCGAAGTCGGAGCGCGCCTGGGGCGAGCGGTGCTGGTTCCCATCGACGACGTGGCGGCCGTGTTCGTGGAAGACCATGCCGCCGCGTTGTCACCGCACTTCACCTTCCCGGCGCGTGAAGCCGGTCTGACGCGGCGGCTGTCTGACAAGCGCGCGCTTCACCACTTGGCGGCCGAGCTCCAGATCCCGGTGGCAGACGCCGTGTTCCCCACCGAGGAGGGCGAGGTGGCCGCCTACGCGGCCACCGGCGGCTTTCCGGTGGTGGCCAAGCAGATCGACGCGTGGCATGCCTCGCGTGAGCCCGCTGCCCCCAGCGTGACGATTGCCCGGGACGCCGAGGAGCTGCTGCGCGCGTACCGCCAGATGGAGTCAGTCACCGGGCCCAACGTGATGCTTCAGCAGTACATCCCCGGGTCCTCGGAGTCAGTGTGGATGTTCAACGGATACTTCGATGCGGATTCGCAATGCCTCTTCGGTGCCACCGGAGTCAAGCTGCGCCAACGAGGACCCCACACCGGACCCACCACGCTCGGCCTGTGCACCCCCAACCCCACCGTGGAGGAGTACACGATGCGCCTGATGCGCGCCGTGGGCTACCGGGGAATCCTCGACCTCGGCTTTCGCCACGACGTCCGCGACGGTGCCTACAAGCTGCTGGACGTAAATCCGCGCCTGGGCGGAAGCTTTCGCCTGTTCGCCGGACACGACGGGATGGACGTCCTGCGCGCGCTCTACCTCGATCTCACGGGCCAGCCGGTGCCCCGCTCGGCCCCCCGCCACGGACGGCGTTGGATGGTCGAGCCCTACGACTTGGTGGCCGCGGCTCAGCTGCATGCCGAGAGGCAGCTAACTGTCAGACGCTGGCTGGGCTCGTATCGGGGGGTGCAGGAGACCGCCTGGTTTGACCATCGCGACCCCCTACCATTTCTGGGCATGATGGCGGGCATGGCACTATCGCTTCCCGGAAGGCGTAGGCGCGGGCACCGGTGATGGCTCGCGGCGCCATGCTGGCAGCGCTACTGGGTGCCCTCGCGGTGGGGACGTCGACGGTGGGCCAGTTGGGGCGACACCCCATCGGTCGCGCTGTCGCCGCTTCCGCACCTGCCCGTTCCTCGGCGCCAGCCAGCGCGCACACCTCGCGCACGCGCCACTACGAGTACGTGTTCCCCGACGGCTCCATGGATGTCTACGACGCCGATCACGGCCACCGCCTCGTGCAGAGCCACCCCCTGCCCGACGTGAAGGGCTTGCGCGGAGTGGCGGCCAGCCCGGAGACCGGGATGCTCTTTCTCAGCTACGGAAACGATTTCGACGGACCGGGGAACCTGCTCGCGTACGACCTGATCACCGACCGGGTGGTCTGGCAGCGTACCTATCCGTTCGGTGTCGACAGCATGGCTCTCACGCCGGATGGGCGGCGCCTGTATCTGCCCGCCGGTGAGCTGTCGCCCACCTCGACTTGGCGCGTGATTGACACCGCCGACGGAGCGGTGAGGGGAACCGTGCAGGGGGGCCGCGGCCCCCACAACACCGTGGTCTCCGCCAACGGATCGCAGGTCTACCTCGGCGGGCGCAACGAGAACCGCCTCTACGTCGTCGCCTCCGCCACCGGTCGGGTGCTGCGCCGCATCGGACCGCTGTGGGGTGGCGTGCGCCCGTTCACCGTCGACGGTCCCAAGCACCTCGCCTTCACCACAGCCACCGCTCGGCTGGGCTTTCAGGTGTCCTCGATATCCACCGGTCGGGTCCTCTACAGCGTCAGCTTCGCGGGCTTTCACTACGATCCGGCCGGCTTTGCCCCCAGCGCCCCCAGCCACGGTATCTCCCTGTCTCCCAACGGCCGACAGCTGTGGGTCCTCGACGCTCCCAACGGCTACGTCCACGTCTTCGACGTCAGCGGATTGCCGCGTCGGCGTCCGCGAGCGCTGGCCGACGTCAGGCTGGCGGCACCCCTGAGCGGAGACGAGACGCCGTGCGCCTATGACTGCGCACGCGACGGCTGGCTGCAGCACAGCGTCGATGGACGTTTCCTCTACGTCGGCGACGTTGGAGAGGTGATCGACACCCGCCGCCGCCGCGCGGTTGCCTTCCTGCCCTCCCTCCGCCAGACGCGCAAGCATCTGGAGATCGACTGGCGCGCGGGCCGGCCGGTGGCCACCTCCACGCGTATCGGGCTGCGGCGGTAGTGGCTGGACTCACACGCGGTCGAGCTCGGTTGCCAGCGCCCGATCCAGGACCGCGTGGGCCTCACGCTGAGCCCACGTCGGGCGCAGCGTGTGATCGCGCCCGGCGATGAGCTCGACCTCGAGATCGGGCCAGCGGCTGAGATCCTGCAGCACTCCGGTCTGCGTGAGCTCCTCATGCAGTGGCTCATGGCCGCCGAAAACGAACACCGCACGCTTGTCGGTGTCGCGCAGGCGGTCAAGGGCGCGTGAGACGACGTCGTCACCTGGGGCCGCTCCGCCAGCCCGAGTGAGGATGCGCACCGGCAGGGTCAGAACCCACCGCAGTGCCCACCGCGCGAGTGCCAGACGACGGGTGGTGGGCACCTCGCGAATGCGACGCCATTGGGAGGGGCGCAGTAGGCCCCGGCGAAAGTCACGGGCGGCGCCCAGGGAAGCATCCCAGAACAAAGCTCGCGGATTGAGCATGAGGGCAGTACTCACACGTTCATCGTCGAGGGCGCAGTGGAATGCCATGTAGGCACCCGAGCACAGCCCCAGCACGGCAAATCGTCCTGGCAGCCCCTGCTCCTCCATGACATCGAGGGCGCTGCGCACCTGAGCGACGAGCTCGGGCACGTAGAGCTCTGCCACCGAGGAGTAGCGCTCGGCATCGCCGTCGGCGTCTCCGATGCCCTCGACATCCAGTCGCAAGGTCGGCACCCCCTCAAGTGCCCAGCGCCGGGCCATCTCCACCCACATGCGCCCCGGCCCGATCCGCCGGATCGCGCCGGCATTGAGCAGTACCGCCGTCAGATCGGCTCGCGTCGACAACGGCTCAGCCAGCACTCCGAACAGCTGTCCCCCGGAGTGAGTCACGGTCAGCGGACGCTCACGGATGCGCCCCCCGCCAAGGACGATCTCGACCTCCCGATGCTCGTGCGGCAAGGTATCCCCGGGTAAGGGCTCTGAGCATGACTCGTCCTCACCGGGGTTGGCGCCGAGCGCCGCCGCCGGCACCGACTCGGCGAGCCACGCGCTCACCCGGTCAAACACGGCGACGGGCGAGCGCGCCTCCTGGGGCTCGGCCATCATCGCCCCGTAGCCGGGGCCGGGGGCGGTGGTGACCGCCAGAGCCGACCGCTCGAGCGCTTCGCGCAACTCGGCGTCCACTCCCAGGCCGTCGCGCTCGAGCAGGAGAGCCCGGCGCCCCTGGACGCGAGGCAGGTCCACGCGGCCGACATCGAGGGCGCTGAGCTCGGCCACGGTCTGCGGAGTGAGCACGAAGCCGGCGACCTCCAGCTCGCCTTCGGGTGCCGGCGGCGGAGCAGGATCCTGCGCGCTGCGGAAGTTCGCGGACTCGAGCCTTGCCAGCGCTCTCAGTTCCCGCACCAGGCGCCGGCCACGGGCGGGCACCCCCCAGAGGACGAGGTCGTCCACGGGCGCCCCGTCGGCGAGAGCCCGGCAGGCCACCAGACCCCCGAGACCGATGCCCAGCACCGCCAGGCGCCGACAGCCCGTGCGCCCTCGCAGCCAGCGGGCACTCGAGCACACGGCCTCGGCCCAGGCGTCCAGGCGACCCGCGTCCCGGGGCGAGCCGGGGCTGTCACCGCTGCCGGGCAGGTCGATGCGCAGAACGGGAACCCCCGCCTCGGCGAGCGACATCGCCCAGTCACGGCGAGCGCGGTAGGAGCAGATGTCCTCCCAGCCAAACGGGGGACACAGGAGCACGGCCACCTCGGCCTCGGCCTCGCCGTTGCCGGGATGCAGCAGGCCGAAGACCGCCTCACCGGAGCCCTGGAGGTAGACGGGTAGGGCGGCAGGGGCGATGCTCACCCCGGCTCCCCGTCCGCACCCTGACGCTCGGGCACGGTGCTCGCCACCATCCCGCCCGCATCGAGGAGGCAGCGCTCCTCGCCGTCGATGCCAGCCGATGCGCCTGGGGGCCGTGTCATCTCAGGCATCCGTCAGAAGAAGGGCCATCGGGGCCGTGATCTCAGGAGACGGCGCGGTCGAGCGTCGCCATCGATCTCTGCCACCCCTGGGCCATGGTGTCGAGTAGGGGCCCGGGGTCAAAGCGCCGGCGCCGCGCGAGCTTGAACGACAGGACCTTGGCGCCCTCGACCACCGTCCGCAGGGCGGCGGCCGCCGGGGCTCCACGAGCTCCCAGCAGCCAATCCACATGAGAGGCGCCGACCTCAAAGGCCGAACCCACCATGCGCACGGTGGCGAAGGCGTAGGCGTGGTACTCGGCGGCCCCTGCGTCCAGCAGGCCGGATAGATCGGCCTGCAGCTGCTCGGCGAAGCCGAGGAACGGGTTGCTCGAGGGGCGCCGGGCGAGGTGCTCGGCCAGGAGGCTGCGGGCCGCGGCCCGCAGCTCCTCGCCTTGCAGTCTCGCTCCGGCGTCAAAGCGAACGAGCTCGGTGTAGGGGGGCAGAACGTCCTCGGAGAATGGCCCCTGTAGGCGTAGGATGCGACGATAGTCCTCGCCGGCGAGCTCGTGCAGCCCGGTGTTGTGAAAGTAGCGCAGCCGCTGGTGGGCGCAGTCGATCGCCTCGGGGATCACCGAGGTCTTGACGTGCTCGCGGCGGTAGCTGGTGGATGCGGTGTCGGGAAGGTAGAAGGAGTCAAGCTCCACCAGGAGCGTGCGTCCTCGCGCGATCTGCTGCGCGATCTGATCGGCCAGTGGACGGTAGGGCTGCATCTCGTGGAGGTCGATGCCGTACAGCATCTCCAGGTCGGTCGCCGGAGGCTTGAAGAACGTCCACTGATCGCCTTCGAAGTCGGTGCGCACCGTGAAGCCCATGGCGGCCAGGGGCTCATCCCCGCGAGCATGGATCAGCTCGATGAGAATGTCGGTGTAGCAGTTGGTCTCCATGTAGCTGCGCTCCCCGGTGTGGAGGGCGTGGGGCTCGTAGGTGGCGGGATCGAGGCCAAGCAGGCTCACCAGCCCGGTGGTGGCGGTACTCACGATCCCCACAGCTCTCGGCGGGTCGCATCGGGCCAGTCGGCGGGATTGAGGCCGTGGGTGTGCAAGAGGGCCAGCACAATGCGCTCGTGCCCGAAGCCCAGGCAGGCCGTGTGAGCGACGGTGCCATCGGCGAGGACGATCCCGTAGGTGGCACCGAAGTGGTCCTGGTGGTAGTTGAAGGAAGCCACTGCCGTCGGCTCGGGGCCGGCGATCGCCACGAGGATCTCGAACTTCAGCGCCTGCTCGCGCTGGCTGGCGGCGAGCATCCGCCCGCTGCGCCCGAAGAACGGGTCGGTGGCCACGTCGAAGCCCGCTTCCAGGCCGATGTCACGCAGCAGCGACACGGCGCGGTCGCGCCACGAGTCGCGCCAGGCGGCGACGGTCTCGGGCTCGCCGATGCGCACGATCTCGCGCTGGTGAAACATCTGCATGCGGGCGGGGTCGCCGGAGGGCTCGTGGCGAAACACGTAGGCACCACCCGCGTCAACGGTGACGCCTCCCGGTGTCAGCGGGCCGCGGGCGGCGATGGCCGGGTAGACCGGGTAGCAGGCGGCCGGCACGAGAACGAGATCGGTCATCGACTGATGCTCGCTCCAGTCCTCGTGGCGGCTGGCACGGTCGACCTGCTCGGCGGCCTGGGCCTCGTCGCCCTCAAAGCTGAAGATCGAGCCGGCGAGATGGGGGAAGGACTTCAGGTAGCCGATGGACTCGAGCTGATGGCGAGGCAGTACGGGAGGAAAGCGCAACGACTCGGCGCCGTCGGGAGCGCCCACCCGGCTGACCAGCGCGTCGAAGGCCAGCCGCACGTCCTCGAAGATCGCCGAGCGTCCGTAGACGCCGGGAGCGCCGGTGTCGATGAGCAGTCCTGCGGCCACGAGGTCAGCGAGGAACTGCGCCTGGTCTGGCGTGGCCGCCCGGAACTCGGCCACCTCAGACGTCCTTGGCAATCAGCAGCAGGCTGGCGTTGGTCTGATGAATGCGCTCGTTGGCCACCATCAGTGACGCCGACATGGAGTCGCGCAGGTGGCGTCCGACGCTGAACGGGGTGTCGTTCTTGAAGCCCATGATTCCACACACCCCCAGGGCCCCCTGACACACGCGCGGCGCCTGCTCGGAGGCGGCGATCTTCAGGTTGTTGAAACGCAGAGCGCAGGCGATGGTCGACAGGCGCTCACGCCCGGGCTCCTCGGATGCCTCCATGAACTCGCGCAGTCCCAGCCCCACCTCGGCGCGCAGCAGGGAGAGCTCGCTCATGAGGTGCGACAGCCGCTGGGCGGCGGGCAGCGGCTGACCCGGCTTCTGGCGAGCCGAGGCGCGCACGAAGGCCCGGGCTCGGTCAAAGGCGTCGGTGGCGATCCCCAGCCACAGGTGTGACCACAGAATGTGTGACACCGGGACCATCGACTCGGCCGACACCCGAGCAAACGGCGTGCTCAGGACCTGCTCGGGGAGAAACTCGGCGGACACCACGTAGCCGGGGGAGCAGGTGCCCCGCATGCCCAGCGGATCCCAGGTGCCGGTGGGCTCCAAGGTGATCTGCTCCCGGCGCGTGAGGGCGACGACCTGATCGCCGGGCTCAGCCTCGGGGGAACGGCGCAGGGTGGTGAGAAGATCGTCGGCATGGGCGCCGTAGCTGACAGTGGGCGCCTGCTTGCGAAACCCGCACGTCCCGTCGGGTAGCGGCGTGACGGCGGCGACCGACTTTCCCATATCTCCACCGGTGCCCACCTCGGAGGTCACCGAGGCGATCAGCCGCTGCTCGCTGGCCACGTCGCGCAGGTAGGACTCAAACCACGGGGCATCCTCGAGATGGCGCACGATGCTGGCCACCTGGATCTGGTGCATGGCGAACACCATGGCGCTCGCTGCGCAGCGCCGACCCAGGGTCAGGCAGGCGCCGGCGATCACCGGGAAGCTGACCCCCTCGCCACCGAGTTCGCCGGGGATGAGCGCCGACAGCGCTCGCTCCTCGCGCAGGGCGGCGAGCGTCTCGGCCGGGAAGCGGGCCTCGCGATCGACTTCATCGGCGTGGGGACCGGCGATGTCCTCGGCGATGCGCTGCACCGTGGTGAGAAACGCCTGGTCGCGGTCGACGGCAATGCTCACGCCATCGCCTCCGATCGCAGCTCGGTCAGAGCGCTCTCGATGGCGGCAATGCTCTCAAAGACGCTGCGCTTGAGCATGCGGTCGGGGAACTCGACGTCAAAGGCGTCCTCGAGGGCGAGCATCACGTTGACGCTGGCGTGGGAGGTCATCCCCGCCTGATAGAGGTCGGCGGTGTCAGAGAGCGAGTCGGCATCTACAGGAAGGCGTCCGTGCTCGGAGAGGATGCGGCGGATGGCGTCGGTCATGTCGGTCTCATCGGGTGCCGTCATGGAACACTTGAGGGCAGCTCGGCTACCACCACCGCGGAGGCAAACCCATCCTCGTGGGTCAGGCTCAGCGCCAGGTCGCATACTCCGGCCTGCTCGGCCAGGGCGGCGGCCCGCCCGCTGAGCGAGAGCTCCACCCATCCCGCGGGTTGGCGGCGCACCTCGATCGAGCGCCACGATATCCCCTCCTCGTCGGGACGCAGCACCTTGAGGGTCGCCTCCTTGGCCGCGAAGCGGGCGGCCAAGCGCAAGGCATCCACGCCCTCCGGGGTCCGGCAGTCGCCGAGCTCGCGGTCGGTGTAGATGCGGTTCAGGTAGCGGTCGGCGTGGACGTCGATCGATTCCCGCACGGCTGCCACCGCCACCAGATCGATTCCGACGCGAACGGCCATTCTCCACAGCTTCGGCACGCTCCCGGCCTTTGTCAAGCGCCGGGTGGCGCGTGGCCCGTTGGGGCAGACAGCAGCCGCGGGTGGTGTCTGAGAAGCGCGCCTACAGGCGCGTGCCGTACAGGCCGATCAGGGCCCGCACCTGGCGCTCCCAGGAGTAGGAGTCCTCGACCAGGCGACGGCCCTCCCGGGCCAGCTGCGCTCTCAAACCGGCGTCCTGCAGGAGCGTCACGCATGCGTCGGCGAGCTCCTCGGCGGTCTCCCCCTCGAGGTGATGACGGTCGGCGACTGACCCCTGCACCCCCATGATCCCGGCGGCGTTGGTCACCACCGGGGTGCCGGTGCTGAAGGACTCGAGCACCTTGTTCTTGATTCCTGAGCCCGAGAACATCGGCACGACAGCCACCGAGGCGCCGTGAAGCTCGTCGGCCATGTGCGCAACCGGGCCCACGACCTCAACCCCGGGAGCTGCGCTCAGCGCGCGGACACCGGCGGTGGGGCGCGCACCGGCGATGCGCAGCGAGGCCGCGGGTAGACGCGCCCTGACGAGCGGGAGGACCTCGAGAGCCACGAAGCGGGCAGGCTCGACGTTGTGAAAATAGCCAAGATTTCCGAAGAACAGCAGCGTCGGGGGACGGGCATCGGGCAGGCTGAAGCCAAAGGCGTCGGTGTCGACTCCGTTGGGGATCACCGCGGCCTGCTGAAGGCCCGGTCCCAGGCGACGGTCGTTCTCAGAGACCACACTGGAGGAGTCCGCGCGCGCCACGAGCGCTGCCTCGTAGCGGTCCAGCAGCTGGGCCTCCAGGGCAAATGGCCATCGCGCCGGCCCCCGGGATGCTCGTGCGCGGGTGCGCATGTTCTGGGCCAGGGAGTCGATCAGGTCGACATGGCGATGCCAGGGTCCTGGCGGAGGCAGATAGGGGCCCAGGCGCGAAAGGGTGACATGGACCACCGCGGGGGAGCGGGCCAGCTCCTCGTCGACCACGCGCCGAAAGCGCCGGCTCAGGAGCAACCGGGCCTGCAGGGGCAGGCGCGGGTCGCCGAGCCGGGCGTTGGCCAGCGCCGTATCCAGCGGCGCTTTGAAGACGGTGCGCACCCGCATCCCCGCCAGGGTCGCGTGCCGGTCGGTGGCGAAGCTGACGAGGGTGACCTCGGCGTGTGCGGCCAAGCCCTCCAGCAGGTGAAGCACGCGCCGCTGATCGCCACGCTCGGGGGGCTGCGGGTAGCGCGGGGCGAGGAACAGCAGACGCGGGCGAGCCGGGGTCACCAGGCCGCGACGCTGCTCTTCGGCGCCGCTGAATGCGGCGCGATCGGTGAGGCTTGGGGGTCGACATTCAAGAGAATGGTTGTCATCGCTCAGGGACTTGGCTGCCTGGCCTGGTTGTAGTATCGCCGCCGTGGGGCTCAGCGGCGGCGTCCTCAAGGCTCGGCTGCTCGAGCATCGGCGCGCCTACCTCCTGGCCGCTCGCGCCCGGCGCCTGGGGCGCTACCTGAGGCGCCGGCCCCACGAGATCGACTTCGAGTACTTCTCCCAGTGCGCTGACCGGGAGGGACTGTTCCTGGACATCGGGGCCAACGCCGGCACGTCAGCCATGTCCTTTCGCCTCTATAACCGGCGCAGCCCCATCCTGTCGGTCGAGCCCAATCCGTTCCACGAGCCCGACCTGCGGTTGCTCAAGCGCCTGCTCAGGCGGTTTGACTACCTGATCTGCGGCGCCG
>JAABUJ010003670.1_pt1 | contig 16997 bp, 18 predicted proteins | sample 5559131 | NCBI WGS metagenome assembly JAABUJ01 (sample SAMN10711875, study PRJNA513366) | rock metagenome | isolation source: Antarctica rocks | place: Antarctica: Victoria Land, Mt New Zealand nord | collected 2016-01-07 | reverse complement strand
CGTTCTTGGTCGGCGCGGCGACGGGCGACGGCCTGCTCCCAGTCCTGAGCGGTGTACAGCGTGGCCGCGGGAGTCATCGGCGTCGCGGCGGGTGGCGGTGCCGGTTCGTCGGGGGTTTGCGGGTCGACGCGGTGGACCGCGCCCGCGCCGGTGGTGTTGCCGCGGGCCAGGTGGGACACCGAGTGCGGGGACAGCGGCCGTGGGGTGATCGACAGGTAGCCGCGGGGGTCGATCGGCGGCAGCAGCGGAACATCCCCGATCCCCTGAGCGATGGGGCGGCGGCTTCGGCACAGGTGCGGCGATGCCCCGTCTACCGCGGCGGCGCGGTCGATCGCCCAGGCCAGGGTGCGGGTGGCGGGTGAGGTGAGCGCGAGGTGCAGGGCGCGGAGCCAGCGGACCAACGCGCACGGCCCGCACACAACCGCATCCTCGTCCGGGTGCAGGGTGACCAACCCGATCGTCGTGTTGATGGTGGCGACCCCGTCGAACACCGCGATGTCCCCGGCGGTGAGGGCGGCGACCCGCCGGTACGGCACCCCCGCCTGGGCCACGACCAACAGGGCCCGGTCGCGGCGGCCGAACCAGCCGTTGATCCAGCCGTGGGACGGCAGCCGCCGCAACGCCGCCTGTACCTGTTCCGAATCCAACTCTTGGCGGGCGGGTTGGGCGGCCCGGCCCCGCAGCACGTCCCGCACCTGCCCGGTCCGCTCCGGCGGGGCGATCCCGGCGGCCCGGTGGGCGGCGTCGATCGCGGTCAGCCGGCGGCCCAGCGTCGACGGCGCAGCCGGGCAGTCGCTGAAAAACATCAGCACCGTCTCCGGGGTCGCGGGCAGCGGGTCGTGGCCGGTGACCGCGCACCAATCGGCGAACAGCGCCCACTCCGCAGTCGCGGCGGGGGCGCCTGCGCCGGGCAACCTGGAGTTGGCAGGCTCCTCAGGTGGGTGGGTCATCCTCTACAGGCCGAGTTTGGTGACGGCGTTGCCGACCAGGGGGGCGTGTTCCCGGGCGTAGGTTTCCAGGATGGCGGGGTTGCGGTGCCCGGTCTGCCGCATGATCGCGTGCGCATCGGCGCCTTGCCGGAACGCTTCGGTGACGAACCCGGCCCGCAGTGAATGCCCACCCAACTTCGCGACTTGTTGCGCGGTGTACCCGGCGTCGGTGGCGCGGCGGGCCAGCACCACGTTCACCGCCTGCCCCGACATCCCCGCCGCGCCGATCCGGCCGGTTTTGTGGACCAGCGGGAACAACGCCCGCCCCGGATCGGCGGGTTCGGGCAGGTCGACTCGGCAGACGTGCCCGTCCACTCCCCCATCGGATGTCTGTCGGCGGAGCTCGGTCATCACCGACCGTCGCTGCCCCGCCGACTCCACCCGGTCGGCGGCGTCCAACAGCAGCCGCCACCGGGTGTACGCGCAGGGCGGGCACGTCGTCGGGTCCCGCCCGTAGGGCACGGCCTTCACCGTCCCGTGGGCCTCCTGATCGGTTTTGGACGTCCGCAGCCGCAGATGCAGACCGTCCACCCGATGCACAGCCACATCCCCCACCGTCAACCCGACGAGTTCCGAGCGGCGGGCGGCGGTGGCGAACCCGACCAGCAGCAGCGCCGCGTCCCGCCGGGCGATCACCCCACCGGGCCAGGTCGAGAACGGCGCCATCGCGGCGAGCAGCCTTTTGATGTCCTCCAGTAGCAGCGGGGCCCGCCGGTTCGGTGGCGTCGCGCGGAGCCGGCGGATCCCGGACAGCGCCCGGCGGACCACCTCGGAGCGGCCCGGCGCGGCCAGGCCCGCGGCCGTGTGGAACTGGTTGATCGAGGAGGTCCACCGGGTCAACGTGGCCGGGCTGTACCGCCACTGCCCCACCGCTGTCTGGTCCGCGGCCGCCGCGGTCAGGTACGCCGCGACGACCATCGGATCGGCAGGCAACACCGCATGCCCCGCCGCGGTCGCCCACCCTTGGAAGCGGGCCCAGTCCGACCGGTACGCCGCCTTCGTGTTCACCGACGTCGACGCCTGGACCGCCGCCCACACCCGCTCCAGCGCCTCCACGGCCAAGTCGAGAGCCTCGACGGGCGAACGATGGCCAGCACCGGTCCCGCCGTCAGGCGCCGGCAGCGCCGTGAGATCAGCGGCAGAGGAGACCTCGAGATCGGTCAGCGCAGCCATCGGGGACTCCCCCACCTCGGCCACCTCCTCGTATCTGTCAACCCGGTCGGTGCAGCTCAGCACCGTGCACCGACGGCGCAACGATCCGCTAAAAGATCTTGAGCGAAAGATCCTCCCTGCGCCCAGCCAGTTACATACTACCGAGGATAGGTCACGATAATGGAACATTATACTAGTCAGACCGATGCGAGTAGATTTTCAATGCGATCCGCATCAGTGCCTGTCTGAGAGGGCCGTAGAGCGCCCAGCGCACCTCGGCCGGGGTGATTCCCTGCTGGTCCAGGGCTTGATGTCCTTTCCCATCGCAGGTGAGGCACGTCCCATCTATCTGAGGCATTGGGCCGGGAGTCCCAGCTATCTGAGGCATGAGTTCCGCCGTCCGGAGTACACACCTGCCGCCTGATGCGCCGTGGTCACCCACCCGGTCGGCAGCCACCGGGCTGGTCCGGCCTGGCTTCTCCTCGGCAGAGGGGGCCTCAAAGCCCAAATGATCCGGGCCCGCCGCCAATCGCTTCGTTCGGCGGTCTGCCAACAACCCGCATCCGCGTGAAGTTGCCTCAGATAGATGGGACGACCACCCACCCAATCCCCGTCCCACCTATCTGCGAACTCCCGGGTTACGTAACGGCGGACGTCCCGGATTGACCGGTCCGAGCTCGATGTGCCGCGACGCGGCACCGATCGCTGCGGCCGCTGGAATCATCAGGACCACCCGCCCAAGGTCCTACTCCCCCGCCGACGGCACCCGTCGGCGGAGACCAATGGGCCACCCGGCCCTGGCCCTCCTGGAGCAGCGGTCAGGTGTACAGATCGAACATCGGCCACGACGGCTCATCTAGCCTGCCCGGGGTCGGCGTGGGGTAGGCCTTGAGCTCGAGCAGGTCAACGGGGCGTGGTGCACCCGAATCGGCGGGGTTGCCACGCCTGGGCGGTAGATCGAACAGCCCTTCCACTCCCCCACAGTGGATCACCGGCGGGCAGGGCCCGAGCCAACATCCGCTAGCTGGGCCAGCGAACTGCCGGCGGCGCCCTGGGTGCGCAGGGCCTCCTGGATTGTCCGCGAGGGCACCCACGTTGCCGCGAACGTCGACCAGGCCGGGGCCGCGGACCCGCCGCTTTCCCCGCCGCATGTTCTCCCCCTGGGTCGCCACCCGGACATGGCCCGGGCCTGTCGTCACGCATATCCGCACGTCACAGTTGTGCATCAGGGTTGGCCCGAGTGGAACGGGACCGAACTTGAGTGCGGCTGCCACCAGGTGGGGACTCACGATGCGCTCGATCGATCCGTTCCGCCTAGTTCCGGCCGTAGCCGTCCGATCGCACCGCGCCGAGCCAGATCGTGCAGGTTCCGGTAGTCAGCAGGTGTCAGCTGAACCGACCAATGGCCGACTGGGAGTGCCAGGGGCTGGCCTGCAGCGATTTGCTCACCAGAGAAACTTAGCTTCGGCCTCGGCTATCTGCCCGCTGCAATCACGTGAGTCCCGAAACGTCGGTAGTGCGGTACTACGGTATGGCTCACAGTACGCTGGAGCGATAAGAACAATAGTGCGTCAATGACGCGAAAGATCGTCTCTCGTAAGTAGACCAAAACGTCTTTCACGGCTGTGCGACACTCCCCTAACAGCGTGAGATACGCACTGCCGCTACTGCCGCATTGTGCCTGTCGCGCACTGCGGTACCGACACACAACTCAACCGCATCAGCGTCACTTACGTGAGTGCGCCAAATTACTGCGCGCTCACAATGTGACACTCGCGCGACTGTCACATTATGTCCGTACCGCACCGCGGTCGCCGGCATTGCGCAACCAGTGCATCAGCGTCACTCGCGTGAGTGCGCCACTACTGTCTACACCGCAATGTCGCACCAGCGCGACTGTCGCATTGTCGACGACGCGCGGTTGTCTGTGTCGTTTGCGTGATCCCCGAACTCACGTGAATACGGCATCGGCCCCCGTTGGCTCGATCGCTTCACTGGTGGCTCGGACCGGGTCGACGTGGGGTACCCGGAATTCACTTGAGTGCGCGATCGCGTAAACCGGGACAGTGCCCCCAATCACGTCATTGACCTACTTGCGTCGCGACGTTGCGCTTGCAGTTCCAGGCACTTCGGTTCGGCTGGGCCCGAGACACCGCGCACTACGTCACAGGCTCAGGCGGTGGAGCTGACCCGCCGGTGGGGAGGGATAGAGACGGGCCGGACAGCAGTGTCATTGCTGCACAAACGTGAATGGCGCGTCGCGCGACACGCGCGACTGTTGCCAGTCGGGTTACTGATGTGACTGGTGTGACTAGGGCAGAATCTCAGGGAGTGCTCGCCGTCGGCTGAGCGCCCATCAACGTCGCAGTGAAGGAGACCCATGGCGGACGCACTGAAGAAGGTCGTGTCGGTGCTGCTGCAAAAGGGCGGGGTCGGCAAGACCGCAGTCACCGCCAACACTGCCTTCGAGGCGGCCCGCCTCGGCCTCAACGTGCTGTTCGTCGATAGCGACCCCACCGGATACGGCAGCGAGCTGCTGACCGACGAAGGCTATCTGGACAGTCTCACCCTGTCCGACTGCGTCGCGCCCGGCGGGGACAAGCTCGATGTGCGAGGCGACGTCGTCCGTCGCGCCTGGGGCGGCTGGCAGCCCAGCATTGAACTGCCGTGGGCCGACGGTGGCGCTCTCGGTGGAGGACCGGTCGGTCGGCTCGATGTCCTGCCCTCAGATCCGTCGTTGTCACAGAAGGCCAACGCGAACGGAAGCACTGCGCTGCGCAGCCTGTTCCGAGTCCTGCACCGCGGTAGCGGCCGGCCCCTCGTCGAGGACTACGACATGGTGTTCATCGACTGCCAGCCGTCGCCCGACCTGGCATCCCAGATGTCGGTGCTCGCTTCAGGATGGCTGCTGATGGTGGTGCTCCCCGAGTCGATGGCCGCATCCCGGGGCCTGAGCCTGGCCCTGCAATTCACTACCGAACTGGCCGTCGGCTGGGATCACGACATCGCCGTCGGGGGAGTGATCATCAATTCGCTCAATGCATCCACGCGCGAGCACCGCGAGGTCGCCGAGGGCATCCAGGTCTGGGTCGACGCCAACATCGAAAGCGACGGCGACATCATCGGTCGAATCTGGGGGAGTCCGGTCGGCCGGAGCACCGCGGTGTCCAAGGCCATGTCAGCTCGTCAACCCATCTCGTCGTCACTGATCGACGCGGCCCGCGGCGGTCGACTCGCCCGACTGGGCATCGGGAAGACTCACCGCCGCCCCGTGGCTCAGTTCGCCCGATTCGCTCTGAACGCCGCCACGTTGACCTGTCCAGAGAAAGTGGTCGGCCTGAAGACGCGCCTTGCAGCCGAGCCAATGCCCGACATCATGCGGTCCGTCCTGGACAACTCTCCCCTTGCCGACGTGCACGACATCGCAGTGGGGGAGTGAGCGGTATGACTGCATCAACGCCTCGGCCGATCGGCCTGAACAAGCGGCCCGGCCCGATGTTCGGTCTGCAATCCGCGCCGGCCGACGATCCGGCCGCGACAGCAGAGCCATCATCGGAGTCGGCTGCTGACCTGGCGGTGGCACATGAACCCCAGGCCATCACCTCGGCCACCGGCAAGGCCGCCAAGACCAAGCCGACACCGAGACTGACAGCCGCCAAAGCGCTGCCGGCTGCCGCCGAAGATGACGACGAGTTCGGCACGGTCCGGGTAGGGCTCTACCTGCGATCCTCTGTGGCAGACCGGGCCCAGACGGCGATGTCAGATTTCGGCAATCGCCATGCACGAGAGATCAGGCGGCAAGGCGCTCGCCGCAATTCGCTCAATGCCTTCCTTAGCGCAGTTCTGGATCATGCCCTAGAAAACTTGGACTCGGTCGACCCGGGGGAGATCATCAGCCGCATGCCCAAGGGAGGCCGCTAACCCGTCCAATCACGTGGTTAATGTACCTACGTAAATGTAGTACTCACGTGAGTTCGTTAAACTCAGACTCACGTGAGTGCCGGACGCCTTGGGTCACGTGGATGCTGAGTTTGCTTAATGGCCCCACATACATGCCAGCCGCAGCAAGGAGGGGTCCGGGGCGTCCTTGTCGTACAGCACGATCGCGTGGTTGTCGAAGATCGTGAACGGGTCTTCGACGCGGCAGTGCTCGGGGAGCGAGAAGACGGCGAGGGCGGCCTGGCGTCACGGTTCGAATTCGTCCAGGATGGCGCGGACGGACAGCTTGCGGTCCTTCCACTTGAGCACGTAGATGCCGCGGGCGCCGGGGAGGTGGCGGGGTCGACCACGACGATGATGTCGCCGACCAGACCGCCGGTGCTGCCGGTGGTTCGTCCGGTGCCTTCGGCGATGTCGCCCCGGGCGGCGGCTGGGGAATCCGGTCGAACGCTCGTGGCGAGAGATCGTGGACTGGAGGCCCACGAAGCGATGTTTGCCGACAACGTGACGAATACCGGTCGTGCGGCCACGACCGTCAACGCCGTCCAAACCCACTTCGACTCGAAGCCAGCGTCATCCATCAATGCCGCGCCGGATCGCGGAAAGGACCTGCCCTACCGACTGGAGCCCAACCACCAGGAAGCATGGTTGCTGTCGGCCGATGACCTCACCGGGTACGTGCTGGACCTGCACCGTGGATTCACAGCCGAAATTGTCGTGCCAACCAAGATGACGATGTCCGTCAACCTTGGCAACGGCACCACGGTCGACGCAAGAGGAAGCGTCCGCTGGGCTGATTTGGTGGCGTGGGCCCGGGGTCGCCCTACGCCGGACGAGTTCCGGAATCTTGGGGTGTACTGAGGTAGTCGTGACGGCCGGTGTCTTCGTCGTCCAGCACCTTGTCCAGTCCTGGGCGGGTGGCGTCTCGATCACGTTGGCACAGGAAGTCGGATCGGAACCGGCGCACGTGTGCGCTGGCCAGCACCAGTTCGCGGTCTTCGCCGTGGAACCCGGTGCGGGCCGCACTCGGAGCACAGTGATTGGCTCGCAGACTGGTTGTGCGGCAACGGCATCTCGCAACACGGTCACAGATCGATGTCGGCAGCGGGCGCATCCCCCGCGGTGGATGGGACGGGGATCGGTTTGCGGGTCTGAGCGGCCGCGTAGGCGAGATTTCGGAGCGGCCCCTCATCTTGTACTCGGAGTGTTGTCGGACGGCGCGGTGCGGGTCGAGTGGAAAGGCGTCGTAGAGCCGCTGCTCCTCGCTTCGGGTTACCGACCACAGCATGCGGCCGGCGCCTCGGTGCGCCAAAATTGCCGGTCAGATTTAGTGCTTGTTGACAGCAATGGCGGCGCGAAGCCGTTGCAGACCGTCCTCGCCACCCTGAATCCCTGTCCAAATGTGGCGCGTGTTGTTTGTCATCGCGCAAATGTGGCCGAGGTATTCGCGGTCTCGATAGGTGATCGTTTCGGCGCTGTAGTCGCGGCGTCCGGCGAGCGTGGTTAGGACGACGAAGTCGGCCATGTGCCTGTCTCTGCCAGGGTCGTTCGTCGTGTACGCGGCGGCTTTGGCGACTATCGCGCCGAACAGCCTGGGGCGGGGGACCGTACCGGTGCGGCCAGCGACGGTGACTTCCACCAATTCTGTGCGGTCCAGTGCCTGCTGGGCTCCGGGCGTCTCGAGTGTTGTTCCGCCGGTGACGCCGCGGCGCTGCGTGAAATGTGCAGTGCGAGTAGGCACGAGGACGTCTATTTGAGCTGCGTCCCGCACCCAGCGGTGCTGGTGCCCCTCCATTGTTTCCCCCGAGGACTGGAAGCCCAGTCGGACCAGTTCGGCGGTGAACCGATGTAGCCCCGCAGTTGTGCCGCGTACATCGACGACCGCATCGCCGTCATCGGTTGGCCGGGTGGGCGACGCTCCCCGTTCCCAGCAGTGCAGGTGCACGAGCTGACCGCCTACGAGGCACCATCCGTCGCGGAGCGTGTCTCCAACGTCTAGCAGACCGTTCCAGGACTGTTCCTGCGCTGCGGTCATTGCGGGGGCTACGGCGACCACGTTAGAGCTGACGTACAAGTTGCGCGGCCTGGCCCCGCTCGCGCGGACCGCCATGCTCGGCGAGGTCGGCAATCAGCATCAACGGCGGAATCGGCGCTGGTGGCAGCTGTTCACTGTCGATGACGTGTAGGAACACGTTAGGCCGTTTTGACTTGACCAGCAGGTAATCATTGACAAATTCGTTGAGGTCCGCGGCCCGCACGTAACCTTCGGCCTCGCCGGCGGCAGACATCCCGGCGCGGTCGTCGCTGATGCCGGATTTTGAGAGGCGGCTGTCCTCGCGGAGGTCAGCAACGTCTGGTGCGGCGGCGGCAAACAGTTGCCGGTCCGCTCGGCACCGGAGCCACGACCGGATGAGGAGGACGCATGTTAGCGGGTCCTCCGCGCGTAGACGCTTCAGCATCTTCTCGACCCGAGCCTTCTCCACCGAGCTGATTTCATACCGATACGAGTTTTCATGGGAGCCGGTGATCGAGTTGGAGGACCAGATCCACGATGCCTCGTCGTCGGTCAGCGGCTTGACCTGTTGCCTGTGGGGGAGGTTGCTCAGCTGGTCTGGATCGTTGGAACTTCGCTCACCAGTGCCACCTTCGGATGATTCGAGCTGTTGCCGGATGGAAGCGTAGATGAGGTATCTAGTCATGCGATCCGATAGAGCCCGGGACGCAGCCGATGGTTGAAGCAGCGCAGCTTCGTCGATAAGCCAGCGGCCAGCAACCTGCCGACCGTCGAGGAGACCGTGAGCGAGCATCGCGCGGATGCGCTGCTGCGACACCTCCAAGCGGCTCGCCGCCTCACCAACCCCGATCTCCATACACACAAGTATAGCGGTACCGCAATAGAAGTGTTTGATAGCTGAGAGGTCCGGGAAGTTCCTGGCCGATGCGATCGCCGCGGCCCGTCGCACCGGGGCGAGCGCGGTCATCCGGTGCCGCCTTGATTCCGCGTTCTGCAACCACAAGGTGATCGGCGCGATCCGCACCGCCGGCGCCCAGTTCTCGGTCACCGCCCGAATGGACCCGGCGATCTGCAAAGCGATCGCCAACATCGATGAAGCCCGGTGGGTGTCGATCAAGTACCGGCAAGGCGATCTTCGATCAAGAGCAGCAGCGGTGGATCTGGCGACGCGCAGGTCGCCGAGACGGACCTACACGGCGTTCACCTCCGCCGCCAAGACCCACCAGGTCACCGCGAGGTTGATCGTGCGTCGGGTGAAACGGTTGAACCCAAAAGCCGGACCGCAGGGCCAAGGGGAACTGTTCACCGTGTACCGGTTCCACGCAGTGTTCACCGGTGAGATGACAACGGCAACGGGCCGGCCGTGGCGGGTGATCGTCACGCGGTCATGGGTGCGGATCACCGAGTCGACCACCTCGGAGAGGTGGTTGCGGGCATCCGCGAGGGGCAGTGTGGTCTCCCTGTCAGGATTGCACATACTTCGCGCCACATCTACTGGAAGCTTTGCTACCACCCGATTTAGGTGGCGGCGTTGTCTTCCCAGACGGTTCGGACCCGGATGTTAGTGCCGACCGGCGCCTGGTGATCGGTGTCGGGTTTGGTGGGCCGAAGGCGCGGTCGGTGGCGCCGCGTCGGCGGCGTAGAGGGCTCGTACTCTTTTCCGACCGCATCGACATCCCGGCAAATCCGTCGCCTGACGCAGATCGCCCGTCAGGGCTGGAGTTTCGGGCCGGCTCACTCGGGGGTTCCCGCTGGGGTTTACTGAAGCCTCCGAGTTTGTGGGCCATCCCGACTCGGCGGCCATCAGCTGGGCTGTCCATCGCTGCACCACATAATGATCGGCGAGCCACACCGCGGTCAGCTTCAGCCGCTCACCAACAGATAGGTTATGGTGCCCAAACCCAGAACCCTCCTCGGCCCTAGGATGGACGCCCCAGTCGGATGGCTACTCTTGATCACTTCTACCTCAACCGGATGCCGCTAGCAGTGAGCGATGAAACTCCTTCTATATTCGGGGAAACCAACACGATCGACGATGGCCTCTTATGGCACTATACGGATGCCGGTGGTCTTATCGGGATAATTGAACACAACGCATTGTGGGCATCTTCGACAACTACCCTAAACGATTCCACGGAGCTTCGATATGGTCTTAAGGTGTTAGACCAAGCCAAGGCACTTCTATATCATGAGAGCAACCATGCTGACTTACTCGACTCCTCTAGAGTATTACTAAATACCCTGGTCAAGGAGTACAGTGATCGCCTCCTTACGACGGGAGTATTTGTTTTATGTGCCTCAACCGCCTACGACTCCCTCGGTAACTGGCGTGCATATACCCAGCTCGACGGGTATGCAGTAGGTTTATCTCGGCAGATGCTTGGCCTTTTAACCAAGGAACAAATTTTGATCCACCCAGCAAATAGGTACCTGGGCTGGCAAAAAGTTCATTATGAACCAGAGGCTCAAACTGTCGCATGTGGCTGGCTACTAGGCCCAGGACTCGGGAATGCCCGACGAAGTGCAGAGTAACTGTCTGTGATGGTTCACTACGTAGGGTTGATGTGGCGGTAAATGCTGGCGCGTGAGACGCCGAGGGCTCTAGCGATTTCGGTGGGTGTTTGTCCGTTGGCTCGACGGGCTCGGGCGGCGGCGAGGGTGTCCGGGGTCATGACGGTGGGTCGACCGCCGATCCGGCCTTGTTCGCGGGCGGCGGCCAGCCCGGCGAAGGTGCGTTCTTGCAGCATGTCTCGCTCGAGTTCGCCGAAGGCGGCCATCATGGTGAAGAAGAATTTGCCTTCACCCGTCGGGGTGTAAGTGCCGGCGAGCCGTCCGGTGAGGATGCGCAGGCCGATGCCGCGGCCGTGCAGATCGTCGGCGATGGTGAGGACGTCTTTGACGGACCGGCCGAGCCGGTCCAGTTTCCACACGCACAGGGTGTCGCCGCCCCGGAGGTAGTCCAGGGCGGCGAGCAATCCGGTGCGGTCCTTGATTCGGCTGGAGATCTTGTCCTGGAAGATGCGGTGGCAGCCGGCTTCCTCCAGTGCGTCTCGTTGTAGCTGGACGGTCTGCGGGACGGTGGAGACCCGGCAGTAGCCGATCAGCTTCGAGTCTTTCGCCTTCACCATGCCGAGAGTGTTGCACAACCCGTCTCACAACACCATGGTGCAGGCACTTGTTGTGAGACGGGTTGTGGACGTTTCGAGTTGGCGTGTCGGCGCTGTCGACCGGGTGTCTCAGAATCGATCGGTTTCGGACATACCGCCGCTGGCGCTCCCGTGTGAGTCTGATCGGTGAACGGCCAGCGAATGAACGAGCTGTGTGGCCGGAAGATCCGGCTTTATGCCATCAGCACGCCTTGGAGGGTCCAACGAGCGCTGTGCAGGTATGCCTCCCGAGTCTTGTGCGGATCGTCGCTAGCGCCGTAGCCGGCAAAGCCGATCACCTGGACGACGAGTACGTGAATGGCGAGTTGAGCTGTGCTGGCCTCGACCCCCAACGACTTGAAAGCTTCAAGCATTCGTTCGCCTAGCCCGACGGCGTTCGGTCCGCGGGCTCCGTGGCGGTCGAGATAGAGCGCCACCAGATCTCCGCGTGCGGCGAGGACGTCGAAGGTCGAGACCATGATCGACAACAGGATGTGGAGTGGGTCATCCGATGATGGCATCTCAATGAGTCCGAGGGCGTCATCGAGTAGGGCGTCGATCAGCTCGGTCTTGTTCTTGAAATGGTTGTAGAGCGCGTTGGGGGTCACTCCGAGATGAGTGGCCAGGCGACGCATCGACAGACCGGATGACCCGGCTTCGGCAAGGAGCTGCACCGCGGCGGCGAGGATGGCTGGCTGATCGAGCCCGACGGCGTGACCCCGACCGCGGGTTTCGTCTGATCGCATCCGATTAATGTACGGTGTCTATCAAATGGCCGCCGTACATTTACCAAGGAGTGACCATCATGTCTCAGATCGCCATCTTTCATTCGGTGCTCGGCGTACGGGCCGGAGTCGAGGACGCCGTGACCAGGCTGCACAAGGCCGGCTGGTCGGTGACCGTCGTAGACCAGTACGACGGCCGGTCGTTCGACGACTACGGCGCTGCCGCTGCGTTCTCGGCATCGGTCGGCTTCCCAGAACTGATGAAACGCGCGCTGGACGGCGTCGCTGAGCTGGCCGACGGGTTCGCAGTGCTGGGCTTTTCCAATGGGGGTGGCATGGCCACACATGTCGCGCTCAATCGCCGGGTCAGCCGTGTGGTTCTGTGCTCCGGGGCGTTGCCGCTCGAACGCATCGGCGCGCACCACTGGCCGGCCGCCGTACCTGCCCAGATCCACTACACCGTCAACGACCCCTTCAAAACACCCGGCTCGGTCGGATCAGTCATGGACTCGGTCAACGAAGCCGGCGCGCCGGCCGAGTACTTCCAGTACCCCGGCAGCGGCCACCTGTTCACCGACGCCGATCGCAGCACCGAATTCGATCCGGATGCAGCTGAGCAATTTTGGTCCCACGTCACCAAGTTCCTAGGGACCGACGGCGACGGCTCATAACCGAATGTTCGCGAGTCCGAGTCGGCGGCCCATGTCGAGGTGGATCTCGCCGTAGGGGTTGATGTTGGCCCAGAACGGCGGGGTCATCGCTCGGCGGTCCTCCTCGGTCATCTTGGCGGACCAGGTGGGTTCGTCCAGGGCGGCTTGCATCAGCATGGTGTTGACCAAAACGGCCGCCGATTGGAGCAGGTGCAGGGCGAGCATCGAGGTCTCCTGGTGTTCGCGGTCTTCGCCGGTGAGGTCGGAGTCCTTGCCGTAGAAGAAAAATCCATTGCCGGAGTTCCAGTTCTCGACGACCTGGAGGCCTTGGTGGATCTCGTGCCGGAGGGTCTCGTCGGACAGGTACTGGCAGAGGAAGATCGTCTTGACGGCCCGTCCGAGTTCCTGCAGCGCGAGGTAGGCGGGGTGTTTGGGTCCGCCGCGGGTGAACCGGCGGAGCACCTGCTCGGCCTCGGCGGTGCCCAGCCGCAGAGCGGTGGCGTACTTGACGAGCTGGTCGTACTGCTGGGCGATGAGGTCGAAGTTGATCGGCCGGGACAGCGCCGGATCCAGGTGCCCGTACCGCGTGCTGGTATCGACTTGGTAGAGCCGTTGCCGGCCGATGTCTTTCAACCGGGGCAGTAGCCGGAAACCCAGCAGGTAGGTGAACGCGAACCCGACGACGGACGCGCCGTGGGTGTCGACGTAGTTCTTGTCGATCTCGGTGTCGCTGCGCAGCACACCTTCGATCATCGCGGCGACTTCGGAGGAGGAGCAGGACTTGAGCTGGCTGTAGATGCAGACGCTCTTGCTCTCCACGTGCCAGTAGATCATCACTCCTGTTCCGCCGTAACGGTTGTGCCACTCGGTCATCAAGTTCGACTCCCAGGAACCGAACTTCTTCGAATCCGACGCGCACGCCGTCCCGGTGCCCCACCAGGCCTCGTCCCGGCGGGCGAACGTCTCACCGACCACCAGGGCGATCGCCGCGCGCAGGTTGTCGCGGGTCAGGAACATCCGGCGGATCCGCCGCAACGCGGCCTCGGTCTCCCCGTGGTCGCCGCCATTGACGACGGCCCGGATGCCGAGGTTGGTGCCCAACGCGTATAGCACCAACAACAGTCGTCGTTGCAGCTCTGCTCGGGGGATGTGCTCGCGGGTGGCGACCGAGGTGAACTGCGAGGTGAAATCGACCAGCCAGCCCGGACCCGACGCAGATCCGTCAACAGCTCACCCTCGACCCGCCGCTCCGCCCGGGTGCTGATCTTCAACACCAAACTGTTCAGCAGATCCACACGGTCCGCGGTGCTGGTCATCGCTTCGAGCATTCCCTGGCTGGCGGTGGTGAGCCGCAAAACCGTCTGGCTGCAGAAAGTCTGCTCAAAGGTAGCCATCCCCGAGGTCGCAATACGGTCCAGCTGACCGCTGGTTGGGGGCACCAACTGATCCAGTCGGCACCTGGCCACCAACGCGTCTCGGAGTTGGTCCGAGCGTTGCTCGATCGGGCATACCTCCGCAGCGAGCCACGCGATCAGCTTGTCCTGATCCCCCAGACTGCACTCCCGGAAGTTGAACCGCTTCCGGATCTGCACCCGATGGGCCTTGACCGACCGGCCCTGCCAGTCGTAGGACTCCCACGCCGAAGGGTCCACCCGCACCTGCTGAGCGACGAAATGGACCGCCAGTAAAGGAACCTCGGCCGGGAACCGAGGAAATCGCGCCTCAATCTCGAAGAACTTCAACAACAAGGCGAACCCCAGTCGCGTCGCACCGGACTTGTTCACCAACATGTCCGCATCTTCTGGAAGGAGCGTCCACGACGCGATCAGGTCCTCCGGCTCCCACTCGCGTCGCATCCACAGACCCTGCCAGGTGCGACCCGCCCAGGGGAAGACCCGACCTCTACCCGGCGAAACACCATCTGTGTCTGTCGGTTACCGATCGTTACTCTGCACTTCGTCGGGCGTTCCCGAGTCCTGGGCCGTCCACGAAGATCCACACCCTCACCGATCAGCGGGCGTGTCCGGTGACGGTGATCCTGACCGGCGGGCACAGCGGCGACAACCCGCAGTTGGTGCCTTTGCTGGACCTGCACCGTCGGCAGCAACGCACGGGTCCCGCCGGTCGTTTCAGGGTGCTGGCGGACAAGGCGTATTCGCATCCGTCGACCCGGAAAGAGCTGCGGCGCAGACGGATCAGCAACACCATCCCGCAGCGGATGGACCAACAAGCCCACCGCAAGAAGAAGGGATCCAAAGGTGGCCGGCCACCGGCATTCGACGCCGAGGCGTACACCAAACGCAACGCCGTAGAACGCGGTTACGCCCGGCTCAAACAGTGGCGGGGCATCGCCACTCGTTATGACAAACACGCTCTGACATTCCTCGGCGGCGTTCACCTCGCCGCCAGCGTTCTGCACCTCCGCTGAATTACCAAACACGCTCTAGTCCCGCCGCGAAGGAATCCGAACTGGATTGGCGTCCGTGCCCTGCAACATGCGCTGTACCGGGCGGCCAAGGCCGATCCCGGGCGAAGATTCCACTCGCTGTGGGACAAGATCCTTCGTAGGGATGTCCTTGAGCGGGCGTGGGAGAACGTGCGTGGTGGCAGTTGGCGACCGAGTTGACCGCGTGGCTGCAGATGTTGGCGCTGACCGGCACCGGCGCCCGCCGCTGGGAGCCGAAACGGATCCGGCTGCAATTGTTTTCCATGGCCGGGACGATCGCCCGCCGATCCCGACGGGTCTGGCTGCACCTGTCCGGCCATGCCCCGCATCGGCACCTGTTCACCACCGGCCTGACCCGGCTCAATGTCCTCCCGCACCCCACGTGACCACCAACACCCCCACCCGACCACACCAAGAAGACCCACCGGAACGTGGAATCCGGCACCTGCCCAGGTGACCAACGGGCCCTTCGCCGAACCCACGGCCAGGTTGGGCGCCGGGAAGCAGCAGATCTATTGGCACGAAGGGAGGGTCAGCCGTCTCAACCTGGATCCACTGCGTAGATAGTCGATGAATGGTGTGGCGAATAGGGGCGGATGGCCGCTGATCTGGGAAAATGGTGAGTGTCTAAATCTCCAGAACCCACAACAGAAAGCCATCCGCCAGATGCAACTATCTCAGATTCCGAAGGTCGCCGCCACGTTCGACGATCCCAACCTGATCAGCTCCGCCGGGCTGGTCCCGGTGATGCGACTGGCCCGCCGCGCTGGTCTGCCGCACCTGGTCACCTCCTTGGTGAAGGTCCCCGGCGGTGCCGGGGTCGATGCCGCGGCGAAGGTCGCCTCGATTGTCGCCGGGATGCTCGCCGGAGCGGACAGCATCGATGACCTGGCGGTGCTGCGGGAGGGGGCCGTGGGCAAGGTGCTGCCCGGGGTGAAAGCACCGTCAACACTGGGCACGTTCCTGCGGGCGTTCACCTTCGGTCATGTCCGGCAACTCGGCGCCGTCGCCGCTGCGTTGCTGGTGAAACTGGCCGCTCTGGCCGTGTTGCTACCCGCCGCTGCTCCCGGTGATCGGGATGCGGTGACCTGGCTGGATGTGGATGACACGATGCGCCAAACTTACGGGTACCTCAAGCAAGGAGTCGGCTACGGATACAACAAAGTGAAGGGCCTCAACGCTTTGGTGGCCATCGCCTCCACCTACGGCGCGTCGTGCGGCCCGGTCATCGTCGGGCACCGGCTGCGCAAAGGCCCGGTCAACTCCGCCCGCGGTGCCGGGAAGTTCCTCGCCGATGCGATCGCCGCGACCCGCCGCACCGGCCACGCCGCTGCCGTGATCTGTGCCCGGCTGGATTCAGCGTTCTACAACCACAGCGTCGTCGCCGCAGTCCTGGCCGCCGGCGCCCGGTTCTCCATCACCGCCCGGATGGATCCGGCGATCACCGCCGCGATCAACCTGATCCCCGACGATGCGTGGGTGTCGATCAAATATCCGCAGGCGATTTTCGATGAAGAGCAGCAACGGTGGATCTCCGATGCGCAGGTCGCCGAAACGACCTACACCGCGTTCACCTCCAAACCGCGGAAACACCAGGTCACCGCCCGGCTGATCGTCCGACGGGTGAAACGCCTCAACCCCGCCGCAGCCCGGCAAGGACAGGGAGAACTGTTCGTTGTCTACCGCTGCCACGCGGTGTTCACCAACAGCACCGAACCGACCCTGATCGCCGAGGCGCACCACCGCGATCACGCCATCGTCGAACAGGTCATCGCCGACCTGAAAGGCTCAGCGCTCAAACACTTCCCATCCGTTATCTGGAGTCGATCCGGCGGCGTCTACGACGTGCACGACACGGGGTGAAGGTCCCACCATCTGCGTGCTGGATGCGGTTATCTGCCGTTGTCCAACACGGAGATGGAGGGTGCGATGCGGG
>JAABUJ010003668.1_pt1 | contig 17004 bp, 22 predicted proteins | sample 5559131 | NCBI WGS metagenome assembly JAABUJ01 (sample SAMN10711875, study PRJNA513366) | rock metagenome | isolation source: Antarctica rocks | place: Antarctica: Victoria Land, Mt New Zealand nord | collected 2016-01-07 | reverse complement strand
GTTCAATAGCATCCCACCCGAGGAAATCGACCGCTACTGGCTGACCATCGTGGGCGAGACGTGGGAGGGATGGACAGAGCCGCTGGATCTCGTCGCGCGGAGCCCCTATCGCGACCGCATCAGCGTGCTGAATCGCTGGTAAAACACGACTCCGCGCGCTCACTCTCAGCGGCGTGGTCCGCGTCCGCGATCCCCCAGAGGTCGCCGTCGAGGGCCCCCTCGATGTGTACCTCGTCGCGGGTGGCGACGATGCTTGTGCAGAGAAGGTGCGCGAGGTGCGTCCACTGGTCGAAGGTCAGTCCGTCGAGCGTGCGCGCCAGGGACGCACAGGCGGCCTCGATGTCGTCTACAGGAAGTACCCCGGCGCGCGCGGCGTCGCGGCGGTCCATCAGTCCGTCGATCGTCGCGCGTAGGCTGGCCCGGCGCGCCTCCAGGTCGGCGTTCTTGGCCGTGTACCGGGCCTCGTTGATGGAGCCCTTGAGGTACAGGTCGAGCAGGCGATCTTGCTCGACGCCCACGGTCGCACGCGTTCCCTCAAGCGCGCGCAGGTCACGCTCGGCCTCCCGCGCCTGCGTGCTGCCCTCGTCGGCTTGGGCGCGGGCCTCCTCTAGCACGGCGGCAGGGTTGGTGAGCAGGGCGCGCAGGGCCGTCCGTAGCGTGCCCTCGATGACGGTGGCCGGCAGGCCGTGATGCTTGCGCTCGCCGGTGGGCAGGCGATACATGCACTCGTAGCGGCGGGCTCCGTTGACGAGGGTGTGCGGGGTCATGGTGTTCCCGCAGTACCCGCAACGCAGGAGCTTACGCGCGAGCATGTAGGGGTGCTTGGTGTTGCGCGTGGACAGGCTGCGGTTCCGCGCGACCTGCGCCCGCGCCGCATGCGCGAGCGCGGGCGAAACGATGGCGGGGGCCTCTGCATAGAGGATAGAGCCCTCGTCGGGGTTGCGGCGCTGCCGGCGCGTCCCATCGACGTTGACCGTGTGCTTGCGCCCGTACGCGGGCCGTCCCTCATAGAGGGTGTTCTTGACGATATCGCGCAGAGAGGAGTAGTTCCAGGTACGGCCGCCCCGTGGGGTGGGGATAGCCTCGGCGGTCAACTCCATCGCGAGTCTGGAAATGCTGGTGCCAGCCGCGGCCGCGTGGAAGATGCGCCGCACGACCAGGGCCACGTCCTCATCGACTTCCAGGCGCCCCGGCGCTTTGGTCTGTGGGTTCGGTAGGACGTAGCGATAGCCATAGGGCTGCCGCCCGCGCCACACGCCGCCCTTGCGGATCTTTTCGAGTCGCCCCGCGGCGGTACGCTCCAGAATCATCTCACGGTCCAACTCAGCGACCGCGGCCAGCACCGTGCGTAGCAGGCGACCCGTGGCCGTCGAGGTGTCGATGCTGTCTTTGATGTAGGTGCGCTCGACGCCGTACCCGTCTAGCTCGTCTTCAATAGACAGGATGATAGCGGCGGTGCGCCCAATACGGTCAAGCTTGGTGCAGATGACGCGGCCGATCTTGCCGGCGCGCGCGTCGGCAAGCAGGCGGTTCAACCCAGGGCGGTCGCGTGTGGTGCCGCTGACGCCGGGGTCGGCGTAGATGTCGTCCTCGCCCTCGGTAATGGCGGTCCAACCCGTGTCGTCCATGGCGATGCGTGCGGCGACGAGGAGGCGACCGGCACGCTCCTGGTCAGCCAGGCTATTGCCGTCGCGCGCCTGGTCGTCGGTGCTCACGCGCAGATACAGGACCGTGCGACGTGTGCGCGTCGCACGGTGTAGGGTCGTGCGATCATCGGATACGGTAGCAACCATAAAAGGTACATCTCCCTGTGGGTGGGCCGGTCGGTGTGTGACACCCACCGGCCAGCCCGATAACTAGCTGGCGCCGTCGGCGTCCGCGTGGCGGAATAAGGGGGAGTAAGGGGACAAAGGGGCCGGCGTGCCTCCTCACACGCTTCTCGCACGCTCACAGGCTGCGCGGGCGAACGTCAACAGCGCAGCTAGCCGCGGGGACTGACGGCGCGCGTAGGCCAGTGCGCGCGCCCAGCGCTCGCCTGTCGGGTCCGTTTCGTCAAGGTAGGCCATGACCGCGCAGAGTTCGAGCGCCAGGAGGGTATCCTCGTGCGCCATGTTAGTCATTGCGCACCGCCCTTCGGCTTCGGACCGGGCTTCTGGCCCAGGCTCTCGCGTCGGTACGCCTCGATCGACGAGCGCGGGATAAACACGATACGCGGGCTGACTCTGACGCGTGGCAGGCGGCCATTGTGCAGCAGCGCCTTGATCGTGTTCGTGCTCAGATCGAGCGCGGCCGCGGCCTCGGCGGTCGTCAGCAGTTCCTCGCCGTCCTCTCCGCGTACGGGCATGAGCTTCTCCCTGTTGGCAACTCTATGGATGCTAACAGGGTAGCATAAGCGGGCAATGAGTAGAGGGGGAAGGGGGCGTCGTGTGGATAACATGGGTATGTCCTCTCTTACTATGCGACGATAGGGGCAGCGGCGAGAGTGAGCGCGTGCTAGCGAATCCACGCGCCCCACCCTCGACGCCTCGGTGATCATGCGGGCGCGTTCCTGTCGAGAGGGGCGCGCCCGGGTGGAGTCTGTGGCCTCCTTAGAAGTGGGTACGGCCTAAGCGCCGCCGCGGCCGCGCCACGCGGGCGCGGCGATCGAGTTCCCGTCTCTCCCTCGGGCTCAAAGCCCTCCAGGTGGCGACGCTGGCGTCCTGAATCAACGCCCCGATCTCTGGATGGTGCGCACGGATCTGCTGCACTTCCCCGTACCACCGCGCGCCGCCGAATGTCGTGATGCCAAGGATGATGGTGTCGATCAACTCGACCGCGAAAGAGATGGTCGGGTCGCTGTCGGTCGTGGATACCTGCGTCATCGTCGTGTTCATAGTCGGTCCCTTTCTCGATGTTTACGAAGCGGTGATACGATGCGTGAGGCGCGCGTTCCAGGCATCGGCAAAAGCGTTCCAGCGCTCGACCTCGCGCCACGCGGCCTCATTGGCGGGCTCGAACTTTCCTCCTCCAACGTAGCGGTACTCTGATCGTTCGACGTGGGGAGCAGTGGCCGGCGCTGTGCCGGCCGCGACCGTGGAGACTGGTGTGCGATGCATCATCTACGCCGCCTGCCGCATGGCGCTGTAGTTGATGGCTGCGACCTGGCGCTCGGCCCGGTCGACTTCGCGGAGGAGCGTCGCGTACTCATCGCTTTGGGGATGGGCATCGGCGAGCGCCTGGCGCTTGATCGCGAAGAGCTGCTCGCCCGCGGCCAGCTCGGCGTCGACGCCGGTGGTCGTGGGCGTAGCCTTCTTGACGAAGAAGGCTACGTTCAAGGCTCGGACGAATCGCTGATGCTTGCAGGGCTTGCGCGCCGGGCAGGTACACGAGTTGGCGCTTGTCTCGTAGTAGACGGTGGGGTTCGTGCCGGACTGGACGCGATACCAGCCGCGGTGAGACGTGAGCTTCACCGATGGCGTGTAGGCTGCGGTAGACTTAACGTGCATGGCGATCATTCCTCGCTGTGCTCCGCCCGGTGATCGTCTGAACCACGATCACCGGGCTTTGTGTTGGTGGGAGCGAATCACTCTCCACACTCTAATTATAAACCTTTTAGTTAATAACCACAAGGTTTATAATTAGAGTGTGAAAGGAGAGCGAACGATGAAAGCACTGACGCTGCAAGACCCCTACGCGACGCTCGTGGCGCGAGGCGTAAAGACGATCGAGACCCGATCGTGGGCCACGCGCTATAGGGGTCCGCTGGCGATCCACGCGAGCAAGAGGGTATCGGCCGCGAGCAGGGCTGACGCGCGCGACGTGCCGGAAATTGCCCGTGCACTGCGACGACTCGGATGCACGGACCTGGGGGCACTGCCACGCGGCGCGATCGTCGCGACGTGCGAGCTGATCGACGTGCTGCCGGTTGAGCAGCTCGTCGCCCACGCCGACCTCTACCTGCCCGGTGATGAGCGGGCCTTCGGCGACTACAGCCGCGGACGTTACGGTTGGGTCCTCGTCAATGTGACGCCGTTCGCCACGCCCATCCCTGCGCGCGGTGCCCTTGGGTTGTGGACGTTCGATCTGTCGGGCTCTTGCCCCAGATGATCATATCCCCCGGCCATCGCTGCGACCTCCTAGAGGTTGTCCGTGAGACTAGCTATGCATGTCTTTGGCGTCAATGTCCTTGGCGTCAATGACGGGTCGTGCCTCTGGTGTGTGATGGCGTCCGTTCGGGGATAGGGGCGGCGCGTCGACCTGGCGTGCCGCGCCCTGCTGCTTATCCAGAAGCGCCGTGAGCGTGGCGAGGTTTGCAGCCAGCAGGGTGAGGGCCTCGCTTGTCTGTCGGGCCGTCTCGTCCCGCACGGTCTCTTGTGTGCCTTGGTTCGTGGCTTGGTCACGCGCGATCTTGACTTGGAGAATGGTTGCGACCACATAGACGCCCGTAAATATGACGATCAGGCCGTTACCTTCAGTGTTGATCCACCCGAACAAGGAGCCCAGGTAGACACCAACGCCGGCGCTGAGAAGGAGAATGATAGAGAGTAGCGCCATGGCAACGTTCGATATGATCGTTCCCAGGTTGCCACGCGTGCGGGCGACGCGGCGGTCCTGGATATTCGATACCACACTGAAGAGAGAGAGAAAGAGCGATAGTGCGAACGCAATGATCGACCAGTTTTGTTTGTTGGAAAGCTGGCGCTGCGGTGCGGTTCCGTGGATGGACGTAAAGGGCACAGGCACCTGGCCTTGTACGGCAAACACGATCGCCACAACAAAAAGCGTCATGCCTATCAAGGCAACAATGAGAAAAATGAGTCTGTAGAAACTTGCCCGCGTCGACGGATCCTTCCAGACAAGACGCCTAACTTCTGGATTTATGACGAACTCGACCAATGCTCCCCTAAACTTCCCCTCCTGGTGATTCTTTCCCATTTGGTTGCTCCTCTCGCGCTCACGGTCGTAAATAGCCTATTGTACCGTAGGCCCATGGCCTAACGCCCGTGCGGCTGGTGGATCTCGACTTACAAGCGTCACTGACGCGACTAATCCTGGCTGATGCGGTGCCCCGCTCGGCTTGTCGGCACGGCAAGCTTGCGCCCGCCCGCGGCCCGCCAACAAGCCGCCTTGTCAACGGTCAGCCGGCTTGTTCGGTCTGAACAGGATAAGGGAGCGGGGTGAGGGCGGATGTGGCTGAGTGGTGAGACGAACGGGTTGGCTGGATGGTGGAAAGGCGCGGGGCTAGAGGAGACAAGCGAGCGCGGAGTCGACGCGGAATCGAGATGAAAGAGGGGACAGAAGCGTTGCTCGGGCTGTCTGATATCACTCACTCCTCTGGCACCTCACTGTAAGCGCCACGTCCACCGTCCTCCCTATCGCATCTGCTGTGCTGCTGTGTTCGCTCATCCCGCACGGCCCCCTGTTCGTTTAGACATCTCGCCCCTCACGTCCACTCAGCCATCCGCCTACAAACGTCATCTCTCTCCCCTCCCCTTACGACGCGTGCGCCAGCTATTCACCAGCCATCCAGCCATCTCTCACGGGGCGATGACCATCTACGTCGCTGTGAGCGCCCGCCTGCATCCACCCGGTGCGCAGCGTCAATCCGCCTCCACATCTCAGGTATCTCCCTCTCGCGTCCCGCTAGGTATCTCGTGCAGTCCTCGTATCTCTCTCCCTCTCCCCTTACGCCGCGTGCGCCAGGTATCCGCCAGATACCCAGGTACCCAGGTACCCGCACTGCTCTTGCCCTATCCTAAACAGCATCTTTGAGGTAGTATGATAGGAGCGCGGACGTGATCCGTATGGAGTGACAAAACGGAGGAGAATAGGGATGACACCAACAACGACCAGCGCGCCGGCGATGCCATGGCGCTCAGACGTAGAAGCAGTGTACGCGACGCAGCGGGTAACCGTCGACGAAGACCCCTGCGATGTCCGGTATCCTTTGAAGGATGGGGGGACAAGCTACGTCCGGCACGAGGTCGAGATTGCGTGTATTTCATTCGTGCCGCGTGACAGCGAGCGCCCCTGAGCCGATTATCGGTAGAAAGGGAGTGGGATGCCGACGGAGCAGGGATGGCTTACCACCGCCGAGGCTGCGGAGCGGTTAGGGCTCGCGCAGGTCACGATCAAGACGGCGATCCAGCGGGGTACCCTCGCGGCGCACAAGGTTAGTCGCATCAACATGATCGACCCCGACGAGCTGGAACGGTATCGGCGTGAGCATTTGGGCAAGCAGGGGTGGGACAAGCGCAAGGAGCCGGACTACACCCCAGACCCAGCGCGGCAAGGGAGCCGTGCACGCGCGGAACTACCTTCACGACCACGAGAGGAGCATGCATAGCGCAAGCCTGAAAGAGCGCTACGGGAGCGAGTGGGCGGCACGCCACCGCGAGTGTCACATAGATCACGTAGATAATGCACGCGGACGGCGACCCGCATGCAAGGATTGGGCTCCCTCGCGACCCTGCCCCACGGGCTCGTCAGGCGCCAGATCGCAAGATCTGGCGCTTCGCCGCCTCAAACTCTTCGACAGTCAGGGTGCCGTTGTCGCGCAGTACAGCGATCCGCTCCAGTTCATCAGCGTACGACCGCGTAGTAATGGAAGCCGTCTGAACAGGCGTTGTTCTCATCTGCGCAATCAACTGTTCGATTCGAGCCTTTAAGTCCTCGACCTGAGCACATTGCTGTCGCGTGAAAGTCACAGCATTCTCGTCTTGAACAGCGCTCGTCACTCCGCCCTTGTCCTCCTGGCCTCCTCCGAAAGCGAAACGGATGTATCCAGCAGCCAATAGACCGGGCCTTCGGAACTGTATGCTGGCAATCTGCGCGAGGTAGATGTCCTTATCGCCCTTTGTCTTCAAGATCCACGCATCCATGCCTTTGCGGCGGATCGTCACTTTCGTGGGATAGAGATCAATGCGCCCCGTCTTCCCTCTCACAGACATAAGAAGGTCAGTGGGTGAGGCGTCAGTGATGGTCAACGTCGATGACGAAGGGACAGTCACGGATAGTTCCGTCGATGGCGTCGTCACGTCAGATCCACACGTCCCGCAGAATTGCGCCCCTGCTGGCTGAGGCGCCCCGCACGTCCCACAATACATCGCCTACCTCTTTCCTAATGTGTGCCGTCTTAACATTACGCCTTGTGATGGAGAGCTAATGGAGTGAGTACGAGAATCCACCGCCGCCGCACAATTAAAGCGGATAGTGTCACCTTATCCACAGCGGGGGTGCTTTCATGGTACAACGGGAGGGGACGCTTGTCATGCTGGTGCATTCGGTGGGCATGATCCTGCACCCGGATCTCTACCGTGTTCACGCCGCTCTCCACCTCCAGGGGCTCGCTGTCCGCGCGCTGCGTGTCTCCTACCATCTCCACTCCGTCCCTTATCAGGGTCTTTGAGATAGCCCAATCCAGTCCATACTGGCGCTACCACTGATCCCACTCGCTGTATCGGCAGTCCAAGCGTTTACCCCTCAGGTATGACGAGAGCCGGCTGCGGCGACTTCATTGTCCCCACGACCGGCTCTATCGGCTACTGCCGGCGCACAACCCTCAACGCCGTCAGCAGTCTTACTTTCCTTATCGACAATCCGCAGCACGACCTTTAGTGGGATGTGATGTAGTGTCTACTGTGTTAGGTAGACACTCCAAGTATAGCTGTACGTCCGCCCTACGCTCTTTATGTGCTACTGCACATCGAAATAAACGGCGTTCGTCATCGTTTGCGAGCCGTCGCTACACGTCACCGTCCCGCTGGCGGGGCCAGGATACGCCGTGTCAGGCGTCCATGTCCATGACGCGACGCCGCTATTATCGGCGGTCGCCAACGTTCGCAAGCTGTAGCTCGTCGCCCGGCGGCCAGACGCGTATCTCACGAACACCTCGCAGGTCGCACCTGGCGTTGTGCTCGCCTGGATGGTCGCTGGCTCGTTGTCGATGACGGGATCGGGGTCGACCGAGACCGTGACGTTGAGGGCGGGGACCGTGGGGACCGTGGTCGGAATCGGAGCAGTGGGTTGTGCGAGCGCGTGGTGGGTGGAATCGGCAACAGTGAAATCCGTGCCCGTCCAGCGGTAGTCTGTCGCGATCGAGAGATCGGGACAACAGTGGGGAGCCGTCGACGAATAGCCTCGGCCGGCGATGTGCAGCAACTCGTGACTGATCGAGACCGCATCGGGCTCGGGTACGTCTGCCGACCCTTGCGTTCCCGCTAGTGGGATGAGCCCGAGTAAGGTAGGGTGTGATGCGCGTCCCGTGTAGATCAGGAATTGTGTCGGCCCGGCGTCGGCCCCTGTGCATTGATACGGGATGACGGCTTCCGGCTGGCCGTCGCCCGTGAGATCGCCGAACGTTGGCGAGCCCATTGTGAACATGAAGCCGTCGGTCGTTGCCTTGCCGCCCTTGACGGTGATGGGCCGGCGATGGTCGAGACCGCACCCCGCCGTATACGTGAAGTTCGCCCAATCGACCCGTTGCAGCGTTGCCTGCCGGGCGTTGGTCACGCGCGACGTTTGCGTTGACGCGCCCGCGTTGCGGCGGCGTGCCTCCTGGCTCACTGGCAACACCTTGTTCGCGCCCTGACTACCCGATAGGCTGCCTGCGTCGAGGGCGACGAGAGTCGCGTCCACATTCCGCCCGTCTGTACCGAGCTTGTTTCCCGCGTTCGCGACGTACACCCGGTTGGCGCGTAGGGCGACTGCCATGTCGGTCGGCGCATTGCCCTCATCGACGGTCTGGAGTAAGCTGCCTGTACGCCCATCAAGGATCGAGACACTATTCGGCCCTTTCCCTGTGGGAAACTGCACGTTCGAGCCCGTGTTAGCGACGAAGACGCGATGGGTACGCTCGTCGACGACCACGCGTTGGGGCAACCGCCCGACGCTGACCGTTCCCAAGACCTGCCCGCTTGTGGCCGAAAGCATGCTGACGCGGTGCGTACCATCGCAGACCACAAAGACATGGCCGTCCGTGCTGTCGGCGGCCACGTCGACGGGGGCACGGCAGACGGTGGTCGTGCGCAAGATAGCGCCGGTGACCGTATCCACCATCGCTACCCGGTTCCCTGGTCTTGCAATCGTGCCGGAGTCGAGGACGAAAAGGTGATGCGTCCGGTCGTCGACGGCTATCATGCCAGGTACGAAGCCGGTGGGGATGGTGCGTGCAATGGCGCCTGACGAGGCATCAAGCGCGTAGACGTGAGGTTCGCTGCTCGGGACGAAGATGCGGTTGGCGGCGACGGAGACAACGAGCGGTCCGGCGCTCGCATACTGCATGGTAATGTGAGGAATGGTCGCCATCAGAGCGCCTGTGGCCGCGTCCAACATGCTGACAGTGTTGCTGGATGTGTTGCTCGCGAAGACGTGCCCGGTCTGTGGAACGACGGCCAGGCCGACAGGATCGACGCCTACGACGGTACGGGCGAGCACTTTCCCGGTGTCAGGGTCTACCATGCTCACAACACCCCGCATCTCATTGGGGTCGCTGCTGGCTACTTGGCTCACGACGAAAAGATGGTGCGTCGTCGGATCAACGCTGAGGGAGCCGGGATTAATGCCAGCGACGACCCGATGCAAAATCCGCCCGGTGTGGCTGTCAATGACAGACACGGCCGGATCTGCGAGTCCATCCGTGAAAACATGGCCGCTACGCTCATCGACAGCCACGGTGAATGCATCGGGCAGGCTGATACTGAGCAGGACCGGGTTAGGCTTTCCCTGAGTCCCGACAGCCCTAGACCGGCGAACAGGCCGCCCGGCTGCGTGCGTTGTCTGTGGTGGCTGCGTTGCCTGTGGTGGCTGCGCCGAATTGGTCGCGGGCGCGTGCGACGGCGATATGGCGTTGCCGATGAGGCCCAACACGATGAGGCTGCCGATGACGCTCGCCACCACCATGACGACTCCTCGCACGCGGGGGCGCGTGCGGGGAGTCGTCGGCACCGCGTGGGGCAGCCCCGGCGATGTAGGTTGTTGATTCATGACCCGCTGCACCTCATCCGGCGGCGGGAAGGCCGCGCCACACCGCGCGCAAAAGCTGTTCTCCGGCCCATTCGCGGCACCGCACTGTCCACAATACATCGTCACACTGCCTCCCAGTCGTTAGTATAACCACGAGCTAGCATGGCACATACGAGGACATACCGCTAGGAGGACAATCGGGTGGACGACCCCGCCCCGAGATCAACGGGGTCTGGCGCGCGACGCGTTCAGCATCGCGGGTTCGACAACGGTTGGGGTGAGATAACCTATGGAGACCACTATTCTGACGCGGGGGCGCCCATGCAGGAAGGACTGACCGCACAGGATTTGGTCGAGGTTGCTCTATCATTAGTGGTAATACTACCGACTGATGTCAGCCAGGGAGCCATCTCAATCACCTGAAGGTGTGGATAGCGCGGCAAGTTAACGGGACGAGCGTTCTATAGTGAGGCTAGGCGCGCGATCTCGGGGGCAAGTCGATCCGCGCCGACCTGGGCGTGCGCGGCGGCGTTTCTGTGGCAGGGTCCGGAGTGCTGCCCCGCCCATTTTTAGCAGTCCTTATTGTGGATAGCCCGCGTGTCGGGGTTCCGATAGCTGCTACCCTTACTGTGATAGTGGGTTCACTTTGACCCACGACGGCTCGATCCGTGTCAAACGGGTGCGGGCCTTTTTTATTGCGCTAAATACTATTGCCCAATAATCGAAACGGAGGGAGCACCATGCGTCATGACCGTCCGCGGCGTGGCCGACCGCCGCTGGTAGAGGGGCGGTTGGATCATCAGGTTGCCATCGCTGTGACAAGCCAGCAGTGGGACGCCTGGCAAGATGAGGCGGCCGCAGCTGGCTACGCGAGCGTCGCGTCCTACCTCCGAGAGAGCAAGTTGAACCCAGCGCCCGCCCCGGTGCGCGCGGCGAGCTGAAAGAAAGGCAGAAGAGATGGTGTGTCAAGTCTGTGGCAAGACGGCCCCCGAGCTGTACCGCTGCGGCACGCTGCATGAGTTCGCGACGTGCGTGAACTGCATGGTCGATTTGGCCGGGCTGGCGCTTGATCGCCAACCCGATGCAATCGCGCTCGTCCGAGCCACCGCCGACGAGATAGGTTTCAACAATGACCCGGCGCGGGCGTCTCATATCCGCGCCAAACGGTATGGGGCGCGCACCGGGCTCCGTGCGACGGAGCAAGCCGCAGCGCACTAACGACTGACGACCAACCATAAAGAGGACCGGGGAGACACGGGGCCGCGTGATACGCGGCTCCGTCTCTGTTTACCCACCGCGTTCTCAGGGGGTGCGCCATATGATCACACGACTGAGAGAGCGAGAGGAGACCATCACGATTACGTTGGACGGTTCGCGCTATCTACTCGCCTGGCGTAGTCGTGAGAGCGGACAGTGGCGGGAGATCCTTAATCGGTTGAAGGCTAGCCTTCCGTTCCATGGGTCCGATGATCGGCTCCTCTTTGATCGCGAGAACAAGGTCTGGACATTCCCTTCGTGGCGGTGCCACGAACTAGCCGGAGCTGCCCGCTCGATCTTCGAGGAACCCGCTATCCATTGGGAGACAGCCGCCACGGCGCGGCCTGACGACCTCGCCGCAGCCTACGAGCTGCTGCACCTGTCGGCTAGCGCCCCGCCCGAACTAGTCGAGCAGGTCTACCGCTGGACCATGAAAACTTTGCACCCCGATCGTGGCGGCTCGCATGAGTCGGCGGTCGCCCTTAATAAAGCAATAGCACGTATTCGTGAGGCCCACACCGGGCAGAGGAGAAGCGCATGAACCGGCAACACTCGATGGAAGCGAAAACCCGCTACATGGCCGCGATGGGCCTGTTGAGCACCCACGAACGGGCCTTCGCGGAAGCGCATTATCGCGTTGCCCTTCCGCAACCCGCGTTCGATGCGACGGTCGTTGGGGCGGCCGACCCCGCGTTCCAAACGTTTCCTATCGAGGCGCGCACGGCGACGCCGGCGGGTCCCACGGCATCCCCCACCGCCAGCACGGCGCAGCTTGACGAGCTGCGCGCGCTCCTCGTCGCATCCGGCCGTGAGCCCGCCGTCGATGTGGTCGCCGAGGTCCGCGCGGTGCTGGCCGAAGCGCACACGCTGCGCGCGCTCGCTGATGATGGGCGCACCTATCGCAGCGCCCTGGTCGATGAGGCGATCACCGAGGGCGCGCGGGCGCACGGCGCGGCGTTCGAGGAGGGCACCTATCGTTCAATCCTCGAAAGCGCGCCACTGGCCGCCGTTAAGCAGATGCGTGACGACTGGCGTGGCCAGGCTGACGGGGCCATGTCGCCATCCTTGCCGGTGACGCCGCCGATGCCACTCTGGAACGAAAAGCTGCCGTCGTCCGCGTTTAGGGCCTGATGGCCGAATGGAGCGTACCAGGCATGACTGACATGCAAGATAGGGACGACACCCTGGCGCCCAACGAGGTGCGCCTCTCGACAGGACAGCTCATGCGCCTGCGTGATCCCGACCCGGCCGCGGAGCGGCGCTCCGACATCTTCGCGTTGAGTGCCGGCATGCGGCGTGGCCTGCCCGACCCTGTTGAGTTGGCGAACCTGCGCGCCCTTCTGGCCGTGGAGGCGATCGACGGGCAGGCCGTGCCGTGGCCTCCGGTCCCGCCGCGGCGCGCGGCCGTGTGCGCCTGGCTACGATCATTCAGTCGCGACGACCTGAACCTGTTGGCCGCCTGTTACGTGACGGTCTATGAGGGGAAATTCGTCCCGTTCCTGCGCCTCGGACGGCGTTAAGAAGGAGGCCCTGTGGGCTCCACATACAATCTCGCGGTACACATGAGCTTCTCCGCGATGGGCCTCGCCGCAGCGGCGACCGGCGCGATCGCCATCTTCAAGCGTCTGGAAAGCGCGGCGATGGCGGCCAGTGGCGGCGTTACGGCGTTGACGGCAAACATGCGTGCCCTATTCCTGGCAGGAGGCTTGATTACAGGTGGCGCCGTGTTGGGGGTCGGCGCCATCTCTGTCTTTGTGCATGCGGCTTCCACGATGCAGGACGCGATCACGAAGGTCGGCGCCGCCTCGGTGGGCACAAACGCCCAGCTCACGCAACTCCAGGCCACGGCCTACGCGACCGCCAGTAAGACGCAGTTCAGCGCGCCGCAGGTGCTCGGCATGGCTGCGGTCGCCGCGACGGCGGGCGTCAATAACCGTGCGACGCTCAACGCCGTGCTACCGACGCTGGCGAACGCCGCCGAGGTCGATTATCGTATGCGCGGCATCGCGCCCCAGGAGAGCGTGCAGTCGTCGGTCGCGCTCGCGCACATGTTCGGCGCGTTCCCCGCGCCGGGCAAGCAGGCGCGCGACGTGTATACCGGCAAGGAGACCAGCTCGGCGACCGCGTTTAAGGAGTTGGTGGACCTGTTCGCACGCAGCCAGCTCGTCTCGGGCGCGACGCCGCAGACGATGGTCAATCGGCTCTCGTACATGATGCCGGCCGTCCAGCAGTACGGGCTGACCGCGCAGAGCGCCATCGCCTTCACCTCACTGGCGCAGAACATGGGGTTGGCGCGTTCTGGCGCGGGCCTGAACGCGATCTTCGCCGCGCTCGCGCCGGCCCTCTCCGGCCACGGCAACAACGCGCACAACGCGGACATGCAGCAGTTGATCACGCTCGGTGGCGGCAATTGGGGCAAGATCGCCGCGGGCGGCGTGAACATGATCCCCGAGTTAATGACGACGCTCATGCGCGCCCGTGAGAACATGAAGGGGCCGGACGCTGGTGCGCTGTTCACCGCGCTTGAGAATGGGGCTTTTGGCCGTGCGGGCGCGCGTTCGCTTGCGGTGCTGGGCTCGCCTCAAGCGATGCAACGCTACAGCCAGATCCAGGGCTTGCTCGGCAATCCGAACCAGTACAAGCCCGGCGCGGACAATAACACCGTCCTTCCGTCGTCGGAGGTCTTCCAGCAGCAACTCAATCAGACCTGGACCGGACAGTCGATCACGCTGCGCACCAACTTCCAGAGCCTTGCCGCGATCATTGGTATGCAGCTCTTGCCGCCGCTCACGGCGCTCGTCGGCGTGCTCAACCACGTCGTCGCGGGCCTGGTCTCCTTCGCGCAGCAGCACCCCATGATCGTACGCTTCGGCGCGACGTTCCTGCTCGTTTCGACCGCGATCGCCGCGGTCGTTGGCCCGCTGATGATGATCTCCTCGCTGGTCGGGCTGTTCGTGGCCGCGCTGGGGCCGGCGGCGGCCGTCATCGCGACGACCGCGGGCGCGATGGTCGCGCTCGACCTGTCGATGCTGCCCGTGACAGCGGTCGTGCTCGCCATCGTCGCGGTGATCGCGCTCGCGGTGACGATCTTCCTCAACTGGCATACGATCACGCAGACCGTCGGCTCCGCGCTCACGCGCTTTGGTGGCGTCCTGGGCAGCCTGGCGAGCGGAGCGATCTCCGGCTTGCGCAACGCGGTGCTCGGCCTGGTCAGCGGCGCGTTCGGGCTCTTGAACGGGGCGATCACCTGGCTGAACACCCATATTCCGCTGGCCTCGCAGGTCATTGCCCTGATGATCAGCCCAATCACGACCATTATCGGCGCGTTCGGGCATTGGCACCAGGCCGTCACACTGATCCAGCACGTCTTTGAGACGCTGCAAGGGCCGCTCCGCGTCGTGCAAACGTTCATCTCGAACATGACGACGGGCATTGAGGGGCTCGTCAGTCAGTTTGGACAGCTCGTGCAGCATGTGCTCCAGCTCGCAAGCGGGCCGGCTGGGCAGGTCATCAGCGCGCTAGGTCAGGCATGGAGCGCTGCCAGCAGCGCCGCGCAAAGCGTCGGGTCGGCCGTCGGCAGTACCGTGCAGCATACATCCATTGCCGGCGCGCAGACGTTGCACACGGTCCACGATCCGCTGCCGCACCCGGCGTTACATCATCACCTGCATCCTATAACGGCGCATCACACCGCAGCGCACCATGAGACGCACCATCATGCCGTGTCCCATCAACAGCATATTCACAGCGGCGCGATCCACGTCACCGTCAACGGTGCCGGCCTCGATACCGGCGGTGCGACGGCTTCGGCCACGGCGGCGGCGCTGCACGCGCTACGCAAGGCGACGACGCACGAGACACAGCACGGCACCGTTCGCTCGCGTGGGGGCACGCCGCACCTCCGTACCCCCGTGCCGCACAGGTAGGAGGTCGTGATGACCCAGCCTATGGGCAAGCGGTCAGGCGGCCTGGGATCACCCCCCCCACCCTGAGTTTTTGTCTGATGAGGCGCGCCGCCGCCCATACCCTCCCGCCACACGCGTCCTCTCTCCATCGTTTCGCTGATGTACTGTCTGGGACAGCACGTCGTACCTGCGAATTGTTGAAAAATCCCTGCACAATGATGTACTGTCTGCGGCAGTACATCGCAGAGAAGTGCTAGCCATCTTATCGGTTTGTGCGCTACCCTATCAGCATGATGCGCTGTTATTGTGGCAGCGCTTGACACCGAGAAGGATGCCGAACGATGGATACTACTCCGCACGCGCCACTCAGGCTGTTGCCCGGCAAGCAAGAATCAGCCGACGCCGCGCGCGCCTACAGCGACTATCGCGACATGGACGCGCCGCGCTCGCTCGACCGCTTGGTCAAGCGCTATCAGACCGCCAGTGAAGCGCCACCAACCCGCCGGCTCAAGACGCTCGCCGACTGGTCGCGAACCTATGATTGGCAGGCACGTTTGTTAGCGGAACAGGCGCGCCAGGACGCGCTGCGTCAACAGGCGGCGGACCGCGCGCTGCAAGAAGCGACCGAGAAACGCACCAAGCGCATCGAGAACGTCGGGACGGCCGCGCTGGGCGTCGCTGAGGCCATCCTGCGCACGTTCGTCATTGAGAGCGGGCCGGACAGGGGCCAACTGAACCCAGCCACCGCGGGGCGTGTCTCGCCGCGTGACCTCGCGCCCGTCATGAAAGCCGGCATCGACGCGGTGCAGCTCGCGGCCGGCGCGCCGACAGCGATCACCACGGCGGCGATCGACAAGGAGACATGGGCGAGGATGCTCGGCGAGGCTGACGAGCCGACACGTATGAAGATGGTGGAGGGGCTGCGTGCGATCGTGGAGATGCAGCGCCGCGTCGAACGCGCAGGGGCGCTTCGATGAGCAAGAAGAAGCGGGCGGGGCGGGCCGTCGGCGAGACGGCGTTCGACGCGGCCGGGCACACCCTATGGCAGCGCGAGCGGCAAGCGTTCTACCGCCGGTGGCACCAGCGCCAGCTCGACGCGCTGGCGACGCCGGACGATGATCGCGTCCGGTTTATGCGCACCCCGCATATGGCTGATGATCAGGGCACCGGCCGCGCTGGGCGTCCGCTGCAAGTGATCAACCCGGCGCTTGCTGCACATCTTGACCGGGTACTTGCCGGCGCTGATCCGCTCACCCGGCCATCTCCACCTGTCAACGAGAAGATCGCGAACTATCTCTACCCGGCGACGCTCGATCGCTGGGCGCTCGCGGCCGCGCGTCTGGCCTACGCGGAGGAAGATCCCGATACCTCGCTCATCCTGGAATTGACCGGCTGGCAGATGGTCAGCCAGAGCGATCTGGCGCATGCCTTCAATGACGGCGCGCGCTCCGGCTGGTCACAGCCACACATCAGCGCCCGCACTCTTGCCGCATGCCGGCGCGTCCGTGAGTTGGTGATCGAGATCAGAGGCGCCGCGCCGACGCCGGCCACGGCCGCGCCAGAGGCGACCGTCGCCGCCCGTTAGCGTCACCGACACAAGAGCCCAGCGCCCCTCATCGCAATAGGATGAGGGGCGCTGGGCTCTTTTTTGTCTTGATGGTACGGGCGTCCACCCGTCGCCCGTGGTGTTGTGTATGTTCACATCCTGGGAGAGGTCGACGCCTCGTGCCGTGCGCCTCCTGGTCAAACACGCCGCGTCAGAGTGACTATTGGATGCGTTGATGGACACACGCGGCACCGCAGGCCCCCCTCCCCCAACGGGGGTGCGCCACAGCAAAGTTCCCTTGTGCGGCGTGGCAGCCAACCAGCATGGCCGCTGTACGCGTGATGGGAACTTTGC
>JAABUJ010003667.1_pt1 | contig 17006 bp, 19 predicted proteins | sample 5559131 | NCBI WGS metagenome assembly JAABUJ01 (sample SAMN10711875, study PRJNA513366) | rock metagenome | isolation source: Antarctica rocks | place: Antarctica: Victoria Land, Mt New Zealand nord | collected 2016-01-07 | reverse complement strand
CGCGAAGAAACGGTCGCGGCGCTGGCCGCCGCCTCGGAGAAGACGATCCACGCCTATGTGTTCCATGAATACGTGTGGCGCGTGACGCTATTGGACGGGCGGGGCAGTAACACGCGGCCCTACAAGGCATGGCTGCGGCAGCGCTTCGACGGCGCCGTAGCCGCAGCCGCGTACGACCTGGCGCTCACCTTCGCATACGCGCCGCACCCGGTGGGCATGGCGGATGACGGCACGACAGGGGGCATCGGTCGCGGGACCGACGCGCACGGAAAGAGTGATGCGGGCGAGGCGCGCCATGCGCCCGAGGAGATGTACATCATGGACCCCTCACCGGATGCGGTGGAGGGTGACGGGGACAGGTGGACAGCTTGACGGACGTCGGCCAGAGCGGCGGGCGCGCGTCGCCGTCGGCGCTCGCCACCACGGGGAGGAAGGAGGGTGAGTAGGACGGATAACCGACCAACAAAAAGGGCGGGGCCGACGCGTATCGACGCGTCGGCCCCGCCCTTTTTTTGCGCGCCCCAGACGCGCCCTCCGTCCGTCGGCTGTGCTGGATGGAGGGAGCTTCCACGCCCATGTCCATGCCGAAGGCCGGGCCGCCGCTCCGACAAGCGTCGGCGGATCAGCCGCTTCGTCAATCGACCGTAAGAATGGTTCACCTGATGCCGATCTTGCTTGACAGTCCGATGCCTGTTGAAAGCTCAAACTGTCAAGCCCGGCTGACCATGTCTAACGCCGCAAACGGCGTGGGAGCAGGATACATGTCATCAGGCCGACGCACACCCACGCGCGCGGATCGGGCCGCGGGAAGGCCGCGGTGAGCGCCTTCGACGCCGCGGCGGCCCGCGATTATCTGGACGCGCTCGTCCGCGAGGCCGAGACCTTCGCCGCCTCCGACGAGTTCGCTTCCTGGCGCACCGCGCGCCGAGAAGGAGCGGCGCCATGCCACACACATCACGACACACATCATCCCCAGAACGGGAACGCGCCCAGAATAGGGAGGGATCAGCTATGGTCGCACAGGCTACCGCCGCACCGTTGCCCGCGTACGAGTTCCCCGCCCGGCAGCAGGGCCTTTTCGTCGACCTCGACCGTGAGCGCTTCGCCGCGCTGCGCGCCGAGGCTGAGGAGTTGCTACGCGCCGAGGCGGGGCGGGACATAGACGTCCACATCGACCTCTCGATCCTCGCCGTGACCGTGGGCCTGCGTACGACGGTGAGCGGCGCGAGCTCCTACATGCAGGCGATCTCCTGGGAGAGCCTGGGCATAGAGGTCCCGCCGGGCAGCCGGCTCGACCGCGGCTCCCCCGCGCTCTCGACGCTGCCCTCCGAGTACCGCCGCGACCTCACCGCGGCAGTGAAGGCAGTCCGCAACGCGATCACGCCGGCCTACCGCTTCTCCTGGCTGGCCCAATGGCGCTTCGTGCCCCACGCCGCCGTCGCGCCTGTGCTCAAGCGCTACCGCGCCTCGGTGGAGCGCCTGGAGGAGGCAAAAGCCAGGATCCTCGACGATTACGAGCAGATCACAGCCACAATGCGCGCCCAGTACACCGACGAACTCGCGGCGCGCCACGCCATGCTCGCGCGCGCCGGCCTCGCGCCTGGCGCTAACCGCGACGCATGGGTAGCGGAGCAACTCGCCGTGCTCATGATGGCGGTGCCGCGCCCCGAAGCCGTCGAGGCCGTGCGCCCCGGCATCACCAAACTCAACCAGCGCCTGGCCAGCGAGGCGCTGCGCGAGTACCAGGCCAGCGTGGAGCAGCGGCTGGAGATCAACCGCCTGGAGATGGCCCGGCGCGTGGTCACGATCCAGACCGAGGAGGAGATGGCGCGCCTCGCGCGTGAGCGCGAGATGCAGCTGGAGATCGAGCGCGAGATGCGCGCGTCGGCCCACGCCCATGTGCAAGAGATCGTCGAGCCGCTGCGGGAGGCCAAGGCGCAGATCGCGGCGATGGTGGTGGAGCGCATCGACGCCGCGGCCGACGCGCTGCGCCGCGATGGCGCGCTCTCCGCGTCGGCGTCGGGGTCGATCAACGCCATGGTCGAGACCTTCGCGCTCCTCGACCTCTCGGGAGGGACCGATGACCTCGCCGCGCGCATCGAGCGCATCAAGAATCTCAAGGAGTCCTACGTCGCGGCCGCGCCGGCCCATAAGGGGGCGCTGGCCGGCTCGCTGGCCAACCTCATGGGAGAAACGCGCGCCGTGGCCTACGAGGCCGTGCGCGCCGTGAAGAGCGATCTCACCGACCGTCTCGCCGCCGTCGACCTATAGCGCGCCGCGATCGCCCTATGTCGGCGCTGAACGGAACGACACGGGGCGGGGGCCGCGCGCCCTTGCTGCGCCAGCCCCATGCCCCATCATGTCTTGGAGGGTATGCATGAGCACAAACGGGAGTATAAACCACGCGGGCGCGCCCGACGCGGACGACATCCTGCCACCGCTGGCCGAGCCCACGTTCGACGACCCCACCCTCGCCGCGCTGGATCGCTCGCTGCGCGCGCGCTGCCCCGTCATCGCGGTCGAGACGGCGGAGGAGCAGCGTTTCATGGATCTCGTGGAGGAGCTCAAGGTGGTGCGAGTCCACGGGGAGCGCGAGTTCTACACATGGTCGGTCGCCAGCGGCCTGTGGCAACAGCCGACGCCGCGGACGATCCCCGCGCCCCGCGAGGTGCTCGACCCCGAGAGCCAGGAGCGCCTGACCGACCCCCTGGCGTTGCTCGCCCACATCAAGGGGTTCGCCGTCGATAGGAGACAGGGTATCTTCTTCCTGCACGACGCCGCGCCCTATCTCGAGGGCCCACTCGCGGTGCGCACGCTACGCGAGTTGGCCATGCTCCTCGAGCGGAAACCGGTCAACATCGTCTGCACGGGCCTGGAATGGCCGGCGATCCCCGATCTGCAGGCGCATGTGCAGCACCTCGCGCTGCCCTTGCCCGGCGAGAGCCTCCTGAACGCGCTCGTGCCGGACCAGGTCCGCCGGGCGCTCGCCGCCGCGAACGCCAAGGACATTGAGGTGGAGGACAGCGTCGGGCCCGAGAAGCTCGTGCAGGCCTGCCTCGGCCTCAGCTGGCCGCAGGCGCGGGCCAGCCTGTCCAAGACGTTCCTCAAGCGTCGCGGCTTCACCGAAGAGTCGGTCACCGACGTGATCGAGGAGAAGAAGACGGTGATCCAGGGGGCCGGCTCGCTGACCTGGGTCGAGCCCGAATCGATGGATCATCTGGGCGGCTATGACCATATCCGCGCCCGCATGGCCGTGGCGGCGGCGACACTCACCCCGCGGGCGCGCGCCTTCGGCCTGGAGCCACACAAAGGGTTCCTGCTCATCGGCCCCCCAGGCACAGGCAAGGACCTGCTGGCCCGAGTGATCGCGGGGTACCTGGATCGCCCACTGGTCCAATTCAGCATGGGGCGGCCATGGGCGCGGGCGGCGGCGTGATCGGCTCTGCCGAGCGCGCGGTGCGCCGCGCGATGGAACTCGCCGAAACGGTGCGCTGTGTGTTCGCGATCTCCGAGTTCGAGAAGGCGCTGGGCGGCCTCGCCTCCTCGCACCGCAGCGACGGCGGTACCACGGCGCGCGCGATCGGCGACCTGCTCGACTGGATGGCGACACAGGACAAGGTATTCGTCGTGGCGACGGCCAACGACGTTTCGCATCTGGAGCCCGAGCAGATCCGCTCCGGTCGGTTCGGGGAGGTGCATTACATCGACTTCCCCGACGAGGTGATGCGGGCCGACATCTTCCGCGTCCACCTGCGCCTGCGCGGGCGCGCCCCCGAGCGCTACGACCTCGCCGCGCTGGCGAGGGCGACCAAGACGGACCACGGCGCCTACACGGGCGCGGAAATCCGCACCGTGGTCGGCCGTGCCCTGGAGGATGCGTTCATGGAGGGCGAGGCGGACCTGACGATGGCGCACCTGCTCGGCGCGATCCCGCGCGTCGACCCGATCAGCGAATTGGCGCAGGACCGCATCAAGGCGAGCCGCGCCTGGTACGAGAAGAACATGGGCGGGAGCGCGCGGGCCGCGGGCCGTTCGCGGAACGCTACCCCACCGCCCGCGATTGGCATGTCGGACCTCGCCGCGGACCTGTAAGGGCGCCGCGCCCGACGGCCATGGCGCGGACCAGCGGCGATCCCGCCCCGTCGACCATGCCCCATCATTAGGCGCCACAGGACGGCTCGAGCCGCCCAATCATCCATATAGCACACGGGAGGGAGGACCCCATGTCCAAGCACGTCGAATACAGCGACACGGTCCTGGCCGACAAGGAGTGCCTGATCGAGGCCCTCATCAAACTCGGCCTCGTTAAGGCCAGGGAGGAAATCCGCCAGGGCACGGATCTCGTCATGCGCGACTACTACGGCAACCCTGATAGCCGGCTCAGGGCCGACTTGGTGTTCCCGTCGCCCGCCGATCGTCGTCGGGACATCGGGTTCAGGAAGACCCCCAAGGGATACGTGCCCGTCGCGGACCATTTCGACCTGGGCGACAAGTACATGGCAGGCGAGCTTGACTATCGCTGCGGCGGCAGCGAACGGGGCTCGTTCCTCAAAGCCCTCAAGCGCGAGCACAACATCGCCTCGGTCTACGCGGAGGCGCGCAGGCGCAAGGGCGTCGTCGAGGAGAAGGTCGCGACGAACAGGGCCGGCAAGATCGTCCGCCAGCTCGTGGTGTCCTGGTAAAGGCCGCGACGCGGGCGATAGGAGGGGGCGGCGACCTGGCGTCGCTCCCTGCGGACGAGATGAAGACACGGGAGGATCGAGTTATGAGCAAGGTACATATGATCGTGGAGGTCGACGAGGAGAGCGGCGACCTGTCCTACGACGTCAAGAACATAGTGGGCGACGGGTGCGAGGAGGTACGCAAGAGCATGGACGCGCGGCTGGGCAAGCCCAGGGTCGTGCGCAACACGCCTGAGTACTACCAAAGGACGGTCGTGGACAACCACATCCGCAACACGGTCGGCTAACACCCATCGACTCGTCGCGCGCCGCGGGCGGCCCCCGCGGCGCGTCGCTTCACGCCAAGGAGTCATCAGATGGAACCGAGGACGCACGTCGTCACGCCCGAACGACCATACCCAACGGACGACCAGATCATCGCCGCACGCGAGGTCCTGCTGGAGCACTATGAAGATATCTTGCGCGAATGTGAGCGTCTTTATCGAGATGACGAGGACGCCGTCGACGAGAAAGGCGTCGTCCCGCAGGCTGTGATCGCTGTGGTTGGCCTCGACGGATCCTGGTTGGGTTGCCGCTGTGAGCTGTATCGCACGGCGATCACCCTGCGCAGGCGCGGCGCCGTCCTGGCAATGATCGTCGATCCCGATGCGGCCCTGTTGGAGGAACCGACCAACATTAAGGGTCGCATGTACGAGTGGTGCGAGCATGTGCTCGGTCTGGCGCGCCAGGATTACCGCATGGACTACCGCTGGCAGAACTATCACGAGCACTGGAACATCATCTACCCGCTCCGACAGTACCCAGATGTGCCGGATGCGCGCCTGTCCGCGGCGGAGGCCGGGCATGCCTGAGTACACGGTTTCCGTCGATGACGACGGCACGATCATGGTTGACGACATGACACCGCGCGAGCTCGCCAATTCGTTCGGCCGTCGCTTCGGGCATGGGCGGGCGCGCTACTGTGCTGTCCCGCTCCCGAACCAACTCGCCGTCCTGCCGCCCGCCGCAGCCACGGCGGGGGTGGCGGAGGTGGCGCTGCGCGTCCAATCCGTGTACCATCGGTCCCTCACGGATGGGCCGGGTCGCCGTAGCACACTCAAGCTACAGGGGTGCTCTATCGGCATGGAGCGCCCCTGCCCCGGCTGCATCGTGCCGGATACGCACGACCCCGCCGGGGGCCGGCTGCTCACGGTCGCCGCTATCGTGGACGTCCTGGCTGACCCGGCGGGGGCGCCACGCGACGGATATTCGTTGCTGGGCGGCGAGCCCCTCGACCAGGCCGAGGGCGTGACGACACTCCTTGGCCTGTTGCGCCGTCGCGAACCCGACGCGCACGTCGTGGTCTACAGCGGCTATACGCTGGACGAGCTACTCGGGCGTCCCGACCCGTGGGTGCGCCATGCCCTCGCCACGGTCGACGTGCTCATCGACGGTCGATTCGATAAGGCCCTAGCCGCAGGAGCCGGAGCGTATCGCGGATCGGCCAACCAGCGGATCTACGATAGGCCCGCGCTCGCGGCCGCACTGATCCAGGGCGGCCCATCGCCCGCGCCGGACCGCGCGACGGGCCGAACGGCAACGCCGACAACAACGGCGGCGCCCCCGCCAATATCGGGCGCCGGTTGCTCATTCGACACGTCGAGTAGCACTGGAGACCGGCCATGATGAGAGTTTAGCTCCCGATGCGGGCATCCATGGGCGCGCCGAGCCAGATCGTGGGGGACGCGCGCCTGGACGATCAGCTGGGCGCGGACGCGCCCGACGCCGGGCGAGAAACATCGACACGAACGCAGAAAAAAGGAGGTTGGCCGCACAGCTGGCAGCAGCCCTGGAGCGCCAGTGAGGGCGAGGCCCAGCGGGGCATGCGTCAGCTGCGGTACTACTCTATGCCCGTGCCATCCCTTGGGCAGGGCGGAAGGAAGTGGTTAATGGCGACGCTTGAAGAGTTGGAACGGGCTTTCCACGCTGACCCGGCGCTGGCCGACCTGCTCGCTACCCTGGATCGGGCCGCCGCGGTGACGGCGGCTGCGGGCCTCACGATCGCCGACCTGCTGGCCGACTTGCCAGCGATCCGCGAACAGGTCGCGCGCGCGACATATGGCGACGCCTACATGGACCGGCTGCACCGCACGTACGAGGCGCTACGCGCGGCCGGTATGTTGGTCGTGACAGACGATGCGGGCCCCAAGCCATATAGAGACGAGGAGGGCATGCATGGATGAGGCTGGACGCTGGATCGTCAATTTGGAGCGCCCTGATGACGACGCCATGGGGTCCCTCGACCGCGTGTAAGATCCGGTTTAGGAGGATGCTGCTGGCGAACCTCGATGGAGCCTCGTCGGCGAGCCGGTAGCAGGTGTGACCACACGCAGTCTGACGCGCTTGAAACTCGTGACGCAGGGTTCGCCAGCAGCATCATGACAACTGGCACATGCATCATCACCCGGCACTGTAGAATTCAGGGCGTTCCCGGCGTCATCGGTGACGCACGGCACTCGCCGCTCCGTAGAAATCATCGCACCTGGCGCGGTCCGGCAACGCGGGCCGGACCAGGAAAACCCAAGTTCCCGAGAGCGCGCTGTAAAGAGGGGTGACCGTCCGCCCGGTCTGCCACCGATGGGCTTTCTCGACCGGCGCTGTGACGGTTGCGCCGTCGCGTACAATAGGGCGTATGCCGGACAAGCCGAGCGCCAGGGGTGGAAGCGCCGCGCCCGTCAAGCGCGGGACCACGGCCATGCGATCGCCCGGGATGGACGTGACGCCGTGCCGCGGTGACCACGGCGACCACGGCAAAGATGATTGAGTCGGCGACGGCCTTCGTCGCCGCAGTGATCCGCGACGTGCGGCGGAGGAGCTGTCATGGCATAGAGCCGTGAGGCGCCGGGACAACGACCCGAAAGTGAGGGGCGAGATAGAAACGGAGCACAGCCTGTCCATCCTCGTCGTCGGCGAAGGTCACGGGTTCGGCGACATACCGGCCTTCGAATACGCGCGCAACCTTGCCGCCGCGCAGCCGGATTGGTGCGTGATCGGATCGCGCCTGGGAGGCGCGCCGTACGGCGCCAGCCAGGAGGACCTCCCCGGCGTCGCCGGGCTGCCCAACCTCCGTTTGCTGGACAACGTGGATGCGACGCGTCTGGCCGAGGGGGCGATCACCGGCCGGGAGACGTACGACCGCATCGTCTTCCACAACCCCCATGTCGAAGAGGGCGACGCGCTCACGCGGGCGCGGGCGACCGGCGGGCTCATCGACGGGTTCGTGCGATCGGCCAGGGCGCTCCTTACGCCGGGAGGGTTCGCGCGCGTCACCATCAATCCACAGTTCGTACGCCAATTCACCACGGTGAGCGGGGCGATCGCGCGGGCGGGCGGCCAACTGGTGGGGCGGTTCGGGGACGATCCCGATTTGTACGCGCCGTTCACGCCGCTGCGCACGCAGGGCGGACTCATACGGCTCCCGGGCGACGAGCCCGCAGGGATCGGCCTGGCAGCGTACAATTTTAGTAGAGAGTGAGACGGGAGGATACCATGGACGACCGGTCGCAGGACCGTATCATCGGCGCCGGCGGAGAGATAGGCCGGCTGCCCCACGCCTTCATCGACCGCGGCATCGGCCAGGGGCGCCAGGCCATCATCGACCACCTGGACCCCTTGCCGCCAGCGGCGGAGAAGGCGCTCGAAGCGCGGCCCCGCTACGCGCCGCTCGCGCGGGAGACGCCCGCGCAGCGGGCCGACCGCGTCATCGCCGGTATCGCGGCCTATCTGTCCGAACTGGACGCCTGGCTGGCGCCGCATCAGCTGCCGGAGGACTACCGGTTCTTCGTCGCGTACTACGGCGGTCTCGCCATCGACGACCCGTCGTACTACTTCGACATCTTCGGGTACGGCCCCAAGGCCACGGCACGGTACGACATCCCCATGGATGGCGACCAGAGTCTTTACGAGCACGGCTGGCTCGCCATCGGGATGCTATCGCTGAAGGATGACGGCCAGCCCCACGACGGCCATCTCGTCCACTTCTTCATCGACCTCGCGGGCGATGTCTGTCGGGGCTGCGTGATCGCCGTCCCGACCTGGGGCTGCTACGAGAGCGTCCGCGATCCCCGTGTCATCGTGCGCGATGTGCATGCGCACAAGGACTGCTGGACGAGGGTCGCTGACTCGTTCGCGGACTGGCTAGAGATGGCCGCCCGGACGCGCGGCGCGTTCGACGACACGCGGAGCAAGACGGCGGCGGCGTTGGCGTAATGCCTGCTCCTTATGGGGCGAGAGCCAGCGGGGATATGCGACGCCTGCGCCTCCGCCGGCGCACCCTTTCTGGCTGTCGATGACCGTCCCGTGCGCGAGGTATCGCTTGTGCGATCCTCGCCGTCAAGGCAGAGGCGGCGAGCGCGACAAGCGTGGACCCCATCGGTGACGTATCCCTCATCCTCCGTGAGGAGAGACCCCACGCTGTACGCATTGACCGATAGGCGTGCTATACGACGACAGATAAGTTAAGATACGGCGCCGACGCATACGACGTAGACGTATACGGCGAATATGCAGCCGTGCGATGAGTGGGCGCGAGGAGCACAGTCGACTAATGGAGGACCCCGACATGGACGAGGAGATGGCCGTCGCCGCACCTGTGACGGTACGGTGTCCGGTGCGGCGCCGATCACTCGCGCGCAGTTCCGCCTGCCGCACCTGCGGGGGACGGGGCATCATCATCCCTCCCCGCATTGATGGCATGCAGCCGATGCCCGGCGTCTGCGCCCGGTGTGAGGGAAGCGGCCGCGCGAGCGAGCCCCGCTGGCGCCCGGCAAGCGTGGTGGCGCCCGACGACGAGGCCGGCGCCGGCCGCGGGAGGGTCACGACACGCGACTTGGGGACGCAAGGAACACCGAGGGCGATGAAGACAGAGGAGGAAGCGATGCGTGGCAAAGCGAAGGTCGACGAGCTCGATGTCGCGATCGGGCTCGCCTGTGCCGCGGTCGTGCTGGTGCTCCGCATGATCCGGACCGATCTGGGGGCGATGGCCCGTGGAGCCGAGCCGAGTATGGGCCTGGATGTCTATTACCGCCTTGTACGACGCCTGGTGATGGGCAGCTGGATGCAAGCGTGCGGCAGCTTCATCACTGTCGTCGTGAGCTCGGTCAGCGGCGCGGTAGTTGCCGACTCGTAGCCGCGTTCCGCGAACATGGAGCCTGGGGTTTACGTTGCGCCCATCAATGAGTGTATAGGGGAGATAGTAATGGGAGTAGAGGTGCCATTGCTAACGGTCGAGCAGGTCAACCGCGTCGTCACGGCTGGCTTTCACGTTTATGCCGTGACGCCTGGTGGTATCGTGGCGCGCGTGCTGGCCGCGCGGGATGGCTTCGCACGTCACCCGCCCGCGCTGTCTCCTGGCATGACCGTAGGGCCCGATATGCCCCAGGGCGTGACGCTCATGGTCAAGGTCGAGTATGGGCGCGGGCGCGGTGGTCGCCATGTGGGGTGGTGCGTGCCGCGTTCTGTGTGGGCCGAGGAACGGTAATATCCCAGAGAACTGAGAGCCCAATGTTTACACTATCCTTGCACTTTTCGATTATTGTCAAGTGGAAGTGCTCTTACGCGCTACAGGTTGTGGTCGAACGTGTCGCTCGGCCACAACCTGTAGCGGTCAAATAAAAAGTGCAAAGATAGAGGTTTACCTTCGGGCGATGTTCGCACCCAGCGCAAGGAGTACATAGACATGGACAGGCTGGCAGGGATTGAGAGCACGTTTCAACGGCAGGTTCGGGATGCCGGCGACCTCTACGACCATCGGATGAGGTTCGATGGCTGGGAGGATAGACCGCTCCCCAAGCTCTACCAATGTACGGGCTGCGGAGCAACGGCCATGCTGTACGATTCGGACGGTCGCACGGTCTCCGAGGTGGACCCGCGCCTGCGCGCGCGCTGCGTCCAGGCCCCCTAACAGGAGGATAACGCGCCAGGGCAAACACGATCTCAAAGATGGTAGAAAGGGAGGTGACCATGACTGCGCGACTAATACTCCCTAGCGAAAACGAAAGAACGTCGATGCATCGGACCGTTTACGTCCTGGGGGTCATCGTGGCAAGCGGCGCTATCCTGACGTCACGCTCGAACCGGCTAGTCTTCGAGTACGGTATCGAGCGGAAGCCGGTGCTCGACACGATCCGCGAGGTGTTAGTCCCCGGTGCCCAGATCTATGAGCGCCATGGCCGCAAACACCAGGGACACGCATTGCCTCACAGGAAAAGTAACCCAGGCCCTATATCTCGCCTGTCTGCACACGCCTTACACGAAGCGGCATACGCCGCGCTACGCTCCCCTGGCGTGAGCACTGGACGCGAGTAGCGCGGCCATTAGATTGCACCACGCGGAAAGGCGCGAGGCCCGTCATCGCTAGCGATGACGGGCCTCGCGCCATTCCGCGCATCTACGGTCGAGCCACCTATCACGAAAGGATTTCCATACATGACTGCACTTCCATCGTCCGTCGTCTTTTTGCTCGTCCGTTCCGCCCCCGCTATCGTCGACCTGGCCCATCGACGCGGCGGCCGGGATACGGATGCCATCCGCGTGGACCTCGAAACAGAGGGGCTCGCTCTCTCGCGCATGCGCGAATCGAAAGGGCGAAGGGCGACATTGTTCACCATCCCCACGGAACACACGGCGAGTGAGCGCACGGTGCTGCTTTTCATCGATCGCTGGATCACCCAACAGGAGGATCCGCCTACGATGTACACCGATGTGTTTGCCGGTGAAACGGCGACGATCGCCATGCGGATGGCGCCCCCAGCCACACCACTCTCACCCACACCGACGACGATAGGCCACGCCCAGCGCGACGTATCCCCGTGTGGCAATCGCGGCCCGCACGGTCGCCGGCGCCAGGACGGGCACGGCGGCGCCATGACCATCTCCGCGCCCAACAGCAGCGATACGACCGCGGCCCAGGTCACCGGCCCAACACGGGATCGCTCGGTCCGGCCCTCATGGGCATCGGAGCAAGATATCCAGCTGGGCCGACCGAGCGATCCGTGCCAGACCGCCCGCATCCTGCGGCGGCACATCACGATACTAACGCCGGAGCCTGATGCGACGGACTCGGCGACGCCTGGACTCGCGACGGACCCGGCGGCAACAGTCGCTTGGTCGGCCGCAGCGCAGCCGACCTCCGCCGGCGGGGGCGACATGGACGCGGCGGTGCGCCTGCTCCGCGAGAGTGGAATGGTGCGCGCACGAATCGGCGCGGATCGTCGCCGGGAAGGTGAGCGCGACACACGGCGCACTCAGTCAGCCGCCCCGCGCTTCCGGCGTCGTGTCGTCGGTGACCACCTCGAGTACGAACCGTCGGCGTAACGGCCGACGCCCACCCCAACGTCCCGATCCTCAATAGTTCAGGAAGGAGGACGCGTGCTCCCCACCCGCCATGCGGGGAGGCGCTCGCGCATCGTGCGCATGGAACCTGCATCACATTATCGGTATCACGTCCTGCGGACGCCGCACGCCGACGCCGCGCGACGCGGTGTGCCCCAATACTTCATCTACAACGGGAAGGATCGACGCGGCCTCGAAGGAGTCGGCTATCGCTGCCTCGAAGACCAGGTGGCGGCTGCGTTGCAACGCGAGGTCGACCAACTGCGCGCGCCGTCCGCACGGCCCGTCGTCTATGACATGGTTGACAGCGTGCATAACCCGGGCAAGATCACTGGAGTGATCGACGTGTCGGTCGAGGTTCTGGCGCGGGCCACCGCCGCCCGGCGTTTCGTCGAGCGCGTCGAAACCGTCGCCGTGCCGCTCAAGCCCGTTGGCGACATGGCCGCTGCCACACCCTGCGGCGCGGAGATCGCAGCGCTATGCCAGGCGCACGCGCGTCTCCTCGCCGCGGCCAGGGCCCACTATGAGCGCGTTGGTCTGTGCGCGCGTATCCACGGCCGCGGACTGCCGGTGCTCGACCTCGACGTGTAGCCCCAGGCGCCTACCCTGGACAGCGCCTGAGCCTACTACGGGCAGTCGCACAAAAGGGCTGGTCACCGCCCTCGCCCACGCCTGCCACCTGGCCAGCCAGGCCGACGCTTCGGAGTGGGCAAAGCGGAGGTCCTGGATAGAGTATTCCACGCGCATCTCGCCATATAGTGGGCGGCCACCGCTCAGGCATTCTCGTCCACAGTGGCGACGCTACGTGGTGTCGCATCCGACCGTCACGTTGGGTGGTGAGGATCGAGTGATGTACGGTCACGCCGACTGGGCTGCGCATACCCCGCGGTTAGGTGACGTCCGACGATGACCCGTGATGTGGCCGGGTTGCCACGATCGACCTGACACGATCCAGCCCAAACGTCGCGGGTCGACGGGCTGGGAATAACTCGAATAGTCGCATGGAGGGTTATGCATGGCTGTGGCGGAATTCGGATCACTGGAGCACACGCTCGAGATGGAGCGCCTCATGACCGGCCGAGACCGCCGCCTCCCGGTCCCGGACATCCTGGATCAGTTCTGGTGGCGCGCGGGTGCGGAGGGTTATCCCGTGCGCCACCTGTACGTGCTCGACGAGCCGTTGCACCCGGGCGTGGCAGGGACGTACAACACCAAGACGGGGGGCATCTGAATCTATCTCGACCGAGACTGCCCCGACCGAGCGGCGGCGGAGGCCGAGGTGGCTTCCAATCTCCTGCACGAGATCGCCCATGCCGCGCGCGCCGGGCGCGGCGTGTCCAGGCCCGAAACGATCGGAGCCTACCACCGCGACGAGGGGGCGACGCATCGCCTCGCCTACCGCCTCGCGCGACGCTGGGGGGTCCCGCACCTCTTTGCCGACGAGACCCTCAGCGCGTACCTCGCCCTCATCGAGGAGCGCCGCGACGAGCTTGAGCGGGCTGCGCACTCGCGGGAAACAATGCGCTCGCGGCCGCGCAGGGCGCGCAACCCGTCATGCGCGCCCTGCGCGGCCGCCACGGTTGGGATGACGCGGCGTGGGAGGAGGCGTTGTGGGGCTACCCGTGCGATGCCGGAGACCCAGCCACGGTCGCCGTCGCGGACCTCGACCGCTGCCTGCTGCGGCCGACATGGAGCCTGGGCTGGGGCCACGGGCGCGGCTTCGAGGCAATCGCGACGGCCACGACGGTCACCGCCGCGCGCACCATACGCTGGGTACTCGAGGATCTGGCGGACAACAGCGCACGCCTTGCCCGCGCCAACGTCCGGATGCGCCGGACGCGCGGTGGTGAGCGGCACCTCCTGGGACACATCCCTCTCTACAACGAGCGGGATGTGCGCCCCTTCATCGCCATCGCCAACAAGGCGCTGCTTGGCGAGCACGCGTGGGCGGCCGAGGCGGCGTGGGCCGTTTACGGCGCCGCGGGCGACCCGCTCCGGTACTACACACTCACCGTGTCGTACAGCCCGCCGATCGGCGGCGAGACGCTCGGACCACGACCGCCCGAGGTACGCCTGTGGGGCGTGGCGCTTGCGCGAATCGGCGAGGTCGAGGCAGCGCTCGGGGCATACATCCGTGGATGGAGCCGCGCGACATCAATGCGCGCGGGCACGCTCCAGGACGCGCAGGAGGAGCTCGCGCTGCGAGACAGCACCGCCCGACGCTAACCGGGTCGGGGCAGCAGTCAATCGATGGGATGCATCGAGAGCGGGCAAGAAAGGAAACAATGGGATGAGGATAAACCCGAACAATACCGAAACGGGCGTGATGCGCCCCGACAAGGCGCTCTCGCTGCGCAGCGCCGGCGCGCGTCATTACCTGTCCGCCATCGACCAAAACCTGCGCGGCGCCGAGGGCAACGCCCGCTACGACGACGACGAGACGCTCTCCGGTCTATTCTCCTCGACCGCGGGCGAGTGGGCCGAGACGCTGGTACGGCTGACGGAGTTGGACGACGCCGGGGTGCGGGCGCTGCTGCCATCCTGGCTGGTGGCCACGCACGATGCGGTCCACAATGCCGGGCGTCCCCGCGGTGAGCACGACGCGCGGGCGTGATACCCGGCCGACGATGCGCTGCCGGGGCCTGCGGCCGCTCAGGGTACAGTAGCGAGAGGGGAGTCGTGACGATGGTCGTCGCGGCTCCCCTCGTTTATGGGAGGATCGTGATCGACATGGCGACGATGATGAACGAGGATAACCTGTTCAAGACGCTGCGCCGCACCTTCGCGAACGCCCTCTCAGAAATGTTGGGCGAGGTCCTACAAAATAGCCAACGCGCCGGCGCCACGCGCGTCGAGATCGCCACCAGCGCGGGCAAGGAGCAGAGCATCGTGACCATCGAGGATGATGGCCGCGGTATCGCCGACTGGCGCGCCCTGCTCGTGGTGGCCCAGAGCGACTTCGACCGGGCGGTGATGGAGGACCAGGCCCCGATGGGCGTGGGCTTCGGCTCCGTGCTGGCCTACGACAGCATCGCGAGCGTGGGCATCGCCAGCGGAGGGCGCTCCCTGCACATCGAGACCGGGCGGGGGTGGGAGGATCGCGCCTACCGCGAGGGCTGGGAGGGCCGCCTCGAGGGGCCGATATGCCGACTGGCACGCGTCTTACCCTCACCGGGGTGACGGGCCTGGCTGGCGCGGTCGCGCGTGCGTTCATCCCCGACCGCTACGATACGGAGAAGGCCGTCGCGCGCGGCTACCAGGGCATCCTCACGGTGACGGTCGACGGGCGGGAGGCCGCTGTCGACGTGCTGCCCGCCAATGCCCTGACCGAGGCGGACACCGCCTACGACAAGCTGGTGGCCGACATCGTGGGCGATTACGAGGGCAACCTCGTACGCATCCGCATCGGCAACGCCAAGCCGCGCGGCTACCACTCGACCGGTCTCGTAGCGAACTGGTACGGGCAACTCGTCAAGCATGGGTGGCCGCACGGTGACGTCTACCTGGAGGTCAGGCAGGGCCGGCCCATCAACCCGAAGGCCCCGACCCGACAAGGTCTGATCCGGGACGAGGCGCTGCGCCGCTTCGAGGCATGGGTCACCGATCGCATGTTCGCGCACGTCGCCGCGCTGCCGTTTGAGGAGGTGACGCCCCGCCATCTGCACGCCCTGCACGACGTCGACCCCGCGCGTTTCGCGCGCGAGATCCCGTACGTCGTCGTCCAGCGACTGAACCCCATCGCGGACAGTGTGCATAACAGCGACGAGGTGGACACGCGCACGAGCGAGATCGTGCCGCGCGCGCGCCTCGCCGCGATGGAACTGGCCGCCTTCGACGTCACGCTCGCTTGCCCCGTGTGCCTCTCGGGGTCGGATGCCCACGCCCGGCAGGCGCGGGCCAAGGCAGAGGCGCGGCGCGCTGAGTACGCGGCGCGCGACGAGGCGTGGCGCGGGCCGCACGACGGCGTCGACGAGGCGGCGTTCATGCCCTGCAACCATGGCGCCTCCTACAGCTACGGCCTCTCCAGCTTCACCCGAGCGCTGGGACTGGGGATCGCCGCCGTGGCGACGGGCCACACGCCAGACCGACACCTGTGGTGGATGCCGGCCGACCCCGACCCGCGCTTCGCCCGGCACGGCGACATCGCGACGCGGCCGGGCAGATGGGGCTGGGGTCTGGGCGACGAACCGCCGACGGAGTGGCGCGACCTGCTCGAGGGGCGGCCGGTGTTCGTTTTCGATCAGACGGCACACTGGGACTGGAATAGCGAGGGCGACCTCGTCTGCTACGCCCCCGCCGGCCTGCGCGACTTCCTCGAAACATACGGGTGGGCTTCATTCGAGGCCAGCGACGACGCCGACGACGACGGGGACTACGGCGAGAAGAGTTTCGGGCGCAGCATTGGCGTCATCATCCGCGCGCTCATGGGGCCGGATGTCGTCAAGGCGGAGTGGAGCCTCGACGATCTGCAAAATCTCTTCCCACGTCGGTGGGACCAGGCCAAGGGATGCGCCGAATACCCGGAGGGCCTGGTCAAGAGGATCGAGGTGCGCTACCAGCCCCTGCCCGGCAACACGCCGACGACGGCCGTACGGCGCCTCCTGGTCAAGACGACGACGGGCAGGAGCAAGTGCATCCTGTTGTACGGCGACTAAACGAGGCAGACACGCTGTCGATGCACAGCCAGTGGCAGCCCGGCGGCGCTTGAAGGCCGCCCAACGGGTCGATGGCAGGCGCGTCCGCGAGGGCGACCCGGCGGGCACCCTCGCGGACGTGCACGAGGAGACACCATGAGGAGATCTGAGGATGCGATACCAGGAGCCATAACGGCGCCCACGGCTGAAACAACCGTCGAATACTATAAAGTTGGAGCGAACGGATTGCCGCGCTCCCAGCGACCAGTGAGAACGGCGCCCTTTGAAGGGGGTACAGCTCTTGCCCTGTCGTTTGCCC
>JAABUJ010003666.1_pt1 | contig 17011 bp, 13 predicted proteins | sample 5559131 | NCBI WGS metagenome assembly JAABUJ01 (sample SAMN10711875, study PRJNA513366) | rock metagenome | isolation source: Antarctica rocks | place: Antarctica: Victoria Land, Mt New Zealand nord | collected 2016-01-07 | reverse complement strand
CGCAGCGGGCGCTCGCGCTGCTGCGCTATACCCAGCGTCAGAACCACAACGCGCACCGCTCCCATCGCAAACGTGTCCTCCGCCGCCTTCTCGATTCATCCTGACCACCTAACGTTGTAGTATTAGACGGAGGGACTTCTACCGCCGAGTCGTCACGGCCCTGTCGGCGGCTGATCCCACTCCGCGCGATGTCCACGCGCCCATCGATTGGCTTCCGGGGCCGTCGTCACTCCAGCGGCCATGCGGCCCCTTTTCAGTCCCTGTGACCCGCCACCAACGGCGCACGACGTCCAAGACAACACCCTTTCATGTGAAGTATGTGGGGGGAGAGGGAATCACCTGGGGTGAGGGGTGCGCCACAGCAAAGTTCCCATCACGCGTACAGCGGCCATGCTGGTTGGCTGCCACGCCGCACAAGGGAACTTTGCTGTGGCGCACCCTGGGGTGAGCGCCCTATTGACGGACGACGCGTGAAGGTGTATGGTGGGTCCATTAACCAAACGTTTCTGCAACTTTTGGAGTCGTTGGATGTTGTCGACCCTACGTGATGTGGCCAAGATGGCTGGGGTGTCAATTTCCACGGCCTCGCGCACTCTCAGCAACGATCAGTCGCGCCCCGTCGCCCTTGGGACGCAGGAGCGGGTGTGGGAGGCGGTCCGCGCCCTCGACTACCAGCCCAATGACACCGCGCGGCGACTAGTGCGGGGCCTCGATGCCGAGGAGCGGCGTACCGACAATATCGGCCTAATCTTGGGTAACGTCTCCTATAAGTTCTCCGACCCCTTCTGGTCGCCGGTCTTGAATAGTATTGACGAGGAACTCATGCGGCAGGACTACCACCTCCGCTTCGCCTTCACGGTCGACGAACTCTTGCACCGCCGGCAGCGTCGCCTCGTCAACCGGACGTGCATCGATGGCTTGATCCTGGTCGCGGGTGTGCGCCCCTTTGGCGAGGCGATCGGGCCTGCGCGCACCGTCGTCATCGAGGATGATAAAACGCGCTGGGAGGTGCCCTTAAAGGCGGACGTGATCGCTATCGAAAAGCGTCGCGCGATCTACGCGGTCGTCGATCATCTGGCGTCGCTTGGGCGGTGCCGCATCGGGTTCTTGGGGCCAACCGGGGGCGGCGACGAGCGCGCCGAAGCGTTCGCGCAGGCGATGACGCGCCGCGGCCTCCCCGTCGATCCGACCCTACTTGTCGACGCCTCCTGGTCTACCGAAGACGCGTATCCTGTCGCGAAAGCGCTCCTCACATGTCACGGCACGCGGATCGACGCGCTCGTCTGCGCCTGCGATACAATCGCCATCGGCGCGATGCGCGCGGCGAAGGAATGCGGCCTGCGCTTGCCGGACGACCTGGCCATCACCGGTTTCGACGATATCCCGTTCGCGCGCGACCTCGATCCGCCCTTGACGACGGTGCGCGTGCCGAAAGACCTGCTGGGTGTGTTGGCGGTGCGCAAGCTCATCGAGCGGATCGATCACCCTGGCCTTCCACCCGTTATTCAGATAGTGCCGACCACGCTCGTGGTGCGCGCCTCTTGTGGGGCTCCGTGAAGCCTTGTGTCGTGAAAAGGAAGGAGGTGCGCCCGGCATCAAGATCGAGATAAGGAGTGCTTCGCCGTCTCATTTCTGGCCGCCATACAATCGACAGCCAGCGGGTGCGCTGCCGCACCCACGAGTTCCCCCTTCACTCATCTATCATCCATCAAAGGAGACGCTTGATATGACACGCGACGATAAGACACACAACGACAGCGAGTCTATCCCATCCTCGCCAAGCCGCAGCCACTTTCTGCAGCAAGCGGGACTCGGGGTGGCCGGCCTGACGCTGGGTGGCGCCCTGCCGAGCCTGCTCAACCCCACGGGCGCGCACGCGGCGCTTTCCTTCGCGTCGGGCAGACTGAACGTTAGCTATTGGACGAATGTCGTCCCGAAAAAGTATCTTCAGGCCATGTTTGACGGCTTCGCGAAGAAAAATAATATCGCCATCACGTACAACGCGCTGCCGGCGGTCTTCGGCGACGATGTCCAGAAGCTAACCACGGCGCTCTCGTCGGGATACACCGGCTATGACGTGCTCTGGCTCGACGATTTCATGACCGGCACCTTCAGCACTGCGGGCTGGCTCGATCCGCTGGAGAGCATCATCCCGCGCGAACTCCAGCAAACGGTCCCGTCGGCGACGATCAAGTTGAGCACGTACAATGGGCATCTGTACCGCATGCCCGGCAACGCTGGCGATGTCATCTTTTTCTATCGCAAAGATCTCTTCGACAAAGCGGGGTTGAGCGTGCCTCGCACCTGGGCGGACATCGTGAAGGCCGGGCAGGTGCTCACCAAGGGCGGCCGCTACGGCATCGGCTTCGCGGGCAAGAACGGCAACACCGAACTGTTCAACGAGATGAGCTATTGGATGGGGCAGGCCGGTGCCGATCCGCTCCACCTCAAGACAGCGGGCGCCCGCACCGCGCTGAAGTTCGTGTACGATATGCTAAATACGTACAAGATTATGCCTCCCGACACCGTCACCGCCGACTACACCTCACTTCAGGCCGGCTTCCTCGACTCTCGGTTCGCCATGTGGCCGGTGTGGGACGGCTTCTACGGCGCCTTCCAGGCCGACCCCAGGCTCGCCGCGCCGGGGCGGTTGGCGATCAGCGTACCGCCGCACGGTCCCGTGAACAACAAGACGATCACGGCCTCATGGGGATGGGCCATCAGTAAATATTCTAAGAACAAGGACATGGCTGCCAAGTTCATTGAGTACGCCGTGGGATCGGGCCCCGAAGAACTGCTGGTACGGACCGGCTCGGCGCCGGCGCGCACCTCGGTCCTCTCCATCCCCAGCGTCAAAACGACACTCCACCAGGCCCCGTACCTGGAGCTCTACGCGAAGCAGGGCTTGACCAACAGCCGCCCCATCACGGGGCAGGCGCAGCGCGTCTCCGACGCCTTCGAAACGGTGATCAACCAATACCTCAACAAGAAGATAACGCTCGACGCTGCCATCACTGAAGGCCAGCAACGCATCGATCAGGTCCTGCAGAACAGCTAGGGAGTAGCCCCACGGCGCCGGCCGGCGTTACCACTGGAACGAGTGGTGACGCCGGCGACCGCTGCGTGATGGGGATGAGGGAGCAGTATATCCATGGCGACGACTTCTCTGCCGATGGCGACCGTGGCGACGCGGCGGCGCCGGCGCTCCAACCGTATTCTCCTCGCGTACGCCCTGGTCGCCCCGGTGGTGCTGTGGCGCGCGGCTGTGGCCGTTTACCCATTCCTGCACACCGTCGTGCAGAGCTTCACCAATGAGAGTCCCTTGAATCAGACGACACGCTGGGTCGGTCTGCGCAACTTCCACAACATGTTCGCCGACCCGGCGATTACAGAGAGCTTGACGTTCACCGCGATTTTCACTATCGCCTCGACGGCGCTGCAACTGGTCTATGCGCTCGGCATCGCCAGCCTGCTCAATCGCGTTTTCCCGGGACGCATGTTGGTGCGTGCGGTCAACCTGCTCCCGTGGGCCATGCCGGCCATCGTGATCGCGACCGCGTCGCAGTGGCTCTTCAACAGCCAATACGGAATGATCGACGACCTCATCGCCCGCGTCCTGCCGGCGCGCCCGATCTGGCTGGCCGACACCACGCTGGCCCGCATCGCGGTTATCCTGCTCGACACATGGAAAAACGCTCCCTGGGCGGCGATCATTCTCCTGGCCGGCCTCCAGAACGTTCCGGGCGAGTTGTATGAAGCGGCCAAGGTCGACGGCGCGTCGCCCTGGCGCACGTTCCGCTCGGTCGTCGTCCCGCTCCTGGCCCCCCTGCTGATCACGCTGACCATCTTCATCGCGACGGCGCGGGTCCTCACCTTCGACATCGTCTATGGCTTCACGCAGGGCGGTCCGGGCAGTTCGACATCGTTGCTCTCCTATCAGGTCTACAAGCTCGCGTTCTCCGGACTCTACTACGGCTACGCCTCGGCGGTCGCCGTGTTCACCTTCCTGATCGTCCTGGTGATCAGCCTGGTGTGCTACGCTTTCCTGCGGCGCAGCAACAGAAGTATGGGAGGGATCTAGATGGAATTAACAGAGACACGCGCACGCACGGCGCCGCACGCACAACGCCGGACGGCGCGCGCGTTGGTACGCCCCGTGCTTTTCTATGGACCGATCATCCTGTTCCTCCTGGTCACCTTCGCCCCCATCTACTGGATCATCCTGTCAGCTTTCACGCCGATCCAGGAGCTCTTCACGTCGCCGCTGCGCTATATCCCCCTGCACCCGTCGCTCGTCAACTTCCGGACGGTAGCGCAGGTCGTGGATCTTGGGCGGCAATTCCTGAACAGCACGGTGCTCGCCGTGGTGTCGGCCGCCATATCGGTCGCCCTCTGCATCCTGGCGGCCTATGCGTTCGCACGCATCCGCTTCCCTGGTAGCGGTCTGCTGTTCGTGGGCTTACTTCTCTCGGGATTTCTGCCGGGGATCGCCACGATCATCCCGCTGTTCCAGACCTTCCAAAGCCTCAACTTGGTCGACTCGCTGCAGGGCTTGGTCATCTTGCTGGTGGGCTTGTTGCTGCCGACGAGTGTCTGGCTCCTGACCTCGTTCATCCGTCAGATCCCATTGGAGATGGAGGAGGCGGCGCAAGTCGATGGGGCCAACTTCCCAACCATCTTGTGGCGCATTATCATCCCCGTGCTGCGCCCCGCGCTTGCCACGCTGTTCCTGATTAACCTGATCACGGCCTGGGATGAGTTCTTTCTGCCACTCATCTTTAGCCGCTCCAACGCCACGGCGACGCTGACGTTGGGGATCACGCAGGCAGCCGTGAACCCACAGTACCAATCGGTGGCCTGGGGCAACGAGGCGGCCATGGGCCTGATCGTGATCGCGCCGGTCTTCATCCTGGCGATGGCCTTCCAAAAGCAGATCGTCGAGGGCCTTATGGCCGGAGCGCTCAAAGGGTAAATGCTACATAGAATGGAGTTTTCCGCGGCATGCTTAAAGTAACCATCATTGGCGCGGGCAGCGCCGTGTTCGCGCGCCAGATCATCACGGACATCCTTGCCATCGACGGGCTCGACGAGGGGCAGTTCGCCCTGATCGACCTCGATCCCGCGCGCCTGGAGTTGGCGCGCCGCATCGCTGAGCGCATCATCACGCTTACGGGCAAGCGCTGGAGCGTGAGCGCCTCCACCGAACGGCGCGATCTGTTGCCCGGCAGCGATGTTATCGTCAATTCGATCGAGGTGGCCGGCCTTGCCAACGTGCGCCACGACTACGACATTCCCCTCACGTACGGCATCGATCAGTGCATCGGCGACACGATCGGTCCCGGCGGCATCTTCAAGGCGCTGCGCACCGGACCCGCCTGGCTCGACATTCTGCGCGACTGCGAGCGGCTGTGCCCCGACGCCTGGGTGCTCAACTACACCAACCCCATGTCGATCCTGACCATGGCCGCGCTCACAGGTACGGCCATGCGCACCGTCGGCCTCTGTCACAGCGTGCAACATACGTCCCGTCTACTGGCCGAATACCTGGAGATCCCCTACGACGCGCTGGAGTGGCGCTGCGCCGGTATTAACCATAACGCGTGGTTCACCGAACTGCGTCACGACGGCCGGAACATGTACCCGCGCCTGTGTGAACGCGCCGCCGTCCCGGACGTCTATGAGCGCGACCTGGTGCGCTTCGAGATGATGCTGCATTTCGGCGCCTTTGTGACAGAGAGCAGCGGCCACTTCTCGGAGTATGTGCCCTACTTCCGCAGTCGGCCCGAGCTGATCGAGCGCTACTGCCGTGGCGGCTACCTCGGCGAGAGCGGCTTCTACGCTAACAACTGGCCGCGCTGGCGTGAGGAGAAAGACCAACAGATCCACGAGATGCTGGAGGGAGCGCGCGAGGTTCCGCTGCGGCGCAGCCACGAGTACGGCGCCGACATCGTGGAGGCCGTCGCCCTGCAGCGGCCCAAGGTGATCTACGGCAACGTGCGCAACGCGGGGCTGATCGACAACCTGCCCGACGGCTGCGTCGAGGTGGCCTGCCTGGTCGACCGCAACGGCGTGCAGCCGTGCCACTTCGGGGCGCTGCCCGAGCAACTCGCCGCGCTCAACCGCGCCCACATGGCCGTGCATACGCTGATGGTCGACGCGCTCCTGCACCGCGACAAGGAGGCGGCGCGCTATGCGCTGCAGCTCGACCCGCTCAGCGCGGCGGTCTGCTCGCCGGCCGAGTTGAGCGCCCTGTTCGACGAGATGTGGGCGGCCGAGCGTCCCTACCTTCAGGCTTTTGAATAGATCGTGAATTGTTAACCATGGCCGCTCCTATCTATCCCCACGCGCCATGGTTGGCGGGGGTCTGGGGGAGCCATCCCCCCAGGTTCCCCCGGAGGCTAACTGGACCGCCGGACCCTAGCCGCGGGTCCGGCGGTCCAGTTAGCCATGGGCGGAGGGGGAAGGAAAGAGGATTGCGTAGATGCCTAAAATCGCACTGATCGGCGCGGGTAGCGTCGTGTTCACGCGTAACCTGATCAATGACCTGTTATCGTTCCCGGCGCTGCAAGGGAGCACGATCAGCCTGATGGATATTGATGCCGCGCGTCTGGAACTCGCGCGCGACCTGGCGCGAACGATGATCGCGGCGCGCGACCTCCCGGCGCGCGTCGAAGCCACGCTCGATCGGGCCGAGGCGGTCCGCGGCGCCGACTATGTGATCGTGACCGTGCAGGTCGGCGGACTGGACGCCTACGCGCACGACATCGCCATCCCCAAACGCTATGGCGTCGGCCAGTGCGTCGGCGATACCCTGGGTCCCGGCGGCGTGTTCCGGGGGCTGCGCACCATCCCGCTGCTGCTCGACCTGTGCCGCGAGATGGACGCGCTGTGCCGGCCCGAGGCGCTGCTGCTCAACTACAGCAACCCCATGGCCATCAACTGTTGGGCCGTCGCCACCACGGGGCGACCCCATGTGGGCCTGTGCCACAGCGTGCAGGGTACCTCACGCATGTTGGCCCGCTGGATCGACGCCCCGTACGACGAGGTGACCTATCGCGTGGCGGGAATCAACCACCAGGCCTGGTTCCTGGAGTTCCGCCATCGTGGCGAGGACGCCTATCCGCGGCTGCGTGAGCGCGTCCGGGACGCCGCGATCATGGGGCAGGAACCGGTGCGGATCGAGTTGATGGAGCAGTTCGGGTCCTTCGTGACCGAGAGCAGTGGGCACGCCTCCGAGTACGCGCCCTACTTCCGCACGTCCCCCGCCCTGATCGACGACCTCGTCGCGCGGTTCACCTCGCCGCACGACGCGTGGTTCGACTGGGGCCGCACGGGCGGGTATCTCAAGGAGTGCCGCGAGCGCCTGCCGACCTACCTGGACGACGTGCGGGCGCAAGCTGCGGGGACCAAGCCGCTGCCCACGGAGCGCAGTGACGAGTACGGCGCGGGCATTATCAATGCCATAGAGACGAACGAGCCCTTCAGGTTCAACGGCAACGTGCCCAACAGCGGCCTGATCACCAACGTGCCGCAGGGAGCGTGCGTCGAGGTCCCGTGCCTGGTCGACGCGATGGGCGTGCAGCCAACGGTCGTCGGCGAGCTGCCGCCGCAGCTCGCCGCGCTCAACCGCACGATGATCAACGTGCAGGAGTTGGCGACGTACGGTGGCGTCCATGGCGACCGCGAGGCGATCCATCACGCGGTCATGCTGGACCCGCTCACTGCCGCCGTCTGCACCCTCGCCGACATCCGCCGTATGACCGACGATCTCTTCGTTGCGGAGGGTGCGTGGCTCCCTCAGTTTTAGCCGTGGAGTTGGGGCAATCTATGCTGGTCAAGGTTGGGGGCCGCTGGCTGTTGGGTTCGGTGTACGGTCGTTAGCGGGCACCAGCTTTGAAGTAGTCGTCCAATGTCCGCCGGCTAGATGTCCACTTCTGCCGGCGCGCCACCTGCAGGTTGTTGGCCTTCTCGACGTGCCCACTGCCGATATATTGATACGTCCAACAGTACTCTCGGTAGTCGGGGGTGTCGGGCTGCCGCGCTTGCAGGTATGTCGCGCAACGTGGTGGCCACCGCAAGACACCTCGCCACGATTAGTTAGCTGGCTCTCCCGATGACTTGGTGAAACAGGTTGGATGAGAATGTGAGGGGTCATGGACCAAAATGTGAGACGGCACGCTCGGTGGCCATCGTTGAGCCGCGTAGGGCAGCGAGAAATGCCCAGCGCGCCTTCACATTTTTGCTCCCCGACACCGTCCGTTTTTCGGTGCAATAGCGCCACCATAAAGTGCTACCTGGCGTTGCGCCTTTCGTAGCTTTACGCGGTGATCTCGCCCTGTCAAGATGCTGCTGGCGAACCCTGCGTTACGAATTTCAGGCGCGTCAAACTGCGTGTGGTCACGCTTGCCACCGACCCGCTGACGAGGCGCCATTGAGGTTCGCCAGCAGCATCCTGTCAACGAGCTCGCTAGACCACAGTTCGTCAGTCACAACACGCTTTTTCTGGATTATGGCTTCACCAAGTCATCGGGAGAGCCGATTAGCTTGACACATACGTGCCATGGACGATGAGACGAAAAGCGGCCGCCTGACACACCAATTAGGCCGTCCGCACGCGTGGAAGGGCGGTATTGCTGGCCACCCATACCTCGAAACCGTCTCACTGACCATTGCAAACATGTGTCAGGCGATCGTGGCGAAGTGTCTTGTGTGCGTGCCGAAGTAGCGCTCGATACTGCCCTTGTACCACGGCTGACGCACCGGCGTCCGCTCCAGGGTGATGCCCAACTGCGCGCAGGCGTCGTCGAGATCGCGGCCGACGAACTCGGGGCCGTTGTCCACCACGAGCGTCTCGGGCAGGCCATAGGTTGGCCAGGGATGCTGCGTCCCATAGCGCGCCCGGACATCCTCCTTGGGCAAGATGGCGTGCAGCAGGCAGCTCTGCACCGTCCGGTAGCTCGGCGGCTCGAAGCCGACGTACCAGCCGAGCGGGAAACCGCTATGCACATCCAGCGCGAGGGTGAGGGTCGGGCGGCCGATCGGGTGCCGATCCTCGCCGTCGACGAGGATGACGTCGAGCACGGTGTGATCGATCTCGACGCGCTCCAACACGCGCGTCGGCGCCGGCCCGACCCCGACGGGGCGCAGGGCCTGCCGCTCGCCACGACTGAGACGCCGCACAATGCCAGGCGTGCCGGCCCAGGCGATATGGCGGTAGATGGTCCGCAGGCTCGGCGGCGGCAGCTGGTCGGCGGCGGCGCGGCCCTGATTGGCATCGGCGACGCGCGCGAGCACGAGGAGGTACATGTCGCTGGCGGTACGGTAGCGCGGGGCCGCCGCGCAGGCGGCCAGCACGTCGCGCACGATGGTCTCCACCTCCGGCGACAACCGGCTGCGGCCCCGCGCGCCGGAGCGATCGGTCGCTGGCACGAGGGCGCGGATATCGTGGCCGCCCTCGACGAACGCGCGCAGCCACCGCTCCAGGCTCCCGCGACTGACCGGAGCGCCGTCGGCGTCGCGCGCGGTGGCGGCATAGGCGGCGAGGGCAGGCCGCGTCCACGCCGACGCGGGCAGCGCCAGCAACGGCTGGATGAGGGTATACCGGCACCAGGCTTCGTCGCGCTGGGCCGGCGCGACGCTGTGCAGGTCGGCGGGCGTGACCGCCTCGGGAGTCCACTCCAGATTGTCGGTGCCGGCGCGCAGCCCCGGCCCCTCGAACACGAGCGTACCGGCCGTCCACGCCGCGACGAGGTGCTGGATGGGCGTCACCTCCTGGCCGCCGGAGGTCAGGTTCTCGACGACGACGTGGGCGTTGACCAGCGAGTCGCGCACGAGGAAGACGGCGCCGTGGCGCCGATACTGGGTCCCGATCGTAAAACGTAGCCGCGCCATAGGTCGCCTTTCGAGAGCCGACCCAGGGCACGCGACTGCCCGCTGGAGTCGATCTCGCCGTTGGAGGTACTGTAGCCCTGGCGGCGCGTAAGATCAATCAGCTTATCCACTGGCCGGAGACGCGGTCAGGGTCTCGCGCTCTGCAACAGAGTTATACGTGTAAAACGGGACGCCATCCCTCGATCAGGATGGTGAACACGAGCCGCCGGTCGCGTCGGAAGCACAGCGACGGATTAAAGATAAGCGACCGTTTCGACTCCTATCAGCCGGCAACAACGTTCAGTTCTACACGCGCAAGAATGACGCCTTGCACGAGACCCGGTCGATGTTATAGTTGCTTTATGCATGTCGCTCAAGCACTTATCTCCGACAACGTTGCGCGGTCCTTCTGGGATCGGGCTGCAGAGCATTATGTTGACGCCATGCCAACATCAGCATGGTTTAATCTCTTCATCCGTTCGGCGTGACCAGAATAATGAGTGGCGAGTCATGTGAAAACGGGCAGCAACGTGCGCGGAGAGTTGCCCTAGACGTGCAACCCGTGGTGCGGCAAAAGGCGGCACACCTGGGCACCCGCGGCACACAGTGGCTCGCGCACCTCCCCGCCTTGGTGTCTGATCTCGAGCGGCAGTGGTCGATCACCGTCGGCGAAACACTCAGTGGTGGAACCGCATCGTACGTCTGTCGCGCTGTCACGCACGCTGGTGACGATGTGGTGCTGAAGCTGTCTCTCCCCGACGACGGCTTCCAGGATGCAGTCCGCCTCCTCGAGGCCGCACATGGCAATGGGTATGTTCGACTTCTCGCCCATGACACTGAGCGGTATGCGTTACTCCAAGAAGCTCTTGGTGCACCGATGGACACTCTTGACCAGACGCCGGAGCAGCAGATGCGTGCGCTGGCGCAGACGTTGCGCCATGCGTGGCAAGTGCCACGATGGGACGACGTAACGGTCGAGCCAGGCACAGAGAAGGCCGCGCAGTTGGGGGAACTAGTGGGGCGGCTATGGAAGTCTCTAGACCGCCCGTGCTCGGAACGAGTCCGAGACCAAGCGATGGCCTATGCCACATCCAGGGCCGCCGCTTTCGACATCGAAAGGTGCGTTGTTGCGCACGGCGACCCACATCCTGGCAACGCCTTGCGCATCTCTACACGCCGGGTCGGCGCAGAGTCAGGGTTCGTTTTTGTGGATCCTGACGGCTTCTTGGCTGATCCCGCATACGACCTCGGCGTCGTGCTGCGGGACTGGTCACCACAGCTGCTGGCCGGAGACGCGTCCACCCTAGCGCGAGGTTATTGCCGGTTGCTCGCTGCGGAGACCGGTGTTGATGAAACGGCAATATGGGAATGGGGCTTCCTCGAGAGAGTGTCTTCGGGTCTCTACACCATGCAGTTTGCCGGCCCCGACCTTTATCGGCCTTTCTTGGAAACCGCCGAAAGGCTCTGTCGATGAGCGTGAAATCCTGACAGGCTATTGAACACCATACCGGCGCAACCTTTCTGGCAAGACGTCCATGTGAGCGCAACCTTTGTGACACAAGCGGCGCAACCTCTATGGCAAAAGGGGAACTGCTAAGGGTGGAGTGGGCGCAACCTTTACGACAACGGACACGCGCAATGGCACTTTTCCTGCGCATCTGAAATGAGACTCCAGCCCCCCGTGCTCCACTGACCTCAAGGCTCTAGCAGAGGCCAAAGAGGCATTTGGCCACCGGCGCGTCGCAACGACGCTATCTCATTTCAGATGCGCAACGACGACTACAAGCGCGAGATCCTGGCCGCCCCCACACATCCCACACCCACCGTGAGATCCAGCCGTTTGATCACCGGTTTTCACGCCCTCACCCTTCGTGCTGCACGTCGGCGTCGATGTGACCCTGCCCATCAATCGCGAGCGCCGCCCGCCCCCACGGCGTCTCCACCTCGATCGCCGCGATATCGACCAGATCGAACGCGACGGCCTCCGCCGCCGGCCAGTGCGATCCGTCGCGCCGGGTGACGCGGAGGCGCACCTGCGGGGATGGTGGTCGCTCCCGCGCCGGTTGCCCGCGCGCCGCCGCGACCTTCCGCACGTCGCGCCGGAAGTCTGTCGGACGATAGGGCCGGCCCGCGGTGACCTGATCGGCGGCGTAGCCCAGCGCGGCGGCCGGGTCCGGCGCGGCGAGCGCCTCGTCGTACCAGACCATCTCCGGCAGCACCTCGACGATGCCGGCGTCCAGGGCGCCACCCTCGATCACGCCGTGGATCTGTGCCAGGCGGTAGACCCGCCCCGGTGCGATCCCCAGCTCAGCCGCGAGCTGCCGCACCGCCGCCGTCCCCCGGCCGTCGCGCTCCGTCCGGCCCACCACGCGCTGCAGGGCCTCGTGGGCCAGGGCACCGCGCGCACGCCAGCGACTCGCCTCATCGTGGGCGAGGTACGCCCACGCCCGCAGGATCTGCTCGTCCGAGAGCAGCGGCGCGATGGCGATGAGTTGTCCCTCCGCCGCGGCGTCCCGATCCAGCGCGGCGAAGATGTCGCCGAGCACGCGGTCCCACGTCTCCTCGCTCATCGCCACACCCCCTGCCCCTCGATCACGCGCGGACACGCCGCCTGCTCGCTCACCGTGTCGTCGCCGCCGTCGCTGCCGTCCGTTCCTTTTCTCCCGGCCCCTGGGCCGGTCCTGTGTGACCAGCCGCGCCTCTCACACACGGCGTCGAGGGGACGCGCCACACAGGCGCGCCGCGACGCGCGCGAAAAGCGGGCCTCACCCCGCCCGCTCGTCGGCATCGACGTCGGCAGCGACGCCATCAGCGGTGGCGACCACCGCGTCGTCGGCCCCGTCCCCGGTGGCGCGCTCAAGCACGGACGACCCGACGGCCCGCACGTCTTTATCCTGCCACCAGACCCGCGTCTCGTCGTCGCATACGACCTCGACCTGCCCCCAGCGACCACGGCCGGACAGGAGGCCCTGGCGACCGTCCCGATACACGACCTCAGCCCGTGGGCCGAGCGCGAGGAGCGCCAAGTGGCGCGCGACCGCCTCGGGAGCCGCGAGGTCCCGCTCCGCTTTCGGCTCCCAGACATCACCATGGCGCGTGAACAGGACGCCGCCGCGCATGACGAGATCCCTCGCCAGCGCGAGACGCCCATCGTCCGTCTCCTGTGTTCTCAGGAGATCGGCTGTCGTTTGGCCTTCGCCAGCCGCCGCCCACAGCGCCATCAGGTCGTGCGCGATGTCCCCGGAGCGCGCGGCGTCGGTGAGGCGTTCCTGGTCCGCAGCCAGCATCGCCCGCCGCTCGTCACGCGGGAGCGCGACATACGCCGGCTGGCGCACCCCCGTCGGGAGCTGGATCACCGCTAGCGGGAAGCGCTCCCCTTTCCACCCCGCGATCGTCGCCTCCACGGTCCCCTGTGCCACGACGCTGGTGATGACGCCCAGGCGCGCCTCACCCTGGCCCTCGTTCATGCGCGCGATCACAATGTCGCCGGGCGTCAGGGCGACGTGCGTGGCCTGGCGTTTCGCCACGTCTTCGGGCGCGCGGGGGAGGTACACGTCCTGCGCCCCCAGGCGCTTGCGCGCGAAGTAGGCCACGTCGGCGTCGAGCAGCCCCTGGACGTGGACGCGCGTGGCCGGGGTGTAGCGCGCGCCGGTCGCCAGCCGCGCCAACTCGACCGTCGTCCAGGGGCGATGCGGACCGCCGGTCGCCAACGCCGCACGGTGGACAGCGGCAAGGTCGGCGGGGGATACGGCATCGTCCGCCCCGTGCGGGTCTGCCGGCGTCGCGCCTGCGGGGGACGGGGGGCGCGCCCCCTCTCCCGCCAGCGCGGCGACAGCCGCCCGTGTTGACAGCGCCGCCGACGTCGCCCGAACCGGCGCGTCAATCAGCGTGACCGCCTCCCCGTTCACCGCGACGTGGGGATGGTGGCGGGCGACGCGTCGGGCCAGGGCGCGCAGTGTGCCCGGCTCCCCATGCACCAACACCGTCACGCGCGGCTGGGCGCGTGTGACGGCCACCTCGATCTGGCCGGCGTCCGCGTGCGCCGACAGGCTGTAGCGCTCCACCGCGCAACTCAGGGTCAACTCCTCTTTCCCCAGCGTGACGGTCGTGCCCTGCCGCGCCCGCAGCAGGGCCGCCCCCGGACTCTCGTCGTCCTGGTAGCCGCTGAACACAATGGCGCTCTTCTCGTCCGCCGCGAACGCGCGCGCGTAGAGCGGGGCGGGGCCGCCGGTCATCATGCCCGACGAACTGATGACGATGGCCGCCTCGGGATTGTCGAGCAGGCCGCGCCGCCGACTCGCCGTGACGGCATAGACGGCGAGCGAGGGGTCGGCGAAGAGTGGGCGGCGCGCGTTGCGCACGTAGTTTTGCAGGCGCGGGTTGAGGTCATGGACCTGCGCCTGGTAGAGGTCACACACCCCGCGCACCATGCCGTCGAGGTGGATCGGCACCGGGGGTAGCTCCCCGGTGGAGCGCGCCGCGCGCAAGATCAGCGCCACCTCCTGCGCGCGGCCCACCGCGAACGCCGGCAGCAGGGCGCGTCCCCCGCGCCCGACCACGCGCGCCACCGTCGCCACCAGCGCGCGCTCCTGTTCCTTGCGGTTGGCGTGGATGGCGTCGCCGTAGGTGCCCTCGGTAATCACGGCGTCGGCCGGGGGCAGACGTTGCACGTCCATCCCATGGAGGGTGCGTTGGGCCGTCACCGAGTAGTCGCCCAGGTGCAGGACGCGCCCGACCGGCGTGTCGATGAGCAGCATGGCCGCCCCCGCGATGTGGCCGGCGTGCAGGAAGCGCACGGTGATGGCGGGGTCGGGAAGCGGCGCGACGGGCTGCCCCCACTCGACCGGCCGCACCCGCGCCAGGGTGCGCTCGACCACCTCGGCCGTGTAGAGTGGCGTCTCGCCCTCCTGGGCCAGGTGCTCGGCCTCCATGACGCGCACGCTGTCGGCCAGCAGGAGGCGCGTCAGGAGCAGGGTCGTCTCCGTGCAGTAGATCGGCGCCGTCGGGAACCGCTCGGAGACGAGCGGCAGGGCGCCGGTGTGGTCGATGTGCGCGTGCGTCACCAGGATAGCCTCCGGCGGCTCGGCGGTCAGCCAGTCGAGGGCGGGCAACCGCTCTTGCCCGGCGCGCGCGGACGGGCGCATCCCCGCGTCGATGAGCAGGCGCCGGTCCCCGATCCGTAAGATGCCGCACGACGCGCCGACCTCGCCCGCGCCGCCCAATGGTAGGTACTCCACCTTCACGCGTGTCCGTCCCCTCTCCCTCATTCGTCCCTACGCGGCGCGCCGGCCCTCCCGGTGCGCCGACGACGCCTCAGCCTTCTCTCTCTAGTGTCCCAGACGCGCCGCGAAAGACGTGGGTCATCGCGCACCGTGGTCGGATACGCGGGCGTGCCCAGAGAGCGCACGCGCTGGCCGGCGTGTTTCTCCGTGCGGCGGCGCGGGCTGTGTCGTCTATATCCTTGCCACACACGACCGGCGCATGTGCCGAGGAAAAGGGGTGCGCGCACAACCTATCCCCCTCACCTCACAGCAGCGACGGATCGATGGACTGCACGGCCGCGACCAACTCCGGCCAGAATGCCTGCATCGCGCGCACGGGCGGGCTCTCGGGGCCGTGGCGATCCGCGATATCTCGGAGGCGCTCAACGATCGGGACCACGAGGCCGGATTGCAAGGTGGACGCGTCCACCACGGCGACGATCTGATTGACGATGCTGTCCTCATAGGGATAGGGGATGGTCAGCGCACGCAGCGCGGCCTCGTAGCGCGCGCCGGAGTGGTGGGCGATGGGCGCGGCTCGCCGCGGGCGAGCGCGAAGGCAGCGCCGTCGAGGGGGTGGAAATCCGTCCCGGTGGCACGCAGCCCATCGACCTTACCGATGTCGTGGGCCAGCGCGAAGACCTCGCAGAGGGCCTGTTCCTCAGGAGGAAGGTGCAGCCGCACTGCATAGTTCCGGGCGCGCAGGGCCTCGGCGGCGACATGGGGGAGCAGGGCGGGACGCTCCCGGCATCTGTCCAGGATCACGGACCGCCAGCCATCAACGTCGATCACACCATGACCCTCCCCTCAATAAGCGGCGTGGGCCGCAGTTCCTTGGCCTCGTCGGGGTCACCAGGCGTCATCACGGCCGTCCTTTTACCATGCGGGGGGCGCGGCGTGTGTAAACAGCGATGCGGCACACAGGGCAGCCCCACCGGGCCGGGGGAAACGGACGGCCCGCACAAACCGTGTCGGTCCCGACGTCTGTTGTTGTCGGCGCATCAGCCACCCTCCTGGTAAAAGCGGACTTCGCGCATCCAATGGAGGTGCTCGTAGTACAGCTGCAGCAGGGTCTCGTGACACGCAGGGCAGACGCGCAGCTCGGCTGCGGCGTCGGGCCGACCGGGCTGCCAGAGCCCATCGCCGGCGTCGTCGCTGTCGAACCAGTCGATCGCAGCCGGCCGCAGCACATCCGCGCGCACTTCATGGCCGCAGCGGGGGCAGGTAAACATTCGGAACATCCACGCCATCCACCCCCTCCTCAATAGCTGTGCTCGACGGGCAGGCGGGTCGGGCCGCCGATCAACGCCTCGACATCGGCCCGCTCGATGTGCCGCCAGCGCGGCGAATGCAGCGCGGCGCCGTCGAGGTCGAAGGTCACCTCGACGAAGCGTTCAGTTGGTTCACCGCCACGGCGCGGCCTGTCCTTGTAGGCTTCAACGAAGATGATGCCCTCCTTGGCGTCGGAAAGGAGTTGCCGCCACGCTTGAGTCGCGATCGAAGCTGCGGCGTTCGTGACGCTTGGCCCCTCGTTCGATGCAAGCTCATATGCTATCACGACCGGCAAACTGCCCCTGTGTTCGTACACGCTGAGTTAACGCGCTCCATTTCTCTCACCGTCTGGATAGTATTGTACGTATTGTTGTTCCCCCTGTGTTGATATGTATTTGAACAGCTATCGCGCTCTCTGTACAGTAGTAACCAACGTAGAGCATGGAGGGGGACATGCGCACCGTCGAGGTCACGACCGCCAATCTCAAGACGCGCTATGTCGTTGTGGACGACGATGGCGAGCTCGTGGCCCCGATCGTCCGCTATCTCAAACACCTCGACGTTACCGGGAAGGCGCGCAACACGTTGCGCGTCTATGCGCTCATGCT
>JAABUJ010003663.1_pt1 | contig 17023 bp, 11 predicted proteins | sample 5559131 | NCBI WGS metagenome assembly JAABUJ01 (sample SAMN10711875, study PRJNA513366) | rock metagenome | isolation source: Antarctica rocks | place: Antarctica: Victoria Land, Mt New Zealand nord | collected 2016-01-07 | reverse complement strand
ATGAAAGATCTTTATATATATAATAATTCTGTCTATTCAGATTTATCATAAAAACTCATTGTTATAGTTAAATATATAATTTTTAAGTGTAAATACTGTCTTGTTGTATGAACTTGAACAAAGTATTTAATTAAGTTGATAGCATTGTTATTTCACTATAGTTACTTATAAATTTTGTATAGATGATAAAAATATATATTCATAATAATTTTATCTATTCAGATTTATAGAAATAAGTGTTTAGTTATGATTTTAACATCAAAATGCTGTTGTTTGAGCTTGATTTTGAAGAAGTTTCAAAAAAAAAGTTGTGTAAATGCTGAAGTTAACTTTGTAGAATTCACTGTAGTGAAATGAATATGTAATCATAAGTGTCTAGCTACTCTATAAAAATGTAACTCTATAAGAAGGCCTTCTATCAGCAAAAGAAAAAACTTTTATTCATAGCAAACTGTTTATTCTAGCAAACTCTGCATGTTTCTGAAATCTTTATAGAGCTTTAAAATCACTAAGATAATGAAACAAGACTGAAAGTTTGATACATCTTCTTAGCTTATTTTGACAACAGTGAAATAGAAAATGAAGACACACTTTCTCTAATCTGATTTAAATGAGTATCTCTTGAGTTTTAAACTTAAGTGTCATATCACTAGATCACAAGATCTTTCACTGACTGATGAGATTCATAAGATTTGTAAAATAAATGAATTTTAGTGTTAAAAGTGACTTTGTAAGCTTGTTGACAGCTATGTTGTTTGTTAAAATGTAATTGAGATGAATAAGTCTGCAGAATTTAACTTTTCTTATGAAGTGATGATATATGTCAATGTGCTTTGTATAAACATGAAATTCAGAGTTTTTAGTCAAAATTATAGTTTTTTAATTATTTATTTAAATTGTAACTATTCTAAATCTCTTTAGCTTTAACTCTTTAAGTAATCTTTATATTTACATTGCTTTCTTTATAGTCTCTGTTAAGATCATATATTTCACTTTATAAAAGAATAAAATAATTATTCTTTATCTTTTTAAACTTTAAAATACTGATTCATTAATCATTTTAAATATATATTTTAATGTAAATCTTCTTGATTTAAGATCTTTCTCTCAGTCTAAATCTGAATATTTTAGCAATTTAAGTTGATCATTCAATTTATACTTAAAAACAACATCTAAAATTCTCTACACATATTAAAACACTTACTTTAAAGTCTTTCAATGTGTATTGTTAAAGTTATGTGCAAACTGACTAAGAGTTAACATTATATATGTGATGTTGAGTTAAGTTTGTGTCATAATGTACATAAAAGATTTTATAATTTTTTAATATTAAATTATTAGCTTTAATTCAGCTGTTCTGATAGTCTTTATAAGATAGACTTTGAGTTTCATTGAAGTTGTAACTGTCTTAATATTTTGTAGACTAAAGTCTTTAAATATCTTTATAAAATAGATTTTCTAAGATAAAATAAGTATTTATAAAGTTCTATTTTATATAATTAACATTTCTAAGTAATGCTTACATGCTCTGCAGTCAGTCATTTTAAAATAATTACTTAATTTAATTTTAAGATCTAGAATTTTGTTCTTATCTGATCTGCATATAAGAATATCATCAATATATACAGCAATGAATAGAATATCATTTCTAAATACATTATTATTTATGTAAATCTGTGTGTATCTGAGGCTGTCAAGAAATTAGTGCATTATCTTATATTAAAGATAAGAAAATTGTTTTAATTTATATAAAGCTTTCTTCAATTTATATATCTTTTCTTTTTTCTTCTCATATTCATTAAGTTGAATCACATAAACTTCTTTTTTCAAATTGTTGTATAAGAAAGCTGTTTTGATCTTCATTTATTTTAATTCATAGTTATAAAACACAGCTATGACAAAGATAACTTTATAAGTCATAAATTTAACAACTGTTGCAAAGATCTTTTTGTAATTAATTTTAAATTGTTATTTAAATTCTTTAACTACTCATTGAGCCTTATGCTGTAGAATTGAGTCATTAGATTCTTTTTTGTAATGATAGATTTTGTTAGATATATAACTCATGATAGCTGTGCTATTAGTGTGGTGCCACCTTTTAACAGGTTATGAGCCCAGGTTGGTGTAATGGTGTTGAACATGTGTTGGCTGCCTTACCTGTGTAAGCCCAAGGTTATGAGTTCAAACTATGTTGTGTGCGCATTCTTTCCGCTCATGAGAAGCTGAGTAAGCAACGTATGAGCATGCTGGCTGATCGCGGGTTAGGGGGAGTGTTAGATATATAACTCACGATAGCTGTGCTATTAGTGTGGTGCCACCTTTTAACAGATTTATTTATTTCTTAAAACTCATTAATTAAATAACAATGTCTCTAAAGTTCATGTAAAGTTAATCATTAATAAGTTATACTCACTATTCATTGCTTTCTTTCAGTCTTTTAACTTATAACTTTCAATTACTTATTTAAATGTCTAAAATTTATTTCTAAAGTCTTTTTTCTTTTTTATAACATTAATAATTGCATCAAACACAGTCAGATAGATCATGATTGCTTTGAGCTTTAGCTTTATAAAGAGTTATCTTTCTTTTTTAAAGTGTCAAGACTTAGTTAATGCTGATCTGTCAATTATAAAAGAAATATTTATAATATCTTCTTTCTTTTTCTTCATTTCTTCTAACTGATTTAACAATATCAATATGAGAAGATATGATGATATATACTCTGAAAACAGTGACAATGATAAGAGTTAAGAAGAAGATAAGAAAAATAATTATATATCTTCTTGTTCTACATTAACAGTATAAGATCAGATGACTTTAAGAATTAAGACTGCAACTTTAATGTTATAAATTGATGAATCTTCATCAAATTACACATCTCTTGCTTTAATTATTCAGTCTATCTTTTTCTTTTCAAAAAATTATACTTTATATTGATTTCTTTCTTTATATTTAACAAAAATTCTCTTATTGCTTCAGAATTCAAATTTAGTCTCTGTTGTTTAGATCTTCTTTGAAATATATATGTATGCTGTGCATTCAAAACACTGAAGATATCTAAAATTGATGAGATTTATTGAAAGAAATGAATACTCATGCTATACTATACTGTCTAGTGAAATCTCTAAACTATGTTGTCTATGGGCACATCTTGATTAAGAGAGTTACAGAAGAAGTAGAAAGAATGTTGACTGTAGTTAATGTGAATAAAGTCTTCACTCAGTCTTTAATGTTAATTTTATCTCACTTTATAGAAGCAGCTAAAACATTATTTCTCAACACTTTTACTCAATGAGGCTGCATCTATTGACTCTCACTGACAGCAAACATCAGATGACTAAACACATCATTAAGAGTTCAACAAAACATTTAAAAATTTAATTAATCATTAACAATGAGTTTTATGAATTTAATGAACTGCTTAAAGATCTGTTTAGACAGAGACTTAATAAGCTCATTAATAATTATCTTTTAATTGAGCACAAAGTCTATCTAAATCTGATTGTGCTTATGCAGATTGCAAATGTTGTAATAAAAGACATCAATGTACTTTGATTACTTATGTACATATGCATTCTTAATTAAGATCAAAACAACTTGATTGTCTTCTTTAAGCTGAATAAATAAAAAAGTTTAATGAGCTTTATTCTCTTGAATGCTTACACAGTGTAAGTTGACTTCAAGATATTTGCTTATGTTCATATTTTTTAACATCTGTTCAAGCCAGATCTCAGTCTTTGTGCACATTGACATAATTATGTATTTAATCTCAGTAATTAAGATGACAACAAACTTCTGCTTTTAACTTGTTCACAACACTGATTCATCTTTAAGCATGTAGATGCATTCTAGAATTGATTTTCAATTCTGTTTATTCAAAGCATAGTTAAAGTCAAAGTATTTAAGCATTACTTAACTTTCACTAAAGCTATACATGATGCTGAGATTGATGATTGATCTTATGTACTGCAGTAGTTTCTTGAATGTGTATTTATGATGCTTCATAGAATTGCTGAGATATTGACTTAGTCAATTTAATGTAAAGATGATGTTTAATTAAATATGAATTACTATATACATTAAGCTTTCAATTATCTGTTGATACTGTCTTTAATCTATTCTTTGATCAGTTAAGTTAGCAAGATAAAGAGCATCATATTTGTTAAATGAAATACTGATGACTCTGTGCTTATCAGATTGCATATGAAGATTCTTTAATATCTTATTTACATAATGAATCTGATTCAGATGCAGAGTTCTCATTTTGCAATTATGTATGATTTAAATGTCAAGAATTTTCTGTGTCTTTCTTAAATTCTTAACTTTGAACATGTCTGCAAGAGCTTGCTTAAATTAGAGAATGTGTAATAGATTTGCTGAAGTCACAATAATATCATTTACATAAAGAAGCAGCATGATTCTTTTAATGTTGTGAAGAAGAAGACAGAGATCAGTCTTACTTTAATGAAAACTTAACTTGAGCAGTTCAGTGATACATTGTTTATGTTAGTTCTGTGTGACTTGCTTAAGATCATAAAGACTGTGCAGTATGTGCAGAATATGATTAGATGCAACATTGACTTTAGAAGAGAATGTTATATAGATTATTTTCTTTAGAAAGAATTTCATGAAGATATTATTGACATTTACTTAATGACACTCTAGATTCTCAAGTGCAACAATAGTCAGAAAGACTCACAGAGTGTTAAACTTAATAGTGAGAGTAAAGATGTTCTTATAATCAACATTATATGTTTATAAGAAGTCTCTTGTCACAAATCTTGTCTTAAGCTTATTTAAGAATTCATCAGTGTTTAGCTTAAGTTTAAAGACTTATTTACTGATCATAATGTTAATTCTTCTTAATGACACAGTCTCTTCTTATATTTCATTTACTGTCAAGACTGTCAGCTCTGCATAAATGATGTTCTTTTACATTTCTTCTCAGATTAAGTCTCTCACTGCTTCAGCATAGATGACAGATATTAAAATGTCAGATCTGATTATAAAGTCTTCTTTGTCTGTAAAGAATGCTGTAAGTGTCAGCATAACTCTCAATATTTTAATTAAGAACTCATTTACATCTTAATCATCATTGTTGTCTCTTTTTCATTTCAGAATCTCAATACACAGAAAGATTCTGACTTCTTTAAGTGTCACTATCTTAACTTAATTAATGTTGATCTTCTTATCTAATGACTCATCTAGATTGACTGCAGTTAACTTAATTTCATATTGTTTATCTTAAGACTTGTCAGCCTTAACTGTGATCAAGTTAGACTGCATCTTACTGTTTTAAGTCATAAGTGTTTGATCTGAAGCTGTGATCTTCACAATGATTAACTTCTTTTATAAATATTTAACAGATCTTCTGTTCAGAAGAATATTTAATGTTTATCATTGCAGTTTAAGATTAACAGTGTCTCTCTTCTTGCTTTCAGCAAACTTTACAGCATAATTCTTGATGATACACTTAAGATCTGAAGCTTAAAGCTGATACTGCTTTATGATTTTCTCAACATAGTTCATAAAAACTTTTACTCATTCTTAATTCATGAACTTATCACATCTGTCTTCAGATAATAACTTGAGATCAATGTAGCTGTAGCACTTGCATTCTTATATATAAATGTAATTAATGAATAACTTTACACTGATGAAAGCTTTCTTAAGAGTTATCTGCTTATCATTAATTAAGAAATTAATTGTTGTTTAATTACAAAGATAGATATCTGTTTATGCTGTCTGTACTCAGAACTTTATTAACAGTTATATCTCTTTAATTATAATGTACACTGAGTTCTCAGTGATTCAGATGACTCTTTCAGCAACATTATTCTGAATTGACATGTAGAGCATCATGTATTACAATATAATGTTAAGAGATTTGCATCAGTCATTTAGAATGAACTTTAACTTCATTTCATTGTTGCTTTATACAGCAAGAATCTTTACATCAATCTGAAGTTCAGTCTTTAACTGTCATTCTTGCAGTGTCTGTAAGATCTCATCACATTGCTTCAGTGATATCATTTACATCTTTCAGAAATGATTATCTACTATCTTCAAAAAGTACTGATATTCATTAAATAACAAGAATAATGAGTTGCATATGTCAATGAAGACAAAAACAAGAATGTTAATCTTTTTTTTGCTTACAGTGTAATCTCATTTATTGATGAACTTAATTAGAGCACAAATCTCACACATGTTCTCATTGTTCTCAATAATGAGAATTGACTTTTCAAGAATTGTTATCTTGTGAAGATCATGCAACTTTGTGAAATCAAGATGAGCAAATTGTCAGTATCAAAGTCTGTAAGTCTTGATCTTTCTGTTTAATGATGCAGTGTCAACATCTAAGAAGTTGATCATAAGATTATGCTCATGAATCTGAACATACAGACTTACATTTAAAGCAGTAACAGAAAAGACAGTCTCTAAATGTAGTATGTACACTGTAAATATTAAAGCAAATTTATTAAGACTCTTTGCAATGTACTTAATTATATAGACTTTATCTCACTCTAATGCTTCTATTATAGTCTTGCTGTGCTTATTATACATTTAAAGACAGTGTTGATTAAAGCTTTTATGCAGTTTCATTTTGCACATTCACTTTTTTAACAGAAGATTAATCTTAAGTTTAGACACATAAAGTATTGAACTCAGTCTCACAAAATTTTCTGATCTGACTTGCATAATGATTACTTTACAATAATGAGAGTATAAATGTCTTTTCTTAACTTTAATTCATCAACATCTCATTTATATGAGAAGATCACTGAAGAGTTGAAGTTGATCAGTTATGTATGAGAAGAATTTAGAGTCTGCAACTTATTTAAATTTAAGTATCTTATTAACAGTCTTCTTAAATAGAGCAGCAATTTCATTGTTAACTTTTTCTTTCTCTTTGAATTTAGAGAAGAAGTCATCATCATTATTATCATTAACTTTTGCATTAAAGACTCTGTGTCTCTTTTCTTTTTCTTTATAGACTGACTTCTAATACAACTTAACTGCAGTCAATCTGTACAGCTTAATTACAGTTAATCTGCTTGTCTTCTTTTAAGCATCTTACTTGATGTCAGAAAGAAATTTGCAATCTTTAATGAAGTGAAAGTTGTTGCAAAGAAAGCACTTAATAAAGTAATGAAAAAAATGATCACTATCTGAGCTGAATGATTTATAATAGTGTTACTTAATATTAGCTATACAGTAATTCAATAAACTGCAGTTCTGATTCATTAAACATTAATCTTCTTTCTGTTTATCTGCTCACAAGACAATGACAGTCTTATCAGTCTTAAGCTGTATCTCTTTCTTTTAAAGCTTTTATAAATCTTTCTTGATGTCTGAATTGTTCTGAGTGTCAATGACATCATAGATCACAACATACTTGACTAATAATGCTTAAAGCAGTATCTGAAATTATTATTTTAATTTAAACAACTTAATCATATCAGACTGAGTTGCAGCAATCTTTCTGTCAAGTTTGCTCAGATAAGTTTATATTTCTTTAATGAATACATTCTTTAACATTCTGTACTCAACAAACTTCATTAAATATTGTCTCTCAATCATCTGCAGCTTCTTCTTGTACTTAAACTTTAGCACATTTTAAACATTCTTTGTGCTGATTTTATTCATTAGATATTCTTGATTATCTACATTCATGCAGATAATAAGTTAATATAAAATCTTTACATCAGTTTTCTGATTTTCAAAGTCAAGACTGCTGAAAAAAAATGAATCTAAGAATTTACTGATCAGCATATTGACTGCTGAGACTTCAACAACATTTTATAGATCTTTTTTTATCAGTTATCTTTTCATAAGAATGAATCATTGATTACAGTTCTTGTAAGTAAGAATTGAAACAGATTGTTACTTTGTAAAGAAGTTGTTGAAGTTCATGATGATGATAATTGACATGTAGTATAAGAAGTGAATAAAGTAAAATAACAATGTATGCATTGAAGATAATATAAGTAAAACAAATAAAAAGCTTTTATATCTTTTATTTTGTAAGACAGTAATGCTTATTCATCTTAATGACTCATACTAAGCTGTCAAAGAACAGTGCTTTTTAAGCAACTGTGAGTGCTTATTTATCTATTCAACAAGATGCATATCAAGCTGCTAAAAGAACAGTGCTTTTATAAGTAATTGTGAATGCTGATTTTTATTAAGATCAATTCTTCTTAAATCTTTCAAGTTAAACATACTTAGCTGCTGAAGATGCTTATTTGTTTAACAGATACATATTAAGCTGTCATCACTGTGCTGATTTCACTAAAGTCAGATTTATCACAAACCTCAATAATCAGTAACACTGTTAAAGTCAGATTCACTGTGAATCTTAAAAGTCTGCAGACTCAGCTGTCATATACATTAAAAGTATGCACTTTCTCTGAGAAGCTTCTTGCTAACTGAGCTCATAATTTATTGAAAGAAATGAATATTCATGTTATATTATGTCATTTAGTGAAATCTCTAAACTATGTTGTCTATGGGCACATCTTGATTAAGAGAGTTACAGAAGAAGTAAAAAGAATGTTGACTGCAGTTAATGTAAATAGAGTCTTTATTCAGTCTCTGATGCTAGTTCTACTCTGCTTCATAGAAGCAGCTAGAACATCACTTCTCAATAAGATTTATTGATTTATTCTTATTAAAAAATTTAAACAGTAGCTAAATTGAGATCTTGTTGTTCTTAAGAGCTAACATTAAAAATTAATTAAAAAGATAGCATGCTGTTTTAACAGTCTTTAATCATAGAGTTTTAAAGACTTCATTATTCAGAATTATAACTTTAACTTTTACTGTTAAAAATTCATTATTTCTTTCTGTCATCTCATTCTGCTCTAATTCATAAGAAACTGTTGTTTCATAAATAATTTCTAAACTTTATAATCATTTAATGATGAGCTCATTCTCAAATTTCTTTCTGTTATCAAGTTGTACTCATACAATTCATAAATTTATCTAAATAAAAAGCATATTAAAAAACTGTTCAATTTTGTCTTTTATCTGATCTTTTATTTTCATATTACAAATGTATTATCAGCAGATAAGATCATCTATGAAGACTATATATTACAAGAACTTATCATATGCTTTTAACATAACAAAGTCAACAATGTTGATGTAAATTAATTTAGTCATCTTTATAACTCAGTTTTATAATTTTCTTAAGATCTTCTTCTTTTAATTTGTTCTCATGCAGACATCACACAAATATAATAATGTTTTTATAAGTTCTTATAAGTTAAGCTTCACTATTTCAGGATTTTTTGATACATTATTAAGACTTAAATTCTTTATATAATTAAGATATCAATATTAAGTAGTTCTTAAGATCTTGTTATCTTTAATAACTAACATAATCTTATTCTTATTTACAGAATTTCTCATTATTAAAGTTTAAAGATAATATTGTTACAGCCATTGTTCTAATAGGCTCATTGAATGTGTAGGTTCAGTGAATTACACCTTGAAGATATACAGCTCAGTGTAAGCTCATGATGCTCATGAGTGAGCTGAGTAAGCTGACTTATAGTGCTCATAAGTGAGCAAGATGAGCAGCCTGATATATATACAGATCATCTTTCTTAAGAAGATGAACATATTCAATGTAATCATTATTTAACATACTACTAGCTACTGATTAACTCAACATGTCTGAAACTCTCTTATATTACAAGCTCTAACCTCTAGTTCCTATATCAGAGAAATCTCTGATCAGAATGTAACACATTGAATATTCTTACAATATAAATATGATCTTCAGCACACAGAAAGCAGTCTTCATCAGTATAATCAATCTTCAGGATCTTGAAGATCTACAAGAGATGAACAACATATTAAAGATATTGATGCTGAATGCATTCAGCAGTGAACATAGAAAGTTGTAAAGCTTCTTAATAAAGCTTAATTTATACATAGATTTCAATCAGAAGAAGTTTAACTTCAAAATAAACAAAGATTTATATACAGTAATCTATCTCAAAGATACAGCATTCAACTGAGTCAATCTTAAACTGCATAAGTTTCTAGACAAGTCATTAAAGAAACAAGATGCTGATAAAGAATTGATCTTCAGTGACTTTAAGAAGTTTAAGAAAGAACTTTGAAAGACTTTCAGAGTGATTGATGAAAAAAGAGTAGTGAAACAATGACTTTACATGTTAAAGATGAACAAGTCAGCAGTTAAGTACTCAATGAAGTTTCAGCACATTGCAGCCTTAATTAATTAAGATAATGATGTCTTAATATTGCAATACTATTGAGAATTGAGTGAAGATATTAAAGATAAAATAGCTTAAAGAGACTGCTCTGAAGAACTTTAAGAGATAATAAATATCTTCATTAACATTGACAGTCAACAGTGAGAATGATAGATGAAGAAGATGAGATCTTATATAGCTTTAAGAATGTAAGAATGATGATTCATCATTAGAATGCAAGAAGACTCAATGAATCTTAACAATATTGAGAAGCACAATCAGAAGTTACAAGCTAGGTCAGTGAAGTATGAGTGCTACAATAGATAACTTACTAAGTTTCATACTCAATGAGCAGAGATTCATGAATGTTATAACTGTAATAAATCTGAATATCTTGTCAGAGATTGCAAGAAATCTCAATGACAGAGAAAAGAAGTTACAATGATGAACTCAGTGATAATGCATAATTAACTGAGCTGAACAGCCTGCTATAATGACAACTGCTTTGTGTACATGAGCAGCAAAGACAGAGTTAGATGATGATTACAGAAGCTTAAGAAGAGATATAGTATTAATTATGTCATAATGAGTGAATTGAAGAGATTAACTATTCTAGAGAAAGTTGTCAGGAACAATTCAGATGAGATTGAAGAGATTGATATTTGCAGAATTCAGAAGATAGACACTGCAGAAGCTTAAAGACAAGAAGATCTTATCTGAATGTATCTGAATTTGAATGTGAACTCAGAGAATGTCAATAACTGAGAAGTTGACATGAAACTTAAGCAGAACTATGAGCATCTCAAGAACTAACATTTAGAATAATGTGAAAGTCTGTTAAAAGAACAGTAGCAGACACTTTAAGAAGAAGTCATCATTAATAAATGACACAAAGTGAAAATGGCAGCTGTACAGCTAGAAGAGCTGATGACAATGATATGATTTGCAATATAAGATTAAGAAATGTCAAAGTGATTAAGAAAAGATTATAAAATCAAGATATGTCTATTTACAGACTATACAACACTTACAGAAAAATGTTGAATGCATACAGAAGAGTACATGTCATCTAAGTTTCTCAACAAAGTGAAAGCATTAGAGAATCTCATTCAACATAAATATGATCAGTACAAGATATATCAACATTCAAAACAAATTGTCAGAAAAGAAACTGATGACTATACAAAACTGATCATAATTGATGAAGAATCAGCATGATTCAAAGAACTATGAAGAAAGTTTACTGAATCACAAGATGAACTTTGAAGCACAGACAGAGCTCAGAGAACTTTGATAGAAGTAAAGAGTTTAAAGAAGTCAAAAAAATTTTAAGCTTTCTTAGTAAAACTAGAGACAAAGAAGCTTTTAATGTCTTAACAAACTGATAATGATTAAAAGATATGAATTGACATTGAAATATCACTGAAGAAATGACTTTAAGTAATGATAGATTCAGAAGCAATCAATAACTTTATCTTGCAAAAAGTGATTAAACAGCTAGAACTAACACTGCAGTGAGTGTCTAAGTTTACATAAATGTATATGGTCAACAGAGAATATGAATGAATTTATAAAGAAGTTCATATTGAAGTTATAATAAAGAATGATTTACAGAAGTTGAGACTAGATGTTCTTAAGTTAGTCAAGTATAACACTATACTAGAAATGCCCTGATTACACAAGAAAAACTTACAGATTAACTAAATCAACAAAGAATTTTATGTGACAGAGAACACATATGATGTCTTTAAACAACTAAAAAAAAGCTTATCAGAGTATAAGTCTTAAGATTATGAGATACTGCTACTAGAGAGAAGAAAATTAAAGTGAATGTCACTTTATCTTATGAGTAAGAATCAGCTGAAGAAAGTTCAGAATTATCTTACTGAGAATTTAAAGAGAGAATTCATCAAATCATTAAAGTCATCAGCAGAATATTCAATTCTGTTTATATTAAAGAAGAATGACATCAAGCAACTTTATATTGACTATAGACAACTCAATGAGATAACTTACTGAGATAGTTATTCTTTATCACTGATAAAAGAGTTGCAAGACAGACTAAAGAAAGCTAAGTGATTCATGAGCTTAAATCTGAAGAAAGTGTACTACTGTGTATACATAAAGAAAAGCAAAGAATGAAAAATGACATTCTGAATGAGATACAGACACTATGAGTACACTGTTATGTCATTTAAGCTCAAAAATGTCTTAGTTATCTTTCAGAGACTTATCAATGACATGTTAAGAGAATATCTTGATGATTTTGTAATCACATATCTTGATAATATTCTGATCTATTCAGACAACCTCAAGACACATCATGAACACATGTATAAGATTCTAGCAAAGCTCAATGAACAAGCTATGTATGTGAAAAAGTTAAAAAGCAGATTCAAAATCAAGAAAATACAGTTTTTAAAGTATGTCATTTGATTTAATTAGATTGAGAAGAATCTCAAAAAGACAAAGACAGTTCAGAACTGACTTACATCACAAAAGATTAAGAAAGTACAAGTCTTTTTAGAATTAATGAACTATTATTGAAAGTTTGTATTTAACTATGCAAGAATTGTGAAATCTTTTATGTGTTTGACATACAAGAACAAGAGATGACATTAAGATAAGAAACAGAAGAATGTATTTTGTGTATTAAAGAAAAGTCTTAATGAAACTGCACATCTGTAAATACTCAATTAAGCATGCAAAAAGATACTAAAAACTGATGCATTGAATTTTGCAGTTGAAGCATATCTATATCAGATTGAAGATGGGCAGAAGAAGTCTATTATGTATTGATTTAGAAAGTTGTCAGAATCTGAGAAAAGATATAAGATTCATGATAAGAAACTTCTTGCAATAGTGAAAGCACTGTAAGATTGAAGATCTTATCTTGCAGATATAAGCAAGTCTATTTAGATCTTTATGAATCATAAGAATTTAAGAAACTTCACAACAATCAAGCAACTGAACTGATAACAGATTTGCTGAACAGAACAGTTAGCAGACTTTGAATTTCAGATTCATTACAAGAAGAATAATAAGAATAATAATGCAGACACTTTAAGTAGATGATCTGATTACAAAGAAGTGAAAATGATTCATGCTGAAATTCTGTGCAAAGACAAGAAAGAAACATTTATGAAAGACTTAGCAGCAACATTTAAGATGAAGAATGCTTTCTTGATAAATGATGAACTCATTAAAGTATGTTATGACAGCAGGGCTGACAGACATCTAGAAGTTAAATGTACAGAAGATCTTGTATAAAGAAGGTGCAGCATAGGCAATCTTTACAATTGAATTATAAAATACATTGTTAAATGCAATTCATGCTGACACAATAAGATTCAGAGAGATAAGTATTATGATAAAGTAACATGACTGAATGCACTGAATGTGCTCTGAGAGTCTGTTATTATAAATTTTATCATCAAGCTATTAAAGTTCAAGAACTCAGCATGAAAAGTCAGATTCAACAGCATATTGATCATAGTAAATAGATTAATGAAGTATACAATGTTTATCTCATTCAGAGAGACTGCAACAGCATCAATATTGATGTACATTATACTGTAAGAATTGATTAGCAATCATGAGCTATTAAAAAAGTTTATCATTAACAGAGACAAGCTGTTCATAAGCAAGTTCTGAGAAACATTCACAGCAGAACTTGAGATAAAACACAAGATGTTAATGACATATCATTTACAGATGAATGAACAGAGCAAATGAATGAATTAGATAGTTAAGATGTATTTACAGCATTATGTCAATGCAAAACAAAACAATTGAGTATAACTGCTGCTGATGGCACAGTTTACATACAACAATGTGTAAAACAAAATCACAGAAAAGACATTATTTAAAGTAAACTATGAATATTATTTAGAGGTTTGAAGAGATTCATGAGTGCATGAATCTTAAAGTCAGAAAGTGATGTTGAACATTGTGAAGTTCAAGAAACTGCATATTGATCTCACAAAGAAAATTGAAGGGCAGAAGAGATGAATAACAGAGATAAAATTATATGAGGTTGATGAGAGAGTATATCTATGAATGAACAACATATGAATGAAGAAGAAGAGCAAGAAACTCATGAACAAAAGTATTGAGTCATTTATGATTAAGAAAAACATTAAGAAGCTAAGCTATGAATTAGACTTATCTTAAGAATTGTGAATACACTTAGTATTTTACACATTAATGCTTTAACAATGCAATCAATTCATATTGCTTCAAGCCACATCAATGTCTGTTAAACCTGAAATCAAATATGAAGTAGAGAACATTTTAGAGAAGAGAATGATTAATGAGAAAGCTTACTATCTTGTTAAATGAAAAGAATATGATGCTTTAGAAAGCACATGAAAACTTAAGAATAACTTACTTAACTGTGTGAGAATGCTTCAGCAGTTTGAGAAGAAAAAGCTGTGAAGATAAGATTATCTCAGAAATTTAAGAATAAGAGATTTAAAGAATCAGAATTGTTCTTATCTTTAGAAACATCATCATTATCATTGATAAGTTTGCAAGCAAGACAGAGTGTCTTCTCAGTAACTTTATCTTTTATATATTTTAATGTCTTATAAAGACAAGCAACTCTAGCAAAAGTCTGTATCAGTTCTTTCTTGACAACAGATAGATTGAACTTAAGTTTATTGTGTATATGATTAAGAGATTCTTACAACACACTGATACATGAACAACTGTGATGAACATACTTAGCATACTTAGAATGATTCTTCATCTTTATGCAAAGAATTAAGAGACTGAAACAGTGAAGATAAATAGTCAATACTGAATTACTGTCTTTATTAATGAATTGATAAAGATGAAGACAATTGCATGTTTTGAATGACTTTATCATGAAAAGCTTGCAAATTATAAAGACAGAAACTTTTGTTTAAATAGGTTTTAGAGAATTAGTATCTGAGAAGAAAGAATAGTGTTATGATCATTGTTTTAATAGACTCATTAAATGTGTAGATTCAGTGAATTATATCTTGAAGATGTACAGCTCAGTGTAAGCTTATGATGCTTATGAGTGAGCTGAATGAGCTGACTTATGATGCTTACAAGTAAGCAAGATGAGCAGCCTAATATATATACAGACTATCTTTCTTAAGAAGATGAATATGTTCAATGTAATTATTACTTAATATACTACTAGCTACTGATTAACTCAACATATCTGAAATTCTCTTATATCACAAGCTCTAACCTCTAGCTTCTATATCAGAGAAATCTCTGGTCAGAATGTAACAAATATAGCTTGTCTTTACATACTGTATAATTAAGTATACTTTCTACTTTATTCTTTAGACATAATAATTCATTCTTAATTTTAATCAATATTTCTTTCTTTTTAACTGTTTCAATTGAGAAAAGATTGAGCTCTATATTAGATATAAAATAAATATCTATTAAAATGATATTTTAAGTCTTTTTATCACTATTCTTTAATTATAAGTCAATCATTTCTATCTTTTGAGCATGCATCACTTTAAATACTCTTCTTATAGAGAATTCATTATTAAATATTTTGATTAAGCTAAATGCAGAGAGATCACAATACATATATTGTATTGTGTTAAAGTCAGTTATTTATAACATCTTATTAATCATAAGACTATAGTTTTCTATTACAGTCAAGATCACTAAATTCTTATTATACTGCTTATCTTTAAAATTTAAAAATTTCTTCTTCTTTTTTTCTTTCTTCTTTTTAATCTCTTGCTTCTTCTTTATCTCTTTAGACATCTTTTCTGAATATAACTTTCAGTAATTGTTTTTAAAGTGAACTGCTTTCTTACAGTAAATGTACATCTTATTTTCATTCTTATTTTTATTAATGTTTCTCTTCTTATTCTTTCTCTTCTTATCTTTATAATTTCTCTTTTTACTCATTAAAACAAGCTTCTCATTTCTTTCTTTAAGACACTCTTCATCAATTAGTTCAGCAATTAAGTTATTAAGAAATGAGATTACATTATAGATCTTAAAGCATTTCATCATTACTCATTGAGAATAGAAGAATTCTAAATTCAATAAAAAAGTAATGATCTTTAAAATTTCATTAATAACAAAATTAAAGACTGCAATTTCTTTTAAGAGTATCTTATACTTTAAAGCATAAGCATTGACAGAGAAGTATTGATTGAGTTGACAGATATATAGATTATTGAATAGAATGTATTTAAGATTAAATCTATAAAATAAATAAAGATGTATAAAATGATTTTATATCTCTTTTACTGTTTTTATGTTGTTTATGACAACAGTGATCTTTAAGCTGACAGTAAAAATAATAATAACTGTAATCTTATTATTTTATGTAATTTAGTCAGCTTAAGTGATGTTAATTAAGATCATTAATGTAATTATTATTATTTTAGATATAAATTCTTTAATCATTATTAATTAACTTAAAACATCTAACTTTAATAAGAATTCAATGTCACTTTTTATTATTAAATCTCATAATTTAGCACTCATCAAACTGTATTTAATCAACATTCTTCATAATAAGTAATCTGTCAATCTCTTAAGTTTTGTAACTTTTAAAAATGTAAAATCATATAACATTATGATCATTTTGTATGATGAGAACATCTAAATCAGTAATGAAGTTGTTTTTAACATAAAGATTTAACTTTAAAATAATTATAAATGTTGAAAGGATAATGGGTACTTGTGCTATCTGCCTATCTAGTGGATCTCACGCGTCGAGGTTGACTGCAGTCGACTTGGGTATCGTTCAATAGATAGCAGGAGCTCTGCCGTCTAAGGCA
>JAABUJ010003661.1_pt1 | contig 17032 bp, 17 predicted proteins | sample 5559131 | NCBI WGS metagenome assembly JAABUJ01 (sample SAMN10711875, study PRJNA513366) | rock metagenome | isolation source: Antarctica rocks | place: Antarctica: Victoria Land, Mt New Zealand nord | collected 2016-01-07 | reverse complement strand
CGCGGTGCCCAGCACGCGCTGCCCGAGCCCGATCGGGTTGGCCAGCGGGACGACCACGATCTCGCCGGCGACACGTCCCGCTGCCTCGTGCGCCCGCAGCAGCGCGAGCAGGTGGTGGGCGGCCAGCATGCCTGGAGCCTCGCCAGCGTGCAGCCCGGCCTGCACGTAGATCTTCGGCCGCGCGCCCGCCTGGCCGAACGCGTGGACCGTCAGTTCATGCCGGGTGCCTGGTGTCGCACCCGGCAGCGGCAGCGTCGTCGTGCGCACGTATCAAACGAGGCCCGGCGTCAGCTGCGACTCCCGCACGATGCGTTCATGGCCGTCATGGGAGCTTTTCACCCGGTACTGGCAGTCCCTTGCCTCGGGCGGCAGTTGCCGCACTACGGTGTAGCTGCCTTTGACGGCGGCGGACTCGAAGGTCCCGGGGGAAAAACGCACCGCAGCGCCGACGGAGAATTTGTGCAGCGCCTGAACCATCACTTCCCCCCTTTACGAGGCTCCGTAGGCGGACGCGGCGCCAAGATGGCAGCCGCAGTGCCGGCTGGCTTCTTGTCCGCCTTGGGCTTCTTCGGCTCGCGCGTGCTGCGCTTCTGACCTTTGGCCATCGCCGTTCTCCTTATGAACCCGGCCGTAAACGGGGCCGTATCTGCTGTTTTAGCACCTTAGCCGGCTGGGTGCTAATCGTTCAGGCCAAATGCTGATCGTTCAGGAGAGTCAGCAGCCGGGCGCGCACCGGGTCGGGCGCGGTGTCCTCGACCGCGCGGTGCAGCAGGCGAAGCTGGCGCCGGGTGTCGTATAGCTGGTCCAGCAACGACAGCACGATCGGCAGCGTTTCCTCCTCGACGTGCAGCCCGTCGCGCAGCTCCACGATCAGCCGCACGCGGGCGACGTCGATCTCGCGGAACACCCACTGGCCCGGCCTGCCGTCCGGCCGCACCCACGCCAGCTGCACCCAGCGCTCGATATCCGCAGGCCCTAGCCCGGCGACGCTGGCAACCCCGTCGATCGTCATCATGGCTTGTCTCCGGATTTTTCCCCTGCCGGGTCCATCCCCCACCTTGGCTCGACCCCCCGCCTTGGCTCAACCGGCGACGCGGGCGACCACTGCTGCAGGAACTCTTCCAACGCATCGTCCGCTCCGGCGACCGTCACCTTCAGCGTCACATATTCGTCGCCAGCGGCCCGGCCGGCGTGCTCGGGAACCCCGCGCCCGCGCAACCGCAGCCGGGTGCCGGTATCGGAGCGCTTCGGGACCGTCATCGCGACGGCGCCGGTCGGGGTGGGAACGGTGATCCGCGCGCCGAGCACGGCCTCCTTCAGCGTCACCGGGACCTCGATGTGGAGGTCGTTGCCGTCGCGGCGGAAAAATTCATGGGGCTGCACCGAAATCTCGATCAGCGCGTCGCCGGCCGGACCGCCGTTCAGCCCGGCGCCGCCCTGGCCCTTCAGCCGCATCACCTGCCCGCTCTCGATGCCGGGCGGGATACGGACGTCGAGGCTGCGGCCGTCCGGAAGGGCCAGCCGCTGGGACGCCCCGGAGATGGCGTCGAGGAAGCTCACGGACAGCGTGTAGCTGACGTCGCGCCCACGCATTCGCATCTCCGCCCCGCCGGTCCCGCGGGTGAAAAACTCGCTGAAGATGTCGCCCATGCCCTGGTCGTCGCCGAAACCTGCGGCATAGCGGCGGCCGGCGCGGCTATCGCCGTAATTCTGGTAGCGCGGCGGCTCCGGCTTCGGCTCCCCGGCGCCGTCGATCTCGTCACGGTCGAAGCGGGCGCGCTTGTCGGGGTCGGACAGCAGGTCGTTGGCGCTGGCGATGGCCTTGAACCGCTCCTCGGCCGCCTTGTTCCCGGGATTGAGGTCGGGATGGTTCTTCTTGGCCAGCTTGCGGTACGCCTTGCGGATATCGTCCGCGGTCGCGTCCTTCGATACGCCCAGTGTTTGATACGGATCAGCCGCCATGCACGCTCCTGAATCGAGGCCCCTGCATCATCCCACGGCAGCGGCGGGACTGGCCAGAGCCGTCGCGGGTTGGCAAGTCGGGCACCAGTACAGCGCCCGTCCAGCCATGTCCGCCACCGCCACGGGGGCGTCGCAGACCCGGCACGGCTTGCCCGCCCGGTGCGCGACGTAGTTCGCCTCGTCGCGCCGGACCACGCCTTTCCCTGCGGGGCGGGTGGTGACGATGCGTCCCGTCCTGACGCCGTCCGCCATCAGCGTGGCCAGGTCGGCCCACAGTGCGTCCCAGGTCGCGCGATCGAGCTCGCGGCCGGGCAGATGCGGGTCGATGCCGGCGCGGAACAGCAGTTCCGCCCGGTAGATGTTGCCGATGCCGGCCACGATGTCCTGGCGCATCAGCAGCAGCCCGATGGCGCTGCGGGAGGCGTGGATTTTGGCCCAGGCGCGTGCCGGGTCGGCATCGCGGCGCAGCGGGTCCTCGCCGAGCCGCGCCATGGCGGCCCGCTTGGCGCCGGGCGACAGCACCTCGCAGGCGGTGGGGCCGCTGAGGTCGGCCACGCGCGCATCGGCCAGCAAGCGCAGGCGGACGGCGCCGCGCGGAACGGGCAGCTCGTCCGCCACCGGGTCACGCGTACGGCGGCCGAGTCCCGCCAGGCCCCGCCCGTGGAATCGCCAACCGCCGTACAGGCCCAGATGCACCCGCAGCCAGACCGTGTCGCCGGCGAAACCCATGAACATGTGCTTGCCCTGCGCCTCGGCCGAGGTCAGGCGCAGCCCGTCGAGCACGGCGGCTCCTGCGGCGAAGCGCCCCTGCGGACTGGACGCCTGGACGACGTGGCCGGTGAAATGGGCATCGAAGGCCTGGGCGAGGCGGTGGACGGAATGGCCTTCGGGCGTGGCGGGCTCCTGCGGGACGGCGGGGCATTATAGCCGGCTGCCGGCTCGCGTCGAGGCGTTCGCAGCCGTATAGGCTACGGCCTCATGGGCGACTCGGAGACTCTCGACCGATGATCCGCAACCTCCACCGCCTGGCGCTCGGCCTGGTGCTGCTGCTGCCCTGGCTTCTGATGCATACCCGGGCGGCAGCTGAAATCGGCGTCGATCTCATCGGCGTGGGCTTCCTTGTACACTGCGCGGTCGCACGGCGCTGGGAGTGGCTCCGCCAGGACTGGGTTCCGGTCGGCCTTGCGTGGTGGGGCTGGCTCGTCGTCTGCACCCTCCTGAACCTGTCCAGCGCCGGCGCGGACGGCATGGCGCTGGTCCAGGCGGTCGCCGTCCTGCGCTTCCTGGTGTTCGTCGCCGCGCTCGAACGCTGGGTCCTGGCCGCCCCCCCTGCGCGAGGCTGGCTGCTGTCGAGCCTGACCGTGGCGGCGGTGTACGTCGCGGCGCAGACGCTGCTGCAATTCGCAACCGGCCATAACCTGTACGGCGACCCTCGGTCCGCCGACGGCGAGCTGACGGGGCCGTTCCCCAAGCCACGGGACGCGCCGACCTTTGTGCGCATGCTGTTTCCCGTGCTGCTGCCCCCGGTCGGCGCCCTGCTGGACCGGCCCGGGTTGCGACCGGCCCTGGGCGGGGCCGCCCTGCTCGTGGGCAGTGTCGTGGTCATGGTGCTCATCGGCCAGCGCATGCCGGTGCTGCTGACGGTCTTCGGCCTGCTCGTGAGCGGCCTGCTGCTGCCGCGGCTGCGCGCTTCGGTGGCGGTCGCCGTGGTCGCCGGCGGCGCCCTGATCGCGGCCTCCGCCGTCGTGTCGCCGCCGGCCTTCTACCGGTTGGTCACCAAGTTCTCGCGGCAGATGGAGGACTTCGCCGACAGCCATTACGGGTTCATCGCCGAGCGCGCCGTCGCCATCGCGGAGCAGCACCCCTGGATCGGGCGCGGCTACGGCGGGTTCAGCACCGGCTGCCCGCAGCAGCGCTACTTCCAGGATTGGCACTGGCCCGGCGCCATCGCGCACGGCGACGGCGGCGGCAGCGCCCTGTGCGTGACGCACCCGCACAACCACTACCTACAGGCAGTGACCGATGCCGGGCTGCCGGGATTGGCGCTGTTCACGGCGCTCGTGGCGGTGTGGCTGTACCGGCTTGGGCGCGGGCTGCTCCGGAACCCGGACCCGCTGCGCGTCGGCCTGTTCGTAGCCGCACTCATCCAGGAATGGCCGGTGGCGTCCACCAGTCCGCTCATCTCCTTCCCGATCGGCGGCTGGTTCTTCCTGCTGCTGGGGTTTGGCCTGGCCGAAGCGAGATCGGCGGCTGCGGACCAGCCGGTGCGGTCAAGCCGTCCCCAGCTTGTCCCAAACCGTTTGCATAACCCGCTCCACCGATAAGTCGCTCAGGTCGGGCACGCGCAGGACCGTCGCCCATTCACCGTTCGGGCCGCGCGGCGCCGCCTGTTCCGGCATGCCCGCGGCGGAGAACAGGGCCACCGTCGGCGCCCCGACCGAGGCGGCGAGATGCACGGGACCGGTGTCGTTGCCGAGCACGAGGGCGGCGTGCGCCCCTAGTGCCGCAACATCCTCGATGGAGGTCTTGCCAGTCAGGTCCACAGCCTCGGCGCAGACCGCCAAGATCGCTCTGGCGAATGCGATCTCCGCTCGGCCCCCGACGATCACCGGCGTCAACCCATGGGACTGCAGCCGCCGGGCTGCCTCGGCGTAGCGGCTGGCCGGCCACCGCTTGGCGTCTCCGACACCTGCGCCGCCGGGGACCAGCAGGGCATACGGTTCAGCGATCCCGTGCCGGCTGCCCCGGCCGATCAGCCAGTTCCGCTCGGGCGCCGGCCAGTGCGCGATGCCGGCGGCCTGCAACTGCTCCCGCTGGCGCTCGATGGTGTGCATCGAGTCGCGCAGGGGATTGCGGTGCGGATGCGAGCAGCCGGCCGCGATGCCCGACCATTGTGGCCGTCCGGCGAGGTTGAAGTAGCGGGCCGATCGCTTGGAGGTTTGCAGGTCGTAGATGAAATCGAAACCGCGTGCTGCCCGGATGGTGCGGTAGATCGACGGCAGGTTCCACCAAGGCGCCCGCGAGTCGATCAGGACCTCATCGAACCAAGGCGCCGCCTGGGCAAGCTGCTGGAACGGCGCCGTCGTCAGCAGCGCGATGTGGCTGCCGGGGTGTTTCGCGCGGATCGCGGCGAACGCGTGGAAGGCGTGGATGAAATCGCCGAGCGCTCCGAGCTTGATGACGAGGATTCGCGGCATTCAGCGGGGCCGGATACGGTGCGGGCTCAATGCCATCTGATACCCTGCCTTCGCGGCGCGTGACAATCTTGCTGCCCCATCGCGAAGCGTTCGGCCCGGCCGCCGCCGGCGCGGTCGCGATGGTGGTGCAGCGCCTCGCCGCCGGGCCGTCCCGCTATAAGGCTCTCGTGGTCGGGCCGCCGTTCCCCGGCCCGCACTTCCCCGGCATCGATTTCATGCCGGCCCGCGTGCCGAACTGGCTGCCGCTGACGCCGACCCAGCGCTACGCGGCCAAGCTGGCGCTGGTCCTGGCGCCGCTGCCGCCCGGCCTCATCGAAGTGCACAACAAGCCGGACGTGGCGCTCTGGCTGGCCCGGCTGTTCCCGCGGCGGCCCATCAGCCTGTTCCTGCACAACGACCCGCGCACCATGCGCGGCGCGCGGTCGCCCTTGGCGCGGCGGCGCCTGCTCGGCCAGCTCGCGCGCGTCGTCACCGTCTCGGAGTTCCTGCGCCGCTGCCTGCTCGACGGGGTGGAGCCGCCGTCGGATCGCCCGCCGGCGGTCCTCCACAATGCGCTCGACCTGGCGGCCGTGCCAGCCGGACTGCCGATGCACTTGCGGGAGCGGGTGATCCTGTTCGCCGGCCGGGTCGTGCCCGACAAGGGGCCGGACGCCTTCGTGGCCGCGTGTGCGCAGGCGCTGCCGGACCTGCCGGGCTGGCGTGCGGAGATCATCGGAGCCGACGGCTTCTCAGCGGACGCCCCCGACTCCGCCTTCATCCGCGGCCTACGCCCGGCCGCCGCCGCCGCCGGGGTCGTGCTGCATGGCCACCGGCCCCACACCGCCGTGCTGCAGGCAATGGCCCGCGCCGCGATCGTGGTCGTGCCGAGCCGGTGGCAGGAACCGTTCGGCCTGACGGCGCTGGAGGCCATGGCGTGCGGCGCTGCGGTCGCCTGCTCCGGGCGGGGCGGCCTCGCGGAGGTCGTGGGTGACGCGGCGGCTGCGATCGATCCGGACCACCCGGCCAAGGTCGCGCAAGCGCTGCGGCGCTTGGCCGGGGATGCCGGGTGGCGCGCGGATTTGTCGGCCAAAGGGCTGCAGCGGGCCCGCGAGCGTTTCTCCAGCGTGGACGCCATCGCCAGGCTCGACGCCCTTCGCGACCAGGAGGTCGCTACCTAGAGCAGGCCGCGGCCTTGACGCCGACGGCTGCCAGCAAACCCGCTTCCGGACTCGTCAGGACCGTCCCGCCGACGCAGAGCCGCGCCCGCCATCGACGCCTGCGCCAAGGCGAGCACATCCGCACCTTCGCCGAACGCTGCGGCGGCGTAGCGCGCGACGATTTGCAAGTACCGATCGGTGTCGCCCGCCTTGAAGGCCAGCCATGCTCCCGAGACCAGCCGGACCTTGACCTGCGCCCGGTCGCCTTGGCCGCGTGCCGGAACAGGGCGCCAGTCGGAACCAGCGTGGCGTCGATGGCGCAGAGCACGACCACGTGGCCGCCATTCCGCACGGCACGCCCGGCGAGGGCGGCGTCCACCCGGATGGCGCCGGTGCCGTCCGCCGACGGGCCGAGCGTCGAACAGGTCAGCACCACGCCGCCGGCGCTGGCCGGCGCGGACATGGTGGCTGAGCGTCAAACCCGGCAGGCCCGATTTGCGGCGCGCCGTCTCGAACACGTCGACGTTGCTGGCCGCCGTGTGCAGCAGCGCGAGATGTCGGTTCAATGGATGTCCGGCTCCGGGGTCGGCGCCGTCCCTTCCAGCACCCGGTAGTCGCAGCCGTCGTTGGCCTGGGTCACCTGCTCGCTGTGCAGCAGGCCGAAACCGCGGGCGTAGCGTGGTCGGGGCGGCACCCAGGCGGCGCGCCGGGCGGCCAGCGCGTCCGCCTCCACGTCCAGCGAAATGCGCCGGCCCGGCACGTCCAACGTGATCGGGTCGCCGTCCTGCACCAGGGCGAGCGGCCCGCCGACGGCGCTCTCGGGGGCGACGTGCAGCACGCAGGTGCCGTAGCTGGTGCCGGACATGCGGGCGTCGCTGATGCGGACCATGTCGCGCACGCCCTCGCGCAGCAGCTTCTTCGGGATCGGCAGCATGCCCCATTCCGGCATCCCGGGGCCGCCGATCGGCCCGGCGTTGCGCAGCACCAGCACGCTGTCGGCGGTCACGACCAGCGCCGGGTCGTCGATCCGGGCCGCCATGTCGTCGTAGTCCTGGAACACCACCGCTGGCCCGGTGTGGCGCAGCAGGCGCGGATCGGCCGCACTCGGCTTGATGACGGCGCCATCGGGCGCGAGGTTGCCCCGCAGCACCGCCACGCCGCCCTGCGGCAGCGCCCGGTCCAACGGCAGGATCACGTCGTCGTTCAGCACCTTCGCGCCGGCGATGTTCTCACCCAAGGTCGCCCCCGTGACCGTCATGCAACCGAGGTCGAGCTGCGCGCCCATCCGGTTCATCAGCGCCCGCGACCCCCCGGCGTAGTGGAAGTCCTCCATCAAATATTCACCGCTCGGGCGGATATTGGCGATCAGCCTGGTGTCGCGGCTCAGCGCGTCGAACCGGTCGAGGTCGAGCGGCACGCCCGCCCGGCGCGCCATCGCGATCAGGTGGATGATGGCGTTGGTGGAGCCGCCCAGCGCCATCGCGACCCGCACGGCGTTGTCGAAGCTGGCAGCCGTCAGCAGCCGGGAGGGACGCTGGTCGTCCCACGCCATGTCGACGATGCGCCGCCCGGTCGCCGTCGCCATCCGGGCATGGTTGCTGTCCGGCGCCGGGATCGAGCTGCTGCCCGGCAGCGCCAGGCCGAGCGCCTCCACCGACACCGTCATGGTGCTCGCCGTGCCCATCGTCATGCAGGTGCCCCAGGACCGGGCGATGCCGTCCTCGACGCCGTTCCAGTCGTCCTGCGTGATCGTGCCGGCGCGCAGTTCGTCCCAGTATTTCCAGGTGTCGGACCCGGAGCCGAGCGTGTGGCCCTGCCAGTTGCCGCGCAGCATCGGCCCGGCGGGCATGAAGATCGCCGGCAGGTTCATCGACAGCGCGCCCATGACCATCGCCGGCGTCGTCTTGTCGCAGCCCCCCATCAGCACCAGCCCGTCGAGCGGGAGGGAGCGCGCGATCTCCTCGACCTCGATGGCGAGCAGGTTGCGGTACAGCATCGTGGTCGGCTTCATGAAGTTCTCGGGCAGCGCCAGCGCCGGGATTTCGAGCGGGAAGCCGCCCGCCTGCCAAACGCCGCGCTTCACCTCCTCCGCCCGGATGCGGAAGTGCTGGTGGCACGGGTTGATGTCCGACCAGGTGTTCAGGATGCCGATGACCGGCTTGCCTTTCCAGTCCGCCTCCGCGTATCCCATCTGCTTGGTGCGGCTGCGGTGGCCGAAGCTGCGCAGGTCGGCCACGCCGTACCAGCGGAAGCTGCGCAGCGCCTCCGGCGTCTTGCGGGTCATGCGTCGAACCTCCCTTTCGCCTTGCCAACGTCCGGACTAGCGTCACCGCCGTGTCCACCGCGCGCAGCACCGTGAAAATCACCGACGTCGCGGCCTTGGCGGGCGTCGCGCCCATGACGGTGTCGCGCGTGCTCAACAACCCCGCCCAGGTGGCGGCGGCGACCGCGCTGCGGGTGCGGGCTGCGATCGAGCAGCTCGGCTACGTGCCCAACCTGATCGCCGGCGGGCTGTCGTCGCGCCGCTCCCGCATCATCGCCGCCATCGTGCCGACCATCGCGACCCCGGTGTTCGCCGCCAGCATCCAGGCGTTCACCGACACGTTGGGCCACGCTGGCTACCACGTGGTGCTCGGCCTCAGCGGCTACGCGCACGGCGGCGAGGACGCGCTGATCGCCGCCGTGCTGGGCCGGCAGCCCGACGGGATCCTGCTGACCGGCGCCCACCGCTCGCCCTCGGTGAAGCTCCGCCTGGCGACGGCCGGCATTCCCGTCGTGGAAATCTGGGACTTGGTCGACGACCCGGCGGATATGATCGTTGGTTTCGATCACGCCGCCCTCGGCGCTGCCGCTGCGGAGTACCTGCACGCCAAAGGGCACCGACGCTTCGCCGCCATGGGCGCCGACGATCCCCGCGCGATCGCCCGCCGACAGGGCTTCGCCGCTGCGGTGTGCGCCTGCGGCGGCGAGATGCTGTTCGACGCCGTCATGCCCGCCCCCGCGTCCATCCAGGGCGGACGCGACGCCGTGGCCGCCGCGATGCCCCATTTCCACCAGCCGATCGCGGTGTTTTGCAGCTCCGACATGGTCGCGGCAGGCGCCGTCATCGAGGCGCGCGTGCGTGGGCTGGCCGTGCCGGACCGGTTGGCGGTCTGCGGCTTCGGGGATTTCGAGATCAGCGCCGCCATGGACCCGCCGATCACCACCGTGGCCGTCGACGGAGCCGAGGTCGGCCGGGCCGCTGCCGGCTGCCTCCTGCAACGGCTGGACGGCGCTGCAGGGCTGCGCCGAATCGTAATCCCGTTCCGAATTGTCGAGCGCCGCTCGGCGTAGGCACATGGGACCCTGTTGACCGGACATGAATGATATCGTTACCATCACAAGGTGCCGTGTCGGTCCGGTGCAGTCAAGCTCCGGAGGCACTGCCGCGCATGACACCCGAGACACTCGATCGGTTACGGACGATCAGCACCGCCAGCATCACCACGCTCCTGTTCAAGCGCGGCTTCCGCAACGTGTATGTCCAGGGCGTGCTGCCGATCGCGCCGACTGAGGCGACCGCGCCCAACATGGTCGGGCCGGCGATGACATTGTGCTACATCCCAGCGCGCGAGGACCTCGATCAACTCGGGGCGTTCGCCGATCCGATGCATCCGCAGCGCCGGGCGGTGGAGACGGCGGCGGCCGGCTGCGTGCTCGTGATGGATTGCCGGGGCGACGCGCGCGTGGCCTCGGCGGGTGAAATCCTGATGACGCGGCTGAAGGTCCGCGGCAGTGCGGGTATGGTGACCGATGGCGGCCTCCGGGACAGCCAACCGATCGCCCGGATGGGTTTTCCGGTGTTTGCCGCGAAGCCAAGCGCGCCGCTGAACCTGGCGCAGCACCATGCGGTCGACATCGACGTCCCAATCGGTTGCGGCGGCGTGGCGGTCTATCCTGGCGATGTCGTCGTAGGCGACTACGACGGCGTCGTGATCATCCCCGCACACCTCGCCGACGAGGTGGCCCGCGACGGCGCCGAGCAGGAGTTGCTGGAGGCTTACCTGTTGCAGCGGATCGTGGACGGGGCGGAGCTGCCGGGAACCTATCCTCCGAGCGAGACGACGCGCGCGGCCTTCGAGGCATGGCGCACGAAAAAGCCGTGACGAAGGCGCCAACAATATCCACGGACGTGCCGACGATCGCCTTGTCACGCCGCCGGATCCGAAATCGATCCCGCTCGACCCAGCGTATCAAACGCCGACCCGGGAGGCATCAGCCGCTCGCCACCCCGGCGCGAGCCAAGCGCAACGCGGCCGCTTGCACCGTCTTCAGCGCCGCCGCCCCAGCGTCGCCCAGGCCGTCCACCCGCAGCAACTCCGGCACCGGCGCTGCGATCGTGCCGGCGTAGCTGCCGAAGCGGGATAGCAGGGCGCGGACGATCGCCTTGGTGTCCCGTCGCGGCAAAGCGAGGAACAGCGTCATCTCCAACAGCTCGTGGTCGGCGATGCCGTCGGCCCCTGCCGTCAGCAAGCGCTGGCGCATGCGATGGCGATGCCCCGCCGCACTGAGGGGCGAGGGTGGGCGCAGGTTGTCAAAGAGGGGAAGCGGCGCTTCGTCCATATCCATACGTTCGCATGTCAAACCGGATTCGTCCAAGGGGCGAAACGATCGTGCCAGGATCGATCCAGCACGATGGCGCGGCGGCTATCGCGGTCGATGGCGGCCAGGATCGACAACCCTTCCGCCCGGATCTCGTCGGCCGACCTCAATAGCTGGCGCATATAGATGGATTTATTGCCAATTCTCTCCACGTGCGTTTCGATGACGACATCACCGGGCCAGTTCATCTCGCGCTTGAAGTCGATCTCTAGCCGCACGATCACCATCGAAAAGGCGTTGCCGACGCCGTAGACGCCGGCCGCCTGCATCAGGTCGGTCCGGCCTGCCTCGAACATGACCGAGTACACCGCATTGTTGACGTGGCCAACCATGTCGCAGTCGCTAAACCGCAACTTGTGCGTCGTGACGAAGGGGGCCGCCATCAGACGTATGGCGGTTTGGTGTAGCCTGCCGGCGAGTGGGTGAAAATCTCGCAGCCATCCTCCGTCACGCCCACCATGTGCTCGAATTGCGCCGACAGGCTGCGGTCGCGGGTGACGGCGGTCCAGCCGTCGTCGAGCACCTTCACCTCGGGGCGGCCCGCGTTCACCATCGGCTCGACGGTGAAGAACATGCCGGGGCGCAGGACCGGGCCTTCGCCGGAGCGGCCGAAATGCAGCACGTTCGGCGCCTCGTGGAAGCGGCGGCCGATGCCGTGGCCGCAGAAATCGCGCACCACGCTGAAGCGGTGGCTCTCGACGTAGGCCTGGATGGCGTGGCCCACGTCGCCCAGCGTGGCGCCGGGTCGGATGGCGGCCAGCCCGCGCATGAGCGATTCGTAGGTCACGTCCATCAGCACGCGCGCTTTGGTGCCCGGCTGCCCGGCCGCGTACATGCGGCTGGTGTCGCCGTGCCAGCCATTTAAGATGACGGTCACATCGATGTTGAGGATGTCGCCGTCCACCAGCCGGCGCTCGCCTGGGATGCCGTGGCAGACGACGTGGTTGATGGACGTGCAGATCGATTTCGGGTAGCCGCGATAGTTGAGCGGCGCCGGCGTCGCGTGGTGGTCCGAAATGAAGCCGTGGCAGAGCGCGTCGAGCTCGGCTGTGGTGACGCCAGGGCGGACATGCGCGGTCACGAGGTCCAGCGCCGCCGCGGCAAGGCGTCCGGCTGCCCGCATCCCCTGAAAATCCTCGGGCGAATGGATCGTGATCCGCCGCGCATCCGTGCCGCCGTCCATGTCAGCCCCGCGTGTCGCATGTCGTGATTAGCGTTCGAAAATGCTCACCTTACCGGTTTGGTGCAAGGCCCGGGTTGCAAGATCGACCTGCGGCTCAGCTTCGCGTGTGCCGGGCCAGCCGCGTTGGGGCACGGGACGCCGCGGCGGCGTGCAGGTGCGTCGCCATGTGGAGGCGCTCGCGCGGCAGGGGTTCGGCGCCGAATTGCGGGGCAGAATGGACGAAGCCGCGCAGCGCCGCCAAGCGGATGGTCAAGTGCGGCAGCGCCGCAGCCGAGGCGGAGGCGATGAGCGCCGGGAAGCGAGTGGGTGGGGCAGCGTAGCGTCCAACCGGCACGCCGAGCCGCTCGTAGCCTTGATCGAGCAGGGCTGCCATGTGCAGGTCGCGCTCGGAACCATTCGAGGCTCCGAGCACCACGCCGATCAGCCGGACGTCGCCGCGCACGGCCGAGGTGACGAGGTTGCAGCCGGACGCCTCGGTGTAGCCTGTCTTGAGCCCGTCGGCGCCGGGGTAGGACTGCAGCATGCGATCGTGGTTCCAAATCGTGCGCCCGTGGAACACGAAGTTGGGCGTGCTGAAATACCGGTATTCGACCGGGTAGTCCTGGACGAGGTGGCGGGCGAGCAAAGCGAGGTCGCGGGCGGTGCTCAACTGGTCGCTGTCCGGCAGGCCGGAGGCGTTGCGGAAGGTAGTCCGGCTCATTCCCAAAGCGCGGGCCCGCAGGGTCATCATTTGCGCGAACCGGGTTTCGTCGCCGCCCAGCAATTCGCCCAGGGCGGCTGCCGCGTCGTTGGCGGATTTGGTGACGAGGCCGAGCAGGGCCTGTTCGACGGTGATGGCGGTGCCGGGGACGAGGCCGAGCTTGGACGGCGACATGGCGGCGGCGTGCGCGGAAACCGGCACGGTTTGGTTGAGGCTGATCCGACGGTCGCGCACCGCTTCGAACAGCATGTAGATGGTCATCATCTTGGTGAGGCTGGCCGGATAACGAACGTCATCGGCGCTGGCAGCCTCGAGCACTTCGCCGGTTTGGGCATCGATAACGATGGAACTATAGCGGTCGGATCCTACTTGCGCCTGGGCTCGGCGTGCGAGCGGTAAGCTCAGCAGAGTTGCGAGCAACAGCGGCAGAACGCGGGTGACCGCGCGCCTTGTTGGACTGGGAAGCAGCCGGCGCGACATGCCCGAGAACTCCTGGGTTGACGGATTCGTATAATCACTAGCGCTCTTTGCTGTCCAGCACTCAACAGAAAAATAAGTTAATTCTAGGCCGTTACGGCAGTTATTTCCCACGCTGCCCGGCAGCCCGGCCCGCCAAGCAATGCTGCGTCGCACAAATCTTCTTGACCTGAAGGGACTGCAGAGGTATTCCAATCCTCGTGTTGCAATGCAGCATAAGGTTCCGCGGTCGGCTCCGATTTTCCAGCCTCCTCCGCGCGAGCCAGCTATGGCACTCAAGAGGAGACACGAAATGAACAACCAATTCACCACCACGATCGACGCCACGAACACGCAGGCGAAGCAAAACCTCGACCGCACCATGTCCGGCCTCAAGGCTGGCGCGGCGCAGGCGACCGCCGGCATCGAGCAGGCGCAGGACAAGATGCGCGGCGGCGTCGAGCGTGCGATGAAGACGGCCGAGGAGATGTTCTCGTTCTACCAGGGCAACATCGAGGCGCTCGCCCACTCCAGCCAGATTTTCGCATCCGGCATGCAGGACCTGTCGCAGCGTATGGCCGCGACCGCCAAAACGACGCTTGAGGAGACGATCAGCACCATGAAGGCGCTGTCGTCGGTCAAGTCGTTGAAGGAAGCCACCGATCTGCAGCAGAACCTCGCTCGCGCGACGCTGGAGAAGGCGGTGGCGCAGACCGGCCAGATCGCCGACAGCTCCATCAAGTTGACGGAGCAGACGTTCACACCGATCGGTGTGCGCGTGACCTTGGCGGTCGAGAAGTTTTCCAAGACCGCCTAGCCGCTCGCGCTCACTGCTCGGCTAAACGTGATGACGAAGGCCCGGGCAGATGTCCGGGCCTTCAGCATTTTAGGGCGCCAAACGACACCGCCCTTTTCCCACCCGCTGCCAATCCGATATGCTGCCTCGATGAACAGCCAATCACCGGGGGTGCGTAGTCCACCTTTGCGTCGCCCGGCCGGGAAGAGTACGAGCATGAGCGACAACGACAAACGTGGCGGCAACGAGGGACCCAATGTCGGAACCGTCACCAAGACGCGTCCCAAGACGAAAAAACCCGCTTTATACAAGGTGTTGATGCTGAACGACGATTATACTCCTATGGAGTTCGTCGTTCATGTGCTGGAGCGGTTCTTCCAGAAGACGCGGGACGAGGCGACCCGCATCATGCTGCATGTGCACCGCCGCGGCGTCGGCGTGTGCGGCGTGTTCACCTATGAGGTCGCTGAGACCAAGGTGACGCAAGTCATGGACTTGGCGCGGCAGAATCAGCACCCCCTGCAGTGCACGATCGAGAAAGAATGAGGGCTGCAATCTGGGTCGCCGCTACCCATGTCATGGGACGGTTAAGAGTTCACCTCTAGTCTTGGTGGTTGCGATACCCCCTGCCGGTCCGGCATGGTGCGTAGCGGCCCATGCGAAGGAGCGTCGATCCAATGTTGTCACGGAACCTAGAACAGACGCTGCATCGCGCCTTGTCTTTCGCCAGCGAGCGCCGTCACGAGTATGCTACCCTCGAACATTTGCTGCTCGGATTGACTGACGACAGCGATGCGGCCACCGTGCTGCGCGCCTGCGGCGTCGATCTGGACAAGTTGCGGCAGGAACTAGGGGAGTTCCTCGACAAGGACCTGCCCGGCCTCGCCACCGACCGGCCTGGCGATCCGAAGCCGACCGCCGGCTTCCAACGTGTGGTCCAGCGCGCCGCCATCCATGTGCAGTCCAGCGGACGGGACGAGGTCACCGGCGCCAATGTGCTGGTCGCGTTGTTCAGCGAGCGTGAGAGCCACGCCGTCTACTTCCTCCAGTTGCAGGACATGACACGGCTCGACGCCGTCAATTTCATCAGCCACGGCATTGCCAAGGCGCCGGGCCGCCCGGCTGCCCGTCCGGAAAAGGGCAGTGAACGCCCGGAGGGGCCCGGCGAGGGTGAGCGGGAGGAGAAATCCGGCCGCCGCAACCAGGACGCGCTGAGCACGTACTGCGTCAACCTCAACAAGAAAGCGGCTGCGGGCAAGATCGACCCGCTCATCGGGCGGGAGATGGAGGTCGAGCGCACCATCCAGATCCTGTGCCGCCGGACCAAGAACAATCCGCTGTATGTCGGTGATCCCGGCGTCGGCAAGACCGCCATCGCCGAGGGCCTCGCCAAGCGGATCGTCGAGGGCGACGTGCCGGAAGTGCTGGCCAAGTCCTCGATCTACGCGCTGGATATGGGGGCGCTGCTGGCTGGAACCCGGTACCGTGGCGATTTCGAGGAACGGCTGAAGGCGGTCGTGACGGAGTTGGAGGCGCAGCCGAACGCTGTCCTGTTTATCGACGAAATCCATACCGTCATCGGCGCCGGCGCCACCAGCGGCGGTGCGATGGACGCGTCCAACCTGCTGAAGCCAGCGCTCGCGTCCGGCAACCTGCGCTGCATCGGCAGCACGACCTACAAGGAATTCCGCAACTACTTCGAGAAGGACCGTGCGCTCGTGCGGCGCTTCCAGAAGATCGACGTGGCGGAGCCGAGCCAGGAAGATGCGGTCAAGATTCTGCGCGGCCTCAAAACGAACTACGAGCGCCATCACAAGGTTCGCTACACCGACGAGGCGATCCGCGGCGCGGTAGAGCTGTCGGCGAAGTACATCAACGACCGCAAGCTGCCGGATAAGGCGATCGACGTCATCGACGAGGTAGGCGCCTCGCGGATGCTGCTGCCCGAGGGCCAGCGCCGCAAGACCGTAACCCTGCGCGATGTCGAGGAGATCGTCGCCAAGATCGCCCGCATCCCACCCAAGTCGGTGTCGGCGGACGACAAGGAAACGCTCCGTAACCTGGAGCGCGACCTCAAGGCGATGGTGTTCGGCCAGGATACCGCGATCGATGCCTTGTCGGCAGCCATCAAGCTCAGCCGCGCCGGATTGCGGGAGGCGGAAAAGCCGATTGGGAATTACCTGTTCAGCGGCCCGACCGGCGTCGGCAAGACCGAGGTCGCTCGCCAACTCGCCTCGACGCTCGGGATCGAGCTGATCCGTTTCGACATGAGCGAGTACATGGAGCGGCACAGCGTCAGCCGGCTGATCGGCGCGCCGCCGGGTTATGTCGGCTTTGACCAAGGCGGCTTGCTTACGGACGGCATCGACCAGCATCCGCACTGCGTGCTGCTTCTGGACGAGATCGAGAAGGCGCACCAGGATCTGTTCAATATCCTGTTGCAGGTCATGGATCACGGCCGGTTGACGGATCACAACGGCAAGTCGGTGGATTTCCGGAACGTCATCCTGATCATGACCACCAACGCTGGCGCCTCCGATATGGCGAAGGAGGCGATCGGGTTTGGCCGGGATGCGCGCGAGGGTGAGGATGAGGAGGCGGTCAAGCGCCTGTTCACGCCCGAGTTCCGCAACCGTCTGGATGCGATCATCCCGTTTGCCGGGCTGACCGAGGAAACTGTCGGCCGGGTGGTCGAAAAGTTCGTGATGCAGCTCGAAGCGCAGTTGGCCGACCGCAATGTCACCATCGAGCTGTCGTCGGGAGCCAAGGAATGGTTGGCGGAACGGGGCTACGACCGCCTGTACGGCGCCCGCCCACTGGCCCGCGTCATTCAGGAATACATCAAGAAGCCACTCGCCGAGGAGTTGCTGTTCGGCAAGCTGGTGAAAGGTGGCTCGGTTAGCGTGACGTTGGTGGAAGGCAAGCTGGCCTTTGCCTATACTGAGGCGCCTCCCTCGCAGC
>JAABUJ010003660.1_pt1 | contig 17035 bp, 20 predicted proteins | sample 5559131 | NCBI WGS metagenome assembly JAABUJ01 (sample SAMN10711875, study PRJNA513366) | rock metagenome | isolation source: Antarctica rocks | place: Antarctica: Victoria Land, Mt New Zealand nord | collected 2016-01-07 | reverse complement strand
TATGCTCTTTTATAAGTAATTCGATTACGCGTATTCTTTTCGATAATAGTTTGCAAATTACAAATATCTTAAACAATTTATGCAAAACTTACAAGATTTTAACAAGCATTTTCGTCAATTAATATAATAGATCTTAATATAGTTTTAGATATTAAAGTCTTTTGCAAGACTTGCAATTATAATAACAATAAATTCTTTTGCAAATAATTAGAGCAAGAACTTTTATTATCAAAATTGAAAGACAAGAGACAAACAAGATAATACACAACGAAATTAAAACAATTATTAAGATAAATATTGCGAAAATTATCGCAATAACTATTAGAACGACTACGAATAAATAACAATTTATTAAACTCTTATTGTAACAATATATTACGCAAATTTTGCAAAATATATAAAATTTATTTATTACTTTATATTTTTCGAAGACTTTACAAATTATTATAACAACTTTTGTGCAAATATAATAATATATTATGTCGCTAATAGTTAATCGAAAGAAATATATTATATTGAAAAGAAAGCATTAGCAATTATTTATATAATTGACTTGTTACAAAAAGCAACTTATTAGACGAATACAATATATATTAAGTTAACGTTAATATCTTTTTCTTAATTCTTTAAGTACAAATGTTATGTCTTAATTTTTTTTTATCAAGAAATAAGCTTTTTTAATATATTAAAAACAAATACAACAAAATGTATTATCGAAAATTTATTAAAATATTTTATGTCAATTTTGTTTTTGTTAAAATAAATCTTACAAGCTTAGAGTTAATTAAATTAGATGCTTTATTATTGCGTTAAAATAAATTAACTTTTAGATATTAATATTATGCGATATATTAAATAACATTTTTATAAGAAAATATCTTGTATATTGTTTGCGTCGACAACAAATATATTATATTACTAATTAACAATAACTTCTTTAATAACTTAAGACTAAAATATCTTACAAAACAATTTAGTGTTATTATATTTATGCCCAATATTGGAAACAACAAATATTTAATTAATAATTATTTTTGACTTTCAATATATTTTAAAGACAAAATAGACAATAGGATAATTGTTGCTTACTTTTGTTAAAAAGTTTATATTATAAAAAATCTAAAAACAAAGTTATTACTTAAAATTAATATTATTGATTTCAAATATATAATTATTAACGCGAATAGATAAAAACTAATTATTAAGAGTTGTTAAGGTCTAAAGATAAAGCTAAAGAACAAATAATATTCTAAACGAGCAATTCGACAAGAAAGAAAAGAAACAACTTGGAAAATCGATATTATACTATCTTATTATACGAGAAGAAACGAGAGAGAAAATCTTACTAACAATAACGTTTACGATTTATTTCGATTGTTAAAATTAAATAAATGTAATCAACGCGACGTCGACAAGTGATTAAGACGTTCTTAATGTGTCTTAACGCAACTTATTACAAATTGCGACAAAGATTATTGCAAAAATAATAAAAATTAAGAAGCTTTATAAATTTAAAAAAAAAACGTGTTCGAAATAATTTCGATAATAACGTTAATTAAGTAATGCATTTTTGTCAAGAAGCTTACGCGCAAGTTCAACAAATTCTTCGCGAAAAATAGACAAATCGATATAATTTTTGTGTTAAAAAAATTAAAAAAGACGACAAATCAACTAGAAAAAGTTAAAAAAGTAAAAAAACAAACACACAAAATGCAAACATATAAACAAGCATAATACAAAGCTCGTTATTAGTTGTATAAACGACAATTAAAATAAACGTTAAATAAGCATTTTTGAAGCGACAATTAATCAAAGAGATAAAGTTAATAATGTAAATTAAGAGAGAGAAAGAGACAAAAAGAATACATAAGATAAACGCAATAAAAGTAATTGCGTTAACGCGCGACTTAGACATTTTAAATATACTAAATGCGCAAAAAAATATATAAAGAATAAAACGCTTTAAAAAGATAATAGTCTTCAAAGTTAATAATAAGTGCAACAAGAAAATTCTAAAATTAAGTAATTGTTACGACCCTAGCTCGTTACAGCCGATATATACCCTACGAAGAGGTATGTAGCACGGAGCACGACTACCTACATGCTCGACGACTTGGCTGGCGAGCAAGGAAGGATCTCATTAGTATATAGATCTTCGAGACACGACTCTCTTATGAATCGTGTTCAACTCATCTTAAGTTTTGACTTATTGTTACGACTACTAAAGCTGCAACCCCTTGTTACCAAGTGATTGCTTGCATTGCCTGAAGACGCCTACAAACCTCTCCAAAGCACAACTCACTCTAATATTTTGGATCGCTAGATAGCAGCGTAACACTTTGAACACTCGAAAGGATGTCTGTATTAGGTCAACGCGCCCCTACCTCGAGCACTAGCTCAACAACATCACGTCGACCCTCTATTGATGAAGACGACAAGATCAGGATTAATAAACTCGACGTCTACCATGAAGATCGAATCGACCTGGAGGACTGGCTTATGCAGGTGGATATTTACTTCACCTTCTATCTTGTTCCAGCGAACAAGAAGACAATTTTCGCATTCACATTCCTTAGAGAAAGAGTTTAGCATTGGCTCAAGCCAAACTTACGCAAGTATTTGAAGAATTATGACGAAAATCCTCGTGCAATGTTCACGAATTTCGACAACTTCAAAAGAGAGCTTCGAAGAATCTTTGAAACATTCAACGAGGAACAAATCGCGAAAAGGGTAATTTAGCACCTAACTCAACGAACCTTTGCAGCAAAGTACATAGCAAGGTTCTAAAAGTATGCCAATCTTATCGAATGGGACGATGTCGCACTTATGACAATGTTTCGACGAGGCCTCAAGGACAACCTCAAGGACGAAATTATGCGCGATGGCAAAAGCATTAGCGACATGTTCGACCTCATCGAAGTAGCCATCGACCTCGACGACAAGCTATATGAAAGAGCTATGAAAAAAAGATACGATCAACTCAAAGAAAGGGCAAAAACCTTCTTCGAACTAGCGATCGAATATTAACAAAGTCAATTTTGTTTCAACAAACAAAAATATAGCAACCCAGACTATCGTGGGCTTGCATCAATGGAATTGGATTCGACCCAATATTGTAAAGGGAAGAATCCTAGGGGAAAGCAAGGCAACAAGTCAAAAACGTGCTATTCATGTGGCAAATTGGGCCACTTCGCAAGAGATTGTCGTTCAAAGAACTTGGTGGTTCCACGATAAATCAATGCTATGTTAAGGGAGATACTCGATATCTAGGACGACGTTAGGGAGCAAATCGACACAGAGGCGAACACCCCCAAGACTGGATCGAACGATGACTACTGTCTAATAGAAAACCTAGATCAGTTGAAGAAAGTCCTAGATGAAACATCATTAGGCAAGGCATTCGCATCTATGCAGGAAGTCAACAACGCTATTAAAAGAATATGGCAAAACAAACATTCGAGGACGTCATGTTCGCACAGCCCAATTATAGACTTCGATGTTGAGTATGAATGGGAAGACTTTTAGGAAATGCTAGGAGAAATCATGAAACGACTCGACGCTTTAGATAGCTCATCGAAGGAAAGGCGAATCAATCAAATCGTAGATAAATGCGAGGAAACGCTAGGAAGCGATGCCAATACAAAAAAGGACGTTCTCGATGAAATTGAGCAACAACTAAGCAGTGTTAGTCTATCTTGACAAAAGATAGAGCAAGCAAAGAGACATGAGACTCTTAGTTGGACAGCTTGCTACGACGACTCATGCTAAACCCACATGGAAGACAAGGAGGGATCAGGATGGTTCCCTAGGGCATCATCGAAGCCAAAGTCATTATTCTAGCAACAGAAGGAAGCTTAGCGAAGAAGAGAGCTTGAAGCAGAAGTCGCAACATTAGAATAGGGAAAAGTCAAAACCTCTTGGTAAAGGGCATACCAAGGGAGTGCAATATGTTAGCTCAACAGTAGCAACTAAACTTAATAGCACACGCACGATGTTTTACCACATCAATCAAGGTCAATGGTCGTCGATTCATCGCAATGGTCAATTCTGGTGCAACAGGTAATTTTATGGCCAAAGCTCTTGTTAAGAAGGAGGGTTATTCTACTCAAAAGAAGCTTGACGCCTACAACCTAGTGATTGTAGATGGAAACTCGTTACCCAATAGGAATGGAAGAGTGGACAAAGAAACAAGGCCACTATCGATAGCTATTTAGCAACACCATGAGGAACTAACCTTTAATATAGTGAGAATAATCACTCACAATATCGTTTTAGAAATGCCTTGATTGAAGCAACACAATTCAGAAGTCGATTGAAATACACAAGTACTTAGATTTGAGCGATGTGACCACGCAATTCACATCAAATCTACGCATCGACAACGTTCAATGATAGATAAGAGATAGAGTCGAAACTTGATCGCAAGATGCGAACTTGCATTCTCGAAAAAGAACGATTAGCATATCGAGTTCGACTCGACAGGCACTAGCAAAGGTTAGTTGGGCCAAAACGTCAAAGTACGTGAAGGAATTTGCGAACCTTTTGAGAACCTTGAAATATCTAGTAAAGCGAGGGGATCGCTAAAACACATACCACGAATATATAACAAATGGAAGCACCTGTTCCAGGAAGAGGAAACGACGAAGGCCCTACCTAAACATCAATCGTGGGACCACGAAATCAAACTTGAATTAGGCAAGGAACCCACGTTTGGACCTATTTACGCTCTATTGGAGAAAGAATTGTCAATACTTCGCAAATACCTGGCAGAAAATGAAAAGAAAGAATTTATTAAAAAATTCCAATCACGAGTAGGATACTCGATCCTCTTTACACTTAAGAAGGACGAAGAACTTCGCTTATGTGTCGATTATCGAAAGTTGAACGACATAACGATCAAGAATCGATATTCACTATCAAATATTAGCGAGCTTCAAAATCGACTATTCGAAGTCAAGTACTTCACCAAATTGGACTTACGAGAAGCGTATAACTAGATTAGAATGAAGGCAGAAGAGGAGTAAAAAATAGCTTTTTGTACACGATATGGACTTTACGAATACATGGTAATGTTGTTTGGGCTCACCAACGCCTCGACAACATGTCAAGAAATGATCAATGATGCGCTACGACAATATTTCGACATATTTGTCATAGCATACTTGGACGACATCATGATATACTCAACCACGCTAGAGGAACATGTGCAGCATGTTTCCCAAGTATTGGAATGTTTGAACAAAAGAGATCTACGCCTCAAACTAGAGAAATGCGAATTTCATCGAGAGGAAGTTGACTTCCTAGGATTCGTTGTAGAACGACATGGAATTCGAATGGACTCAAAAAAAATCAAGGCAATTAAAGAATGATTAACATCAATCGATGTCAAGGACATCCAAGCCTTTATAGGATTTGTTCAGTACAATAGGAAGTTCATCAAGGACTTCTTAAGAAGATCGATATCATTGACAAATTTAACAAAGAAAGATACGCCTTGGAAATGAAGATCAAACGAAGAAGCAACATTTTAGGGGTTGAAGAAAGAGTGCTTGAAGGAACCAGTACTCAAGATGTTCGATTCGAGAAAACTAGAACGAATGGAAATCGACGCATTAGATCTAGCTATCGACGCATGCTTCAATCAATTATATGAAGGCATGTGGCATTTAGTGACATACTACTCTAGGAAACTCTCGCCAACAAAACAGAACTACGACATTCATGACAAGGAACTACTTGCGATAGTAGCAACCCTTGAAGCATGAAGAGTATATATAGAGGGAGCATTAGGGCTCACCATTCTAACAAATCATAAGAACTTATTACACTTTATTACGACAAAAGAGCTCAACAAGAGACAAGTGCGATGATCTAAGAAGTTAGGACAATACAAATTCAAGATACTGTATACCTTAGGGAAAGAAAATGATAGAGCAGACGCACTTAGTAGGCGAAGCGATCATATAAGAACGAAGAAGTCGTTCAACCATAGTATACTTAAGGTCAATAGCGACGAATCACTATTGGCCAATAAGCATGAGCTAAACGCAATCTTACGAATTTTGAGAGACGAGTTAGAGAAGTTCTTCATCGAGAAAGGGAAGCTCCAAATACCAATCAACAAAATCGACGAATGTATAAAAGAGCATCATGACGAATCACTATAGGGACATCTAGGGGTGACCAAGACACTTTAGCTTTTGCGCCAGCATTGCTAGTTTCCCAACATAAGACAAGTTGTCGAGACATATGTTAAACGATGTCTTAGCTATTAGCAGAACAAACATGGTACACATGCGCAATATGGCGAAATTCAATATTAGGAATCACTTGAATCGCCATGGGACGAAGTCACGATAAACTTCATTACCAAGTTGCCTAAGTCGATGGATCTAGCAATTGGAGAGAGATATGATTCGATACTAGTAATGATTGACAAACTTACCAAGTACTCACATATCATCGCATGCAAAGAGAAATTTACAGCAGAACAACTAGAATACATTGTATTGGATCGATTGATCAAATACCATAATATACCCAAAGGACTAACTAGTGACAAAGACAAGCTCTTCACGTCTAACTATTGGAAAACACTTATACCAATGTTAGGTACGAGGCTTCGCATGTCAATTGCCTACCACTTGGTCACGAATGGTTAAACAGAGCGAACAAACCAAAGTCTTAAGCAGTATTTGAGGCACTACGTCAACAATATTTAAAACAACTAAGTATCACTTCTATCTATGGCATAGCTAGCCTTGAACGCGAAGGTTTTAGATATCACAAAGGTGACACCTTTTTTCGCCAACTTTGGCAAGGAATCGAATCTCTTTAGCCAAGAGAGAAGGCACCTAGCAACTCAATTAGTCATTGAGAGGGTAGCGACACTTAAGAAGGTACACGATAACATCGCATCGATGCAAATTAGATTAGCCAAGTACCAAAACAAGAAACGAAAAATGGCACCTCAACTAAAGAAGGGGGATAAGGTATATCTCCTAACAAAGAACCTAAAGATCAGGAAGAAAAGCAAGAAACTTGATCATGTCAAGGTCGAACCATTTTTCATCAAAGAAGTCAAGGGATCAATCAATTACGAACTCGACTTACCTAAGGACGCCAAAGTATTTTTAGTATTTCATATTTCATTATTGGAACTAGTCGACCCCAATACATCTATACAGAAAACTTTTCATTATCATTTATAGGAAAAGAATCGATTCGAGGTTGAGAGAATTCTAGAAAAGAAAGGTTAGCGATATCTTGTCAAGTGGAAGGGATACTCTACAATAGAGAACACATGGGAATCTATTAGCAATCTCGACGATTGTGACACCCTTATCTACAGATTTCATCAACACTCGAAAAATCATTCAACATAGCGAGTGAAGACCAAATGGTAGAAGATGCTTCAACTAGGGCATTCGCAGCAAGACAATCGAAAGACTTTGCGACATTCGACTCCTCCACTCTAAACAAAAGACATTGTGTCTTTCGTTTTGCTTTCGCATCAACTTCCTTCAACATCTTCTTATTTCGTAGCAATCGCGTGATTACGATTGCTAGCACAACTTCATTCTTAGCAATCTTCGAGAACAGATCTTCCCTAGTACGATCTAGCGAAATCCACGACATGTTAACGCACGCTTTCCTAGCGCGAACACATTTCGAGCACTTTAGACGAGACAACGAGTCTTTCATCGCGATGCAAGGTTTATTAGAACAAGAGCAACGCTCACAAGCAAAGTCAACCAATATATCGTAACGATCAATTTCGAAAGCAAGGCGAATACGACTTTGTTGTTGACGAGACATGATAAATGTAAGCAATCGCTTTTCGAGACGAAAAGATCAAGGAAAGAAATAGTGTTACGACCCTAGCTCGTTACAGTCGATATATACTCTACGAAGAGGTATGTAGCACGAAGCACGACTATCTACATGCTCGACGACTTGACAAGCGAGCAGTGCTCGACATGCTAGCGAGCGAGCTCGACATGCTCGACAGCGAGCAGGGCGAGCAGGGCTCGACATGCTCGACAACGAACAAGGCGAGCAAGGCTCGACATGCTCGACAGCGAGCAAGGCGAGCAGGGCTCGACATGCTCGACAGCGAGCATGGCGAACAAGGAAGGATCTCATTAGTATATAGATCTTCGAGACACGACTTTCTTATGAATCGTGTTCAACTTATCTTAAGTCTTGACTTATTGTTACGACTACTAAAGCTGCAATCCCTTGTTACCAAGTGATTGCTTGCATTGCCTGAAGACGCCTATAGACCTCTTCAAAGCACAACCCACTCTAATATCCTAGATCGCCAGATAGTAGCGTAACAAGTATCTAATCAAGTGAAAAAAATATTTTATCTCGAAAAACACATAAGAGTCAAAGAAGAATCTTAATCGTTGTCAAAATCTTCTAAGAAAGTTTCATCAAAAATAGAAAAAAGAGCAATAGCTCAATTTCAATTAGTCGAAAGTTGAAATTGTTCGAACGACACATCAAATAGTAGCTCAAAGATCTTCGCAATAAACTTAGTGAAATGTGCTTCGTTCATCTTTAGATCATCAATGTTTTTTCACTTCGTTACGATCATTTCTTTCTCCTTATTCTCTAGAAAGTCAAGCTATTTTTTTAATCGACTTAGCTTAGTACGCGCTTCGCGTACTTCTTTCTTTAAACGCATTCGTTTCTCGTAAATTCGTTTTATCGAAGCAAAAAAAATTGTCAAATCACAATTACGATTAAATCGCACACACTTCACACACTTCTTTGAATCATCACTCACACAATAGATCTTACTAGACATCGCACAATTGCGACAAGGACGCATCACAAAAGACACGAGTTCCAGAGCGTCGAAAAGATCTTTCTTGCGAAAAAAGAAATTTCTAATATTAATCTTTCTTGAAGGCATGATGGGGAGGCATTGGATTTCGAGGCGAAAACCCTAAAGAAAAAAATAGTGTTACGAGCTTATTAAAGTTGTATTAGTGATTCGAATTCTACGTCTTGAGGGCGAATCTACTATCATGTTCGACATGCTCGAGGATCGAGCATTTTGAGCATGATGTTTGACATGCTTGATGAGCGAACAATGCGAACAATTATGCTCGTTATGTTCGACGAACGAGCAAGGCGAGCAATTAGTATTTTCTTTGTATATAGAAATTGAAACACGACTTTCTTATGAATCGTGTTCAACTAATCTTAAGTCTTTACTTATTGTTACTCTAATTCATTGAACTACCTATGAAGGTTCATTGAACATAAGATTGCCTATAGTTGCAATTCTTGTTATCAAGTGATTGCTTGCATTGCCTGAAGACGTCTACAAATCTCTCCAATAGCATAACTTGCTCTAATACCCTTTATGGAAGTACTAGCGTAATAGTTACTTATAACTCTTCTACAAGACTTGAACGCTAATTTATATATAAATAGGTTTTTTTGTATTTTATAGATTGTTCGAATCTTATAATAAATTTTGTCGACAATAAATTGTAATTGTTAATGCAATAGAAGATAGCAAACAATGCGAGATCGTAAGATGAAGAGAAGAACTGCAAACATATTAACGACGATAAGAAGGAAAGAGAGTGCTAATTACTCGAAATGCGATAAACGAGGTATATAGAAGCTTTAGTTTGCTAATTAGATCAATAGATGCAATGGCGATGGTTGGGGAGGTGACTTGTGAGATATATGTGCCGGTGGTGGGGGATTAAGTCTTTCCCTAATGCCAAGCTTTGCAGACACACATGAAAGCGCTAATATGGGCTTCCTAATCGGATGCCTTTGCTTGGCATCAAAAACCTCACTGCGACCAAGGGAACCACATTCTTGCCTATATTTCCCAGATCCGTGGAAATAATCGACAATGGCAGCGAGAAGCTAGGTCTTGCGGTCTGTCTAGCTCTGGGCGAGCACACTGGCTGCACATATATGGTTTGGCCGTCAATAGAGTTCTGGTCAAGAGGATGACTTCAAAGGTTTGTGTAAACTACCGACCAGACCAGTTTGACAGGTCCGCCGTGGCTTCAAACTGATCACTGTAAGCGTTGAGGACAAGACCGCAATTCAGCTCCAAACACAGTAAATATTTGAGCTCGCCCGAGTATCTGTCAGCGATCGTAAACGAACAGTGCTGGCCGAGGTATTTTCCATTCGCTGATGGGAAAAAATCTTGCACATGAACAAAACACCATCTCAACCTGAACAACATACCTATGTTCGTCTACAGGGCTAGCGGCTGTTACAGGAGACTAAAGGTGTAAGTGACGTGTTCTCGCTACTCCCAAGGCTGAACACTTCAAGGTTGGAACGCCTCATTCACTGGAAGAGCTGTCTGCCAATGACTAACAGTGACACTTCCCGCCTTAAAAAAGAGCCCCTGTATTAATCATATAATAACCTTTTCTCTCAATTGTCACCCAGAAGCCATGAACATGCTGATCGTGGAGAACTTGGCAACAAAGATGCCCAGAGAGCTAAACATAGCCCCGAAGGACTTTGGGAACGATGTCCCAAGTACCTCTACGACAATACCTACTCAAGATACTCCACAACTTACGCAATTGCAGCTAGCCTACCGGAAGCAGAGAGACTCAGTATTCTTCGGCAAATTCCCGCCGGAAATTCGCAACCGGATCTACGTGCATCTTCTTGTAGTCGATGATGTTATCGCTGTTGAGATCAATAAATGGTACGCCGCTAAAAATTGGCTATCATGGGCCCTATGTCGGCATTGGATATCAAGGGCCGTTTGTCGGTGATAATCCGGGAGCGTTGCTTGACGCTGCAATTGCTCGAACGTGTCGCTTAAGGATTTATGAGACCTACCCGATTCTTTATGGGCAGAATGTCTTTTCATTCTATGATTGGGGCCACATGTATTACTTCGAACGTGCAGGTACGTCTAACGACTCGTTACAACAGCAAGCAGCATGTTCACCCAATAGAACAAATGCTATGCTGCTCGCTGAATCTGGTTGACGAGTCTGTGCAGGTTGGCTCAAGCCTTTTGGTACAGACCTGATAGGAGGGTCGAACGGAAGGTTGTCTCTGATCCGCCAGGTGTCACTCTGCCCACATCCAGAGTGCAGCACTTGAAATCGTACTCTCACGACTTCTATCCGAGATATGAGACTTTGCTGGCAGCGTCTGTTCGCAGAGCCCCAAAGTCTAGCTCTTGAGCATCTTTATCTGGACCTCACCCGGTCAACGGTAGCGATATTCTGCTGTAATTTGGTAAGCCTCCGAAGGTCATCAGGACATTGTTTTGTTAAAAGGTCGTCGCAGCTACAAGTACATGTCACCGAGTTCAAACACCCGCACTACAAACTTGGTTACAGCAGTCCTCCACACTTTCAAAAGCTCACAGTCAAAGGCTACGCGCCGACCCTGCGAGGCCTCAAAGGACTACGAGACTTTCGCCCACCAGGAATCCAACTGGTGGTAATGGATAGGGAGAAAGGAATCGAGTGCACTTTTTCATGGGCAAGTAGTGGTCGTTAAATCTGCGACAAGGCCAGAGGATTATGAAGGGATACACATATAACTACTTTTGCATAGCGAAAAAAGATAAGCGATCGCTACACACTTATGCGCTGTCCGAAGTACTAGGGAGCATTTCTGGCGAACCGTCAGGATCAATCCGTACCGGGAGCGGAAGTGACTGTGAGAGCTTTCATGCATCAAACACCGGTAAATGCTGGTCCATGGCCAAAGGCGTGATGTCAAAATTGACCAGATAATCAAACATGGATTTTGCGCTTCTAGAGATTCGAATAGAATCTCGCACAGTGACCATAACGAATGCTGTCGTTCTCGGCCATACCGACTGTCCCCCAATCAGTCCAGCCACAGCACAGATCAAGCAATACCCAAGATCAGTAGGGCTTCCGTGTGATCTGACGGTTGGAGGGAAGCCATTGAAGCGCACGATACGTTGATTGCTCTACCTACCAATCAGTAGTCTCTATAGATTCGACAATCAACATTCGCATAGAGGATCTGTGTAAAGTTTTATAGGCACTATCCAGCGACGCCGAGAAAGGGCTGCAAAGCTTAGCGAATCGAAAACCAATGACCTGCGTAGATGCGAGGTGGCCATGTCTACTAACTTTTTATCACAGTCGACGCAAAAACCTGAATTCCTTGAATATCACCATGCGCTGTAGGAAGACCGCAAAGATACGAGAACAGGGTTTATGGTCTAATCTTTGATATGAATCGAATATGGCGACGATGAAATCCAGAAAGGTGCGAGGCCGAGCAAGTAGATCAATTGGGACATTGCACGAAGATTTTTTATAGCGCCATCGCAGTGACCCTGATATACTTACGACTTCAGCCTTGTTGATAACAAGAAGTCCAAGCAAAGTTTGTCCAGCTACGTAAAAGTTCGAGCAACTGTATATCGTTACACCGACAGAGCAGGATATCCATCTGTGGGGGTTGTTACTGATCGACAACGAATATCGTCTGCTGATGCTCGGACTTCATACTAGACACTTTGAGGTTCTTGCAAATACTGATCCAGATTCCTTGTATGATGGGTCTTTCCGGAGTAGGTTTATAGTAGGCGACTGGCCTGCTACGACTTTGGTAACACCTATTTTAAGACACTGCTTTGGCTTGGGGATGTTCACAACCTGCATTCTGCCGACAGGTTGACTCTGCTTTTTAATCTTTCGCATTCAATTGCAACTTGAACTTATACAGCCCTAGAACATGATGCATCGCAGCCAAATCAGCAAGGCATCGGGCCATATGCTCAATAAGAGGAATTGGATATGTTGAGAAAGCTAAGCATGTAGAAGCGCCTGTTTTCTTTTGGAATCGTTGGACCGTAGCATGACCAGTTGTTTTGAGGCTCTTAATTTGTTTTGAAATTGATTCCTTATAACTCCGCCTAGAAGTGTGATGGGATCTTGTCATCCGTATTCGGGGAATTAAAAGGGCTAGAATAGGCTTGGTCAGACCCTACGCCGACAGGCCGCAGCACTGACTGAACAGGAAACCAAATGATCTGCGCTACGGAACAACGTCTTGACGGACTGGCGATGGATTGGACGATCAGCGATAACCTACTGCCGAAGCCGCAAAACGTTACAGTGGATCAGCGATATAGTCGGAAACTCCCGAGAGAGAAACAAGAGCCAGGTAAAGTAGCACCCACTGGTGCTAGCGCCTGGGATTACATCGTGCTCTTCCTCACGCTCGATACTGAGCATTCTTCAAGAGGTGTCAAAATTGACAGCCTCGGCAAACTCAGAGATGGTGTTGAAGAATGTAAATTGACGCGCCTGAAATCGGGACCGGGGTAGCTGGCAACACTTCTTGAATAGTACATAAACCCAGCGGATTTCACAACCCTCATGGCAACATCATGGCACCTTTTGCAGCCAGAATGGCTCGGCGAGTCCAGGAAGCGCCCACTACGGGCGTCAGGAAGCAGAAACGACCTGCAACGAAACTAAGACGTCTCATGTGGAAGAGCCTGCCTCCGGAGCTGCTCTACTTGCTGGTTGAACAGACCGAAGGGTTGAAAAACCTCAAAGCATGGTGCGCTGCTACTGCCACATCGGACTCCGTCGGGCTCCACAGCTTCGCTTTTCGGCGGTATCATCGGCGATTCGTGGTCAGTCGCCAGAACCTGGTCTCAGAGCGAACAGTTTGCACCCGCAGAACTTTGGCTTGCATTCATGTCGATACCCATGAGATTCGACGCACCTTATTTCCACCACCAAGCAACGCTAACCTACCTCCACTTGGCCATAGCATCGAGTGCCTAGTACTAAACTTTCAGACGGGTTATACAGGCGGTTCTATGACAATGCCAGAGTTCCGGAAGGTCGAGTTTTCAATGAGACATCTCCTCCCGGAGCTGGAATGCTGCAAAGAAGTCGATCAGTATGGTGATCTTGTGCCTGCCTTGTTTGAGGACATCATTGGGTCAATTGACACTACCGTTGAACGACTTTCTGTCCGCAAGCAGAACTCACACGCGCCACCCCACCTACTTGGAGGTTTTACAAACCCTAACAGATGGCCGACTATAAGCATGGATCTGCCGTTCGAAAGGTTGAGGCGATGCAAGAATATCACACATTTACAGGTGGGTAACCTCAAGTGTCAGGAGGTACCAAATCTGGTGGTAGCAGTCCGCGACCTCAAGAACCTGCGGAACCTGCACGTCGAAGCCGATCCTGGCTTTAACGCTGTCACGTGTCGGTTTCTGACTGGTATGTTCCGCAATTATAATCATGCACGCTTGCCGTTTGGATTTCCCACTTCTCTCCGAAGTTTGACAATTGTAGATAATGATGAGTACGTTCGCCGGAGGTCCCGAAACTATTCAAAGCTGACGTTATCTAGCACTTGTGAATACGACGGTGCTAACGAGGACATCTTCTCGGCGGATTTTATCATGGCTAAGCTTGAAAATCTGGAATACCTGTATCTCGACTTGGGTTGTGCACGTCTCTCTCTCGCACTCCTCAAGCGAATACTGCCGGATCAGCTCCGCCATCTTTCGATAGCATTGCTAAGATTTGCACCGATCGAAGACGCCCATCATGGTATATGGACTATGATCGAGAATGAGCTTCCGAACTTAGAGGAGCTCCAGGTCCTGAACGCTTGGGCATTTCCCGACTTCTTGCGGTCGCTTCGCGCCTTGGGAAAGACCAAGTTTGTTGATGCCGACCAAGTTCTTCTCGCAGATCCGCCCCCGCCGTCAACGACCCTTGCGAAGCAAACCGAGCGTAGCCGCAAATCGAAACCACGCGACAAGTTCCATCTGAACACGCGCATTCTGGGTTATGATAACTGGCAACAGCTATGGGGTACGAAAGTGGAACATCTCCGTTTGGACCACTGGGACTTCGAGAGGATGACGATCGACGGCATCAGTAATGCATCTGCAGGTCTTCAAAACCTAAAGGTCTTGGTCATAAATGGTGGGCCGAAGTATCCAGACGATGGACTCTCGGCATGGACTCTCGACCCCGAGTGGCACCCACATGGTATCCTTGGTAGGCCAGTGCCTTCGGATGTGCCCTTGCCAGAGTATGATGTTGTTAGGAACATTGCGAGACAGGGTTGGGACAAGTTGAGGGTGATAGTGGTAAATGACTATCACTATTGGATTAGGGTCCGTACTTTCTCCAACGATCGCTTGACCATTTCCATAAAGAGAAGCTAATCTGGAAGGTGACAGCGTGCACGCGATTTTCCGAAGGACAAAATGCCCGAGCTGTTACAGAAGCAAGCTGTACCGATGAGAGAAGCTTTCCGCGACGAGCATTGTCTCAAGAAATTCGAGCAGGTGATGACGCAAAGAGATTGGGACTTCATTCTGCATGGCGAGCCAGTACTACCTTTCAAGGGCAAGACCGGATTTTAGGAGAGCGGCGAACAAGGTCGTGTTCTTTAGATAGAACATCGCCTGAATTTCGATGAACAGTGGCCACAAAGCATTAGTGGGGTGGTGGGATCGGCTGCGACTGCAGCTTGCATATTGGTGTTGGTGTTGGTGTTGGTGTCGAGGTTCTGCAACAGAAGATTTCTAATGAAGTTTGTCCGGGCTTAGTGCCGTTCTCAGTGTCCAATGAGAAAGTTTTTATACTCGTGGACAAATCGATTTTGACGAGATTACGGATTGCCTAGATGACGGGCTCAGCGACATCGGAGGACTTATGATAAAATAGTATCGGCACATCGGATCGCGCAGTCTACTTCAGAGCCAGGTCAAAAAGTAAGAGTGTTGGAGTAGATAGATAAAGGCCGAGCAAGATCGAAAGAAAAAAAGAAAATTTTGTTCTGACCGCGATGCGAATCGAACCTTGGGCGGCCCACAATCATCCCATCTGTTGTGGATCAATGCAGATAGTTTGGAGTGATGATTGTGGACTGGTGCCCGTCCTAAGTGCAATGCATGCACCACGGCGTCTAGAACAAGGGGAAACCACTCAATTTCTGTTATGACTTGCCGAATGTGTGACCAATGGCGGGCTTGGTTCCGAATGTGTCGCTAGTAAAAGTGTGAATGCTTACCAACACAACACATCACAGTCTTAGGAAGCGGATATGCATACCGAACAAACGTGTGTTTCCGATAATAGCAAATGATTCTATCGACCTTCAGAGGCTCTCTTTCCTACGAATGCACCTCATCACCGCTCTCGTCATGGTTCAAATTGCCTGATACTCGTCAAGAGCGGAGTCCTAAAAAATGACCTACTGACAATCAGATACTGGACGTCGCCTTCAGTGGAGACGCCATTCCGTGAGGAAACAATCACGGGAGTTTTCAGTATGATGCAACCTTCCAGGATGCAGTGATGGTATGTCGGGGGGTCTGAGCCTGAAGGTTTCGATCGCTGCATTTACAACGCGTATCTGGAAAAATCTCTTACTCGTATGAGGTCTGTGGCAGCTAGGGTGAGATATTGGCTAGATTGGAATCTTATCGCTTACGCCCCTTAGCAGAATCATAGCCTCGACCTCAGGCACACAAGGTGTCTGGACTTCTCATGTGCGACCAATGTATCTAAGATGCCAGACGACTTCGGCCAAGCCACAGAATGCTTCCTAGGGTACTGTTCCACAAGTTGGATTGACAAGCCAAACGCTCACCACCGTACCTAGCAGGTTGACCAAAGGAACTTGACTTGACGGTCTTCCCGCAATGCGTCTAATTGAGCATGGCAGCAAAGCAGATTCGATGCTTGGGACAATGTTCTCTTTAGGAACAGGTCAATGAAGAGCCAGGACGCGCACAAGCTTGATAGATTCGAGCGGTCCCGCATGACCGACCAAATCTGCCAGCACAGCAAGCCACCGTTCCACACATGGGAGAGAACTACGGCCCAGTGCTCAACGCAGTTACGACGCGAACGCTACCACCATAGTCCAAAACCTCTTGTATATCCCATCTCTTGATCATGCTCCGGTCCCAGCCAGATGGCAGAATAGATAGTGAATTGCTGGAGGAGGTTGACCAGTGGCCTATGCGGCAGGT